>Ga0193745_1000004_pt1:115000-315489 | contig 315489 bp, 330 predicted proteins | sample L1a2metaG_FD_145899 | JGI IMG/M metagenome (GOLD analysis project Ga0193745, IMG submission 145899) | Soil microbial communities from a riparian zone of the East river system, Colorado, United States - L1a2 | ecosystem: Environmental > Terrestrial > Soil > Riparian zone | place... | reverse complement strand
CCCGTTCGCGGTGTAGCTCCGGTTCACCGCATAATGGCCGCCCCAGGCGTAGGCGTCGTTCGAGCTCGTGTGGCTGACGATGCCGCCGGCGGGATCGTAGCTGTCGCCGAGCGTCAGGTCGTAGCTGGTGCCGGACAGATCGTGGACGATCTGGGTCAGCCGGCCGACAGTGTCGTAGCTGTAGCTGGTGGTGGTGCCGTTGCCGCGGGTGAGGCCGGTGCGCCGGCCGCGGTCGTCATAGCCGTAGGTCGCAAGCACGCCGATCCCGCTCGTCGCGCCGTTCTCGCGGATCGCGCTCACCTCGCCGGTGACCAGATGGTCGTAGTCCACATAGAAGGAGTCGTGCCAGGTCAGCCGGGTCAGCCGGCCGGCGAGATCGTAGCTCATCGTCTTGGTGCCGAGATTGCTGGATTCCGAGACCTGCCGGCCGAGCGCGTCATAGCCGTGGCCCATGGTGACATAGGGGTCGGCCGCGGACAGCAGCCGGCCGAGATTGTCGTAGGTGTAGGTGATGTCGAACTCCCAATAGGCGCCGGCCGGTATGTCCTTGAAGGTGACGCGGTTCAGCGCATCGTAGGTGTAGCCGATGCTGGTGCCGTCGCGCAGCCGGCGCGAGATGACATTGCTCGCCGCGTCGTAGGAGAGCTGCTCGTAATCGCTCGTGTTGCTCGTCCCGGCGCCCTGCGTCGCCGAGGGATAAAGGGTCTGCGACAGCCGGTCGTGGCCGTCATAGGCGTAAGTGGTGCGGTTGCCCATTGCGTCGGTGACGGTCGCGACCCGGCCGTTGTTCGTGTAGGTCGCCGCCGCCTCGCCGGCGGCGACGCCGGTCACGCCGTAGCCGGTCTGGACCAGAATCGGTTGGCTCGCATCGTCGTAGGTGGTGCGCACGATCCGGTCGGGGCCGTAGCTCCCTTCCGCGTCCAGCGTGCAGGCGTCGCCGGGCAGCGAGCCGGTGGCGAACTGCGTGTCGTTCATTCGCTGCGCCACGCATTGGGGCCGGCCCAGGCTGTCGTAGCTGGTCTGGGTCAGCGCATAGGTCGTGCCGCCCGAGACCAGCCGCTGCACGACCGGCCGGCTATGCGAGTCGTACTCGGTCTGGACCTCCTCGAGCGTCGCGAAGCTGGCCCAGTCGGCGTCCGACTGGCTGTTGACGGTGCCGCGCTCGACCCTGGACTGGCCCTCGTCTCCGTAGCTGACCCGGGTCGCGCGATGATGCAATGCGCCGACCCCATCCGGATCGGGCCCGATCGTGCCGATCACCTGCCGCGCGCCGTTGTAGCGGTAGCGAATCGTGTCCGCAGTGCCCGAGAGAGGCCCGTCGACGGTGAGCAGGTCGCCGACGCCGTCATAGGTCATCGTGCTGGTTGCGCTCAGCGTGCCGGTGCCGTCGCGGCGCGTAACCGAGGTCACATTGCCATTGGCGTCATAGCCGATCAGCGTCCGCGTCTCGTCGGCCGTGCCGACGCAGGTCGGCGAGCTGGTGCTGCCGGTCGCGCAGGCGGAGCTTTCGGTCAGCTGATATTCGCCGTCGGTCAGCGCATGGGTGTAGCGGGTCTGCGGCCGGGGGGATCCTCCGCCGGGCGAGGGCGCAGTAACGGTCAGCACGCCGCCATGGGTGGCGTTGTAGGTGTAGTCGGTGGTGTTGCCGCGGGCGTCGGTGGTGCTGTTCGGCCGGTTGCAGGTGACGGGGTTCGAACAGCTCGAATCGTAGCTCGCCGTCGCCACCAGGTCGGACAGGCCCGTCGACGGCTTCGCCACCTGCCGCGTCTCGGTCACATTGCCGCGGCCGTCATAGGTGTAAGTCGTGTAATCCCCCTCGGGTCGCGTTACCCGGGTCAGCCGGCCGTTGCTGTCATATTGATATTGGGTCTGGCGGCTGAGCGGGTCGGTCACGGACGTGATCCGTCCGATGCTCGTGTTGGCGACCACGATTGTGTTGTGGCTCAGCGCGTCGGTGATCGTCGTGGTCGCGGTGGTGCCGCTGACGCTGCGCGAATAACCGGTGGTGACGCCGCCGCGCACCACCTGCGTCACGATGCCGCCCGAGAAGGTCACGCTGATATCGTCCGACGAGCCAGGCTGCCCGATGCCGAAGCTGTTGGTGCCGTTGGTCAGCCGCCACACCCGGCCGTCGGCGTCGGTCACCTCGGTCACCGTCGAGGAGACGAAATTGTAGCTGACCGTGCGGGTGGTGCCGCCGTTGCTCAGCACCGCCCCGCTGCGCTTGAACCAGTCGACCGAGGGATTCTGATGAGGGTAAACGGTGTTCGAGGCGTAGGGGAAGCCGGCCGTATAACCGAAGCTGTTGCTGAGCCCACTGAGCCGCCAGGTGTAGTTGCAGTCGTTGTGCTCCGCACCTTCGTCGTTCACGCAATTGGCATGCACGTCCCAGACGAAGCTGACCGTCGCTCCGTTGGGCTGAGCAAGGCTGGTCGGCAGCGCGTAGCACCCATGCTGAGCGGCATATTGATGGCTGCACAGGTTGGAGGCGCCCCACGCGTCGTCGACCGGCGCGCCGAAGGTCATGACGACGCCGTCCGCGCCGGTATAGGTGAAATCGCTATGGTTGCCGCCGGTCAGGGTCGCACCATTGGCCTGGCGGGGCACGAAGGCTCCGCCGCCCGTGCTGGTGAACTCTTCCGAACGGTCGCCGAACACCAGCAAGACCGAGATCGTGCTGCCCGACACCGACTGCGAGGCGTGCATGTTCTGCCAGTTGCCGATGCCGCCCGCACTGGTGCCGTGGCGCGCGATGGTGATCGCCCCCTCGCCCGACCCGATCGTCCCCTCGCTCAGGAAGGAGGGGTAGGTGCCGCTGATCAGATCGACGCCGTTGGCGTCGATCGCGCGGCGCGCCGGCTCGCTCGTCTGCGCGATCGCGGGCGCCGTGAGACAGCTGGTGGCCAGCAAGGCGCAAGAGAGGGCGCCCGCCCGAAGCAGGGGCGCGGTCACCGTCCTTGCTCCGTCGTAACGGGGCCTGCCGGCCTCCGGCCTCATGGCGGCGGCGAATTGGGCGAGACGACGTTGACGTTGGTGCGGTTGTCGGCCTTGTCGTAGCTGTAGGTCGCCGAGACGTTGTTGTTGACGCTGCCGGTGCGCACCACCTTCACCAGCCGGCCGCGCGCGTCATAGGTGTAGGTGATCGTCTCTGAAGCAACCGCCGTGCCAGCCAGCACCGCTATCGCCAGTGCAAGCATGATCTTCTCAATTCGTCCTGACACCTGAACCCCCAAGGACTCCCCGAGTCGTTCCTCGAAAAAAGCATTCCAGGCCACGCTTTGCAATGGGGAATTTATCGCCGGGCGACTTTGGCTCTACTTTCCGGGATCGTTACGGTGCTACAACATTACACCGGGAAAGCAGTCCGCCTCTGGCAATGATCGAGCTCGCGTTCCAGCTCACTTCCATCCGCAGCAGGAATTTCCTGCGCTCTTCCGGACAATCTGGAATGTGAGCGAATGTGGGGATGGTGGACAGGGCTGGATTCGAACCAGCGTACGGGAAACCCGGGCAGATTTACAGTCTGCTGCCTTTAACCACTCGGCCACCTGTCCAGTGGAGCGCGATAGAGGAAGGCGGCTGCCATGGCGAAAGCGCCGGGGCCTGTCAACGCGTCACGCCGGCCAAAGTCCGGCCATCGCCTCGGCGAAGCGATGCCACGCGCCCGTTCCCATCACCGCCATCATCAGGATCTGGCTCGCCACCATCAGCGCTCCGCCATAGATCCAGACGCGGTGGACGCGTCCCCGCGTCGCCCGGTCGTAGACAATGCCGGCGAGGATGATGAGGTCGGGCCCGAAGATGAAGGTGAAGGGTGCGCCCGCCTGGATCGTCGCCAGCGGGATGCGCGCGATCGCGGCGCCGAGCAGCGCCGAATTGGAGAGCAGGATCAGCCTCTTGTGGGTGTCGGCATGGTTGCGCCAGCGCACCGCGAAAAAGACCGTGACCGCGAAGCTGTTGATCGCGAAGAACGGCACCGCGTAGAAGACGTAAGGATCGCCGAGGCCTCTGAAGCCGCCGTGCATCGCCGCCACCGCGGCCAGATTGCCGAGCACGGTCATCGCCGCCGCGACGCCGGCGCCGAAATAGCCAAACTTGCGGTGGAGCTTGAGGTTGCGCGCGGCGATCAACATCGGCTGGACCACCATCAGCGCGATCCAGGCAGTGAACATGGCGCCGTGGAGGGCGAGCAAGAGGCCGATTTCCGGCGTGGTCGGCGGCGCCGTCATCCAGTGCGAGAAATAGAAGCTCGGCGCGAACCCCCAGATCACGGTCGCGACGATGGCGAGGCCCATGCCGGTGTAGAAGGCGCGGTCGTTGCGAATCCGGGCTGCCGCCGGCGAAGCGATCGTGGCCATATTTTCCCTCCCTCGCCGGCTGGAGACTATCACGTCCGTTCCGCTTGCCAAGCATCCGCGCCACGGCCAAGGGGGCCGCATGCGACGCAAGGCCCGCCAGGCGACCAAGGCCGAGAACCGGCCCCGCTTCTGGGGCCGCCACGCGGTCGCCGCCGCGCTCGCCAACCCCGACCGCACGATCGTCCGGATCTGGGCGACCCGCGAGGCGGCGGCGGGCCTCGATGTGGGCGCGATTCCGGTCACCTATGCCGACGTCGCCGACCTCGGCCGGATGGTGCCGCGCGACGCGCCGCACCAGGGAATGGTCGCCGAGGTCGAGCGGCTGGACGACATCCTCCTCGCCGATCTGCTCGACGCGGCCGGGGACCGCCGCCCGCTCATCGTCCTCGACCAGGTCACCGATCCCCACAATGTCGGCGCGATCCTGCGCTCGGCGGCCGCCTTCAATGCGCTCGGCCTGGTCACCCAGGATCGGTACGCCCCGCCCGAATCGGGGGCGCTCGCCAAGGCCGCGAGCGGGGCGCTCGAGACGATGCCCTGGGTCCGCGTCGTCAACCTCGCCCGCGCGCTCGAGGAGATCGCGGCCGCCGGCTTCTGGCGGATCGGCCTGACCGGCGAGGCGGACGCGACGCTGGCCCAAGCGCTCGGCCCGCCGCGAATCGCGCTGGTGCTCGGCGCCGAAGGCGAAGGCCTGCGCCAGAACACGGAGGCGCATTGCGACGCGCTGGCGCGGCTGCCGATCACCGGCATCGAGAGCCTCAACGTCTCCAACGCCGCCGCCATCGCCCTCTACGCGGCGAGCGTGGCCTAGGGGACAGTCCTCTTCCGCACGTCGCGGGCGATTTCCCGCCGCCTTCGGAAAAGTGACTGTCCCCTTCAGTCTTCCGGCGCGATTTGCACCCTGAGCCCGTCGAGCTCGGGCGCGAACAATATCTGGCAGGAGAGCCGGCTGGTTTCGATCTTGTGATCCGAGGTGTCGAGCAGATCGTCCTCGTCGGCGCCGCGCGGGCCGACCTTCGCGAACCAGTCCGGGTCGAGATGGACGTGGCAGGTCGCGCAGGAGCAGCAGCCGCCGCACAGCGCCAGCAGCTCGTCGAAGCCGTTGTCGCGGATATTCTCCATCACGCTCCAGCCGGCCTTGGCCTCGACGACATGTTCGGTGCCGTCGCGGGTGACGATATTGAGGCTGGGCATGCTGGTCCTTGATGCGAAGAAATGGGAGGCGTCCGCCGCGCCCTATGCTAGGCGGCGCAGCGGAGCGCAAGGCGGAGCGGACATGGGTATCAAGGCGAAGGACCTCGAGACATCCTTGCGGGCGCTGGGCGGGATCGAGCCCGCTTTCGCCGCGGCGCTGGCGCGGGTCGGCCTGCCCGAGCCGCGCGCCGGCGAGCGCGGCTACGTCACCCTCTTGCGCGCGATCGTCGGCCAGCAGGTCTCGGTCAAGGCGGCGGCGGCGATCTGGGCGCGGGTCGAGGCGGCGACCGGCGGCGGGGCCGATCCCGCCAACATGGGCCGGACCAGCGACGAGGCGCTCCGCGCCGCCGGCCTCTCCCGCCAGAAGATCGCCTATGCGAAGAGCCTCGCCGAGGAGGTCCTCTCGGGCCGGCTCGACTTCGACCGCCTCCCCGCCGACGACGAGGAGGCGATCGCGCACCTGACCGCGGTCAAGGGGATCGGCCGCTGGACCGCCGAAATCTATCTGCTGTTCGCCGAAGGCCGCCCCGACATCTTCCCCGCCGGCGACCTCGCCGTCCAGATCGAGCTCGGCAACATCATGGGCCTCGACGGCAAGCCGACCGAAAAAGCGATCCGCGCCCTCGCCGAACCCTGGCGCCCCCACCGCGGCGCCGCCGCGGTCTTCGCCTGGCACCATCGCCGGCAAAGCGACATATTGGCGAAGGAATGAGGCTCAGGCGCTGCGCGCCCGGCGGCGCTCGGCCAGCCGCTCGCGCAGCAGCGCGTCGAGCTCATCGAGGGTGAACGGCTTTTCGAGCACCGGCGCGTCCTCGCCGCGCGTCCGCGCCGGCGGCAGCGCGCAGCGCCCTGAGCGCGGCATGGCCGGTCGAGAAGACGACCGGCAGGTCGGGATCGATCGCGGCGATCTCGCGCGCCACTTCGGCGCCGTCCATGCCCGGCATGACATAATCGAGGATGACGAGGCTGGGCGGCTCGGCCGCCCGCAAGGCCGCGAGCGCCGCTTCGCCGTCGGCCGCCTCGCCGGTCTGGTAGCCGAGCTCCTCCAGCGCGCGGACGATCGTCGCGCGGACCTGGGGGTCGTCGTCGACGACCAGGATCAAATTCGTGAAACCCACCAGAAGATCAAACCTTGTGGACGCGTCCGAGTTCCCTATTCGGCCGCCTCGCGCAAGTAACCGCTTTCGCGCAGAAAAGGAAAGGCGTCCGTATAACCATAATCGACCACCGCCCGCAGCCGGTAGGACGCCGCTGCCGGCGACCGCCGCGGCGGGACCGGCGCCGGTGGGATGATGCGCGGCCGCCCCGAGGGCCGGCGCACCACCATGTCGCGAAACCATTCGCCGACATAGGTGCCGTCGAAGCGGTGCACCCGGCAGCCGACGATCCGGCCCAAAGGCGCCCCCTCGAGGTCGTAAATATTGGTTTCGAACACGAAGCCGACGGGCTCGCCGCCGGTGCTGTACACATACATCGCCACTGAATTTGGTCCCCACGCGGCACGCACGGCAGGCCTGCCCCACCCGCACGCGCATCCTGTCGCAACGGGCCAAGTGTGGGAAGTGCGGGTGGGGCGCGCTGCGACGACTTGTTTTCCCCGGGCGGCGGGCGGAATATAAAGGCCGCCAGGGGCGCCCCGGAAGCGCGCCAAGTCGTTGAGGAGCGTCACAATGAACAGACTCGCCGCCAGGCTCATCCCCGCCGCCCTGATGCTGGCGCTGCCCGTGCCGGCCGCGGCGCAGCAGAACAGCAGCGCCGAACCGCCGGCGGGCGCGACGGCCGCGCCGGGCCAGAAGGCCGAGCCCGCGCCCGCCGCGCCGGCGCCGCCGGCGGCGACGCCGGTGCCGGTCACGGTCGAGCCCGCCCAGCCGGTCATCGTCGCGCCGCCGGTCCAGACCGTGCCGCAGCAGCCGGTGATGATCCAGCCCGACGTCGCCTACCCGAACGGCTTCGCCGACCCCGCCGATCCGTTCGCCAACGATCTCGCCCTCGCCAACCGCAACCGCGAGGGCTTCCCCTGGGGCCTGCTCGGGCTGCTCGGCCTCTTGGGCCTGATCCCGCTGGTCCGCGGCAACGGCCGGGTGCGCACCGTCTATGTCGAGCGCGACGAGGCGCCGCGCCGCGTGGTCCGCGAGCGGATCGAGGAAGAGTAGGGCCTAGCGCGCGTCGACCAGCACGAGCTCGACGTCGCCGAGCGCCCCGATCGTCACCTGCGCCTCGCCGGTGATGGCGACGCCGTCGCGAGGCTCGGCGCGGACGCCGTTGACCTCGATCGGGGCCCGGGTCGCGACCAGATAGGCGTGGCGCGCGGGATCGAGTCGGAGCTCGGCCGTCTCGCCAGCCGCCAGGCTCGCGCCCAGCACCCGCGCCGCCGAGTTGATTTTCAGCGCATCCCGATCCTCGGCAAAGCCGCTCGCCAGCGTCACGAACCTGCCCGAGCGGTCGGCCTTGGGGAATTTGGCCGCGCCCCAGCCCGGCTCGGCGTCGGGCTTGTCGGTCTCGACCCAGATCTGGAACAGGGTCGTCGCCTCGTCCTCGAGATTATATTCGGCGTGGCGCACGCCGGTGCCGGCGCTCATCACCTGAACGTCGCCCGCTTCGGTGCGGCCCTTATTGCCCATCGAATCCTGATGGGTGATCGCGCCCGAGCGAACGTAGGTGATGATCTCCATGTCGCGGTGCGGATGCGGCGGGAAGCCGGACTTGGCCGCGATCTCGTCGTCGTTCCAGACCCGGATCGCGCCCCAGCCCATCCGCGCCGGATCGTGATAATCGGCGAAGGAGAAATGGTGGCGCGCGTTGAGCCAGCCATGGTCGGCATGGCCGAGCGTCTCGAACTTGCGGATGTCGATCATCGAGGGATTCCTTTACGGGTGACAACATAATGCCCCCTCCCCCTGATGGGGAGGGGTTGGGGAGGGGTGGACCAGGAGACCCGCCCGGCGTCGGCGAAGGCTCAGGCGGCGAGCTTCAGCTCGCCGCGAGCGAACAGGCCGAGCGCTTCGCGCGCCGCCGCGATCGCCGCCGCCGCCGCTTCCGGGCCGTAGCCCAGCTTCTCGGCGCGGACGACGGTGACGTCGTCGATGCCGATGAAGCCGAGCAGGGTGCGGATATGCGCTTCCTGGCCGTCCAGCGCCGCGCCCGGGCCCTCGCTGTACAGGCCGCCGCGGCTCTCGATCACCACGGCCTTCTTGCCCTTGAGGAGCCCCTCGGGGCCCGCCGCCGTGTAGCGGAAGGTGACGCCCGCGCGCAGCACATGGTCGAACCAGGCCTTGAGCGTCGAGCTCATCCCGAAATTGTACATCGGCGAGGCGATGACGAGGAGATCGGCCGCGGCGAGCTCGGCGACGAGCGCATCGGACAGAGTGCGTGCCGCGCGCTCGGCGTCGGTCGCGGGCTCGCCCTTGACCGCGGCGACGGTCTCGGCGGTGAGGTGCGGGAGCGGGTTGGCGCCGACATCGCGCAGCACGACCCGCGCGGCCGGATCGGCGGCGCGGGCGATGTCGACGAAACGCGCGGCGAGGCCGCCGGAAATCGACGCGTCGCCATTGGCGCTGCTGCTGACAACCAGGATGTTCATCTCGTATCTCCCATGGGATTGATTTGCCTTGGCGGATGTAGGTCGCTAACAGCGTTGTCAGAAGCCCATGCAACGACATCGCGATGTTGCGAAATATGGAACACTCCTCGCCCGATCTCGTCGACGTGCTCGCCTTCGTGCGGGTGGTCGAGACCGGCTCGTTCGCCCGCGCCGCCGAGCGGATCGGGCTCAGCAAGCCGGTCCTGTCGCGCCGCGTCGCCCGGCTCGAGGAGCAGCTCGGCGCGCGTCTCCTCACCCGCACCGCCCGGGGCGCCCAGCCGACCACGGTCGGCCAGGCCTATTACGAGCGCGCCGCCGCGATCCTCGCCGACCTCGACGCCGCCCGCGAGGTGGTCGCCGAAGCGGTGACCCAGGTCGCCGGGCCGATCCGGCTGTCAGCGCCGCTCTCGTTCGGCATCTCCTACCTCGCCCCGGCGCTGGCCGAATTCGCCAAGCTGCATCCCGCGGTCGAGCTCGACATCGAGTTCGAGGACCGCAGCGTCGACTTGGTCGGCGGCGGCTACGACCTCGCGGTGCGGATCGGCCGCCTCGCCGATTCCGCGCTCGTCGCGCGGCGCATCGCCCCGGTCCGCAAATGCGTCGTCGCCGGCCCGGCCTATCTCGACGCCCGCGGCCGCCCCGAGCGGCCCGCCGATCTCGCCGGCCATGACATCCTCGTCTACGGCAACGAGCAATGGCGCTTCCGGGTCGGCGCGCGGTGGGAGGCGGTCCGGGTCAGCCCGCGGCTGCGCACCAACAATGGCGAGATGCTGCGCGCCGCCGCCCAGGCGTCCCTGGGCATCTGCATGCTGCCGAGCTTCATCGCCGCGCCGGCGATCGAGGACGGCAGCGTCGAGGTGATCCTGCGCGATTTCGCGCTCGAGGAAGGCGCGCTCCACGCGGTCATGCCCCCCGGCCGCGCCGTCACCGCCCGGGTGCGGGCGCTGGTCGACTTCCTGGTCGAACGCTTCGGTCCGGAGCCCGCCTGGGACCCGTGCTGGCTGGCTGGACGCGAAGCCGGGAAGCGCTAAGGAGCGGCAACGCCAATCCGAAGGACCGCCCGATGGCCGACGACAGCCCGCCTCCCGACCGCCTCTCCAACAATCCGAGGAGCCCGCATTTCGACATGGCCGCGCTGCAGCGCGGCGTCGGCATCCGCTTCCGGGGCCGCGAGCGCGCCGACGTCGAGGAATATTGCGCCTCGGAAGGCTGGATCCGCGTCGCCGCCGGCAAGGCGGTCGACCGCCACGGCATGCCGGTGACGGTGAAATTGAGCGGCGAGGTCGAGACCTGGTGGCGCGACGATCCCGACGCGGCCTGACCGCGCCGGTCAGTCGGCGTCGTCCGCGGCGCCGAATCCCAGCGAGCTGATCACCCGCTTGAGCAGGCCGCGCGTCTCCTTTTCCTCGTCGCCCGCTTTTTCCGTGCGATGCTCGGCCTCGACCGCCGCGAAGAAGGCGGCGACGTCGGCGAAGCGATCGAGACGATTGCCCTGGTCGTCGGTTTTCTTGGCGAGCTCGTCGGCGAAGAAGTCGCCGAGCCGGCGGTAGCTTTCGAACTGCGATTCGGAGAAGAACTGGTCTCCGGTCGTCTCGTGCGGGAAGCTCTCGCTGCGCGAGGCGTAGGATTTGACGTCGACCGGCAGGCTGCCGAACAGGCTCGGCTTGATGTAGAGCAGGTGCCCGGTCCCCTCCGGATAGAGGATCTTGCCGAGGGCCCAGGCATATTGCGGATTGATCGGCCGCGTCCGGCTGGAGATGCGCAGCTCCTCGAACCGGATGTCGATGCCGAGATCGATCTTGATCTTCCTGACCGCGTTGCCGAGATCCTCGAACTTGCAATCGGGGTCCGCGCCGGCATCGCTGAGCACGATGTAGCGGCAGCGGCGCCGGATCATCTCGTAGAGCCCCAAATTCTCGAAATGGCCGCCGTCCGAGAGATAGATGTCGAGGCCGCTATCGTCGGTCCGTCCCGCCAGCTCGCTCAGCAGCGCCCGCAGCGAATTGCTCGGATCCGCGCGCGCGATGTCCTGCTTGAGCGTTCCGCAGCGGGCCGGATTGGGCATCCAGGCGCCGAGGCGGACGTTGAACAGCGTCATCAGGAACGCGGTCGCGGCCGACGAATGATAGCCCATGTTCGGGCTCGCCGCCGCGCCCGATATCGAGATCGCTGTGGCCAGGCTGATGCCCTGCCCGTCCATTCCCAGATCCGGCTCGTTGCCGCCGTAGATTTTCGAGCTCACATAAGCGCCGCTTCGCTCGTCCGCCTGGTCGTGGGCGCGCAGCATCGCGCTGCCGCTGTAGCCGGGCGAAAAGATGAACGGTTCCGCCCTGCGTTCCTGCCAGGCGAGCTTTTCGCTGGCGGTGACGTTGAGCGCGACGTTGACGATCGGATAAAGGACGTGGCGGTCGCCCACCTGCGGCTTCAGATGATGCATGCGGATGTTGTCGAATGGATCGAAGCCGGTGAAGGGCTGCGCCGCGCGCGTCTTGCGGGCGCCGCCCAGGAAGGCGCGGGCGAGACGGTTGCGGTAGAGGCCGTTCAGGGAAAAACGGTTGACGCGGATCGCCCGGCCGAAAAACAGCAGCAATCCGATGAGGATCGTCGCGAGCAGGATATGCCCGGTTCCCATCGGACTCAGCCATGACGGCAGCGTGACCCACTTGGCGATCAGGGCGCCGATCTTGCCTGCCAGGCCGAGCTCGGCATGGGACATGACCATCAGCAGGGCGACTGCGAAGACGAAGGTGGCCAGCGCGATGAGGCCCTGCAGCGGCAGATATCGGAGCAGCCGGCCGCCGGCACCCGCGGCGATCCCGGAATGGCCGCTGCGCCCGCCGGCGACGGCCGCCGCCCCTGAAACCAGCGCGACGATCCCGGAAATCGAAAGGTCGAAGCCCGGCACCCAGGCCCGCAGCAGCTCGAACAGCAGCAAGGTCGAGAAGGACGCCAGCGCCCAGAACAAGATCGGCTTCATCTCGAGCGCGGTCAATCGGGCCAGCCACTCGCGATCGGAGTCGGTCTGGATGCCCTTGCTGCGTCCGGCCCGGAAGGCCGCGAAGACGGTGACAGCCGAGATTTGCGCCCACAGCAGCAGGATCGGCGCCAGCATCGCCAGCACGGCGGAGCGCCACCGCGTGGCACGCTCCTCCTCCGGCGATTGGCGCGCGACCGCATTCTTGCCGTCGGCCGCGGCGACCGGCTGCTTACCCGTCGCGGCGGCGGTTGGAGCCCCGCGCGCGGCCGGCGCGCCGGCGGGCGAAGCCCGGGCGGACGGCGGGCCGGCGGCCGGGGCCGAGACCACCAGCGGCACAGACAGATCGACCGGCAGGATCTGCGAGCCGAGCTGGATCGTTGCCGCCGCGCCGATCGTCGCGAGCAGCCAGAAGGGGATGTCGCGCAGGAAGATCATGCGGTGGCCGGGGGCGAGGGTGAGCCCGCCGACCAGCAGGCCGGCGAGCAACCCGGCGGCGTTGACCGCGGCGAGCAGGAAGCCCGCCACATAGACATGCGGCTGCCAGAACAGGTCGCAGGCCAGGACGAAGCTGCCCAGCGCCGAGGCCAGCACCAACGGGATGACGACGTGCCAGCGGACCCAATGCTCGGCCGCGCGCCCCTGCGCCGATCCCTCCCGGCCGTAGCTGGGCAAGGCGCGGCACAGGTGGAACGCGGCGAACCCGGTCAAGGCGCCGCAGATCGCCACTTCGGAATAATAGAGCCAATCCAGTTGCGGCAGGTTGCGCGGCAGCGTGGTGAGGCCGCTGGCGAAAAAATTGGGCACCAGCGCGACGAGCAGGAAGAGCGGCCCGAACAACAGCCAGTTGATCCCGATGTTGCGGATCGAAATGGCGAGGGCGGTCCAGGTGTCGTTGGACTGGAAGCCGACCTTGGGGGTGATGAAGTTCGAATTCTCCCGCAGCGCCGAAACCTGCGCCGGCTCGCGGCTGCCGGCCAACTCGTCCATCACGCTCCGGGCGCTCGAATCGGGCTCCGCGATCCAGCGCTGCAGCCAGCCGCCGATATAGCCGCCGCCCGATACGGTCGAGAGATAGTGAAAGCCGGTCAGGATCTGCTTGCGACTCAGCGCCTGGAGAACGCCGAGCGCAAAGGCGGCGCTGCGGATGCCCCCGCCGGACAGGCACAAGGCGGCCTGACCATTGGCGAAGGCCTTGACGTGATAGTCGGCGACGAGCTGCGTGTCGGTCTCGCCGGCCGGCTGCGGCTTGTCGCTCCAGATCAGGCCATATTCGGCCGCCAATACCTTCGCCGAAGATTCGGCGCGCGCCGGGGCCCGCATCTTGTCCGCCGTGGCGCCGACCCTGTCGGCGGCGGGGGCGGCGCCATCGCTGTTCGGCTGGTTATTTTCCGGCATCGGCCATTCCCCTCACCCAGCTTCGCCCAATAGCCTTCGAAAGTCCCGGTCAGTGTGACACGTGTCACGCATAATTTCGATTCTTCTTCGTGGGTCGCGATTTTCGGATCGGACGCGTTGCCGGCATCCTTGCGCGCCGCGAAGCATTGAGCCGGCGTGAAGATCGCGACCTTCAACGTCAACGGCATCAACGGTCGGCTGCCGCTGCTGCTCGACTGGCTGGCGGAGAGCGCGCCCGACATCGCCTGCCTGCAGGAGCTGAAGGCGCCCGACGACAAATTCCCGGCCGCGGCGATCGAGCGCGCCGGCTATGGCGCGATCTGGCACGGCCAGAGCCGCTGGAACGGCGTCGCCATCCTCGCCAGGGATTGCTTGCCGATCGAGACCCTCCGCGGCCTGCCCGGCGACCCCGACGACCTGCATTCGCGCTACATCGAGGCGGCGGTCGGCGGCGTCCTCGTCGGCTGCCTCTATTTGCCCAACGGCAATCCGGTCGGCAGCGCCAAATTCGCCTACAAGCTCGCCTGGACCGAGCGCTTCATGGCCCGCGCCGCCGAGCTGGTCCGGCTCGATAGCCCGGTGGTCCTCGCCGGCGACTACAACGTCATCCCGACCGACTTGGACGTCTACAAGCCCGAGCGCTGGCTGACCGACGCCCTCTTCCAGCCCGAGCCCCGCGCCCAGTACCGGCGCCTCATCAAGCAGGGCTGGACCGACGCGCTGCGCAAGCTCCACCCGGACGAGCGCATCTTCACCTTCTGGGATTATTGGCGCAACAGCTTCGCCCGCGACGCCGGCATCCGCATCGACCATCTGCTGCTGAACCGGAAGGCTGCCAAGAGTCTCGAAGCGGCCGGCGTCGACCGCCAAGTCCGCGCCCGCGAGAAAGCGAGCGATCACGCGCCGGTTTGGGTGGAGCTTGTCGAGACCTGATCGCGCACCAGGCATGGAATGCTGCGCCATCCCGAGAGCCTGGCGACAGCGAAGGTGGAGTTTCCGTCAAGAATACGCCAGCCCTCGCCGCCGGCAGGTTCGACGTCGATCGGCTGCCTCCGGGGCATCTCTCCGCGGGACGCCGCCAGCATGTATCGCGCCGCATTTCCGACGCCCTCAGGGCGCATGCGGGTCGCCGTCAGGCGTTCGAGCGGGAGGATTCGAACGCGTTCGTCGAGCACGAAATAGGCCGCATGATTCTCCGGCAATGACGGGATGATCGGCTCGGGGTCGGGCATTTTGTTTGCACCTCAGGCGTCGATAGCGCATGCGCGTCGCATTGACAGTCAAGCTACCCCGCGTTAACCGGAACTTGGTAATGGCAGGGCCGTTACCGCTTCATATGGAAGAACGAATGCGTCCCTTTTTTCGCTAGGCAGACCGCTCAGGCACCGCTTTCCGCAAGTTCGAAATAGCGGCGCCAGCCTGCGTGCGTGCGCCAATCGGCATAGGCGTTGGCGATAGCCTGTTCCCCAGCCCCCTGCGCTTTCCTCGCCGCGACGTTGCACATCTCGATTCCGCACCGAACTTCGCCCTTGGTCGTTCCGTAGACGATGAGCAGGAGGCCCTCGGTGTCGTCGAGCTCGCCATGTCTGGAAAGGGCCGTGCTTCCCCGCAGTTCGTTCAGCAGGCCGTCCACCTCTGCCCTGACCTTCTTTGCGACCGCGGGCTTGCTCGGCCGCAGGCTTTCGCGCTCCAGCAGCCATGACGCCTTGTTGAACTTGAGCGCCCGCCGGCTTTCCACATTGAGTTTGAGCGCGTCGGCCTGCGCCAGCACCTTGTCGACATATTCCAGGGCGCGCGCGAAATCCCCGACGGCGTAGAATCCGATCGGGAACAGCCGGAGCTCGTGCTGGGTCAGATATTTCCGCTGCAAGAGATCGGCGGCTTCGTCCAGCATCATATCGGCAAGATCGGTCAGCAGCACGAGCCGCTCGGGCCGAATGCGGATGGCGACGAGTCTCACCGCCAGGATCCAGCGGACCCGCAGGCTTTTCGTGTTTGCTGCGGCCACTCGAATTCGGTTGGCGAGGCTGTCGAATTCGCGGCCGTCCAGCTCTCCCGTGCCGGCCTCGGCCGCGTCGATCTCGCTCCACAGGCCCTCCAGGCCCTTGAGCGCGCCGCGCGCCGCCCATTGGCCCTGCGACGTCCGGACCAATTCAGCGTGCAGCAGCTTCAGCGACTCCTGGAAGGGACGCTGCTCGACATTCTGGCGTGCGACAATGATGTCGCGGGCGATCTGGCTTTGCTGCTCGAGGCCCTCGAGCGTGGTGCTGATCGCCTCGACAAGCCGCTTGAGCCGGGGATCCATGGTTCCCTGCGGCTTGTAGGTGAGATCGTGCATCTTCGCAGCCCAGGCGTCGTGCAGCATGGTCTTGCACTGAACCTCGCATCGCAGGCCCTGATGGGGCGTTCGCGCCGACCGATAGGTCACATGCTTCGCATAATAAGCGCCGCTGAGGTCCTTGCGGTCGATCTGCTCGATCTGGATCGGCGCCAGGGCGCTGGTCAGACGATCGGCGACAATGTCGAGCTGGTCGGGATATTGCACGACGATCGTGAGGCCGACGATGTCGTCTAGCTCGCGCAGGGCATTCTCCGTGACCGCGCCCTCGATCGCGTCCGCGATCTTCGCGACGTCCTTCAGTTTCTGGCCGCCCTGCTTGTCCGCGCGGCTGTACACTCTGAGAATTACGCTGTTGCCCAGCTCGGTTTCGATGCCCCTGGCGACTTGGTGCACTTCGTCGATCAACTCTACATAGGCACCTCCCTTCTGTGCGATGAACGACCGCGTCTTGTCCAGATTGCTCATGTCCGCGCCCCCGGCTCATCTCTACATAGCCGCTCCGCGCGTTTGCGCCAACGGGATCGGCGCCTGTCAACCGCCGGCTTACCAACGGCCGGCGACCTCGTCGTAAAACTCCTCGAGCCGCTGCCTCAGCCGGGCGCGGTCGAACCGGACTTCGGCCAGCCGCCGCGCCGCCGCGCCCATCTCGCGCCGCCGCATCTCCGCGCCGAGCAGCTCGCCAAGCCGCGCCGCCAGCGCCGCCGCGTCGCCCTCGGCAACGAGCAATCCGGTCACGCCCTCGTCGACCGCCTCCGGAATCCCCGAATGGCGGGTGGCGACCGCCGGCAGCCCCGACGCCGCCGCCTCGACGACGACATTGGGCAGCCCCTCGGCGTCCCCGTCCGCCGCCGTCAGGCTGGGCGCGGCCAGCACCGCGGCGCGCCGCATCCACTGCGCCACTTCAGCGGACGGGAGGGCGCCGAGAAACTGCACCGCCGGTCCCGCCTGCCGTTCGAGCGCGCCCCTGAGCGGCCCGTCGCCGATCACCACCAGCCGCGCGCCGGGCAATCCCGCCAGCGCCTCGATCAGCACCCTTGTCCCTTTCTTCTCGACCAGCCGGCCGACATGGAGGACCAGGCCCGGCTCGGGCGGCGCCTCGCCGGGCCGGAAGCGGGCCAGGTCGACTCCGTTATAATGGGTCCGCGTCCGATCCTCCGGAAAGCCACGTAGGATCGCCTGGCGCCGCAGCGCGTCGGAGACGGCGAGGAACAGGCCGCCCTGCCGCTGCAGCCGCTTCCTGCCGAGCGCGTAGCGCACCCAGCTCAGCCGCCCCGAGCGGAGCAGGGCCGCGGTCGAGCGGGTCACGTCATAGCCGCGCAGGCTGGTGATCAGCGGCACCCCCAAGGCCCGCGCCAGCGGCAGCACGCGCAGGCCGTCGGTGGCGAAATGGGCGTGGATCAGCTTCGGCGCCGCGGCGCGCAGCCGCCGCTCGATCGCGCCGCCGCGGCCGCGCAGCGCGAACAGGGCCCGCTCGAGCCCGTTCGCCGGCAGCATCGCCGCCACCTCCTCGCCCTTGCGCTCGAGCCCGACCAGGAGCGGCCGCCAGCGCGTCAGCGCCGCCGCCTGGTCGCGGATGAAGCCCTCGCTGGGGTTGAACAAAGCGGTGCGGAAGATCGCCGCGACGGGCCGTTCGTCGAACATAAGCGCTTGGTCTTCCGCCGCCGCCGCGGATACAAGCGCAAAGTGACCGCCTCCTCCGCGCAGCGCCTGATCTTGCGAGGCGGAAGCTCCGCCGCTTTGGGTTTCCTGATCCGCTTCGGCGCGCGGCTGCTGTTCGTGTTCGTCGCCGGCCGGCTGTTCGGAGCCGCCTTGTTCGGCGCCTATGCGATCGCCGTCGCCGTCGTCGAGCTCGCGGTCACGATCGGCGGCGCCGGCTTGAAGCGCCAGGTCTTCAAATTGCTCGACGAGGAGCCGGACGGGCGCACCCCGCCCCACATCCTGATCGACGGCATGATCCTCGTCCTCGCCGCGAGCAGCGCCTGCGCCGTTCCGATCATGCTGGTGGTGACCTTCCTCCCCGACGCCCTGGTGCCGGAGAATAGCGACGCCGCCCTGTTCCTGCTCGCGCCGATGATCGTCGGCCAGGCGCTCCTCGACCTGCTGCTCGCCGCCACCCGCTGGACCCACAAGATGCGCCACCAGGTCTGGGCGCGTTCGATCATCGAGCCTTATGCCGGCGTCGCCGCGATCGTCCTCGCCTGGGCGGCCGGCTATCGCGAGACCGGCCTCATCATCGGCTATTGGGCGGGCACCTGGGCCGCGCTGGCCTATGCGCTGGCGAGCGCGCGCCAATGCCTCGGCCCGTTCCGCGTGCGCGGCTACCGCTTCGTCCCCGCCCGCCTCGTCCGAATGGTCCGCGAGACCGCCTTGCCGACGCTGAGCGACTTCACCAACGCGCTCGCCGGCCGGCTCGACCTCTATCTGGTCGGCCTTCTCCTCGGCGAGGCGCCGGCGGGCATTTACGGCATGGCCCAGCAGGTGCGCACCCCGATCCGCCAGGTCCGCCAGAGCTTCGACGGCCTGCTGACGCCGATCGTCTCGCGCACCCTCAAGCATGGCGGCGCCGCGCGCACCGGCCGCGCCACCGCCTCGGCCTCGCGCCTGATCCTCGCCATCCAGCTGCCGGCCCTGGTCGCACTGGCGATCATCGGCGCGCCCTTGCTGCGCCTGATCGGGCCCGAATTCGTCGCCGGCTATTGGGCGATGCTGCTGCTCGCTTCGGCCGAATCGATCCAGGGCGCGTTCGGAGTCAGCGACCTCATCTTCTTCTACCGCCGGCCGCAGATGGTCATCTTCATCACCATGGTCAGCGCGAGCGTGAACGTCGTCGCCGGCTGGCTGCTGATCGCGCGCTACGGCATCGCCGGCGGCGCCCTCGCGGCCCTGCTCGCGGCCGCCGGCGCCGCGATCGCGCGACGGGCGCTGCTGCGCGCGATGTTCGGCGTCGCCGTGCCGCTCCGCTACGTCGCGGCACCGCTCTCGGCCGCGGCCGCCAATCTCGGCGTCGCCCTGATCATCCTCGCTTTGCCGCTCGACAGCGCCGCGCTGCGTCTCGGCCTCGCCTTCCTGTTCGGGCTCGCGGTTTATGCGGCGGTGCTGAAGGGCGCGCTGTGGGCGACCGGCCAGAACCTGTCGTTGACCCATTTCGTCGTCGAAGACCCGCGCGCGGCCCCGGCGCCCTGAACGCCGCAAATCCTCCCAAATGGACCGAGTTCCAATATCTCTGCGCGGCCGCCGCGCCTAGGATGAGGAACCGGTGGTCGCGAAGGCTGCGGCCCTCCTCTGAGCGAACGGGAGATGGATGATGGCGGGCAAGGTTCGTCTTTTTTCGATTTGCGCGGTCCAGCTCGAGCTGCGGGAAAAGAAGCCGCCCGAGCTGGCGATCACCGTCCACGGCTATGCGGTCAGCAGCGGCTGGACCAATCCCGCACTCGTTCCGCTCGAAAAGAAGCTGTCGGCGGACGGCATCCTCGATCTCGATTTCGTCGCCACGCCGCCCGACGCGATCAGCCTGCCGATGCTGACTCCCGAGACGGCGGAGCTGGTCTGGACCGACCTCGACGGGCTGATCGGGGTGCGGGTGGTGTCGCGGTCCGGCGACGTGATCCAGTTCCTGCCGCCGATCGCGGCCGCCCAGCCGACCACCCAGATCGCCGGCGAGGGGCCGCACCCGGCCATGGCCCAGATGGCCGCCCCCGGCGGCGCGACGACGATGGCGACCGGCGAGGAAGGCCCGCCCCCGATCACCACCATGGCCACCGGCGAGGAGGCCGGCGGCGGCGGTACGATGATGACCACCCTCGCGGTCGGCGAGGAAAGCCCCGGCCACATGACCACCCTGGCGATGGGCGAAGAGGCCGGCGGCGGCGGCACCGTGTTCACCACCCTGATGCTGGGCGAGGAAGGCGGCGGCTATCCGCCGACCACTCACATGCTCGGCGAGGAGCATGGCGGCTACCCGCCGACCACCCACATGCTCGGCGAGGAGCATGGCGGTTACCCGCCGACCACCCTGATGCTCGGCGAGGAGGGCGGCGGACTGCCGCCGCGGCCCGAGGGGTTCGCCGCGGCGGCTCAGGCGGCGACCACCCTCGTCGTCGGCGAGGAGGGCGGCGGCCAGACCACCCATCTGCTCGGCGAGGAAGGCGGAGGCCTCCCGCCGACCACGCATATGCTCGGCGAGGAGCATGGCGGCTACCCGCCGATCACCCCGATCGTCGGTGAGGAGACCACCCATTTGCTCGGCGAGCATGGCGGCGGCCTGCCGCCCACCACCCATTTGCTCGGCGAGGAGCATGGCGGCTACCCGCCGGCGACCACCGCGCCGCTGATCGAGGAGACCACCCAGGTGGTTGGCGAGGGGCCGCATCCGACCACCCTGGTCGTCGGCGAGGAAGGCCCGCCCCACACCACCGCGCCGCTGATCGAGGAGACCACCCAGATCGCCGGCGAAGGCTGGAGGTCGGCCGATCCGCAGGACATGAACCCGCTGGGCCGCCGCTGACGCCGTGGAAGAGGAGCATGTCGCCGATCTGCTGATCGCAGGCGGATCGGCCGACCCCAATCTCGCGCCTTTGGTCCGGGCCGCCGGGCGCGCCGGCCGTTCGGTGCTGAGCATCGTCCACGGCCCGGACGGCGAGCCGGCGTTCAGCTGGGACCTCGAGACCAACCGGCTCGTCCTCGACGGGCGCCTGGTCGGCGCCCGCGGCGCCTTCCTGCGCTACGACGTCTTCACCCCGCCGACCGAGGCGCGCGGGCTCGACCGCAACGGCGGCTGGTACGCGGCGGCGATGGGCTGGGCGATGTGCCGTCCCGGGATGCGGCTGCTCAATCGGGCGATGACCCACGGCGCCAACCAGAAGCCCTTTATGCTGCGGCTCGCGCGCGATTGCGGCCTCGCCACCGCGCCGACGCTGGTCGCCAATGTCGAGGCGGATCTGCGCGCCTTCCCGCAGCCCGCGGTGGCCAAGCCGGTCGCCGGCGGCGGCTACGTCCGCCCGCTGGACGCGGCCCTGGCCGACGCCGGCTGGCGGGACGGCCGCAGCCCGATCCCGGCGATCGTCCAGCAGCGGCTCGCCTATCCCGAATACCGCATCTATCTCGCCGACGGCCGCTTCCATCTGTTCGAGATCCACTCGGACCTGCTCGATTACCGGCCGACGCGGCCCACCAGCCTGGTCTATCGCGGCGGCGACCTGCCCTGGCCCGGCATGGCCGAGGCGCTGGTCCGGCTGACGGCCGCGGTCGGGGTCGATTTCTGCGCCTGCGATTTGAAGACGGAAGCCGGGCGCGCGGCGCCGCTGTTTCTCGAGCTCAACAGCGGCCCGATGTTCGCCGCCTACGATGACGCCGCGCAAGGCCGGCTCGCCGACGCGATCGTCGCCCAGCTCGCTCAGGCGTAGCCGAAGCGCTCGATCCAGGGCTGCAACGCCGGCAGCGCCGGCGCCAATTCGCCGGCATAATCGCGCCAGCGGCCGATCCCGCTTGGGGACAGCCCTTCGGTCAGCCGCGCCGCCCCCGGCGTCGCCACGCCCCGGTCGGCGACATGGTGGTGGAAGTCGCGCAATTCGGGCCGCCATTCGATGTCGAGCGTCGCGCAGATCGCCTTCATCTCCGTATCGAAGTCGGCGATCATCGCCTCGAGTCGGCAGGGCTGGACGAACAGGCCGAACGCCTGCTGCGTCGCCTCGGCCAGTTCCATCGTCGCCGCGTAGAGCTCGGCGGCGCCCGCCAGCGTCAGCAGTTGGCGGGCCGGCTCGCTCATCGCGAAGCGGCTCTTGAAGCAGCTGAGCACGGTGTCGCGCGGGTCGCGGCGCATGACGATGATCCGCGCTTCGGGGAACAGCCGCGCGATCAGCGGCAGCTTGAAGATGTTGAAGCCGTGCTTGTCGACGAACACCCGCCCGGCCGGATCGACGCCGGCGGCCGCGACCCGCCGCCAATAGGCCTCGCGCCAGGTGTCGAGCTCCTCGTCCGGCGCCCGGCAGAATTGTTCGATGTCGGCCGTATCGCCCAGCCAGGTGCGGGCGGCGTCGATCAGGCATTCCTGCTCCGCGAGCGTGGTCACCTGGGGATGGCCGGCCAGCACCTGCTCGACCAGGGCCGCGCCCGAGCGCGGGAAGCCGATCAGGAAGACGTGACGCTTCGCCGGCCCGCCCGCGCTGCGCCCCCAGGTCGCCGCGACCCTTTGCCCCTGGAGCGCCCCGGTCAGCTCGCGGACCAGTTCGAGCGTATCCTGGCCGCCGCCACGATCGGCTTCGCGCAGCTTATTGCCCGCCGCATAAGCCGCGAACGCCTCGGCGAACCGGCCTTCGGCGTCGAGCGCGTCGCCGAGCAGGCCCTGGGCCATCGCCCGGTCGGCCGGCGGCAGCTTGCGGTCGGCGAGCAGCAACCTCAGGCGCGCCTCGCCGGCGCGGGCCTGGCCCTCGGCGATGTCGGCGCCGGCGAGCGTCATCAGCGCCTCGGGAAAATCGGGCTGGCGGGCGGTGACGCGGCTCGCCAGCTCGCGCGCCTCGATCGGATCGCCGCGCCTGAGCGCCAGCGCGGCGAGGCCGTTCAGCGCGATCAGATTGCCGGGCTCGATCGCCAGCGCCGCCTCGAAGTCGCGCCGCGCGTCGTTGAGCCGCGCCAGCGCCACCAAAGCGGTGCCGCGATTGGCGAGCGCCGGCGCGAAGCCCGGATCGGCCGCCAGCGCCGCCCCGAACTCGGCCGCCGCTTCCTCGTGCCGGCCGAGCCAGAGCAGGTTGAGCCCGATCGCGTTGAGGATGCCGGGCGCCGCCGGAGCCGCCGCTTTGGCGCGCTCGAGCAGGGCGAGCGCGTCGGCGAACCGCCCCTCCCCCTCGCGCCGTCCGGCGACCAGGCTCAGCACCATGCCATGATCGATGCCGTCGCCGAGCGCATCCTCGGCGAGTTTGCCGGCGGCCTCGATGTCGCCGGTGCTGACGGCAGCGTGGATCGCCCTGAGCCGGGTCCGATCGGTTTCGGAGTGGCGCGGGGTGCGCGCGCCTTTCCCATTGCCATTGATCGCAGTCATGAGAGCGGAGCGGCCTTTCGGTGTGAGAGGAGGATAGAGCCGCGAAAATTTCGTGCAGCCGAGGTCAGATTTCTGAAGGCCCCTGATCAAGCGGCGCGCCGCCCTTGGCAATATCGGACACGATGATCAAGCCGAAAGCCCTCACCGCCGCGGCGGCGCTAGCCGGACACCCCCATTCCATAATCGTGCAGGTCCCGGCGATTTAGAATGTCGCGATTCCAATCCACGACATCGTCCTCCGCGATCCGTTCAAAGATCCGCTTGACCCCATTTCCGATATTCACGAACCGGCCGTCCTCGAAGATCGCCAGCTCTGCAAAATCTCCAAACGGAGGGCGATAATAGAGCGCGTCGCCCTCCCAATTCGCGGTCAGCTTGTAGAAATCATCCTCCGATCTCCACAGCCCCGGCTTTGGGCTGAGCATCCTCAGCGTCACCGTCCCGTCGGCATAGCGGAACGTCACCGCATTGTTGATCTGCTTTCCGCGGTCGTCGGCGATCGCGACGGTTTCGGCAAGCTGCCAAAGCCCCTCCGCTTCCCGCTCGTTTTCGCGATTTGTCATTTCAGGTAATAGGGTTTCCGGGATACTCGGTCAGCAGCGTCGCTCGATGTTCCGCCCTGAGGCCGTTCACGGGGCCGGCCGCGCCTTGGGAATAAACGGTCTCATGGGTGGTCGGCGGCGGAGGAGTCATCGTGAACCTCGTGGTCGCGGTCCAGCTCACATGGTATCTCGCCCGATTGGCTCTGACGCCATAGGTGTCAAAGGCGAGGCGTAGCGTCACCCTGGGAGCACCGGGAGCGCGCGCTGCGGGGAGCGTGAAATCCTGTGCGACGGGTAGCCACGTCGGGCCTCCGGGTTCATCGAAGATCGTAACGCGTCTTGCCGCTGCTCGTGTGGTCCAGTCAGCGGGATAAAGGGGCGTTGCCGCGCCGGGTCTCGCGTCAATATGCCACCGTGTAACCGCCGCGTCGGACCAGGGCAGCTGCCCACCCTGGGTGATTTGCGTTCCGACATTGAAAACGGGTGCTGGCGCGCCTGGCGGTGTCCCGGACATCCGTCCGTTAATGAACTGCAGCCAATCGACCCGGGCCGCATTCTCCCCAGTATATTCGAGCGAAATGGCGTTGGTGAGCCCCCGCTCCCGGTCGCCGACCCGCACCGTTACCGCGCCCTCGGGATTGTCGGCGGATCCGACGAACCCTTGATGGGTCGCGGTTCCCAAGCGCCGCGACGTCATCGTGCGAAGATGCAATCGGCGTGCGACCCTGCGCCGTGGTGTGCCGGTCGCGGCCTCCCCGAGGCCGTTGGCTTCAGCCGTGACATCCTGTTCGAGCCGCGCGGAGGTCAGCGGTCCAATCCGGCCGTCCCGACCGAGGGCCGACCGAGTCTGGTAATCGGCGACGCCGTTGACAAAGGTTGCGTCGACCGCAGCCGGCGCCGCCGCAATCCCCAATATGCTTCTGATGATGCCGATTTCGGCGGCGTCCCCGAAAAACACCGAATTGGCTCTGATCGCGCTCTGGATTTGAGCCGCGGTCAACGGCACGGGGCCGGCGGCGGCGGCCCCGACCGCCTGACGCTGGACGACATGGGATCGGGAATGATCGTCACCGCGCTGCTGCACGACGTGGGTCAGCTCATGCGCCAGCAGCCGCCGACCGTCATTGGTTTTCGGCGCGAATTGCTCTCTCCCGAACACGATATCGCTGCCCACCGTATAAGCCAGGGCCCCGACATCGCGCGCCGATTGCTCGGCGTCGCCGCCCTGATGGACGCGGACCTGCGAAAAATCGCGGCCCATGCGCTGCTCCATGTCGCGGCGCACCGGCGCATCGAGCGGGCGGCCGGAGCCGCCGAGCGTCCGGTGCACGCTCTCGGGAACCTCCGGCGAGGGCGCCGCCGGCGGCGCGGCGCGCTGGATCGTCGGGGGCGCGCGGTTGATTTCGGTCGGCGCCCGCATCGAGAGCACCTGCTGCGCGACCCGGTCCGCCTCGTGCTCGAGGGCATCGTTGCTGGACCCGATCGAGAGCTTGCGCTGGAGGCGGCTTTGCTCCTTGCCCTCGCAGCTTGCGCAGGTGCCGCCGGACGCCTCGGCGCCGCAGGCGCACTTGCGCTGCAGCACGCCGCGCGCGAGCGGCCGCGGTTGCGGTCCAGGCCCCTGCCAGGGCCAGACCGGCCGCATCGGCGCGCGCAGCGGCGCCCGCGCCTTGGCGGCCTCCCTGGGCTGGGGCTTCCGGATCGGAGGTTCCATCATTCCCATCCTGGCCTCCTGCTGTCAGCGCAAGTAACGACTCGGCTTGGAACAGATGAATGATAATGAAAGATGATAATGAAAGACGCCGACAATGGCACGCGCTACTTTCAAGCGCTGAGCCGCCCGGTTGATGGCCGTGCTGGATTTCCAGCGCCAAGCGAATCCGATGCAATGCGCAAAGCTGCTGACGCCTGGCGCTCGACCGGGCGGTATGAATCCCGTAGCCAGCCGGCCACGGCGCCATATCCACCGCACCCGAAGGGCAGTAGGATCGCAATGCCCCATGCCCGGTCTCGCCGCCCTCTTCTTTCTCACCGCGCTGCTCTACGGTGCGGCGGGTCTTGGCGGCGGATCGACCTACAATGCGCTGCTGGTGCTCGCCGGGACCGACTATCGCTCGGTGCCGGTGATCGCGCTCGCCTGCAACATCCTGGTCGTCTCGGTGGGCAGTTGGCGGTTCGCCCGTTCGGGCCATGTCGACTGGCGGCGGATCTGGCCGTTGTTCATCCTCTCCGTTCCCTTTGCCTGGCTCGGCGGGCGGCTGGTGGTGGCGGAGGTCGCGTTCGTCGGCCTGCTCGCCGCGTCCCTGCTCGTCGCCGGGCTGCTGATGCTGTGGCAGCCTTTGTGGGAGAAAGAGGCGCCGGCCGCGATCCGCTCGCGCTGGCTCGAGTCGGTGGCGGGCGGGGCGCTCGGCTTCCTCGCCGGAATGGTCGGGATCGGGGGCGGGATCTTCCTCGCGCCGTTGCTCTACATGCTGCGCTGGGGCCCGCCCAAGGCGATCGCCGGAACGAGCGCGGTCTTCATCCTCGCCAATTCGCTGTCGGGCCTCGCGGGCCAGCTCGCCAAGGGCAGCGGCGGCGCGGGCCGCCGGCCAGCACCGCCGGAAAGAGCGGCCAGGCGCTCGCCACTTATTGGCCGCTCTTTCCGGCGGTGCTGGCCGGCGGCCTGATCGGCTCGACGCTGGGCAGCGGCCGGCTCGACCCCAAATATGTCCGCATCCTCACCGCTTTGCTCATTTTATATGTGGCGGCGAGGCTGGCGATGCGCTTCTATGGGGAAATGATGGGAGCTTAGCGGATGATCGACCCGTTCGGGCGGAGGATTGACTATTTGCGGCTGTCGGTGACCGACCGCTGCGACCTGCGCTGCACCTATTGCATGCCGCAGCGGATGGCCTTCCTGCCGCGCGCGGAGGTGCTCGGCCTCGACGAGCTCGACCGGCTGGCGGCGGCCTTCGTCCGCAAGGGCGTGCGCAAGCTGAGGCTGACCGGGGGCGAGCCGCTGGTGCGCAGGAACGTCATCGATCTGATCGGGAGGCTGTCGCGCTTCCTTCGCTCGGGCGACCTCGACGAGCTGACCTTGACCACCAACGGCACCCGGCTGGCCGGGCATGCGGCCGACCTGGCCCGCTGCGGCGTCAGGCGGGTCAACGTCTCGCTCGATAGCCTCGACCCCGAAACCTACGCCCGGATCACCCGCGGCGGACGGCTCGACCAGGTCATCGCCGGGATCGACGCCGCCATCGCCGCGGGCCTCGAGGTCAAGGTCAATGCGGTCGCGCTCCTTCAGGACAATCTGCACTCGCTCGTCGGCCTCGCCGAATGGGCGCACGCGCGGGGCGCGGCGCTGACCGTGATCGAAGTGATGCCGATGGGCTCGGTCGAGGCGGAGCGGGTCGACCAGCACGTGCCGATGACCGAGGTGCGGCGGCGCTTCGCGCAGAGATGGGCGCTGACCGATCTCGCCCGGCGCACCGGCGGGCCCGCGCGCTACGTTCGCACCGACGAAGGCGGGACGATCGGCTTCATCACGCCCTTGAGCCGCAATTTCTGCGACGGCTGCAACCGGGTGCGGGTGACCTGCACCGGCGAAATGTACCTGTGCCTCGGCCAGGCCGCGCGGGCCGACCTGCGCGCTCCGCTCCGCGCCCGCACCGAGGACGACGCCCTGCTCGACGCCGCGATCGACGAGGCGATCGAGCGCAAGCCTAAGGGCCACGACTTCGTCATCCGGGCCGGCGCCGCGCCCGCAATTGCGCGGCACATGTCGGTGACGGGGGGATGAGGATCCTCTTCTTCGGCCGTCTCAGGGACGGCGCTCCGGCCGGCCCGGTGCCTGCCGGCATCCGCGATATCGACGCGCTGCGGGCGTGGCTCGGCCGCGGCCGACCCGAATTGCTCGACGCCTCGGTCCGGATCGCCGTCAACGACGAGATGATCCTCGGCAATCGGGTGCTGGATGACGGCGACGAAGTGGCCTTCCTGCCGCCGATGAGCGGCGGATGATCGCGGTCCAGGCCGAGCCGTTCGATGCCGCGGCGCTGCTCGCGGACTTTGCCGCGCGCGCGGCCGGCGCGGGCGCGATCGCCTCGTTCACCGGGCTGGTGCGAAGCGAAAATGACGGCGCCGCGGTCTCCGGCCTCGAGCTCGACCATCATCCGCGGCTCACTGAGCAGGCGATGGCGGGCATCGGCGCGGACGCCGTCGCGCGCTTCGAGCTGACCGAAATCGCCATCGTCCACCGCCACGGCACGCTGGCGCCGGGCGAGGCGATCGTGTTCGTCGCGGCCGCTGCTCCTCATCGCCGCGCCGCTTTCGACGCGGTCGATTATGTGATGGACCGGCTGAAGACCGAGGCGCCCTTCTGGAAGCGCGAGCAGCGCAGCGACGGCGCCCATTGGCTGGAAGCGCGCGATTCGGATCGGAAAGCGAGGGCGCGATGGGGTTGACCGGCGGTTTCGTACCGGTGAGTATCGCGGTGCTGACCGTTTCCGACACGCGAACAAGCGAGACCGACAGCTCGGGCGCCTACCTCGCCGGCGCGATCGAGGGCGCAGGTCACGTGCTTGCCGCGCGCGCCATCGTGCCCGACGATATCGCGAAAATCCGCGCCGCCGTGCAGGCTTGGGTCGACAACCCGGACATCGACGCGGTGATCTCGACCGGGGGCACCGGCCTGACGGGCCGCGACGTCACGCCCGAAGCGGTGGCGCCGCTGTTCGACAAGGTGATCGACGGGTTCGCGGTCATCTTCCACAATGTCAGCTTCCAGTCGGTCGGCCTGTCGACGATCCAGTCGCGCGCCTGCGCGGGCGTCGCGAACGGGACCTTCATCTTCTGCCTGCCCGGATCGGGCGGCGCGGTCCGCGACGGCTGGGAGAAGGTGATCTCTCCCCAGCTCGACGCGCGCACGCGGCCCTGCAACCTGGTCGAGATCATGCCTCGGCTCGGCGAGCGCTGATGGCGGATCTCACCCATTTCGACGAGGAAGGCCGAGCGCGCATGGTCGACGTTTCGGCCAAGCCCGAGACCGATCGCTTCGCGGCGGCGCGCGGCTTCGTGCGGATGGATGAGGCCACGCTGGCCCTCGTCCTCTCGGGGCGCGCCGCGAAGGGCGACGTCGCCCGCATTGCCGAGCTTGCGGGCACGATGGCGGCGAAGCGGACCGGAGACCTCATCCCGCTCTGCCACCCGCTGCCGCTGACCGCGGTGGCGGTCAGGGTCGAGCCGGACGAGTCCCTGCCGGGCCTCGCCGTCACCGCCGAGGCTCGGACGACGGGCCGCACCGGGGTCGAGATGGAGGCGCTGACCGCCGTCTCAATCGCCTGCCTGACGATCTACGACATGCTCAAATCCAAGGCGCGCGGAATGACGATCGAGCGGATCGAGCTGATTCGGAAGACGGGCGGCGCGTCGGGCGACTGGCGGCGGAAGTGACCCTCATTTCGCTCGACGAGGCACGCGCGCTGCTGCTGGCGGACGTGGCGCCGGTCGAGGCTGAAATTCTGCCGATCGCGGAGTGCGGCGGTCGCACGCTCGCCGCCGACATCGTCGCGGCCCGGGATCAGCCGCCGGATCCCGTTTCGGCAATGGACGGCTATGCCGTGCGCGAAGCGGAGGCGGTGGCGGGTGCGGGTCTGAGGGTGATCGGCGACGCCCCCGCCGGCACGCCGTTCGGCGGCAGCCTGACGCCGGGAACCGCGGTGCGGATCGCGACCGGCGGCGTCGTTCCGCAAGGCGCCGGCCGCGTCGTCATTCAGGAGATCGTCGAGCGCGACGGCGAGACGATCCGCATCGTCGCCCCGCCCGGCGCGGCAAGCTATGTCCGCCCCGCCGGCTGCGACTTCGCGGCCGGGCAATTGCTGGTCGCCGCGGGCGAAATGCTGACGCCCGCCCGCCTCGGCCTCGCCGCGGCCGCCAACCGGGGCACGCTCCAGGTCCGCCGCCGGCCGCGCGTGGCCATCTTTGCCTCCGGCGACGAGCTGCGTGAACCGGGTTCGGAGCTGGCGCCCGGCACGATCGTCAATTCGGCCGCCTACGCGCTGGCGGAATTGGTCACGGCCTGGGGCGGCACGGCTATTCGTCACCCGATCCTCCCTGACGATCGGCGGCAATGCACCGAACAGATAAGCGCCGGCCTCGACGCCGACATCATCCTGCCGCTGGGCGGCGCTTCGGTCGGCGAGCGCGACGTGCTGCGGCCGGTGCTCGAGAGCTTCGGTGCCCGCATGGTCTTCGAGCGGATCTCGGTGCAGCCGGGCAAGCCGTGCTGGCACGCGCGGCTTCCCGACGGCCGGCTGGTGCTGGGATTGCCGGGCAACCCCGCCTCGGCCTTCGTCTGCGCGCATTTGCTGCTGAAGCCGCTGATGCTGGCGCTGCTCGGCCGCGCCGAGCCCGACCGGCTGGTCGCGGCCGTCCTGACGCAGGGCATGCCCGAGGGCGCCGACCGGGAAGTCTATTGGCGGGCCCGGCTTCGCGCCGACGGTGCGGGACGCCTCGAGGTCACGCCCGACGAGCGGCAGGATTCGAGCCTGCAGACTCCCCTGGCGTCGGCCAATGCCCTGATCCGCCGCCTCCCGAACGCGCCGCCCGCGGCGGCGGGCGACCTCGCCGACGTGCTGATCATCGGCGGGCTTTAGGTTGAACGACATTCAGCTTTCATCCTCTCTCCCTCGAGGGAGAGGGCAGGGAGAGGGTGTCGGGCCTCTGTGGCTACTCGCTGCCGCCGAGCCCCCTCACCCGACCCTCTCCCCCACTGGGAGAGGGGGTCAACCTAGATCCCGGCATACCATTGGTAGCCGGCGCGATCCTCCCAATAGCCGCCCTTGCCCTGGCCGATCCCCGCCAGGCTCTCGACGGCCTCGATGCGCATCACGAACTTGGCGTGCTTGTAGCCGAGCTGGCGCTCGACCCTGAGGCGGAGCGGCGCGCCGTGGCCGATTTCGAGGGGGCGGTCGTTCATCGCCCAGGCGAGGATGGTCTGCGGGTGGAAGGCGTCGACCAGGTCGATACTCTCATAATAGGGAATGCCGTGGAAATCGTCGGCGCAGTGGAAGACGATGAAGCGCGCTTCCGGCCGCAGCCCCGCGCCCCCAAGCAACAGCCGCAACGGAACGCCGGTCCATTTGCCGATCGCGCTCCAGCCCTCGACGCAATCGTGGCGGGTGATCTGGGCGCGCGCGGGGAGCCGCCTGATCCGGTCGAGCGACAGCGCCAAGGGCCGCGCCACCAAGCCGTCGACGACGAGCCGCCAATCGGCGAAGGCCGCCGCGGCATGCGCGCGATAGGCGGCCGAGGCCGGCATGACGTTGCCGTTGGTGCGAAACACGGGCGACATGTCGGCAGGCTCGAACTCGCGGGCAAGCGCGCCCCGGTCGATCACCAGCCGTTGCGCAGCCATGGTCAGGTCCTGGGCGGAGGATTGCACCGCCTGGAAACCCGCCGAGCGGCTGATCCGGTCGCAGCCCGCCAGCAGCAGCCCGCTTGCGCCGGCGCCGAGCGACGCGATCATCCGGCGGCGGCTGATCTTCTCGATCATGGCTTTTCCTTCGGCAGGCGGTAGCGGCCGGTGATCATCGAGCGGATCTCGTTGATCGGCCCGGCCAGCACCACCATCACCAGATGGACGAGGATGAACGCGGCGATCAGGGCGGCGACGATGAAGTGGAGCGAGCGCGCCGATTGCCGGCCGCCGGTGAGGTCGAGCAGCCACGGCCAGGCCGCGTCCATCCCCGGCGACATGGTGAGCCCGGTGAGCACGACCAGCGGCAGCAGCAAGAACAGGATTCCGAGATAGCTGGCCTTTTGCAGGATGTTGTAGTTGCGCGCCGCCGGGCCGGTGGGGAAGCGCAGGCGGGCGTGGTTCCTGATGTCGTGCCAGATGTGGCGCGGCGAAAGCTCCTCCCGCCGGGGCGCGAGGTCGCGCTGGATGTGGCGGTTGAGGAAGCTCCACAGCCAGTAGAGGAGGCCGGGGACGACCAGCAGCCAGGCGAACAGGAAATGCCAGGAGCGGGCGCCGGCAAGATCGTAGCTGGTGGGGATCGTCGCCCAGCCGGGGAAGGCCCGCGTGCTGATATTGCCTTCTGCGTCCCGCCAGTGGCCGAGCACGCCCGTCGTCGGGATTTCGAGGCCGCCGATCCGGACGAAGCCGCGCTGCCGATTGCCGCCGATCTGCAGCCATGCCCGATCGGCGTTCGCGCCATATTCGCCCCAGTAAAGGCGCGGATGGGCGTTGAAGATCATCATCCCGCTCATCAGCATGACGAACACCGTCAGCGCGTTGAGCCAGTGCCAGATCCGCGTCGAGGCGCGATGGCGATAGACAAGGTCGCCGCCCCGCGGCTCCAGGGGAGCGGCTTCCTCTACCTCGACCTCTTCTTCAGGCGCGTCGGCGGTCACGGGCATCTTCTTGCGGTTCCGGCGTGTCTATCGGGTTTCGGCGCATATCCCAAGCGCCGAACCAGGCGATGATCCCCTCGACCTTTCCGATCGCCAACAGCCTCGCCTTCGGCATCACCCCTTATGCGTTGCTCAAGCTGTTGCGGGGCAAGCTCAGCCGGAGCGACTGGCTGCTGCTGGTGCTTGCCGTGCTGTTCGGGACGCGCTTCGTCTGGCTGTCGGCGGGATGATCGCGGTTCCGTCAGGCGTTAGCGAAGAGCGTGGATCGGGTTGAGTCGGTCGGATTCGCGGCCCTTCCAGAATTTTGTCGCGACCATCTCTTCCCGCTCTGGACACTTGCCGCGCCGCGAGTCACTATCGGTCGTCCAGGCAGTGCCGGGGGGACGAGTCGCTTCGCGAAGAAATCGAGGGCGGCACGTGTTCCGCCTTTCGGGTCCAATCGGTTCTGCAGAACAGAATTAGATCGGGAGCGGCTCGCCAGCATCAATCCAAATCTGATTAGCTCTGTTTGGCGGAAATGCGGTGTGCGCTGCGTCCGGTTGTCTAAGAGGGGAAGGAATTCCACGTGACAACCATTACCGGCACCAGCGGGGACGACACGATCAGCGGCGGCAACGGCGTCGACATCATCTATGGCGGCGGCGGCAACGACATCATCTCCGGCGGTAACGGCGTCGATTCGCTGTTCGGCGAGGACGGGAACGACCAACTCACCGGCGACAACGGCGCCGACAATCTCACCGGCGGCGCCGGGGACGACCTGCTCGACGGCCTCAGCGGTTTTGACACCGCCTATTATTCCAGGTCGATCGACGAATATTCGTTCCTCTCCGCGGCCGGATATCTGCACATCTTCCATCTCGGCGGCGCCGGTGCCGACGGCCACGACCGGGTGATCAACGTCGAACGGCTGGTCTTCGCCGACCGGGTGATCAACATCGGCAGCGGCAACAACGCGCCGGTCGCCGGCGACGACCATGTCTTCATCAACGAGGACACCGGCACCTACAGCAGCGGCGCCGCGAGCGTGAAGGACAACGACTTCGATTTCGACGGCGACCCGCTGACCGTCACCGGCGGCACCTTCACCGGCACCTACGGCACGCTGACGCTCAATGCGAACGGCACCTACAGCTATACGCTGTCCGCCTCGGCGCAGGCGCTCGCTTTGGGCGAAAACGTCCAGGACAGCTTCAACTATACCGTCTCCGACAACGACGGCAGCGACACCGGCGCGCTGGTGTTCCACATTGCCGGCGTCAACGACGCCCCGACCGCCAATCCCGACGCGGCGACGGGCCACGAGAACCAGGTCCTCACCATCAACGTGCTCGCCAACGACACCGACGTCGACAATGGCGCGGTGCTGACCGTCACCGCCGCCTCGGCGCCGGCCGGCAAGGGCACCGCCACGGTGGTCGGCAACCAGGTCCAGTTCAATCCCGGCACCGCCTTCGACCATCTCGCCCAGGGCGCGAGCGAGGTCGTGGTCATCAGCTACTCGATCACCGACGAGCATGGCGCGACGTCGAGCTCGACGGCGAGCGTCACCGTCACCGGCACCAATGACGGCCCGGTCGCCAACCCCGACACCGCCGCCGGCACCGAGAACCAGGTGCTCACCATCGACGCCCTCGCCAACGACACCGACGTCGACGACGGCGCGGTCAAGACGCTCGTCTCGGCCTCCGCGCCGGCCGGCAAGGGCACCGCCTCGATCGTCGGCAACCAGGTCCAGTTCAACCCGGGCACCGCTTTCGACCATCTGGCGCAGGGCGCGAGCGAAGTGGTCGTGCTCAGCTACACGGTGAAGGACGAGCACGACGCCACGTCGAGCTCGACCATCACAGTGACAGTCACCGGCACCAATGACGGACCGGTCGCCAACCCCGACGTCGCCGGCACCGGTGAGAATTCGTCGGTCACCGTCAACGTCCTCGCCAACGACACCGACGCCGACGACGGCGCGGTGCTGACCGTCATCGCCGCCTCGGCGCCGCCGGGGCAGGGCACGGCCAGCTTCTCCAGCAACCAGGTCGAGTTCGATCCGGGCAGCGACTTCGACTATCTCGCGGCCGGCGAGAGCGTCGACGTCGTCCTCACCTATTCGATCGAGGACGAATATGGCAGCCAGTCGTCCTCCACCGTCACGATCACGATCGAAGGCCGCGACGAGGGCGCCGTGATCACCGGCACCGAGGACGACGATGGGCTGACCGGCACGGGCGGGGACGACACGATCAATGGGCTGGGCGGCAATGACAATATCTCCGGCCTGGCCGGCGCCGACCAGATCAATGGCGGCGACGGGTTCGACGTCCTGAGCGGCGATGCCGACAACGACGTCGTCGACGGCGGCAATGACGACGACACCCTGTTCGGCGGCGACGGCAACGACCAGCTGTTCGGCCAGGCCGGCAATGACAGCCTTTTCGGCGAGAATGGCAATGACCAGCTGTCGGGCGGGGACGGCAACGACAATCTCGTCGGCGGCGACGGCAACGACGATCTCGATGGCGGCGACGGCGACGATACCCTGTCGGGCGACGCCGGCACCAACGTGCTGACCGGCGGTGCCGGCAACGACTATATCGTTGCCGACTCCTCCGACGGGGCCCAGACGATCGATGGCGGCGACGGCGACGACACGATCATCCATTATTATCGCTACGCTGCGAGCACGATCGCCACCGGCAGCGGCAGCGACACGATCGAGCTGGCTTATGCGGACCAGGGGTCGGCGGCGATCACGGTCACCGACTTCACGGCCGGCGCCGGCGGCGACATGTTCCGGCTGTCGGGCGCTGACGGGGCGTTGCTGAGCCTGCTTTCGGGCTGGGACGGCAACTCCAACCCGTTCGGCTCGGGCTTCCTTCGGCTGCAGCAGAGCGGCGCCGACACCTTGCTCCAATGGGACCGGAACGGCACCACCGGCGGCGCGACCTGGGAGACGCTCGTCGTCTTCCAGGACACCGCTGCCGGCAATTTCACCGAGGCCAATTTCGTGCCCGGCTACGATCCCGACGGATCGGCGCCGGCAGGCCAGACGATCACCGGCACCGAGGACGACGATGGGCTGACCGGCACGCTCGGGGGCGACACGATCAATGGGCTGGGCGGCAATGACCATGTCTCCGGCCTGGCCGGCGCCGACCAGATCAATGGCGGCGACGGGTTCGACGTCCTGAGCGGCGATGCCGACAACGACGTCGTCGACGGCGGCAATGACGACGACCTGCTGCTCGGCGGCGACGGCAACGACCAGCTGTTCGGCCAGGCCGGCAATGACAGCCTTTTCGGCGACAATGGCGATGACCAGCTGTCGGGCGGGGACGGCAACGACAATCTCAGCGGCGGCGACGGCGACGACACGCTCGATGGCGGCGACGGCGACGATACCCTGTCGGGCGACGCCGGCACCAACGTGCTGACCGGCGGTGCCGGCAACGACTATATCGTTGCCGACTCCTCCGACGGGGCCCAGACGATCGATGGCGGCGACGGCGACGACACGATCATCCATTATTATCGCTACGCTGCGAGCACGATCGCCACCGGCAGCGGCAGCGACACGATCGAGCTGGCTTATGCGGACCAGGGGTCGGCGGCGATCACGGTCACCGACTTCACGGCCGGCGCCGGCGGCGACATGTTCCGGCTGTCGGGCGCTGACGGGGCGTTGCTGAGCCTGCTTTCGGGCTGGGACGGCAACTCCAACCCGTTCGGCTCGGGCTTCCTTCGGCTGCAGCAGAGCGGCGCCGACACCTTGCTCCAATGGGACCGGAACGGCACCACCGGCGGCGCGACCTGGGAGACGCTCGTCGTCTTCCAGGACACCGATGCCGGCAATTTCACCGAGGCCAATTTCGTGCCCGGCTACGATCCCGACGGATCGGCGCCGGCAGGCCAGACGATCACCGGCACCGAGGACGACGATGTGCTGAACGGCACGATCGGGGGCGACACGATCAATGGGCTGGGCGGCAATGACAATGTCTCCGGCCTGGCCGGCGCCGACCAGATCAATGGCGGCGACGGGTTCGACGTCCTGAGCGGCGATGCCGACAACGACGTCGTCGACGGCGGCAATGACAACGACCTGCTGTTCGGCGGCGACGGCAACGACCAGCTGTTCGGCCAGGCCGGCGATGACAGTCTTTTCGGCGACAATGGCGATGACCAGCTGTCGGGCGGGGACGGCAACGACAGTCTCAGCGGCGGCGACGGCGACGACACCTTCTCCTTCCAGTCCGCTTCGGCTGGACCGGACGAGATCACCGACTTTACCAGCGGAGCCGACAAGATCCAGGTCTCGGCGAGCGGCTTCGGCGGCGGCCTGACCGCTGGCGGCACGGTTTCGCTGGTTTCGGGATCGGACCCGACCGCTTCGGGTGCCAGCGGCCAATTCCTCTTCGATACCGATGACGGGCGCCTGCTCTGGGATGCCGACGGGACAGGCGGGGGCGAGGCGGTGCTCGTCGCGACGCTCAGCAATATCCCGTCGCTCGCAACGTCGGACTTCGCCGTGATCTAGGTCCGTCTGACCTCAGTCGAGTTGCCGGCCTCGCAGCAGTGGACGCTCCGCGTCGGGCCGCTCGCTCTCAGTCTGCTGCCGCAAAATGCGCCAGCTGGTCCGCATGCGCCTTCACGAAGGACGGGCGGGCCGTGGCGCGGGCGACATAGTCGCGGCAGGCGGGATAGTCCGCCAGCCCGTCGAACCGGTCGACGAGGCGCAGCACGTCCGCCATCAATATGTCGGCGACGGAGAAGCGCCCGGCCAGCCAGTCGCGTTCCGCCAGCACCGGCTCCAGATGCGTGAGCCGGGACTTTTTGAGGAAGGCGTCGAACAGCTTGAACCCCGGCGTGTCCCCGGTGTCGCCCGAGAATTGGAACAGGGACCAGGGCAGGCTCGCCATCTCGACCGAATTGAGCGCCGCGAACAGCCATTCCACGACCTCGCCGCGGCCGCGCTCATCGGCGGGCATCAGCGCGTCGCTGCGCTCGCCGAGATGGAGCAGGATCGCGCCGCTCTCGAAGATCGAGAGGTCGCCATCGGTCAGCCACGGCACCTGGCCGAAGGGCTGGTGCGCGAAATGCTCGGCATTCCGTTCGCCGAACGGCACGCCCTCGACGCGATAGGGCAGGCCGGCCTCTTCCAGCGCCCAGCGCACGCGGATGTCGCGCACATAGCCGCGCGGCATCTCGGGAACCCAATCGAAGGTGGTGAGGATCAGGTCGGCCAAGAGGCATCTCCATCTTTCGACACCCTTATCTGGTCGGCGGGCGCCAGCTCAACCTCCTCGCAATTGTCACCGGGGCCGGCGCGGTCGACGACGAGGAAGTCGCTGTCGGCGTCGAGGACGAGGAGGAAGTGGTGCCAGACGCCCTTTCGGTAGTGGACGCCCTGATGGCCTTTCGCGCGGAACAGGCGGATTTGGGCGGGATCGAAAGCGCCCGCGGGCGCCACCGCGACGAAGTAGGGCCGGCCGCTCAGCGGCACGAAGCTCTGGCTGCCGAGCGGGTGGCGTTCGAACTTTTTCAGCACCGGCTCCTCGAGCGGCCGGGCGCGGAACAGGCTGATCGTGCCGGCGCCGCCGCCGTCGGCGACATCCACCTCGGCGAGCCGGTCGTAGCGGACCGCGTGGCCCTGGTTGATGTCCAGCTGCACGGCGTCGTCCGAGGCCTCGATCACGCTGCCGAATTGCGCGAAGGCCTCGGCGGTCAGCGGCTCGGGGGTGAGTAAGCGCATCTTTCTCCCTTGTGCGGGGCACGGCTCCGCTTCATCCTGTCATCCCTGATAGGGGGTGCGTTTGCCCGAGGATAGTTATCCGCGCGATCTGATCGGCTACGGCCGCACGCCGCCGCACGCTTCCTGGCCGGGCGGCGCGCGCATCGCCGTTCAGTGCGTGCTCAACTATGAGGAAGGCGCCGAGGCCAATGTCCTCGACGGCGATGCGGGCTGCGAAGTCTTCCTCTCCGACATTCCCAATGCGGCGCCGGTGCCGGGTGCGCGGCACATGAGCATGGAGCAGATCTACGAATATGGCGCGCGCGCCGGCGTCTGGCGATTGCTGCGGCTGTTCGCGCGCTACGATGTTCCCTTGACCATATTCGGCGTCGCGCTGGCGATGCAGCGCAATCCGGCGGTCGTCGAGGCCTTCCTGGAGGCGGGGCACGAGATCGCCTCGCACGGCTGGCGGTGGATCAACTATCAATATGTGCCGGAAGCCGAGGAGCGCGCCGACATGGCGCGCGCGATCGAGGCGCACCGGATATTGACCGGCGAGCGTCCGCTCGGCTGGTACACCGGCCGGACCAGCCCCAACACGCGCCGGCTCGTGGCGGAGGAAGGCGGCTTCCTCTACGACGCGGACGATTATTCGGACGATCTGCCGTTCTGGACCAAGGCGGCGGGGAAGAGCCACCTGATCGTGCCCTATTCGCTGGAAACCAACGACATGCGCTTCGCCTCCGCGAACATGCAGACCGGCGATCAGTTCTTCCACTATCTGCGCGACACGTTCGACATCCTCTATGCGGAGGGCGAGGAGCGGCCGAAGATGATGTCGGTCGGGCTCCACTGCCGGCTCGCGGGCCGGCCGGGCAAGCTCGCCGGGCTCGAGCGATTCCTCAATCATGCGCTCGGCCATGAGGACGTCTGGTTCTGCCGGCGCATCGACATCGCCCGTCACTGGCGCGCGACCCACCCCGATGAAGCCTAGCGCGCTGACCCGGGACGCCTTCGTCGCCCGGTTCGGCCCCGTCTATGAGGCCTCGCCTTGGGTGGCGGAGGCGGTGTGGCCGGCGGCGGCGCGCGGCGAGCTCGACGGCCCGGAGGCGCTGGCGCAGGCGATGCGCGAGGCCGTCGACGATGCGCCGCGCCAGCGGAAGCTCGCGCTGATCCGCGCGCACCCGCAGCTCGCGGTCGCGAGCCCCATGGCGGAAGCCTCGGCTGAGGAGCAACGCGGCGCCGGCCTCGATCGATGCTCCCCCGATGAGCTCGCCGCCCTCCGGAGCCTCAACGCGGCCTATCTCGAGCGCTTCGGCCATCCGTTCATCATCGCGGTCTCCGGCCTCTCGCGAGACGATATCCTGGCGGCCTTCGCGGCCCGGCTCGAAAACGACGCCGAGGCCGAGTTCGCTACCGCCATCGCGCAGATTCATCGTATCGCGGGATTCCGCCTTGCTTCACTGTTCGACCCGGGATGAGCATGTTCGAAAATCTGCGCCGGCAATATGTGAATTTGGCCCAGCCCCGCCTTGGGGCCGAGGTGACCTATGCGACCGACGATTTCTTCGCCGACAAGGCGCGCGTGATCGACCCCGCCGAGCCGGTGTTCACTGCGGGCAAGTATGACGAGAACGGCAAGTGGATGGATGGCTGGGAGAGCCGGCGCAAACGGACGCCCGGCCACGATTGGTGCGTGATCCGTCTGGGCGTGCCGGGCATGGTCGCCGGCTTCGAGATCGACACCAGGCATTTCACCGGCAACTACCCGCCGGGCGCGGAGATCGAGCTCTGCCGCAGCGACGAAGCGGTCCCGGACGAAGAAGCGGGCTGGACGAAGGTCACTCCGCGCCTCGCGCTCAAGGGCGACGACCGCGTCTACGTCGCGGTCGAGCATGGCGAGCCCGTGACGCACATACGCCTGCACATCTTTCCCGACGGCGGCGTCGCCCGGCTGCGCGTCTGGGGCCGGGTCGCCAAGGACTGGTCGAAGGTCGATGCGGACGCGCGCGTCGACCTCCTCGCCATGGAAAATGGCGGCCGCGGCATCATTGCCAATGACGAGCATTACGGCTGCATCGAAAACCTGACCGCGCCCGGGCGCGGTGCGAACATGGGCGACGGCTGGGAGACGCGGCGGCGGCGCGAGCCCGGGCATGACTGGGCGGTGCTGGAGCTGGGCGCGCCGGGGCGCATCGACGAAGTCGTCGTCGACACCGCTTTTTTCAAAGGCAATTATCCGGACCGCTGCTTCCTCCAGGCGGCGGCGCACGCAGCCGGCTCGCCCGAGGAGATCGCGGCGCAGTCCGAGAATTGGCCGGTGCTCATGCCGGAGGTGAAGCTCGAGGCGGACAAGGTTCACTCGTTCCGGCAGGGTCTCGCCGACTTGGGGGCCATCCGCTTCGTTCGGCTGAACATCGTTCCCGACGGGGGAGTCAGCCGGCTCAGGCTGATCGGGCGAAAGGAAGACGCGGCATGACCAGCCTCAGCACCCACGTTCTCGACACCATGCACGGCCGGCCCGCGGCGGGCATGGCGGTGGCGCTGAGCGGGCCGGACGGCGAGATCGCGCGGGGCACGACCGACGCCGACGGCCGTTGCCCCGATCTGGCGCCGGCCGAGCTCGCGCCGGGGCGCTACACGCTCCGCTTTGCCGTGGCGGGCTATTTCCGCGAGCAGGGCGTCGCGCTGCCCGATCCGCCCTTCCTCGACGAGGTGGCGGTCGATTTCGGCATCGCCACGGACGGCGGCCATTATCATGTGCCTTTGCTCGTCTCGCCTTATGGCTATGCGACCTACCGGGGCAGCTGAATGATGGCCTTCGACCTGTCCGAATGGCTCAACCTCGCGCTTCGGTGGCTGCACCTGACCGCGGGCATCGCCTGGATCGGGTCGTCCTTCTATTTCGTCTGGCTCGACAATCACCTGAAGCCGGCGGCCGAGGGTGAAGCCTCGGGCGAGCTATGGTCCGTGCATGGCGGCGGCTTCTATCATAACCAGAAATACCAGGTCGCGCCGCGCCAGATGCCCGACCAGTTGCACTGGTTCAAATGGGAGGCCTATTTCACCTGGATCAGCGGCTTTTCGCTGCTCGTGCTGATCTATTATGTCGGCGCGCAGAGCTTCCTGATCGATCCGGCCAAGGCGGCGCTGAGCCCGGCCGCGGCGATCGCCATCGGCCTGGCCGCGCAGGCGCTCGGCTGGCTGGTCTATGACGGGCTGTGCCGCTCGCCGGTGGGGTCCAGCAATTTGGTGCTCGGCCTGTGGTGGTTCGTCGTCCTGCTGTTTGCCGCCGTCGCGCTCGACGGGCTGTTCAACGCGCGCGCGGCCTATCTGCACGTCGGGGCGATGATCGGCACGGTGATGGTCGCCAACGTGTTCTTCATCATCATTCCCAACCAGCGTAAGGTCGTGGCCGATCTGGTCGCCGGGCGCACGCCCGATCCGGCGCTGGGCGCAGCGGCCAAGCAGCGCTCGCTGCACAACAATTACATGACGCTGCCGGTGCTGTTCATCATGATCAGCAATCATTACCCGATGACCTATGGCGCCGAGCGGCCGTGGCTGGTGCTCGCCTTGCTCGGCCTGACCGGGGTGGCGGTCCGCCATGTCTTCAACCTGCGCGGCCGCGGGCAGCCGACGGGCTGGACGATCGCCCTGGCAATTGCGCTCGCGCTCGCCAGCGTTACCTATGTCACGCTGGAGAAAGGCGGGCGCACCGCACCGGGACCGATCCAGAATGTCACTTATGCCGGGATCGCGCCGATCCTGGCCACCCATTGCTCGGGCTGCCACAACGTGCCGACGCCGCCCAAGGGCGTGGCGCTGGACAGCTTCGAGCATGTCAGCGCCGCCTCGGCGCGGATCAAGGCGGTGGCGGTCGATACCGAGGTGATGCCGCTGGGCAATCCCACCCACATGACCCCCGCCGAGCGGCAACGGCTCGGCGCCTGGATCGCGGCGGGGAGCCCGAGATGATCCGTTTCCTCCTCGACGGCGCGGTGATCGAGGTCGACGACCCCGATCCGACCGGCACCGTCCTCGACTATCTCCGCTACACTTTGCGCCGCACCGGCACCAAGGAAGGCTGCGCCGAGGGCGATTGCGGGGCCTGCACCGTAGTGCTCGGCGAGCTGGACGGCGACGCGGTCAAATGGCGCGCGGTCAATGCCTGCATCCTCTTCCTGCCGATGCTCGACGGCAAGGCATTGAGGACCGTCGAAAGCCTGTCGGGGGGCGGAGCGCTCCACCCGGTCCAGCAGGCCATGGCCGACGGCCACGGCTCGCAATGCGGCTTCTGCACGCCGGGCTTCGTGATGTCGCTCTACGCGCGCAGCATCGGCGCGGTCGGGACCGAAGGCACGCCGGTCAAGGATGTCATCGCGGGCAATTTGTGCCGCTGCACCGGCTACGGGCCGATCCTGGAGGCCGGCGAAGCCAATCCGCCCCAAGCCACCGACGACAGCGAAACCGTCGCGGCGCTGCGCGCGCTGCAGCCCGCTTACGGCCATCCGGCCAGTGCCGATGAACTGGCCGACCTCCTCCTCGCGCATCCGGAAACGCGCATCGTCGCCGGCGCCACCGATGTCGGGCTGTGGGTGACCAAGGGCCTCGAGGATCTCGGCCCGACCGTCTTCATCGGCGACATCGCCGATCTGAGGCATATCGAGGAGAGCCCGGACGGTCTCACGATCGGCGCGGCGGTGCGCTATTCCGAGGCGAAGGACGCGCTCTCCCGCCTCCACCCCGATCTGGGCGAGCTCGTCCGCCGCATCGGCGGCTTGCAGGTTCGCAACGCGGGCACGATCGGCGGCAATATCGCCAACGGCTCCCCGATCGGCGACATGCCCCCCGCGCTGATCGCGCTCGGCGCCGAGCTGGTGCTGCGCAGGGGCAGCGAACGCCGCTCTCTGCCTCTCGAACGTTTCTTCCTCTCCTACGGCAAGCAGGACCGCGAGCCGGGCGAGTTCGTCGAGAGCGTCCGCATCCCCCGCCCGGCCCCCGACACACTGATTCGCATCGTCAAGCTCTCCAAGCGCTTCGACAGCGACATCTCGTCGCTGTGCGGCGCCTTCGCCATTCGCCTGGAAGAAGGCCATGTCGCCGAGGCGCGGATCGCGTTCGGCGGGATGGCCGGCATTCCTGAGCGCGCGCGCACCTGCGAGGCGGCACTCATCGGCAAGCCCTGGTCCGAGGAAGTGATCGAAACTGCGGCACAGGCGATCGCCGAGGACTATCAGCCTCTGAGCGACCTCAGGGGATCGGCCGAATACCGCCTCACCGCCGCCGCCAATCTGGTGCGCGGCCTGTGGCTCGAACCCGAGAGCCTCACCGATGTCTGACGCCGTCCGCCAGCCGCTGCGCCACGACAGCGCCGAGGGCCATGTCGCCGGCAGCGCGCTTTATGTCGACGATTTGCCCGAGGCGCCCGGCACGCTCCACCTCGCCTTCGGCCTCGCCAGCGACGGCCATGCGCGGCTGACCGGCCTCGATCTCGCCGCGGTGCGCGCCGCCCCGGGCGTGGTCGCGGTCTTCACCGCCGCCGACATCCCCGGCGAGAACAATGTCGGCCCGGTTTTCCACGACGACCGGCTCTTCGCCGAGGACGAGATCCTCTACCCCGGCCAGCCGCTGTTCGTCGTCGCCGCCACCGGCAATCGCGCCGCGCGCGTCGCCGCGCGGCTGGTCAGGTGCGAAACCGAGCCGCTCCCCGCCCTCGTCACCATCGCCGAGGCGATGGAGGCAGGTTCGCAGCTCGAAGACGCACAGATCATGGCGCGCGGCGACGCCCAAGCCACGCTCGCCTCTGCCCCGCACCGTCTGCAAGGCAGCGTCGCTATGGGCGGGCAGGAGCATTTCTACCTCGAAGGCCAGGCCGCACTCGCCACGCCGGGCGAGGGCGGCCAGCTCCACGTCGCCAGCTCGACCCAGCATCCGAGCGAGGTCCAGCATCTGATCGCGGCCTTGCTCGGCCTTAAGAGCGCCGATGTGACGGTCGAGGTCCGCCGCATGGGCGGCGCGTTCGGCGGCAAGGAGACCCAGGCCGCCGCTTATGCCGCCGCCTGCGCGCTGGTCGCCGCGAAGACCGGCCGCCCGGCCAGGATCCGCGCCGACCGCGACGACGATATGGCGATGACCGGCAAGCGCCACGATTTCACCGCGCACTATGATGTCGGCTTCGACGGCGAGGGCCGGATCGAGGGCATAAGCATCGCGCTGGCCTCGCGCTGCGGCGCCACCGCCGATTTGAGCCTCGCGATCAACGACCGGGCGATGTTCCACGCCGACAATTGCTATTACCTCCCCGCGGTCGAGATCGTCTCGCATCGCCTCAAGACCCACACCGTTTCGAACACCGCTTTCCGCGGCTTCGGCGGGCCGCAGGGGATGATGGCGATCGAGCGGGCGATCGACGCCATCGCCGCCCATCTCGGGCTCGATCCGCTCGCCGTGCGCCAGGCCAATCTCTACGGCCCCGGCCGCGACGTGACGCCCTATCACATGAAAATCGAGGACAATGTCGCGTCCGAGATCATCGCCGAGCTCGCGGAAAGCGCGGGCTATGCCGCGCGGCGTGAAGCGGTCGCGGCGTTCAATGCGAAGCACCGCATCCTCAAGAAGGGCCTGGCGCTCACACCCGTGAAATTCGGGATCAGCTTCACCACCACCCATTTGAACCAGGCCGGCGCGCTGGTGCTGGTCTATGCCGACGGCTCGATCCACCTGAACCATGGCGGCACCGAGATGGGCCAGGGGCTGATGATCAAGGTCGCCCAGGTGGTGGCGGACGTCTTCGCCGTGCCGATCGAGACCGTCAAGATCAGCGCGACGCGGACCGACAAGGTCCCCAACACCTCGGCCACCGCCGCCTCCTCGGGCGCGGACCTGAACGGCATGGCCGCGAAGAACGCCGCCGAAACCATCCGCGAGCGCCTCGACGCCTTCGCCGCGACCCAGCCGGACTCCGCAGGCTGGACCTTCGCCGAGCTCTGCCGCCGCGCCCATCTCGCGCGCATCTCGCTCGCCGCGACCGGCTTCTACGCCACCCCCAAGATCCACTACGACCGCGCCAGCCATCGCGGCCGCCCCTTCCTCTATTTCGCTTATGGCGCCGCGCTCAGCGAGGTCGTGATCGACACGCTCACCGGCGAGCATCGCGTGGTCGCGGTCGACATCCTCCACGACGTCGGCCGCTCGCTCAATCCGGCGATCGATATGGGGCAGATCGAGGGCGGCTTCATCCAGGGCATGGGCTGGCTGACCATTGAGGAGCTGGTGTTCGACGAGCGCGGCCGCCTGCTCACCCACGCCCCCTCGACCTACAAGATCCCGACCGCGGGCGACCGCCCGGCGCGCATGGACATGAAAATCTGGGAGCGCGGCGAGAATGTCGAGGCGACGATCCACCGCTCCAAGGCGGTCGGCGAGCCGCCGCTGATGCTCGCCATCTCGGTCTTCTCGGCCTTGACCCAGGCCGTCGCCGCCGCCGCGCCAGGCAAGGGGCTGCCGAAGCTCGACGCCCCCGCCACGCCCGAGCGCATCCTGGCCGCGATCGACGAGCTTAGGGTCCGGACCCACTACCGGAGGCGGCCGTGACGGGCTGGCATTTGTTGTCCGGCAAGGAGCTAGGAGGGAGCGATGCTAAACGCATCGTGACCGACGACGCGACGCCGTCCGGGCGGCAAAGGACAGCCCGCCGCTTCGCGGTCGTCCGGGGAAGGCGGCTGGGGGCGTCGACCACCTTGGCCGGGCTGCCGGCCCGCCCGGCGGCGCTCTCCTGCCCAGCCGCCTTCCCCGGACGATCCCGGCCACCTCCGGTAGTGGGTCCGGACCCTGTGGTCCGCAATGGCTGACTGGACCATGCACGCCCGCGATGCGCTGCGGCGGGGTCCCGCGGCGCTCGTCACCATCCTCGCCACCGAGGGCTCCGCCCCGCGCGGACCGGGCGCGCGCATGGTCGTGACCGAGACCGGCCTCGAGGGCACGATCGGCGGCGGCAGGCTCGAGCATCTGGCGACTCAGCAGGCGCGCTCGATCCTGGCGCTCGAGCCGGGGAGCTGGCGCGTGCAGGACTATCCGCTCGGGCCGCTGCTCGGCCAATGCTGCGGCGGCCGGGTCCGGCTCATGGTCGAGCGACTGGACGAAATTCCCGAAAACGACGGCCCTTTCGCGGTGACGCTGCGCGACAAGGTCTGTCGCGTGGCCGGGCAGGATGGCGAGCGGCTCGATGCCCGCGGCCCCCTGCCCGTTTCCGGCGCCCGCTTCGTCGAGGCTGCCGAGACCGACATGCTGCCGGTCTATATGTTCGGCGCCGGCCATGTCGGCCGCGCCATCGCCGCCCGCGCCGCCGGCCTGCCGCTCCATTTCGCCTGGCATGACAGCCGCCCGGAGGCGGCCGAGACCTCCGGCGTCGTGCTCGCCGACGAAGAGTCCATGGTCGCCTGCGCCGGCTCGGCGGGCGGCGATGCGGCGGTGGTGATCCTCACCCATGATCACGGGCTCGATTACCGTCTCACCGCCGCCGCGCTTGCTTCGCCGGCCCGCTTCGTCGGGCTGATCGGCTCGCGGACCAAGCGCGCGCGCTTCCTGTCGCGGCTCGAGAAGGACGGAGTCGACCACGCCCGCCTTACCTGTCCGATCGGCCTGCCCGGCATTCCCGGCAAGGAGCCCGAGGTCATCGCGATCGCCACGCTCGCGCAGCTGCTCATGCTGAAGAATTCCGCATGAAGGCGTTCCGCGGCGAGATCCTAAGCGTTCCCGACGATCCGGCGCTCGCTGGCGCCGAGTCGATTCGCCATTTCGAAGACGGCCTGCTCGTGGTGGAGGACGGCCTCGTCGTCTTCTGCGGAAACCACACCGACCGGTTCGCCGACGTCGACACCGAGCAACTCGAAGGCCTGATCGTCCCCGGCTTCGTCGACGCGCATGTCCACTATCCGCAGATCGAATGCATCGCCTCGCACGGCGAGCAGCTCATGCAATGGCTCGAACGCCATATCTTCCCGGCCGAGAAGGCCTTCGCCGATCGCGGCCATGCCGATGCGGTGGCCGCCTTCTTCCTCGACGAGCTCATCCGGCACGGCACCACCAGCGCGCTCGTCTTCGCCACCGTCCACATGGGCTCGGTCGACGCGCTGTTCGAAGCCGCGCTCCGGCGCGACATGCGGATCGTCTCCGGCAAGGTGCTGATGGACCTGGGGCCCGACGGCCTGCGCGACACAATCGCCTCGGGCCGCGCCGAAACCGAGGCGCTGATCGCCCGATGGCGCGGCCGCGGCCGCCTCGGCTATGCGGTCACGCCGCGCTTCGCGCCCACCTCCAGCGCCGCGCAGCTCGCCGACGCCGGCGCGCTGGTCGCCGCGCACCCGGACGTGCTGATGCACACCCATCTCTCCGAAAATCCGGGCGAGATCGCGTTCGTGGCGGAGCGCTTCCCCGAGGCCGCCGATTATCTCGACGTCTACGACCGTTTCGGCCTGGTCGGACCTCGGTCAATTTTCGCCCATTGCGTCCACATCAGCGACCGGGCGCTGGGGCGCATGGCCGCGGCGGGCGCCGGCATCGCCTTCTGCCCGACCAGCAACATGTTCCTCGGCTCGGGCCTGTTCGACCTGGCCCAGGCCGATCGCCACGGCGTCAGGATCGGCATCGGCACCGATATCGGCGCGGGCACGACCCTCTCCGTCCTCCACACGCTCGGCGAGGCGTATCGGACCTGCCAGCTGAGGGGCGCCAGCCTCGATCCCTTCCGCGCGCTTCATCTCGGCACCGCGGGCGGCGCGCGCGTGATCGGCATCGCCGATCGCGTCGGCGCCCTCCTGCCCGGCCAGGAGGCCGATTTCATCGTCCTCGACGAGCGCGCCACGCCTCTGCTCGCCCGCCGCTGCGCCGGCGCGCCGCTGCACGACCGGCTGTTCGCGCTGCAGGTGCTGGGCGACGACCGCGCCATCGCCGCCACCTATTTGCGCGGCCGCCGCGCCCATACGAGAGCGAATTGAATGGTGCCCAGAAGAGGACTCGAACCTCCACGCCCTTGCGAGCGCCAGCACCTGAAGCTGGTGCGTCTACCAATTCCGCCATCTGGGCCCAGAGAACAAAACAACAGGTAGGGAGCGCGAGTTAGGGGGCGCTTCCTCCCTTGTCAACGCGCGCAGGATCGGCGAGGGGCATCGCCATGACCGTCAAGACCGACCGGCTGATCACCCTGTTCGGCGGCGGCGGCTTCATCGGCCGCTATGCCGCCCAGGCGCTGTTCAGGGCCGGCGCCCGGGTCCGCATCGCCGAGCGCCATCCGCGCCGCGCCTTTTTCCTGAAGCCCCTGTGCGGGCTCGGCCAGATCCAGTTCGCCCGCGCGGCCCTGGGCGATGCCGGCGCGGTCGCCGCCGCCGTCGCGGGCGCCGACGCGGTCGTCAACCTGATCGGCATCCTCAAGGGCGATTTCCACAAGGTCCACGTCGAGGGCGCGCAACGCGTCGCCGAGGCGGCGGCGGCGGCCGGCGTGCCGGCCTTGGTCCATGTTTCGGCGATCGGCGCCGATCCGGAGGCCGCGAGCGCCTATGGCCGCTCCAAGGGCGAGGGCGAGGCGGCGGTCCGCGCCGCCTTCCCGGCCGCCACCGTCCTGCGCCCGTCGATCGCGTTCGGGCCCGAGGACGATTTCGTCAACCGCATCGCCCGGATGGCCCGGCTGCTGCCGGTGCTGCCGGTGATCCGTCCCTCGTGGCGGCTCCAGCCGGTCCATGCCGCCGACCTCGGCAAGGCGATCGCCCGCGCCGCGCTCGACCCGGCGCCTTATGCCGGCCGCACGTTCGAGCTCGGCGGGCCGCAAGTGCTGACCATGGCCGAGCTGAACCGCTGGATCTGCGCGGCCACCGGCCGCCACCGGCCGCTGGCCGAAATTCCCGATGCCGTGGGCAGGCTGCTCGCCCGCCTCACCGGCTGGCTCCCGCTCGCCCCGGTCAGCTGGGACCAGTGGCTGATGATGAGCCGCGACAATGTCGCCTCCGGCCCCGGCTTCGAGGCGTTCGACATCCGCCCGGCGCCCCTGGCCGCGGTCGCCGAGGCCTGGCTCGTCCGCTACCGCCGTCACGGCAGGTTCGCCAAGCCCTCGGCGTCTTGATCTTCACATCACGCGGAACACGTAGATGCCGGCATTGCGAAGCGTGTAGATCAGCGGATCGAGCGCCGTCCCGGTCCATTCGGGCCGCGGCGGATCGCCGCGCGGCGGCGGCTTGGGGATTCCACCACCGCCGACTCCGGGCAAAGGTATTTCCTGAAGGTGGAACCGGACAATAGCCATCCCGGGTCGGACAAGCCGCGGCCGCCAATCGCCCCGCCAATCGTCCAGCGAGGCTCGATAGCCGCGTTGGTCGTAGCCGCATCGGGTGATCACCGCGATCAGCGCGCCGACATTCGCGATCGCCACGAAACGGCCGCAGATCTGAATCGTATCGCCCTGGACGATCCCCTCGATCGAGTCGGCCTGCCATGCTCCGAAATAACGTCCCTCCATGCAGGACGGCGTCGCGATCAGCAGGGCGCAGCACGCGAGCAATCTGTAGCCAGGTCCTTTCATTTCCGTCCTCCTCATCTGATGCATTCCGAAGCGATCCAATGGCTGGCCCTGCCCTCGGCCGCGCGCCGGCGTATGTCGCCGATCAAGGCGTCGATTCGGGCCGTGCAGCGGAGCGGGATCGAAGGGCCGTCTTCTTCGCCGACCGCCGTGGCGAGGGTGATTTCAAAGAGCGGGTTGCGCGCGCCTTGCGCGGTGATGGCGCGCAGGAAATCGTCCCATTTGTAGAGGCCGGTCCCATTGTTCTCGGAGATGAACATGACGTCGTGCCGCACGACCTCGCCGGCGCCCACCGACGCTGGCGCAGCCGCGGTCGCGCCCTCGCCGAGCCAGGGGGTGACCGCATTGGTCAGGTTGGTGAAATAGTAATTGCGGAACGGAATCGCCGCCCCGCCGATCCTGAGCAGCCCGCTTGTGCCGGTCCAGGTCAGGCTTCGGCCGGGTTCGGTGGTATTGCGCAGGGCGAGGTCGGTCGTCACCAGCAGGAACCCCTGATTGCGGCCCGGGACCAGGGTGTCCTCCGGCTCGGACGAGCGGAAATCGACCACGGTCATCCCGGTCACCTCCGCCACCGGTCCCGGCGCCGCGGCGGGGCGCCCCATCCAGATGCCGATCGCGACCATGATCACTCCGGCGCCGGCGAGCAGCGCCTGCCGCCGCGGCGAGGCAACCAGCGGCAGCTCGGTGCCGAACGCCTTGAGGCGGCCGCCGATCGCGCCGGCGAGCACCGCCACGACGCCGCCGCCGACGAGCATTTCCGATATTCCGGCCATGACTGCCCCCAATGGCGGCGAAAACAAGCCCGTGGATAAAGGCCCGCTTTTGGGACCTTCATCAATGTTCGCCGCGACCATATACTATGACGCGCGCGCTGACGACTCTTGTATTTGGGAAGAGAGCTTCATCGTGGACTGAAATCGCCGTCCGTCGGCGGCCCTTTCGCATGCGGGCAAATAATAGGGAGATTTGCGGATTCACAGCGCATTCGCGTCCCCGCGCCTGTGTGTGAATTTCTTCCTTGCTATTATGTACTCTCTATGTTCTACATCGCGAAATGGAACGGAACGGGAATATCACCCCGCCCGAGTCGCCGCCCGCGGCCGCCCCGCCCGCGGCCAACGACGTGCATCCCGGCGGCGCCGAGGCCGAGCCCGCCCCAAACCTGCCCGCGCTGAACCGGGCCGGCGAGGTAGAGGACGCCGCTTATTGGCGCGGCTATCACGCCGCGCTCGCGGTGGCGGCGCAGCCGGCGGCGGACGACAGCGATTCCCCGCGCGTGCGCCGGATGCGGATCGACGGCTTTTCCGGCGAGAAGCAGGCGGTGTTCCTCGAATCGATCGCCGCGGGCTTCACCGTCGGCGAGGCGGCGGGGCGGGCAAGGATCAGCGTCACCGCCGTCTACAATTTCCGCAACCGCCGCGCCGGGCACGCCTTCAACATCGCCTGGGAGGCGGCCGACCGCCGCGCCCGCCGCCCGCTCGCCGATCATCTGCGCGGTCGCGCGGTCGAAGGCCAGACCGATACCTTGCGCGACAAAGAGGGCGGGATCGTCGGCACCCGCCACCGCCACGACAACCGGCTCGCGATGGCGATCCTCACCCGGCTCGACAGGAAGGCGGAAGCCTATCGCGAGGACGAGCGGCTGGTCACCGTGATCGCCGAGGAGTTCGAGGAGATGCTCGACGTCATCGCAGCGGAGGGCGACGCCGAGGAGTTCATCGCGGCGCGCCGCCCCGCCGAGCAGGACTATCCGCCGCCCGGGCGCGCGCCGGTCGCCCGGATGCTCACCGAGCACGAGCAATTGCGCCGGCGCTACCAGGGTGCCGACCCCGCCGACATCGACATCTCCGATCTCATCATGGCGGACCGGCACAGCTGGACCGCGGACCAGCGCTACCGCGCGGACAAGGCCGGCTTTTTCGAGCGCTACTGGGCCGCCCGGGAGGCCGGAAGCGAGGAGCAGGAGTATGAGCCGCTTCCTCCCGCCGTCCGGCACCAGCTCGGGGTTTGAGGAGCATGGGCTTTGCGGGATTCGCACCCGCCGCGGACAGGGATGCCGACGTTCTTCGGGCCGATGAAATGCCGCGCCTGCATATCCTCAACTTATTCAACTTAGCCTCGGCCGCCGGCTCACTCCGGCAGGAAGCCGCGCACCACGTCGCGCGCCAGCCGCGCCGGCTTCAGCGTCGCCGCATCGAGGCAGCACCAGCTCGACTTCACTTCGGCGAGCACCTCCTCGCCCCGCGTGATCAGGGTGCTGAAAAAGGCGCGCGCGCCCTGCACGCCCTCGGCGACCACGGCGGCGGCGAGGCTGTCGTCGCGGAACGCCGGCCGCCGGTAGGTGATCTCATGCCGGAGCGCGACCCACAAATGCCGCGCCACCGCCTCCGCCGGCGCGACCTGCCGCCAGTAAGCGATCACCGCCTCCTGCACCCACTTCAAATAGACGCTGTTGTTGACGTGCCCCATGAAGTCGATGTCGCCCGGCGCGATCTCGAGCGCGTGGATATGGGGCGGGGCGGGGCGGGGCGTCATGCCGCCGCTTCTACACTGACAATCGTGTCAATAATGCGACGAAACACCTCCCGCCGTCATCCCGGACTTGATCCGGGACCCATGAACACGGAGGGCGCGGGTTTGCCGCGGCCGAGTGCATGGATCCTGACTTTCGTCAGGATGACGGGTGGCGGGGCTGGACCCGCCGCCTCCTCCCCCGCTAAGCCCGCGCCGCATGGACCCGATCCTCACCATCATCCTGCTCGGCATCGTCGAAGGCGTCACCGAGTTCATCCCGGTCTCCTCGACCGGCCATCTGATCCTCGCCGGCGAATTGCTCGGCTACGACGCCGCGCGCTGGGCGGTGTTCAACGTCGTCATCCAGCTCGGCGCGATCCTCGCCGTGATCGTGCTCTACTGGCGGACCTTCTGGGCGGTGCTCGTCGGCCTCTTTCGGCGGCAGCCCGAATCCTGGCGCTTCCTCAGGAACGTCCTCGCCGGCTTCCTCCCCTCGGCGGTGGTCGGCTTCATCCTGATCGACCGGATCGAGGCGATGCTCGGCAGCCCGCTGATCGTCGCCTGGGCGCTGCTGGTCGGCGGGATCGCGATCCTGGCGATCGAGCGGACCGCGCCCAAGGGCAGCGAGAAGGGCGTCGCCGACATCGCGTTCGGCAAGGCGCTCGGCATCGGCCTGATCCAGTGCCTGGCGATGGTGCCGGGCGTCAGCCGCTCGGGCGCGACCATCCTGGGCGGCCTGTCGCTCGGCGTCGAGCGGCGCACCGCGGCCGAGTTCAGCTTCTTCCTCGCCGTCCCGACCATGCTCGGCGCCTCGACGCTCGAATTGGCCAAGCATCACGACGATCTCGGCGCGGCGACCCCGCTCGGCATCGCGCTCGGCTTCGTCGTCTCCTTCGTCGTCGCCCTGCTGGTGATCAAATGGTTCATCTCCATCGTCTCGCGCCGCGGCTTCGCGCCGTTCGGCTGGTACCGGATCGCGGCCGGCGGCGCGGCCCTCATCTGGTTGCTCTGGATCCGCTGAAGAGGAGGCCGGCATGATCGCACGTCCCGCCATGTTGTTGATCGCAATGACGCTGATCGTGCCCGCCGCTTCGGCCCAGACCGCCGCCGCGGCGAGCGATCCGGCGGCGCTCGATCTCGCCCGGCTGGTGATGGGCCGCGACCAGAGCCTGTACGACGATGCCGATCTCGGCCGCTTCCGGGGGCGGATCGAAGCCGCCCTGCTGGCGTCCGAGGGGAGCTGCAATCCGTCCCTGACCGATTGCCAGGCCGTGGCCGCCGAAGTCGCCGCCCAATATGCGCCGGCGCTGCGCCGGAACCATCGCGAAAGGTCCGAAATGCTGACCGCCGCGACGCTCGCCGCGACGCTGCGGCCGGAGGAGATGATCCGGATCGCGGCCTGGCTGCGCAGCGACGAAGGCGGCCATTTCCTCGCTGCCTGGGCGGCGCTGCGCGATCCCGAGGCGGCTCGGCGGCGCCGCCGCGCGCTGCAAGGCGACCTTGCCCGCACCGCGCCGGCCATCTTCAATCCGGCGCGCGCCCTGTTCGGGCAGCGGACCCGCGACATCGCGCGGGCGCCGCCGCGATGATCGCGACCGTCGTTCAGCCCTCGCTCATCCATGCTATGATAGCGGGCGCCCGACTCGGGAGACATCTATGCGTATGATTTTGCTTGGCCTTGCCGCCATCGTCACCGCCATCCCCGCCGCCGCCCAGCCGCCGCGGCCGAGCGACGAGATCCGGTCCTACGCCCCCGCGCTCGACCGCACCACCGAAGCCCTGCTCGACGTCGACCTCGGGCCGCTGCTCGACGCGATCGATCCCTATCGGCGGCATTACGACCGCACCTTGCGCGACATCGCGCGGCGCGACGATCCCGACTTCGACCGCCGGATGCGCGCCTCGATCTACGGCAATGCCGCGCGCATCGGCCGCGCCGCCGACGCGATGGCCGCCGCCGCGCCGGCGCTGCGCGGCGCCGTCGAACAGGTCCAGCGCGACATGGAGGCGGCGATCGATGCGCGGCCGCCGGGCCCGCCGCCGGGCGACGTCGACGACGATTGGGATCGCGACGACGAGGGAGCGCCGCCCGAGCCGGACGACGAGGACGGCCCGCCACCCGAGCCCAACAATTGAGCGGTGGACTGAGCCGCCGGGTTCTTTAATGGAAGCTGCCCATGTGGCAGCTCTATCAATTCCCGCTTTGCCCGTTCTCGCGCAAGGTCCGCCTCGCCCTCGCCGAGAAGGCGATCCCGCACGAGCTCGTCCGCGTCTCGCCCTGGCTGCAGGAGGACGAGTTCATGGACCTCAATCCCGCCGGCCAGACGCCGGTGCTGGTCGAGCGCGACAAGGGGACGGTGCTGATCGATTCGGGCGCGATCTGCGAATATTTCGAGGAGACGATCGACCGCAGCCCGCTGATCCCGGGCACCGCCGTCAACCGCGCCGAGATCCGCCGCCTCGTCACCTGGTTCGATGAGAAGCTCTATCGCGACGTCGTTTCGCCGCTGATGGACGAGCGGATGACCAAGCGCCTCGTCGCCCGCGACCCGCCCGATACCGGCGCGCTTCGCCGGGCGATGACCTCGGCCAACGCCCATTTGGACTATCTCGATTATCTGCTCGATCATCGCCGCTGGCTCGCCGGGCCGGTGCTGACCATGGCCGATCTCGCCGCCGCCGCCCACCTCTCGGTCGCCGACTATCTCGGCGGGATCGACTGGCGCGGCCACAAGCAGACCGTCGACTGGTACGCGGTGATGAAGTCGCGTCCCAGCTTCCGCCCGCTGCTCGCCGAGCGGATGGAGGTGATCATGCCGCCGCCGCACTACGACAAGCCGGATTTTTAGGGGCTCACGCCGGGCAGGCTCCCGCGCAGATAGACCCGCAGGCTGATATCCATGATGCGCACCTGGCCCGGCTCGCCGGCCGGTTCGAACATCGGCATGGTGCCCACCGGATAGGCGCGGCACATGTCGGGCTGAAGCGGGACGGCCTGCGGCGCGACGAACGTTTGATAGCGCACCACCCGGCAGGCGCCGATGCTGCCGTTCGCGGCGATCTCCACAACCACGTCGGCCTCGACCAGCGTGGTGCCGTAATCGGCAGGCCCGCCGCTCGGGGGCGGCGTGCCCTGGGGAACGAGCGAGACGATGGCGGTGAGCGTGGTCTCGGAGCGGGCGGCGCGCATCTGCGCGGCGGCGCCCGAACCGGAAAACAGCCCGCAGTCGCCGGAAAGGACGCTGTTGTCGGGATCCCAGCCCGCGTTGGTCGAGCAGCGGGTTTCGCCGGCGGCCGTGGCGTGGATCGAGCTGACGTAACGGGTCGGCTCGAACGGCAAGGTGGGCGGCCTCTCATCCGGAAGCACCCAGCGTATGCGCGATTCGATCGTGTCCCGGACGGCATGCCCCGCGGCATCGCGCGCCGGCTCGAAGCGGGCGCGAATCGACATGATCGAGCAGGTCGCCGCGTCCAGCTGAGGAACGTTCGAGGATTCGGTGACGGTACAGGATTCGACGATCCCGCGCTCGTCGATGACGAGGCGGAAGTGGGTGACGCCCTGGGCCTCCCGCCGTATCGCCTCGGCCGGATAATCCCTGTCCGAAACCCAGTTGGCGAGCGGCTCGAGCGGGCGGGCGCGCGTCGGCGGGTGATCGGCGGCCTGCGACATGGCCGCGGTCAACAGCATCGCCAGCCCAATCACTTACTTCTAGCCCCCTCGGATTGCTCGATTTTATCGTCCGTGGAATCGCCCGGGATGTCAACCGGCCGGCCGCGGGCGCGGGGCCTTGATCCCTGCCCCGCTTCGGCCCACATCTCCCCCATGCTGATCCAGACCGAGACCACGCCCAATCCGGCGACGCTGAAGTTCATGCCCGGCCGCAAGGTGATGGAGGCGGGGACGCGCGATTTCGCCAGCCCCGAAGCGGCCGAAGCCTCGCCGCTCGCCGAGGCGATCTTCTCGACCGGCGAGGTCGAGGGGGTGTTCTTCGGCCGCGATTTCGTCTCGGTGACGGCGGCGCCCGGCGTCGAATGGCGGCAGCTGAAGCCGCAAGTGCTCGAGGTCCTGCTCGACCATTTCGCCAGCGACGCGCCTTTGTTCCGGCCCGCCGGCGCCGGCGGCATCGAGGTCGCGCCCGAGGCCGAGATCGACGACGATCCGGCCGATGCCGAGGTGATCGCCCAGATCTGCGAGCTGATCGAGACCCGGGTCCGCCCCGCGGTCGCGCAGGACGGCGGCGACATCGTCTATCGCGGCTTCAAGGGCGGCACCGTCTTCCTTGCCCTCCACGGCGCCTGCTCGGGCTGCCCGTCTTCGACCATGACCCTGAAGAACGGCATCGAGAGCCTGCTCAAGCATTACGTCCCCGAGGTCGAGGCCGTCGAAGCGGTATAGGGCCTGTACCCGCAACCGGAGGCGGTCGTGACGGGCTGGCATTTGTCGTCTGGCAAGGAGGAAGGAGGGAGCGATGAATATTCATCGTGACCGACACGCCGACGCAGCCAGGCGGCAAAGGACAGCCCGCCGCTTCGCGGTCGGCCGGAGAAGCCGGCTGGCTACGTCGGCCGGCTCGTCCGGGCTGCCCGGCCCGGCCTTCACCACCCTCCTTGCCAGCCGGCTTCTCCTGCCGATCACGGCCACCTCCGGTTGTGGGTACAGGCCCTAGTATGCTGCTCGTCATCGACAGCGCGACCGCGGCCTGCTCGGCCGCGCTGATCGGCCCGGACGGGGCGCTGATCGAGGAGCGCCACGAGATCGTCGGCCGCGGCCATGCCGAGCGGCTGGTGCCGATGATCGCCGACCTGCTCGGGCCGCGGACCGCGAGCGCGATCCTGGTCGATTGCGGCCCGGGCAGCTTCACCGGCGTGCGCGTCGGCATCGCCGCCGCCCAGGGCCTCGCGATCGGCTGGAAGGTGCCGCTCGCCGGCTATTCGTCGCTGGCGTCGATCGCCGCCGCGGCCGGCGCTGACGAGCTCGCGGTCGCGCTGACGGGGGGACATGGCGAGCTTTTCGTGCAAAGCTATGGCGGTGATCCGATCGCGCCCCTCGAGGAGTTGCGCTCGCTCGCGCCGGCCGACGCGGCGGCCGCCGTCCGCACCGATTTCGTCGTCGGCTCGGGCGCCGAGACCCTGGTCTTGGCGCGGGGATACGGGCGCTGGACCGACGCCCTGCCGCGTGCCGCCGATGCGCGGCTGCTTCCGCCCGCGCTCCGGGGCCTGCCGCCGCGCCCGATCTACGGCCGCGCGCCCGATGCGAAGCCGATGAGATGAGCGCCCCCGCCATCACCCTGCACGACGGCGGCATCGCCGATCTCGATGCGGTGATGACGGTGATGGACGACAGCTTCGATCCGCGCTTCGGCGAGGCGTGGACGGCATCGCAATGCGCCGGCCTGCTGCCGATGCCGGGCGTCTGGCTGACGCTGGCGCGCGACGAGGAGGCTGTGATCGGTTTCGCTTTGGCACGCGCGGTCGCCGGCGAGGCCGAGCTGCTGCTGCTCGCGGTGCGCCGGGCGATGCAAGGCCGGGGCGTCGGCAAGATGCTGCTCGAGGGCTTCGCCGAAGCGGCCAAAGGGCGCGGCGCGACTCGTCTACATCTCGAAGTCCGCGAAGGAAATCATGCCCTTAGCCTCTACGAACGAGCGGCCTTTACTTTGGTCGGGCGGCGCCGGAACTATTATGGCGGGCGCGCCGGCCAGACCTACGACGCGCTGACTTTGGCAAGGAGCGCACCCTCTTGAGAGAGATTGTTACTTTCAGGCTTGTCAGAAGCGCCAAAACGGACCTATCCCCGTGAATGACGGTCAGGCCAATGACAGTCACACTCCTCTGAACGAAGGTCACAATGCCACATGGACACTCAGGACAATTTCGGTGAGACGCTGATCACCCTCACTGCCGACATTGTGTCGGCGCACGTCAGCAACAACAGTGTGGCGGTCTCCGACCTGCCGTTGCTGATTTCCAACGTTCACGGCGCCCTTCAGGGCCTCGGGGATCAGCCGGAAGCACCGGCGCCCAGGCCGGATCCGGCGGTTTCGATCCGTTCATCGATCAAGCCGGACTATGTTGTCTGTCTCGAAGACGGCAAGAAGCTGAAGATGCTCAAGCGGCACCTGATGACCCATTACAACCTGACGCCGGACCAGTATCGGCAGAAGTGGGGCCTCAACGCCGACTATCCGATGGTCGCCCCCAATTATGCCGAGCAGCGTCGCGCGCTCGCCAAGAAGATCGGCCTCGGGACCAAGCGCAAGCGCACGCCGAAGAAATAAGGGCCCCGGCCTTTCGCGAAGGCGCCGTCCCCGCCCCGGCGGGGATGGCGCTTTTCGCGTCCACGGCCTTTGCTCCTCGTCCCGATCTGCATTAAGACGGGCCGCCATGACCCGCAGCATCGATATCGAGGCGCTCTGCGCCGAGAAGGGCCTGAGGATCACCGAGCAACGCAAAGTGATCGCGCGGGTCCTCGGCGACTCCGAGGACCATCCCGACGTCGAGGCGCTCCACGCCCGCGCCGCCGCCGTCGATCCCGGCATCTCGATTGCGACCGTCTACCGCACCGTCCGCCTGTTCGAGGAGGCCGGCATCCTCGAACGGCACGATTTCGGCGACGGCCGCGCCCGCTACGAAGCCGCCGCGGAAACCCATCACGACCACCTCATCGACGTCGAGACCGGCAACGTCATCGAGTTCGTCGACGAGGATCTCGAGCAGCTCCAGCGCCGGATCGCCGAGAAGCTCGGCTTCCGCCTGGTCGACCACCGCATGGAGCTCTACGGCGTCGCCCTCTCCCGAGACAATTAGCATGCGCTTCTACCTGCGGCTGGCGGGCATCGTCGCCGGCCTCGTCCTCTGCGTGCCGCTCCATTACCTCTGGAAGCTCCTCGGCGCGCGCTCGATCTGGCCACAAGTGTTCCTCGCTTATACCGGACGCTGCTGCGGCATGCGGGTCAGCGTCGAGGGCCAGCCGCTCAAGTCGAGCGTGCTGTTCGCGGCCAACCATGTCAGCTGGCTCGACATCCTCGCCCTCGGCGGCGCCGCGCCGGCCATTTTCGTCGCGCGCGACGATGTTGAACGCTTGAACGCTAGCCGATGGTCGGCTGGCTCGCCGGCCTCAACAACACCCTCTATGTCGCTCGCCACGCGCGCAGCGAGGTGCTGGGCCAGGCCGACCAGCTTCGCCGCGCGCTCGACGCCGGCCGGGCCGTCACCCTTTTCGCCGAGGGAACGACCGACGGCGGCGCCGAGGTGCTCCCGTTCCGTCCCAGCCTGTTCGCCTCGCTCTATCCGCCGCTGGACGACGTGAAGGTCCAGCCCGTCGCGATCGATTACGGGGCCGCTACCCAGGAGATCGCCTGGGTCGGCAGCGAGAGCACCGGCGCGAACGCCAAGAGAGTGATGTCGCGCCCGGGCACGTTCCAGGCGACGTTGCGCTTCCTCGACCCTATCGACCCGCACGATGCCGGCGACCGCAAGATTCTCGCCACCCGGTCTCGCGACGCGGTCGTCGCGGCCCTCCCCGCTTCCGGAAGGGGAAGCGATCCCCTATATCCGCCGCGATGAAGACCCCCGACCCGAAGACCTTCCAGGTCAAATCCTTCGGCTGCCAGATGAACGTCTATGACGGCGAGCGGATGGCGGAGCTGCTCGAGGCCGAAGGCATGCGCGCCGCCGCCGAGGGCGAGGAGGCCGAGCTCGTCGTCCTCAACACCTGCCACATCCGCGAGAAAGCCGCGGAAAAGGTCTATTCGGACATCGGCCGGCTGATGAAGCGCAGGGGCGCGCCGGCGCCGATGATCGCGGTCGCCGGCTGCGTCGCCCAGGCCGAGGGCGCCGAAATCCCGCGCCGCGCGCCCGGCGTCGACATCGTCGTCGGGCCGCAGGCCTATCACAATCTGCCCGGGCTGGTCCGCAAGGCCGCGCGCGGCGAGGCCGCGCTCGACACCGACATGCCCTTGCTCTCCAAGTTCGGCGCGCTGCCGGCGCGGCGGCGGCAGGCGCCAAGCGCCTTCCTCACCGTCCAGGAGGGCTGCGACAAATTCTGCACCTATTGCGTCGTCCCCTACACCCGCGGCGCCGAGATATCGCGCCCCTTCGCGGCAGTCCTCGACGAGGCCCGCGCGCAGGTGGACGCTGGCGCCAGCGAGATCACCCTGCTCGGCCAGAACGTAAATGCCTGGCGCGGCGAAAATGGCGAGGGCCTCGAGGATCTCATCCGCGCGCTCGACGCGCTGCCGGGCCTCGCCCGCATCCGCTACACGACCAGCCACCCGGGCGACATGACCGAGGGCCTGATCCGCGCCCATGCCGAGGTCGGGAAATTGATGCCCTACCTCCACCTCCCGGTGCAGTCGGGCAGCGACAGGGTCCTCAAGGCGATGAATCGCAGCCACACGGCCGATTCCTATCTGCGCATCCTCGAGCGCGCCCGCGCCGCCCGCCCCGACATCGCGATTTCGGGCGACTTCATCGTCGGCTTCCCGGGCGAGACCGACGCGGAGTTCGACGAGACGCTCAGGATCGTCGCGGCAGTGAACTATGCCCAGGCTTTCTCGTTCAAATACTCGCCGCGGCCCGGAACGCCGGCGGCGGAGATGGACGGCCAGGTGCCGCGCGAAATGATGGACGAACGCCTCCAGCGCCTCCAGGCGCTGCTCAACGCCCAGCAGCTCGCCTTCAACCGGGCGAGCGTCGGCCGCCGCTGCGCGGTGCTGCTCGAGCGCCCCGGCAAAAAGCCGGGCCAGCTGGTCGGCAAGTCGCCCTGGCTCCAGTCGGTCCATCTCGAGACCGAGGCGGGAATCGGCGACATCGTCGAGGTCGAGATCCTCTCCGCCGGGCCCAACAGCCTCGCCGGCGCGCACTTGCCGCCGGTGGCCGCCTGATGGCGCAGAAGAAAGCCGCCGCCGGAGCCGAGCCCCGCGCCCGGCTCGAGGTCGAGTTCGAGCAGCCGCATCTGCTCGGCCCGCTGTTCGGCGAGTTCGACCGCAACCTGGTTGCGATCGAGGACCGGCTCGGCGTCTACATCGCCGCGCGCGGCGCCAAGGTGCAGATCGAAGGCGACCCCGAAGCCGCGACCCGCGCCCGCGAGGTGCTGCTCGGCCTCTATAACCGGCTCGACGAGGGCCATGACATCGACGCCGAGCTGGTCAACGCGATCATCGCCATGTCGGGCCAGCAGACGCTGGACGGGATCATCGCCGCGGAGGTGATCGAGCCGCCCAAGGTGATGATCCGCACCCGCAAGAAGACGATCGTTCCGCGCTCCAAGGCCCAGGCCGTCTATATGGAGGCGCTGGGGCGCGACGAGATGATCTTCGCTCTGGGCCCGGCCGGCACCGGCAAGACCTATCTCGCCGTCGCCCAGGCGGTGCAGCAGCTGATCGGCGGCTCGGTCGACCGGCTGATCCTTTCGCGCCCCGCGGTCGAGGCGGGCGAGCGGCTGGGCTTCCTCCCGGGCGACATGAAGGAGAAGGTCGATCCCTATCTGAGGCCGCTTTACGACGCGCTCTACGACATGCTGCCGACCGAGCAGGTCGAGCGCCGGATCGCCTCGGGCGAAATCGAGATCGCGCCGATCGCCTTTATGCGCGGCCGCACCCTCGCCGACGCCTTCATCATCCTCGACGAGGCGCAGAACACGACCCCGGCGCAGATGAAGATGTTCCTGACCCGCTTCGGCATGCGCTCGCGGATGGTGATCTGCGGCGATCCCAAGCAGGTCGACCTGCCCGATCCGGGCAAGTCCGGCCTCGCCGATGCGGTCGCCAAGCTCGAAGGCATCCCCAAGATCTCCATGGTCCGCTTCGGCCCCGGCGACGTCGTCCGCCATCCGCTCGTCGGCCGGATCGTCGAAGCCTATGAAGGGCCGGGGCAATGATCGGGGTCGAAACCGACGTCTCCGGAGAGTGGGACGCTCGCATCGACTGGCCCGCTTTGGCGCGCAGCGCGGTCCACGCCGCGGTCGCGCACAGCCGTCATGCCGGCCTTTCGGACAGCGAGGTCTCGGTCAAGTTCACCTCCGACGCGGAGGTGCGCGCATTGAATTCGGCGTGGCGCGGCAAGGACAAGGCGACCAACGTCCTTTCTTTCCCGATGGCGGCCGAAGCCGAGCTCGCCAGCGCCCAGTTGCTCGGCGATGTCGTCCTCGCCCAGGGCATCTGCGCGGCCGAGGCGGCGGAGCGGAAGGTGGCAGTCGAGGTGCATGCCGCGCATCTGGTGGTGCACGGCACGCTCCATCTGCTAGGTTACGATCACGAAACGAGCGAAGAGGATGCCGGGGAGATGGAGGAAACGGAGCGGCGGGCGCTCGCGTCGATCGGCATCGCCGATCCCTATCAGCTGAGCGAGGTGCAATCCTAAGCCGATGGAAGAGGACAGTCGCGGCGGCGAAAACGGGCGCAGCCTCTGGAGCGGCATTCGCGGCCTCATCTTCGGCGGCGACGGCGAGGCGACGCTGCGCGACGAGATCGAGGAGGCGATCGAAAGCCGCGAAGGCGAAATCCCGGGCGTCGGCGACCTTTCCGATGTCGAGCGGCAGATGCTGCTCAACATCCTCCACTTCGGCGAGAAGAATGCCGGCGACGTCGCCGTCCCGCGGGGCGACATCTATGCGGTTCCCGCGACCGCCAGCTTCGCGGCGCTGATCGCCGCCTTTGCCGAGGCCGGCCACAGCCGCATGCCGGTCTTCGAAGAGAGCCTCGACACCGTCATCGGCATGATCCACGTCAAGGACGCGTTCGCCGTCCAGGTCGGCGGCGCGCCGCCCCCCGACGACATCCGCACCTTGATGCGCACGCCGCTCTACGTTCCCGAATCGATGGGCATGCTCGACCTGCTGGCGCGAATGCGCGCCGGGCGGGTCCATCTCGCCATCGTCGTCGACGAATTCGGCGGCACCGAGGGCCTGATCACGATCGAGGATGTCGTCGAGGAGATCGTCGGCGAGATCGAGGACGAGCATGACGAGGAGCTGCCCGGCCTCTTGATCCCGATCGACGACGGCGTCTGGGACGCCGACGCCCGCGCCGAACTGGAGGATGTCGCCGTGACGGTCGACGCGCGGCTGGGCGCGGTCGAGGAGGATGTCGACACGCTCGGCGGCCTGGCGTTCGTCCTTGCCGGGCGGGTGCCGGCGACCGGCGAGGTCCTGGAACATCCGAGCGGCTGGAGACTTGAGGTGGTCGACAGCGACTCCCGCCGCGTCCGCCGGCTCCGCCTTCATCCCCCGCAGGAGCAGCACGCGGCCGACTGACGAGGCCCGCGATGACCCGTTCCGCGCTTTTTCTCGCTCTTTCCCTTTTCCTCGCCGGCTGCGGCGACCATGCCCGGCTGAACATTGCCGAGACGATCGGCCCGGCGCCGGTGCTGCCGCCCGAGGTCCACACCCCGATCCCGACCATCCACGTCGCCGACGCCACCGGCTGGCCGGCCGGCGCCGCGCCGGTCGCGGCCGCGGGCCTCCAGGTCGCGCCCTTCGCCACGGGCCTTGAGCATCCGCGCTGGCTCCTGACCCTGCCCAATGGCGACGTGCTGGTCGCGGAGACCGCGGCGCCGCCGCCCGATCCCGCTCACCAGGATCACAGCATCAAGGGCTTCTTCTTCCGCCTCTTCCAGCGCAAGGCCGGCTCGGCGGTGCCGAGCGCCAACCGCATCACCCTCCTGCGCGATGCCGACGGCGACGGCGTCGCCGAAATCCGCACCCCCTACATCACCGGCCTGCGCTCCCCGTTCGGCATGGCGCTGGTCGGCTCGACGCTCTACGTCGCCAATGCCGACGCGCTGGTCGCGTTCCCCTACGATCCCGGCGCGACCAGCATCACCGCCCCGCCGCGGACGATCACGGCGCTGCCGGCGCAGCGCAACCATCACTGGACCAAGAGCCTCGCCGCCGGCCCCGACGGCCGCCTCTATGTCGGCGTCGGCTCGAATTCCAACGTCGCCGAATATGGCATGGGGGAGGAAGAGGAGCGCGCCGCGATCTGGGCGATCGATCCGGCGAGCGGCAGCCACAGCCTCTACGCCACCGGCCTCAGGAACCCGGTCGGGCTCGATTTCATGCCCGGCGCCGGCGATCTCTACGCGGTCGTCAACGAGCGCGACGAATTGGGCAGCGACCTCGTCCCGGACTATCTGACCCGGGTCCAGCCCGGCGCCTTCTACGGCTGGCCGTGGAGCTATTACGGGCAGCATGTCGACCGCCGCCCCGAGCCGCCCCGCCCCGACATGGTCGCCCGCGCGATCCCCCCAGATTACGCGCTCGGGCCGCACGTCGCGGCCCTGGGCCTGACGTTCAGCCAGGGCGCGCGGCTTGGCGGCCTCTACGCCACCGGCGCCTTCGTCGGCGAGCACGGCTCGTGGAACCGGCGGCCGTTCAGCGGCTACCGCGTCGTCTTCGTCCCGTTCGCCGGCGGCCGCCCGTCCGGGCAGCCGATCGACGTCCTCACCGGCTTCCTCGACCGCCGCAACCACGCCATGGGCCGCCCGGTCGGCGTCCAGATCGCCCGCGACGGCGCCCTGCTCGTCGCCGACGACGTCGGCAACACAATCTGGCGGGTGAGCGCGGCGCGCTAGGCTTTCCGTTCCGTGCGCGTTACGAGACGCGCATGGACTTCGAACATATCCGCCTGGAGCTGAGCCCGGCCGCGGTCGCGACCGTGACGCTGAACCGCCCCGATTCCTTGAATGCCCTCAGCGCGGCGATGCTCGAGGAGCTGCGCGCGGCGGTGGACTCGCTGCCCGGCGCGGGCGCGCGCTGCCTGCTGCTGGCCGGCGAAGGCCGCGGCTTTTCGAGCGGGGCCGATCTCGCGTCGGGCGGCGGCCTGCCCGACGATGTCGGCGCCGCATTGGAGGCGCATTACAATCCGCTGATCGAGGCTTTGTTCGCCCTCCCCCTTCCCGTCGTCGCCGCGGTCCAGGGCCCCTGCGCCGGCGCCGGCTGCTCGCTCGCTTTGGCCGCGGACATCGTCATCGCCTCGCGCTCCGCTTATTTCCTCCAGGCCTTCATCAATATCGGCCTGATCCCCGACGCCGGCGCGACCTGGCTGTTGCCGCGCCTCGCCGGCCGGGCGCGGGCGATGGAGATGATGATGCTCGGCGAACGGATCCCGGCCGGGCAGGCGCTCGCCTGGGGGATGATCGCCCGCATGGTCGAGGACGAGGAGTTGGCAAGCGAGGCGGCCGCCCTCGCCGCCCGCCTGGCCCAGGGGCCGACGATCGCCTACGGCCTCATCCGCCGCCTCGCGCGCGACGCCGGGCAGGTCCCGCTCAGCGCGGCGCTCGCCGCCGAACGTATCGCCCAGCGCGAGGCCGGCCGCACCGAGGATTTCAAAAGCGCGGTGCTGGCCTTCCTGCAGAAGCGCCAGCCGACCTTCGACGGACGTTGATTTTCGGCGTCGAAACGCCGAATTGAGCGCATGGCGACCACCATCGAAGAGCTCGAAAAGCGCCGCGCGGCCGCGCGCCTCGGCGGCGGCGAGAAACGGATCGCGGCGCAGCACGCCAAAGGCCGGCTGACCGCCCGCGAGCGGCTGACCGCTTTGCTCGATCTCGGCTCGTTCGAAGAATATGACATGTATGTCGAGCACAATTGCGTCGACTTCGGCATGGAGACGCAGAAGGTGCCCGGCGACGGCGTCGTCAGCGGCTCGGGCACGATCAACGGCCGCCTCGTCTTCGTCTTCGCCCAGGACTTCACCGTGTTCGGCGGCTCCCTCTCGGAGCGCCACGCCCAGAAGATCTGCAAGGTGATGGACATGGCGATGAAGGTCGGCGCGCCGGTGATCGGCCTCAACGACAGCGGCGGCGCCCGCATCCAGGAAGGCGTCGCGTCGCTGGCCGGCTATGCCGAGGTGTTCCAGCGCAACGTCCTCGCCTCGGGGGTGATCCCGCAGATCAGCCTGATCATGGGCCCCTGCGCGGGCGGCGCGGTCTATTCGCCGGCGATGACCGACTTCATCTTCATGGTGAAGGATTCAAGCTACATGTTCGTCACCGGCCCGGACGTGGTGAAGACCGTCACCAACGAGGTCGTGACCCAGGAGGAGCTCGGCGGCGCGGTCACCCACACCACCAAATCGGGCGTCGCCGACGTCGCCTTCGAGAACGACATCGACGCGCTGCTCGCCACCCGCGACTTCTTCGATTTCCTGCCGCGCTCCAATCGCCACGATTTGCCCGAGCGCCCCTGCCACGACCCCTGGGACCGCACCGACGACAGCCTCGACACCCTGATCCCCGACAGCGCCGCCACGCCCTACGACATGCACGAGCTGATCAAAAAAGTGGTCGACGACGGCGACTTCTTCGAGCTCCAGCCCGCGCATGCGGCAAACATAATCACCGGCTTCGGCCGCATCGAGGGCCGCACCGTGGGGGTGGTCGCCAATCAGCCGATGGTGCTGGCCGGCGTGCTCGACATCAAGTCGTCCAAGAAGGCGGCGCGCTTCGTGCGCTTTTGCGATGCGTTCGACATCCCGATCCTGACCTTCGTCGACGTTCCCGGCTTCCTCCCCGGAATCGCCCAGGAGCATGACGGCATCATCAAGAACGGCGCCAAATTGCTGTTCGCCTATGCCGAGGCGACCGTCCCCAAGATCACCGTCATCACCCGCAAGGCCTATGGCGGCGCCTACGACGTGATGGCGAGCAAGCATCTGCGCGGCGATTTGAACTATGCCTGGCCGACGGCCGAGATCGCGGTGATGGGCGCCAAGGGCGCGGTCGAGATCATTTTCCGCACGGACATCGGCGACCCCGAGAAGATCGCCGAGCGGACGGCCGATTACGAGGCCCGCTTCGCCAACCCCTTCGTGGCGGCGAGCAAGGGCTTCATCGACGAGGTGATCACGCCCCATTCGACGCGACGGCGGATCGCGCTGGGCTTGCGGAAACTACGCGACAAGCAGCTCCAAAATCCGTGGAAGAAGCATGACAACATTCCGCTCTGACTCTGCCGCGCTGCGGGCGCTCGCGGGCATCGCGGCTTGCACATTCCCGTTTCTGACAGCCTGTTCCAACCACCAGGAGCGCACCGCGGATGACGAAGCGGGCCTCACCGGCCCAAGCCTTCCGCCGACGAATGAAGGAATTGCGTTTACGGTCGCTTCCGATCCGAACGCGACCTACCGGCTGCTTAGATGGTCGAGGATGCCAAACGGCCACATAGAGGCGACCACAAGGCAGGATAGTCGATACGGCACCATCCTCTCCCGTCAGGAGATCAGCTGCGCCGATCGGACCTACCGGGTTCTGGGTGAAGGCGAAACCGAAGAAGCCGCACGTCGCAATCAGGCCAACGTCGGCCCGATGTCCGATCTGGTGGAAGGGTCGATACGCGATGTTACCGTCGCGGTGGTTTGTCGGGAGGCGCATCAATGAGCGCCTCTCCCGAGGAGTTCCTCGTCGGGCTCCTCGCCCTGGCGCTGCTGCCGCTGATCGGCTGGCGGATCGTTCGCGGCCTCCGTGACGGGCGGCTGCCGCTCTACCGGACCCACGTGAGCCGCGGGGAGAGCAGCACCCGGTTCGGCGTCCTGCTCATCCTCCACGCCCTTTCCTTTTTGCTGATCGCGGCGGTAAGCGCGGATCTGCTCTTCAACCTCGGCCTGAGGAACGCCTTATGACGATCGGCCGCCTGAACCATGTCGGCGTCGCCACCCCGTCGATCGAGCAGAGCATCGCTCTCTACCGCGACCTGCTCGGCGCGACGAAGATCCACGCGCCGTTCGACCTGCCGCCGCAGGGGGTGCGGGTCTGCTTCGTCGATACGCCCAACAGCCAGATCGAGCTGATCGAGCCGTTGGGCGAAGCCTCGCCGCTGCACGCTTTCCTGGCGAAGAACCCGGCCGGCGGACAGCACCATGTCTGCTTCGAAGTGCCCGACATTCACGCCGCCAAGGCCGAAATGGAGGCCAAGGGCGCAAGGGTCCTCGGCGAGCCGCGCACCGGCGCCCACGGAACGTTGGTGATTTTCGTGCATCCGAAGGATATGGGCGGCGTTCTCGTTGAATTGATGGAGGCGCCGCAGGGTGAGCACTGACAAGCCCACCAAGGCCGATTGGGCAGCCGCCGCCGCCAGGGAGGTGAAGGGCAAGGAGCTCGTCTGGCGCACGCCCGAGGGGATCGACGTCCAGACGCTCTACACCGCTGACGACACCAAAGACCTCGACCCCGGCCTGCCGGGCTTCGCGCCGTTCATGCGCGGGCCCTATGCCTCGATGTACGCCGGCCGGCCGTGGACGATCCGCCAATATGCGGGCTTCTCGACCGCCGAGGATTCGAACGCCTTCTACCGCCGCAACCTCGCCGCCGGGCAGAAGGGCCTGTCGGTCGCCTTCGATCTCCCCACTCACCGCGGTTATGACAGCGACCATCCCCGCGTGGTCGGCGACGTCGGCAAGGCGGGCGTGGCGATCGACACGCTCGAGGACATGAAGATTCTGTTCGACGGCATCCCGCTCGACGAGATGTCGGTCAGCATGACGATGAACGGCGCCGTCCTCCCCGTCCTCGCCTTCTACATCGTCGCCGCGGAGGAGCAGGGCGTCGCCCAGGCCCGGCTCACGGGAACCATCCAGAACGACATCCTGAAGGAGTTCGCGGTCCGCAACACCTATATCTACCCGCCCGAGCCCTCGATGCGGATCGTCGCCGACATCATCCAATATTGCGCGGTGAACATGCCCAGGTTCAACTCGATCTCGATCTCGGGCTACCATATGCACGAGGCCGGGGCGACCGCGGTCCAGGAGCTCGCCTTCACGCTCGCCGACGGCATGGACTATGTCCGCGCCGCCGGCGCCAAGGGGCTCGACGTCGACGCCTTCGCGCCGCGCCTCTCCTTCTTCTTCGGGATTGGGATGAACTTCTTCATGGAGGTCGCCAAGCTGCGGGCGGCGCGGCTGCTCTGGCACAGGATCATGGACGCGTTCGGAGCGAAGTCCGAAAAGTCGAAGATGCTGCGCACCCATTGCCAGACCTCGGGCGTCAGCCTCACCGAGCAGGACCCCTACAACAACGTCATCCGCACCACGATCGAGGCGATGGCGGCGGTGCTCGGCGGCACCCAGAGCCTCCATACCAACAGCTTCGACGAGGCGGTCGCGCTGCCGACCGATTTCTCCGCCCGCATCGCCCGCAACACCCAGCTCGTCCTCGCCGAGGAAAGCGGCCTCACCAACGTCGCCGACCCGCTCGGCGGCTCCTATTATGTCGAGGCGCTGACCGCCGAGCTCGCGGCGAAAGCCTGGGCGCTGATCGAGGAGGTCGAAAGCCTGGGCGGCATGACCGCCGCCGTCGCCACCGGCATGCCCAAGCGCCGGATCGAGGAGGCCGCCGCCGCCCGCGCCGCCCGGGTCGACCGCGGCGAGGCCGCGATCGTCGGCGTCAACCGCTACCGGCTCGAGGACGAAGAGCATCTCGACATCCTCGACATCGACAATGCCAGGGTCCGCGCCGGGCAGATCAGACGGCTGGAGAAAACCCGCGCCGACCGCGACGATGCCGCGGCAACCGCCGCTCTCGACGCACTGCGCGAAGGCGCGAAGGGCATTGCCAATCTATTGGCGCTGTCGATCGAATGTGCCCGGGCAAGATGCACGCTTGGCGAGATCTCCGCTGCCCTGGAGGATGCATTCGGCCGCTACGGCACCGTGCCGACGCCGGTCGAGGGCATATACGGCGCCGCGTGGGGCGACGACCCGGCCTGGGCGCGCGGCCTGGGCGCGCGCGGAGAGCGGCGTCGGCGCGATCCGGCGCCGTCTCGGCCGCAAGCCGCGGATGCTGGTGGCGAAGATGGGGCAGGATGGGCATGATCGTGGCGCCAATCTGGTCAGTTCGGCGTTTGCGGACCTCGGCTTCGAGATCTTCCCGGGGCCGCTCTTCCAGACGCCGGAGGAGAGCGCCCGGCTTGCGGTCGAGAAGGAGGTGGACGTGGTCGGCGCCTCGACTCTCGCCGCGGGCCACAAGACGCTGGTGCCCGAGCTGATCAGCCATCTGAGGGAAATGGGCCGGCCCGACATCAAGGTCGTCGTCGGCGGCGTCATCCCGCCCCAGGATTACGACATGCTGCGCGAGGCCGGAGTCCAGGCGATCTTCGGCCCCGGCACCAACCTCGTCGAGGCCGCCGGCGAAATTTTGCAGCTGCTCGGCCACAATTTGCCGCCGCTCGACGAGGCGGCGGAATGAGGCGCCTCGTCTTCGCGGTCCTCATCCTCTCCGGTTGCTCGCGGAGCCAGGCGCCGCCCGAGCCGGTGGTCACCGTCCAGCTCTCGACGGAGAATGCGGACGCCAACGCACCGGCGGTCGCCGCGTTCTTTCGCCGGACCTGCCTCGACGCCTCGGCAGATCAGGGCGCTTTCGAGCAGGCGCTGCAGAGCTCCGGCTGGGAGGTCGAACGGACCCAGGCCGCGACCTCCGCCAACCCGATCAACGGCTGGCAGGTCGACCAGGGCCAGCTCTATCAGTCGTTCGCCGAGGTCGGCCCGGGCCGGCGCCTAGTCGATTGTCATGTCGCGCTTCCCGGCGACGTCGCGCCGAGCGTCGAGCGGATGGCCGCCGCGCTCCGCCCGCTGATCCGCCACCCCTCGCTGCGGCCGCTGCCGCACGGCCCGCAAGAGGTCAGCTGGCAGTGGCGGCCGAGCCCGTTCGAGGAGCGAGTCGTGACGATCGGCCTGCTCGAGGCCCGCCTGAATCGCGGCGCCACCGGCGGCCGGCCCGGCATCACGATCCACTTCGCCTCCACGCCGGCGAGCGTGCCGCCGGCAAGCGTGCCCCCGGCTCCGAGCGGGGATGGGCGATGATTGCCATGTTTCACGCGGCTCTCGCGCTGCTCGCCGCGCCACTCTCTCCCTCGGAAGAATGGCATTGCGACAACCCGCAGGCGCAGATGGAGATGAACGCCTGCGCCGCTATCGATTTCGAGCGGGCGGACGCCCAGCTGAACGCCGAATATCGCCGCGCGATCGCCTCGGCGCGCGATGCCGACCGCGAATTCGACGGCGCCGGCGACCGCCGCCCCGGCGACGAAGCGACGCTGCGCGAAGCGCAGCGCGCCTGGGTCGCCTTCCGCGACGCCCAATGCCGGCTCGAAGGCTATGAGGCGCGCGGCGGCAGCATGGAGCCGATGCTGTACGAGGGCTGCCGCGCCCGCCTCACCCGCGAGCGGATCCGCCAGCTCAACCCTGAACCGCTCGGACGATAGGTTCATGAGCGTCGTCGCCCTCGTCCTCGCGCTGCAGGCTGCCGCGCCGCCCGCCGAAACGGCCCCGCCGGAGCAGGAGCTCACCTCCGCCCAGCCGGTCCGGCTCGCACCGCTGCCGCTCGCGCGCGCGCTCGATGCCTATCGGACGATCTGCATGGAGACGTTTCCGGACCCGGCGGCCTTCGATCGCGCGGCGGCGGCGTCCGATCTCGGCTTCAGCCGGAGCGAGCATGCCGAGCGCGGCGAGCAGGAATGGACCTCCCGCCACGGCCAGATCATTCTCCGCCAGGCGCAGCGGCGTGACGCGGACGCCCGGCGCGATCAGCGCGAAGGACGGGGCGCCCGCCGGCGCTGGCTGGCGCGGTGCGATTTCTGGGTGGCGATCGAGGAGCAGCTGCCGGCGGCCGAGCTGCTCGCTGCGATCGGCCGGCAATTGACCGGCGGCCGCGTCCAGGCGGTGGAGGAGATCGTCGGCTATTCGTGGGACCTCGGCACGACGGAGGGACTCTCGCTGAAGCTCGTCTATCTGCCGTCGTCCGTCGACGATCGCCTCTTCACCTTGTCGCTGCAGCGGCTTGGGGAGGTTCGGCCGCGCTGATGTTCACCAAGATCCTGATCGCGAACCGGGGCGAGATCGCCTGCCGTGTCATCAGGACGGCGCGGAAGATGGGGATCGCCACCGTCGCCGTCTATTCCGACGCCGACGCGCGCGCGCCGCATGTGCGAATGGCAGACGAGGCGGTCCGGCTCGGCCCGCCGCCCGCGGCCGAATCCTATCTGAGCGCCGAGCTGATCATCGACGCCTGCAAGGCGACCGGCGCCGAGGCGGTGCATCCCGGCTACGGCTTCCTCAGCGAGCGCGAAAGCTTCGCCAGGGCGCTGGAAAAAGCGAAGATCGCCTTCATCGGGCCGCCGCCCGACGCGATCGCCGCGATGGGGGACAAGATCGAATCGAAGAAGCTCGCGCGGCAGGCGGGGGTCAGCGTCGTGCCGGGCTTCATCGGCGAGATCAACGACACCGATCACGCCGTCGAGATCGCCGGTGGCATCGGCTATCCGGTGATGATGAAGGCCTCGGCGGGCGGCGGCGGCAAGGGCATGCGGCTCGCTTATTCCGAGAAGGACGTCCGCGAGACATTCGACAGCGTCCGCCGCGAGGGCAAGGCGAGCTTCGGCGACGATCGCGTCTTCATCGAGAAATTCGTCGAGAGCCCGCGCCATATCGAAATCCAGCTGCTCGGCGACCAGCACGGCAATGTCCTTTATCTGGGCGAGCGCGAATGCTCGATCCAGCGCCGCCACCAGAAGGTGGTCGAAGAGGCGCCCTCGCCCTTCGTCACGCCGGAAATGCGCCGAAGCATGGGCGGGCAGGCGGTCGCGCTGGCTCAAGCCGTGGGCTATTATTCCGCCGGCACCGTCGAGTTCATCGCCGGCGCCGACCGCAGCTTCTACTTCCTCGAGATGAACACCCGGCTCCAGGTCGAGCATCCGGTCACCGAACAGGTGACCGGCCTCGACCTGGTCGAGCAGATGATCCGCGTCGCCGCGGGCGAGAAGCTCGCCTTCGGCCAGGCCGAGGTGAAGCTCGACGGCTGGTCGATCGAGACTCGCGTTTATGCCGAGGATCCCTATCGCGGTTTCCTCCCCTCGACCGGCCGCCTGGTCCGTTACCGGCCGCCGCGCGAGACGGCGGGCGTGCGCGTCGACGACGGCGTCGCCGAGGGCGGCGAGGTCTCGATGTTCTACGATCCGATGATCGCCAAGCTCATAACCTTTGCGCCCACCCGCGGGGAGGCGATCGATCGCCAGGTCGCGGCGCTCGATTCCTTCCAGATCGAGGGCATCGGCCACAATGTCGATTTCCTTTCGGCGCTGATGCAGCATCCGCGCTTCCGCGAGGGGGCGCTGACGACCGGCTTCATCGCCGAGGAATATCCTCAGGGCTTTCACGGCGCCCCCGCGGACGAGGCTCTGCTCGCCGACCTCGCCATCGTCGCCGCTCTCGCCGGCCGTGAGAAAGACCGCCAGGCCTGCGCGGTGGACGGCCAGCTGAACGGCCCCGTTCCCGCGCCCGACCTGCGCGTCGTCCGCATCGGCGGCGTCGAGCACCGCGTCCGCTTCGAAGGGTTCGAGGGCGGCAAGCTCGCCTTTGTCGACGACGGCGGGCCGCAGGAAGTGATCGGCGGCTGGCGGCCGGGCGAGCCGCTGCTCAAGGGCACGATCGACGGCCGCTCCCGCATTGTCCGGATCGAGCGCAGGGGCCGGCAGTGGCGCCTCACCACCCGTGGCGCCTCCCACCTCGCCGACGTGCTCCCCGAGCATGTCGCTCTCCTCTCGCGCCACATGATCGAGAAGGTGCCACCCGACCTCTCCAGATATCTGATCTGCCCGATGCCGGGCCTGCTGACGGCGCTCCACGTCGACGAAGGCGACAAGGTCGAGGCCGGCCAGCCGCTCGCGGTCGTCGAGGCGATGAAGATGGAGAACATCCTGCGCGCCGAGAAAGCCGGCATCGTGAAGAAGGTCGACGCGCGGCCCGGCGAGAGCCTTGTCGTCGACGCGGTGATTCTCGAATTCGAATAGCACCTCATTTTGTGCTGGCGCCGCAACGAACCTGGTCCCGGGCCGTTCAGCGCACCATGACACAGCTTCCAGTCCCCCTCCGGCTCGCCACGCTCGCAAGCGCGGTTTCCCTCAGCCTCCTCGCCGCGCCCGCCTCCGCCCAGGATGAGGAGCGCGGCTATACGATCACGGTCGGCGCCGGCGCCCAGACCTATCCCAAATATCCGGGTGCCGATTCCTACGGCATCAACCCGCTCCCCATTTTCGGCTTCCGCCGCCAAGGATCGCCAATGCCGTTCCAGGCGCCGGACGACGGCATCGGCATCGGCTTCCTCCGCCGCGACAGCGTGTTCAACTTCGGCCCGTCGGTCCGTCTCCAGAACAAGCGCGACGAAGACGATGTCGGCGCCCCGGTCGGCGATGTCGGCTTGACCGTCGAGGCCGGCGGCTTCGTCCAGGTCTTCCCGGCCAGCAACTTCCGCCTCCGCGCCGAGCTTCGCCAGGGCATCGGCGGCCATGAGGGGCTGGTCGGCGACCTTGGCGCCGACTTCGTCGTGCGCGACGAAGACGCCTACATCTTCTCGATCGGCCCGCGCGCGCGCTGGGGAGACAATGACTTTCACGACGCCTATTTCGGCGTGCCGGTCGCGATCCCCGCCTCGGGGCTGGCGGCCTACGATCCGCACGGCGGCTTCTACGCGATCGGAGCGATGGCCGGGCTCACCTACAAGCTCGGCCGCAATTGGGGCCTGCGGGGCTATGCCGGCTACGATCGCCTGATCGGCGACGCCGCCGACTCGCCGATCGTCCGCGCCTTCGGCTCGCGCGACCAGTTCTCGGGCGGCGCCGGCCTGTTCTTCGAGTTCAACATCGGCCGCTAATCCTCCCCCGTGCCGGGGAGGATTAGCCCGCGATCAGCTGCGCGACCGGGACCGGGCGGCCATTGCGGCGAAGCTCGACGGTGACATGGGGAGCGCCGGCGCCGGCGCGCCCGATCGGGCTGCCCCGCGTCACGCGCTGGCCGCTGCGCACGCCGAGGCTGCCAAGATCGGTCAGCACGGTCAGCCAGCCGCGGCCATGGTCGATGATGACGACGTTACCGTAGCGGCGGAACGGCGCGGCATAGACCACCCGGCCGCCTGCGGGCGCGATCACCGGCGCTTCGGCCCGCGTCTCGAAGGTCAGGCCGCGGGCGTGGACGCCGCCGTCCGATATCTCGCCGACGCCGGTCACGATGCGGCCTTCCACCGGCAGCGAATAGGGCAAGGCGCCCGTTTCCGCGTCCGCCGCCGCGGCGGGCCCCGGGCGCGGCACCGGGCCCGGCAGCCGCGCCAGGCTCGCCCCGAGCGCGGCCTCATAGTCGCGGGTGCCGATGTCGCGCTGGAGCACTTGGGCTTCCTCGCCGTAGACGAGGGCGCGGTCCGACTGGGTCAGCGCAAGGCCGGTCAGCTGTTGCGAGCGGTTGCGCTGCGCCGCTTCCCAGCCGGCCAAAGCGACCCGGCGCTGGCGCAGCGCTTCGCGGCTGTCGATCAGGCCCAGGCGCGCCATCTCCGATTGGCGGCGCAGCGCAGCGCTGCGCCGGGCCTCGAGGCGCAGCGCCGCGGTGCGCCGCCGGATTTCGGGCAAGGCTGCGGCGAGCAGCGAGCGGACGTGGACCGCGTCGCGGACCGAGCCGGGCTGGACCAAAGCGAGCGCGGCCGGGCGCCGGGTCATCATCTGCAGCGCCGCGGTCAGGCGGACGATCGGCCCCTGGCGTTCGGCGAGGCGCGCGCGCTGCGCCGCCTGCAACTCGCCGATCAGGGCGATGCGCCGCTCGGCCGCGGTGAGATCCGCCTCGGCGGCCTCGATCCGCGCCGCCAGCGCCGCGCCTGCCGCCCGCGCGCGATCGGCGTCGTTGGTCGCCCGGCGCGCCTCGCGGTCGAGCGCCTGGTAGCGGCGGGCGGCCGCTTCCGCCTCTTGCCTGGCCTGGGCGAGCGCCGCCATGTCGCTGCGCGTCGCCTGCGCGGCTCCCGCCCCGGCGAGGAGCAAAGCGAGGACAGTCAGAGGGATGAGAGCGCGCATCCCGCTAACCTTCGCGATGATAGGGATGGTTGGCAAGGATGCTTGTCGCCCGGAACAATTGCTCGGCGAGCATCGCCCGGGCGAGCAGATGCGGCCAGGTCGCCCTGCCGAAGGCGAGCAGCAGGTCGGCCCCGGCCCGCTCGGCATCGCCGAAGCCGTCGGCGCCGCCGATCAGGAAGCGCGCCTCGCGGCGGCCCGCATCGCGCCAACGTTCGAGCCGCCGGGCGAGGTCGAGCGAACCCAGCTGCTCGCCTTTCTCGTCGAGCAGGATGGTAACGCTGCCGGCGGCGGGCGGCGGCGGCTTGCCGCCGCTTTCGGGCAATTCGGTGACCTTCACGGGCCAGGATATGCGCTTGAGGTAGCGGTCGACCAAAACGGCCTCGGGGCCATGGCCGATCTTCCCCCGCGCTATGATGTGCAGCAGCACGGATCAACTCGTCATTGCGAGGAGCGCAAGCGACGCGGCAATCCAGCACTGGATTGCTTCGCTGCGCTCGCAATGACGGGGTCGCAATCAGCTGCCGGCGGCAGCCGCGGGCCGCTCTTCGAACGCCCACATCCGCTCGAGATTGTAGAAGCTGCGCACCTCGGGGCGGAACAGGTGGACGATGACGTCGTCGGCGTCGATCAGCACCCAGTCCGCGACCGGCAGGCCTTCGATCCGGACGCCGCGGCCGAGGTCGCGCTTGATCCGCTCGGAGAGCTTCTGCGCCATCGCCGCCACCTGGCGGGTCGAGCGGCCCGAGGCGATCACCATATAATCGGCGATGTTGGATTTCCCGCTTAGGGGAATGGAGACGACGTCGACGGCCTTGTCGTCGTCGAGCGAACGGAGCACGAGGCCATGAAGCGCCTCGGACCGTTCGATGGCTCCGTCATCGTGCGGAGCGGATGTTGGTTGGGGCAAACGACCTCCTTAACTGACCGGCCGGCGCGTCACGCCGTCGCGCGCGGCCTCGGGGTGGAACGATTTCACTGCAGTTTCGTGCCAATCGGGATTGGCGGCGCGAAGGGCGGTGGCGGACGTCGGATCGGGCGGCAGGGAAAGCAGCACGAGCGCCGGCGGTCTCCACATCGTCCAGGTCCGCGCCATGGCAGCGGGCCGGACGAAGCGCCGCAACCAGCCCCAGGCCGGTGCCTTGAGGGCGGCGCCACCATAGCCCGGCCGGGACACGACCGCAATCGGTACCAGCGCGGCGATCCTCCGCCAGTCGCGCCAGCGGTGGAACTGGGCGAGATTGTCCGCGCCCATCAGCCAGATGAACTGGCGTTTCGGGAAGCGGCGGACCAGCCGGGCGAGCGTGTCGGCGGTGTAGATTGTGCCCAGCGTCCGCTCGATCGCGGTGACGCGGATCGGCGCGCCGCGGGCGGCAAGACGGGCCGAGGCGAGCCGCGCGCGGAGCGGCGCCATGCCCTGTTTCGTCTTCAAGGGATTGCCGGGCGAGACCAGCCACCAGATTTCGTCGAGGCCGAGCGCATCGAGCGCGGCCAGGCTGATATGGCGATGCCCGCGATGGGCCGGGTTGAAGGAGCCGCCGAGCAGGCCGGTGCGCGTCATGGAAAGCGCGTTAGCATGGGACCTCGACGCTCGGCCATGGTTGCGCCATGATGGGCGCATGGTTTCGGGGATCGAGGGCGCGGGGGACGCGATCACGGGCGGCCTGATCGCGGCCGCCGTCGAGCCGGCGACGGGGGACGCGGCGGCGGCGCGGGACGGCAATTGCCTGAATTGCGGCGCCGAGCTGGCCGGCCCCTATTGCCATCGCTGCGGCCAGCCGGGCCATGTCCACCGCACCCTGGCCGCCTTCTGGCACGATCTGCTCCACGGCGTGCTCCATTTCGAGGGCAAGATGTGGCGCACGCTGCCGCTGCTCGCCTGGAAGCCTGGAAGCCCGGCGAGCTGACCCGTCGCTACATCGCCGGCGAGCGCGCCAGGTTCGTCTCGCCCATGGCGCTCTTCCTGTTCTCGGTGTTCCTGACGTTCGCGGTCTTCTCGCTGGTCGGAGGCCCGTTCACTACGAGCGGCTCGCCGCAGGCAAGCCGCGAGGCCGCCGCCGATCTCGCGCGGGAGAGAGGCCAGCTCGACCGGCGCATTGCGAACGTCGAGCGCCAGCGGCGGGAGGCCGCGGCGCGGCGGCAGCCGACCGCGGCGATCGATGCCGAGCTGCGGGTGCTCCGCCAGCAACGGGGAGCGCTCGACACCGCCCGGTCGATCGTGCTCGTTCCCTCGAATGCGCCGGAGGGCACCGCCAAGGCCGTCGACCTTCGCGGCGAGGTGGACACCGGCTGGGCCTGGCTCGATCATGCCATCTTGAAGGCGCGGGAAAATCCCTCGCTGCTGATCTACAAGCTGCAGAACAACGCCTACAAATTCTCCTGGGCGCTGATTCCGATCTCGGTGCCGTTCGTGTGGCTGCTGTTCCTGCACCGGCGCCGCTATCGGGCCTTCAAGGCCTATGATCACGTCGTGTTCGTGACCTATTCGATCGCGTTCATGAGCCTTGGCCTGGTGATGCTGAGCCTGCTGAGGCCGCTTGGGGTCAGCCAGGCGTTGATCGGCCTCGTCTTCACCTTCGTGCCGCCGATCCACATCTACCGGCAGCTGCGCGGCGCCTATGGGCTGCGCTGGTATAGCGCGCTGTGGCGCACGGCGGCGCTGCTGGTCTTCGCCGGCGTCGCGGCGATGATCTTCTTCACGCTGCTGCTGGCGCTCGGCGTGCTCGGCTGAGGCTCAGGCGGGGCAGGGATATTTCCGGACCAGCAGCGACCTCAGGCCGTCGCGCACCTCCATCCGGGCGCGCTGCGCCGCCGGAAACGCGCGGAAGTGGCGGAGAAGCTCGTCGGAATCGAACCGCCCGCCCGCGCCTGGCGGGCAAAAGGCGGGGCGGCGGCCGGCCCGCTCGGCGGCCAGGCGCTCGGCCCGCACGGCGGCGGCCGCGGTCTGCACCTCGCCCTTGAGGAGGCGAAGGTCGCTCGAGAACATCGCGAGGGCGCCGCGGCTCTTCAGCGCGTCCGCCTTCTCGAGGAAGACCGCCACCGTCATCGCCTGCAACGCCGCCACCGGCAGTGCGATCAGCACCGCCGCGAGCAACAGCTTCTTTCCCGTCATCATGCCTGTCTCCCCCCGCCGTGCGCGCACAGAGGCCAACCGGCGCTGAACCGGAATTGAACGTCAGGCCCCCGCCGGCGCCGGTCCGCCGATGCCGCCCTTGGGACGGCGGGTCGAGGGAATCGAGGCGCCGCTGACCGGCAGCGAGGTCGGCTTGGCGCTGGGATTGTCGCGGCCGATATCCTCGCCCTTGATCGCGCGCTTGGCCTCCTCGCCGGTCAGCGTCTCATATTCGAGCAGCGCGATGGCGAGCTTGTGGAGCTCGTCGAGATGGTCGGTCAGCACCTTGCGCGCCACCTTCTCGGCTTCCTCGATCAGCCGGCGGATTTCCTGGTCGATCAGCTGCGCGGTCTCCTCGGAGACGTGCTGGGCGCGCGAGACGCTGTGGCCGAGGAAGACTTCCTCCTGATTGTCCCGGTAGCGCAGCCAGCCGAGCCTTTCCGACATGCCATATTCCATGACCATCGCCCGGGCGAGCTCGGTCGCCTGCTGGATATCGTTGGAGGCGCCGGTGTTGAGCGATTCATTGCCGTAGATGAGCTGCTCGGCGATGCGCCCGCCGAAGCTCAAGGCGAGCCGCGCCTTCATCTGCTTCATCGACATCGAATAGCGGTCGCGCTCGGGCAGGTTCCAGGTGACGCCCAACGCGCGGCCGCGCGGGATGATCGTCACCTTGTGGAGCGGATCGCAGCCGTCGACGTGGAGCGAGACGAGGGCATGGCCGCTCTCGTGATAGGCGGTCGCCCTTTTCTCCTCCTCGGTCATCACCATCGACTTGCGTTCGGCGCCCATCATGACCTTGTCCTTGGCGAGCTCGAACTCCTTCATCGCGACCAGGCGCTTGCCCATCCGCGCGGCGAGCAAAGCCGCTTCGTTGACGAGATTGGCGAGGTCGGCGCCGGAGAAGCCGGGCGTGCCCCGCGCGATGGTGCGCGGATCGACGTCGGGCGCCAGCGGCACCTTCTTCATGTGGACCATCAGGATCTTCTCGCGGCCCTCGATGTCGGGGCGCGGCACCACCACCTGGCGGTCGAAGCGGCCGGGGCGCAGCAGCGCCGGATCGAGCACGTCGGGCCGGTTGGTCGCGGCGATGATGATGATCCCTTCATTGGCCTCGAAGCCGTCCATCTCGACGAGCAGCTGATTGAGGGTCTGCTCGCGCTCGTCATTGCCGTTGCCCAGGCCCGCGCCCCGATGCCGGCCGACCGCGTCGATCTCGTCGATGAAGACGATGCAGGGGGCGTTTTTCTTGGCCTGCTCGAACATGTCCCTGACCCGCGAGGCGCCGACGCCGACGAACATCTCGACGAAGTCCGAGCCCGAGATGGTGAAGAAGGGGACGTTGGCCTCGCCGGCGATGGCGCGGGCGAGCAAAGTCTTGCCGGTGCCGGGCGAGCCGACCAAGAGCGCGCCCTTGGGGATCTTGCCGCCGAGGCGGGCGAACTTGGTCGGGTCCTTGAGGAACTCGACGATCTCCTGCAATTCCTCGCGCGCCTCGTCGATCCCGGCGACGTCGTCGAAGGTGACGCGGCCGTGCTTCTCGGTCAGCAATTTCGCCTTGGAGCGGCCGAAGCCCATCGCGCCCGAGCCCGCATTCTTCTGCATCTGGCGCATCACGAAGAAGGCGATGCCGAGGATCAAAAGGAACGGCAGCGACTGGTAGAGCAGCAGCATCCACAGCGACGTCTGCGCCTCGGGCTGGACCTCGAACGCGACATTGCGCTCGCGCAGCTTGGGGACCAGGGTCGGGTCCGAGGGCGGCGCGTTGGTGCGGAAGGTGCGGTTGTCGGCGAGCCGGCCGGTGATCACCTCCTTGCCGATGATGATCTGCTTGACCGAGCCGTCGTCGACCTTGTTCAAAAACTCCGAATAGGGAATCGAATCGCGCGGCGCCGCGGCGCCGCCGCCGACCAGCTGGACGACCAGCACCAGCGCCAGGATGATCCCCGCCCAGATCATCACGCTCTTCATCCAATTGTTGCCCGAAGGCTCCTTGTCGCCGCTGGGGCGGTTGTCGTCGGCCATCTCACACTCGCTTTCGTCGGCGCACCTTATACGCGCGCGGGCAGCCCATGCCTACCACGCCTAGATAGGGAGCCGGCCGCCGGGCGCAATGTACGGGTTTTGCGTGAACCTTGGGTTAGCGGCGCGGCCTGCTCGATGCGGTGATGGACAAGCCCTCCATAATCCGATCAATGGCGGAATATGTTGCTGGCAACCCCTCGCCGGTCGATACAACAAACTGAACGCAAGCGAGGCTGTCATAGAACGCAGCCGCTTCACGGTGTATCTCGTCCAGTCGCCCCCTTCGGGCTGGGTCCGATCCAATGCGATGCATAATCTCCGCGACCGTGGCGTGTACAAGAATCACCACCGACTGCGGAAACTCGGCGGTTAGTTGGCGCACGACTTCCTCGCTTCCGACGATTACGGCGTGCGAGCGGCCGACCGCGAGGCTGTACTGGACTCGCTCGCGCTGAATCCCAAACTTGTGGCCATAGCTGTCGAAGGTGATCAGGTCTTCTGCAGGATAGTCACCTTCGCTGCAGAAGATGAAATCCTCAGTGTCTTCTCGCGTCCCACGCGATTCGCGAGTCGTGAATTTGGGCGCCGTATCGATCGCGTAATGTGACGTGATATACCTAAGAACAGTGGTCTTTCCTGAACCGGACAAACCCAACAGAAGTATGAGCTTGGGCGTCCCGGTCAATTGACCGCCCCCCACGCTGCCAAGCTCGCCGCAATCTCGGTTGCCGCGTCACGCAGCGCGTGCCGAGGATCAAGACTTGGATTAAGAGTAACAAATCGCGCGCGCGCCGCTCCTTCCAACGCTGAAGCCCCTTCAGGTGTCACCTCTCCAACGACATGGTAACAGCGATTTCCAGCCCATTCCGAGACGAACTGAGGAACTTTCCCAAACTTTGTTTGGTAGTCGAGACATCCCTCGCCGGTGATTGCGACATCCGCCTGACCTAGTAAGTCACGCATTCCCAGCCGCTCATCCAGGTACCCGAGTGTGTGATGCAGCTTGGCGCCGAGCATCGCATGCATTGTACCGGCAATCCCTCCGCTTCCAGATGATCCCTCAACGGCTGCCAGATCGACACCCCATCTCCCGGAAATAAATCTAGCAAACTCTCTAAACAGGTACTCGACATAAGTGGCATCGCTCGGGCGCAGCCCTTTTTGGGCTCCATAAAGCCCAACCTGGCCGAAATCTCCGCAGAAATAGTCGTAGGTATCAAAGAGTATCTGGAGCTCTATGCCTTCGAGTGCGCGGTTGGTCGCGCTCATGTCAACGTCGCAAATCCGATCGGCATTTTCGATTAGCGGATCAAGTGACGCACCCCGATGATCGAGCCATTGAGTGCCTAGTTCGGCCATAAGACCCAGACCAAAATCCATGGTGGCCGAATCACCCATGGTGACGAGGATGGTGCGGGCACCGGCCCCGATCGCATCCCTGATCTGCTCGCCCACGCCCTTGCTCGAAGCCCTGAGCGGATCAAGTTCCTCCTCGCCTAGTAAAGAAACGCCAACGGTCTCGCACGACTGCACGATCGCGACCGACCCCATCATGGCGAAGCGAGCCTTGATTGTTCGACCCAGCGAATCACTGGCGGACCCCGTTCTGAGCTGAGCGCCAAAATTGACAACAAACGTCTCAAGCGTGCCCTCGCCGCCATCGGCCACAACGACCTTCCTAATATCCGCTGACGGAAACGAATTCCTGAGAATCCGTGAGATCGTGTTGCACGCCCCAAGAGAGATAATTGACCCCTTGAACGAACCGGGCGCGACAACGATTCTCATTGGGGCGCCTTCTGACGCCTCGCTTCTGGGTGGATCACTCCGCTGGTTTCAAAGCTTGCTCGTAGCTCATCAATGACATCCTGCTCGGTGCGAGCCTTCGGATGCCTAATAAAATAGTTATTCGTGACTAGCCCATTCCGAGGCCCTCCGTACATAACAGTCTTGCCACGCATGCGTACCGGATACTTGAAAAGGAATCTCCTCGAAAACTCGAAGTACATTAGAGTGCGAGAATAATAGTCGCCGCTCGGCTCAACGGAATCGCTCCTGATATTCAGAAACTCACATTGAGAGCCATCGCGCATGATATCTGACACAGAGCGAACTCGAGACCGGGCCGTAAATTCGTCTGAAAGCCCAAACCCAATGACTTTAGTTTCATATAAATCTTGTTCGAATCTCCAAAGCCCAAAATAGATCGTATTAGTAGTGTCGCCTTCAATCGTATAAGAGTACGCCCATAGTCCATCTACATACTCTTTTCCCCAATAAAGAAACAAAAGCGGTCTTATCGACCCGACCGCTGTATATATGATATCTATGACTATGTGATAAAATCCAACTGAAGTCAAAAACACAAACGCTGCGTCAATAAATGGATCGACCACGGTTTGTTTGGCAATAAAGCTTGATGCCAATCCCGTGTATCCCACCACGATTGCCAGAGCGAATGAATTTAGCACACGAATACGCTTTTTCATTAAATCGCCTCCCCGCCGGGTGCCCCAAGAGGCCGCTAAGGACTAAGGGCAACCGTCATGCTCCGCAGCCCTTCAGCCGTCGCGGAACGCCGCAGAAATCTGAGGGCGATCTCAAGGTCCCCAAAGCGATCTTCGGTCAGGAGATTGAGAAATTGACCCAACGAGAGTGTCACGGTGCGGATCTTTTCGCCGGCATCCGGTGAGGCGTTTTCAGCCGCGGAAATCCCTCGAGCGACGTAGACGAAGATCGCCCAGTCAATCTTCGGGAGGAATTGGAATGAGTCAAGAAGTTCGAAGCCATCGGCTCTGAGGCCAGCCTCCTCGAGAAGCTCGCGCCGTGCCGCCTCTTCGGGAGCTTCATCTTTTTCAATTCGACCGCCGATCAGTCCGTAGTAGGTCTGCGATCCGCTTTGAGTCTGTTCCACGATAACCAGATCGCCCGCGGCGGTAACCGGAATGACATACGCTGTATCCGGTCTCTTCACCTTTTCAAAGGACGCGACCGTTCCATCGAATAGCTCTTGGTCCCATTGGACGACGTCAAACAGGGTTCCCTCATACGCAACGCGCGCATGATCCGGGATCGGCTGTCTGGATACCGGCCGCTCTGGCGTAGCTGCCATTTTACCTTCCCGCGCCCTGCCAGGAATCCTTGAGGGAACTCAAGAGCGAGAGCTGGCCATCGGCCGGCAATTCGATAGACGCACCTAGAATAGGAGGCCCCGGCCATCCCTCATCAAGACAGCGCACCCCCGCGAAGTCTCGCACCTCAGCGTAGCGTGGTATGACGTGCATGTGCACTTGGAGGTCCACCATCATTAGCATCAGATAGTTGATTTTGTCGTACGCGAACATCGAAGACAATGCAGATTCACACTGTTGGATAACTTCTGCGAGCTCCGCGAAGCCCTCCCGGGGCACCTCGGAAAACCGACGAATATCGGCGACACTGGCCACGACCAAGGATCCGATTGTTGCCTGTTGCGGTCTAAGTAAAACAGCCCAATGTGAGTACTCTGCGATTAACGTGTCCGGGTATCCAAATTTGGTCAACGTTTCATGTGGCGGCATTCTGAATTCCTTTCGAGGCTCGCACGGATTTTGGAGACTACAATAACTATCTGCTACTACGTGGTATGCTGCGTCACGAGTGATCCAGGAGTCCGGCTCTTTGGTCCAAAAAACTGCTGAAACCCTCAACGAGCAGATTGCAATCGTCGAGCGTGTTTTGCCGTGACAGGCTCAGCAATCCCTTCGGCGATATCCGCATTCCGTGTTCCAAGAGGTCGAAGTAAAGCAGGGTACGTAGATCCTGATCGGCTGCGCTCGGCTCCATATAACACCGAGGCGGGCGCGATTGGGTGTGAAAATGCAGCATTGAGCCTAGCCCGCCAAAGCAGAGCGCAGCCCCGCGCCCTTGGCCAGCGTTATTCAATTCACGCCGGAGTCGGTCGCCCATCCCATTCAGACTCTGCGCCGCAGCTCGGTCATAGGACTGCAGGGCGGCAACGGTAGCGGCCATGCTGACCGCGTTGTTATTGAATGTGCCATTGTGGCTCATGGAGTCGGGATTTGCCGGATCAAGGAAGCTCATAAGTCTGGCGTCGCCTCCGAATGCGCCAATGGGAAGGCCGCCTGCCAGGTATTTCCCCAGTGTCGTCAGGTCGGGACTGACCCCGTAAGTGCCTTGCAGTCCGCCCCATGCCAGGCGTGAGGTCATCACTTCGTCAAAGATGAGCAGTGCCCCGCTATCCCGCGTCAAGCGACGTGCTGCATTAAGGAACGCTTTGTCAGCAGGAATGCAGCCGCCGCTGCCGAGCATAGGCTCGACGAGAACCGCCGCTATGTCGTGGGCGCACTTTTCAAAGGCCAACTCAAGGCCACGCCAATCGTTGTACTCGACGACGACAAACTTGAAGGGGAGGTTTGTCCCGGCACGACCTTTCCTGAACAGCAGTCCGGAACCGTGATAGGCCCCCAAGAACACGATGATCCTGCTGCGACCGGTTGCGACCTTGGCCAATGTGAGCGCCATCAAATTCGCCTCGGTGCCGGAAGGCGTAAAACGAACTTTCTCGATCGACTTGAAGCGGTTGCACACCAACGAAGCGGCCTCAACTTCCGACAGCGTGTTCCCACAGCCGTTGAGTCCGCCTGCAAGAGCCATTTTCACAGCGTCAGTTATGGTTGCATCTGAATGCCCAAAGAGTCCGGCTGTGTGGTCGTTTAGAAAATCGATGTAGCAGTGACCGTCGTGGTCCCAGATTTGGGAGCCATCTGCCGACCGGACCGACAATGGGAAGGGCTCGTGGAAAAGTACTGTCCGAGTGTTTCCACCCGGAAGCCACTTACATGCTTCCTCGTGAAGCCGACGCCCATAGGGTCTTGCATCCGCAAAGCGCCTCTTTGCTTCGAGCAATGCGTGTTGCCGGGCCGCCGACCTACTCTCAGCTAGGCTCACGGGTTCAACCTCTCTAGGAAGCCAGTTCACATCCAGGTGATGGGGAATCGGTGAAGACAGTCAAGAGCGGTCGCTCTCGATTACAGCAGGCAAGGTGAATCTAAGAAACGGCACAAGAAGGAGATAAGGCATCCCGGCAGAGCCGGGCGTGACGTTGGACGAGTTCGCTCGGCAATGCCGCGCGCCTCGCCAGCCGGGCGGGGCCGAGTCCGGCCGCAGCTTGCGACTCGCTTCGCGATTAGCGGCGGCTGCGGCTGGCTCGGCCTGACAAGAGAGGTGGCCGCGGCGAAGCCGCGGCTGACGTCGGACGAGTTCGGCTGGATCGCCCAGCCGCCTCGCCGGCCGGCCGGCGCGACTCCCAGGGCAGCTTGCGACTCGCTTCGCGCTCGCGGCGGCTGCCCGCGGGGACGCGCTCGGCGTTGGAAATGCGGTCCTATTTTTTTTGGGGCAAGCTGTTGAGGGCGTTCGCGGATCCGGAAACTTTGTGGGGAATTACCGGAACGGTACTTTTTGCTTGACAGCATGAGGCCATCGTGGCACAAGAACAAAACAAGAATATCAGACTCGCACGAGGCGAGCGGGCGGTCGGTGGCGATTGAGCAAGGGGTCGGCGCCGGGGGCGCCGGCCCGCTTTTATGTTGGGGAGGAGGAGTCCGACATGGCACGACGCAAGGATGGGACGCGGCGCGGGTCGCCGCCGTTGAGGATCATTCCCAACAAGAACCGCAGGGCGCAGGTCGCGCCGACTTCGCGGAAGCTGTTCGACGAGGCGGCGAAGGCCGAGTTCCTCGAATGGTTCGCGGCGACCTGCAATTGCTCGCTCGCCGCGCGCAAGACCGGGTTTCATTACCGGACCGTGCTGCGGCACTGGCGCGAGGACGAGGCGTTCGGGGCGCGGTGCGAGGCGGCGCTGAAGATGGGCTATCCCAGGCTCGAGGAGCTGGCGCTGCGGGCGGCCGAGGAAGCGCTGAAGCGGGCGGCGGGGGAGCCGATCGAAGGCGACCGGGAACCGCCGGCCGAGCATTTCCGGATGGATCCCTCGACCGCGCTGCAATTGCTGCGCGACCACTGGCGCCATCTCGCCGGGCTCGCCGGCGGATCGGGGCGCGGCGCCAAGCCCGGGCCGCCGCTCACGCGCTGGAGCTTCGACGACGCAATGGTCGCGCTCGACAAGAAGCTGAGGTCGATGGGGCTCAGGCACGGCATCCCGGCCGATTGGGACCCGCCGGCGCAGGCGAAGCCCGGGCAAGGAGACTGATGCCGGCGGTGGCGCGGTAGCGCCGGGGCGGCTAGGCTGACGCGCATGGACCTCGAGCCGATCTCCTACCAAGCCAGCGACCGTCCCTATACCGGCTTCCTCGCCGACGGCTCCCGCGGCGCGCCGGCGCCGGGGGTGCTGGTGATCCACGAAGGGGGCGGACTGACCGGGCATGCGAAGGCGAGCGCCGCGATGCTCGCCGAGCAATTCGGCATGGTCGCCTTCGCGATGGACCTGTTCGGCGCGCCGGCGGCGGCGGGGCCGGGCGATGTGGCGCGGCTCAGGGCGATCGTCCAGGAGCTGCGCGCCGACGTGGCGGAGCTCAGGGCGCGGGTGACGGCGGCGCTGGCGGTGCTGGCGGGCCACCGCCATGTCGATCCCGCGCGGCTGGCGGCGATCGGCTATTGCTTCGGCGGCGCGGCGGCGATCGAGCTGGCGCGGACCGGGGCTCCGCTCGCCGCATTGGCGGGCTTTCACGCGGGCGTGCTGCCGGGTGAGAATGAAGCGATCCGGGCGAAGGTCCTGCTCTGCCACGGCGAGGCCGACCCGGTCATCCCGGCGGCGCGGATCCAGGCCTTTGTCGACGGGCTGAGCGCGGCCGGGGTGGACTGGCAGCTCCACCTTTACGGCGGCGTCGGCCACAGCTTCACCAACCCCGAAATCGACACCTGGAACCTGCCCGGCTTTCGCTACGACGCGGCCGCCGACGCCCGCTCCTGGGCGGCATTACGGCAGCTGCTCGGCGAAGCGTTCTAGAGCGCAAACCGTCTCTATCGAGCCGAATTCCGCTCCAGGTCTCTGTTTGCCGCGATTTCCGAGTCGCCGGCTGGGTGCAGCCGGCTCGAAATCGCTCTAGCTCTTCTTCGCGGTCCGCTTCGGCGCGCGCTTGCGGGCCGGCGTCTTGGTCGCGCCGTCCGGCGCGGACGCGCCGTTGGCGGTGCTGCGGCGGCGGGCGCGGACCAGCGGAATCGCGGCCGCGGCGGCGGCGCCGGCGGCAATCGCGGCGCCGGCGGCGATCGCGGTCTTCGGATTGTCGCGGACGAGGCCGAGCGCGCGGTCGGCGCCGTCGCGGACGCGGCTGGCCAAAGTGACGGTGTCGCCGCCGCCCTCGATCTCGGCGGCGGGACCGACCTGGGGCATGGCGCTGTTGGGGATGCTGGACATGGGAGACGCTCCTGATCTGGACGGGTGGGCAACGAGCCCCGCCCAGCGGCGGTTCCACCGGCGCGTCGAACCGTTACAATGGCGCCGATGACCGCCCTTTGCGCCCCCCTCATATTGGTCGACGCCGACGCGTGCCCGGTCAAGGACGAGGTCTACAAGGTCGCGTGGCGGCATGCGGTGCCGGTGCGGATCGTCAGCAACTCCTGGCTCAGGGTGCCGGCCCACCCGCTGATCGAGCGGGTCACCGTCTCCGACGCGTTCGACGCGGCCGACGACTGGATCGTCGCCAATGCCGGGCCGGAAGTGGTGGTGGTGACCGGCGACATATTGCTCGCGGACCGCTGCCTCAAGGCCAAAGCGGCGGCGGTGATCGCGCCCAACGGCCGGCCGTTCACCGCCGCCTCGATCGGCGCGGCGGTGGCGACGCGGGCGATCATGGCCGATCTGCGCGCCGGCGCGGACGGGATCGGCGGCGGCCCGGCGCCGTTCGCCAAAGCCGACCGCTCGCGCTTCCTCTCCGCCCTAGACGAGGCGCTGGTGCGGCTGAAACGCGCTGGAAAACCTTGAGTTTTTGGAGAAGTTGTGGGACTATCGCGCTTCCCCATTCGGGAGACAGTGCGATGAAGAGGTTCGTCTTTCTCGCCGCCGGCCTGGCCGCGTCCGCCGGCTTCGCCCAGCCCGCGGCGAGCCCGCCCGCCACGCCCGACGATCACGACCCCAACGAAATGGTCTGCCAGCGGGTGCAGATGCTCGGCTCGCGGCTCAACGCGGCGCGAATGTGCATGACACGCCAGCAGTGGGACCAGCGGCGCCAGGCCGACCGCAGGGACGCCGAGCGGGCGCAGACCAACCGGATCGTGCCGAGATAGGTGGTGGAGCCGAGGGGGATCGAACCCCTGACCTCTGCAGTGCGATTGCAGCGCTCTCCCAGCTGAGCTACGGCCCCCTATCCCGTGGGGCGCTCCAGATAGCGACGGGTGCGCGCCGATGCAATGACCGATAGCGACAGGAGGAAGGTCTATGCCACGCACCAGGATTCTGATCTCGCTCACCGCCGCCGCGGCCGTGCTCGCCGCCGGCGCGGGCCTGAGCCAGACCCGCCAGCGGCCCGCCCGATCCGGCGACGCGGCGCTGATCGCGAGCGCGATGTCGGCGGCGCCGGCGGCGGTCTCGCGAAACGCGACGATCGTCGCGATGCGCCCCGACGGGACGATGCGCACCGTCCGGCGCGGCCGGGGCGGCTTCACCTGCATGGCCGACAATCCCGCCACGCCCGGCCCCGACCCGATGTGCATGGACGAGAATGCGATGGGCTGGGCGATGGCCTGGATCGGCCACCGGACGCCGCCGCCCGATACGGTCGGGCTGATGTACATGCTCGCCGGCGGCACCGACGCGAGCAATACCGATCCCTATTCCGAGCGGCCGCGGCGCGGCGATCCCTGGGTCCATACCGGCCCGCATGTGATGGTCGTCGGTTCGGACTCGCTGCTGCGCGGCTATCCGTCCGGGCCGGGCCCGGACACGTCGCGACCCTATGTGATGTGGGCAGGCACGCCCTACGCGCATTTGATGATCCCGGTGCGCTAGCTCAGCTTTTGGAGCGCGGCGTGCCGGCGGCGAAGCGCTCGGCGACGGCGGAGCGCAAGGGCTGGTCGAACTGGAGGCCGCCCTGGCCGTCCTCGTGCCAGGTGATCGTCGCCAGGCACGGGCCGACTCCGGGCAGGCCGAGGAAGACGCGGGCGCCGGCCTCGAACGGCCAGCGCGAGGTGAAGCCGCAGCCGTGGGTCGAGATGTCGGTGAGGTCGATGAACTCGGCGCCGCGCCTGAAATGGCGCAGCACGCCGCGCATCGCCGCGGGGCGGCGCTCGGCGACGCGGCGCTCGGGCGGCCCCTGTTCCTCTTCGCGTATCGCGAGCACGTGCATCCGATGTCCCCGTCGAGAAACATGGTTAATAATCGGCCCTGGTGAACAAAAGCGTAATCAGCGCGTCCGCGCCAGAGCGGCGAGGATGTGGCGGGCGGCGGCGAGGTCCTGGACGATGCTGCCGAGCGACTTGTAGATCGTGACGTCGCTGTCGGTCGTGCGGCCCGGCAGCGTGCCGGCCATCACGTCGCCGATCTCGCCGAGCAGATGCTCCGGCTGAATCGCGCCGGCGGCGAGCGCGTGGAGATATTCGGCGCCCTGGGCGCGGACGCCGGCTTCGTGGTCGGCGAACAGGCGGGCACGGGCGACGAGCGCGTCGTCGAGCTCGCGCGGGCCCGCGCGCGACGAGCCGACGGCGTTGATATGGGCGCCGTCCGCGACCCATTCGGCGCGCAGGATCGGCTCGGCGGCGGCGGTGACGGTGCAGACGATGTCGGCGCCGGCGACGGCCTCCTCGACGGTTTCGCAGGCGATCCCGCCGAACGCCTGCGCCCTGGCGAAATCGCGGCCCCAGATCGTGACCCGCTCGATCGGGCGGACGTGGCGAATCGCTTCGAGGTGGCGGCGGGCCTGCTCGCCATAGCCGAGGATGGCGAGGCTGCGCGCGTCCTGGCGGGCGAGGGCGTCGGTGGCGGCGGCCGAGGCGGCGGCGGTGCGGATCGCGGTGATCTCGCCGGCGTCGAGCATGGCCGAAGGCGCGCCGGTCGCCGCATCGAACAGGGCGACGACCCCTTGGTGCGACGGGCCGCCCTTGGCGAAATTGTCGGGATAGACGCTGACCAGCTTGGCGCCGAACACGCCGTCCTCGAGCATCGCCCCGAGCATCGCGCCGAACGCGCGGCCCTCGGGCAGATCGAGGATCGAGCGCAGCATCTGCCGGGTGCGGCCCTGCGAGAGCGCGATCATCGCCTCGCGCATCAGCGGGATGCACTCCTCATAAGGGAGCAGCCGCGCCACCTCTTCGGCGGAGACGATAATCATGTGCCTTCCGCGTCGATGCGGCGGCGCCACCAGCGGATCAAGAGGCTGGCGTTCACGATCATCACCACGCCGTAGATGTTCTGGGTGACGGCGAGCGAGAGGTTGCCGAGCACGGTGAGGGTCAGGAAGATGGCGAGGGTGACGTTCTGGACGCCGGTCTCGATCGCCAGCGTCATCGCGTCGCGGGCCCTGGCGCCGAGCAGCCGCCCGAGCAGCAGGCCGAAGCCCATCGCCGCGACGTTCAAGGCGAAGATGGCGGGGGTGGCGCGGACGAGATTGTCGAGCACCATCCGGTAGCTGACCGCCACCGAGAAGGCGATGACGACGACGACGATGACGAACGCCGTCGGCCTCAGCCAGCGCGCCATCCTGGCCGCGAAGTCCGGCGCGAAGCGCCTGACCAGCATGCCGGCGACGATCGGCAGCATCGTGATCCGCGCCAGCTGCAATATCGTGGCGCCGACCGACAGCGGGCGCACCTCGCCGCCGCCGCCAAGGAAGCCCGGCACCGCCCAGCTCAGCCTCGTCACCGTCTTCACGATCGGGATGGTGAAGACGGTGACGAGGCTGGTCAAAGCGGTCAGCACCACCGCCAGCGCGACGTTGCCGCGGCCGACGAAGGTCAAGGCATTGGAGGTCGTCCCCGCCGGGCAGAGCGAGATGATGAACAGGCCGAGCGCCATTTCCGGCGGCAGCCGGAACAGGAAGCCGATGGCGAGGCCGAGCACAGGCAGGACGAACAGGTGGGTCGCGAAGCCGGCGCCGACCAGGATCGGATTGCGCACGACCAGGGCGAAATCGCGCAGCGCCAAGGTGAGGCCGAGGCTGAACATGATCAGCATCAGCCCGATCGGCACCAATGCGGTGTTGACGAGCTGGATCCACGCCTGGCTCACGACCCCCAGACCTCGCGCGCGAAAGCGACGAAATTGAGCCCCATCACCTTCTCGATCCTTCGCGGGGGCCAATTTCGGGCTTCGAGCAGGGCGATCAGGCGGCGATACTGGCCGGGGCCGGACAGCTCCTCGCAGAAGGGAAGCGTGTCGGGATTCTCGCCGCGGGCGCCGATCCCGGCGGCGCGGCGCCCCGCGACCTCGGCGCGCATCGCCGCGCGATAGGCGGCCATGTCGTCGACACCGGTGGTGCCGCCGTCGGTGCCGATGCCGACATGGTCCTCGCCGCAGACGTTCACCGCATGATCGAGATGGGCGACCACGTCGGCGGCGGTGCAGACGCTGCGGGCATCGACGAACGGCATGAAGTAGATGCCGACGAAGCCGCCGCGCGAGGCGACCAGGCGCAATTCCTCGTCACTCTTGTTGCGCGGCAGATCGACGAGGGCGCGGCAGCCGGTATGGTTGATCGAGATCGGCCGGGCGGAGATCCGCGCCGCCTCGAGGCAGGTGCGCTCGCCGCTGTGCGAGAGATCGACCATCAGGCGGGCGGCGTTGAGCCGTTCGACCACTTCCCGGCCGAACCGGGTCAGGCCGCGATTCTGCGGCGCCATCGAGCCGTCGCCGAGCGTGTTGGCGGGATTGTAGGTCAGCTGGATCACGCGCACGCCGAGATCGGCAAAGACCTCGACCCGGCTCGAATCCGCGCCGAGCATCGCCGCGTTCTGGAAGCCGCAGATCAGGCCGATCCTGCGCTCGCGTTTCGCACGCAGGATGTCGGCGGCGGTCAGCACCTGGAGGAGGTCGGCGGGGCGGCGGCGAACCCGCGCGTCCCAACGGGCGATCTCCCGCACACTCTGCTCGAACGGCTCCTCGTCGCCGGCGACATAGCCCATGGTGACGTTGACCGCGGTCAGGCCCGAGGCGCGGCCGTCGGCGATCACCCGGCCGGAGAGCATGCGCCGGTCCGCCTCGCGCTCGACATTGGGGTCATTGAGGCCGCCGAGCGCGTTGACGATGATCATGCTCCGGCCGCTCCTTCGCTGCGCGAGCGCGGGCCAGGGGATCGCGGCGGCGGCGGCCGCGGCGAGGAAGAAGCGGCGGTCGAATTCAGTCGTCATCGGCCGCGGCCTCCTCGGCGGTGATCGGGCGGTAGTCGATGCGGGCGTAGCGGCGGCCGTTCTTCACCACGAGCAGCACCGAGCGCAGGTTGGCGATGTCGGCGACCGGATCGCGCTCCAGGACCACCAGATTGGCGAGGCGGCCGGGCGCGATCACACCCATGTTCCGGCCCTGGCCCATCGTCATCGCGCCGATCTGGGTGGCGGCGCGGATTGCCTCCAGCGGGGTGAAGCCGGCGCGCTGGACGAGCAATTCCATCTCCTCGAACAGCGCTGGGTAAGGCGACGCCGCAGGCGTATCGCCGTCGGTGCCGGCCGAGACGAGGACGCCGGCGCGGCGGGCCTGCGCGGTCAGCCGGGCGGCGAGATCGAGGCTGCAATGGGCGGGGCGCTCGCTCGTCGCCCGGCGCTCGCCCTCGCGATAGACGCGCAAGGTGGCGTCGAGCAGAATGCCGCGCTCGCGCATCGCCGCGAACAGGCCGGCCACCACCGGATTGTCGCCCGCGGCGAACGGCGCCGGATCGACCGGGACGCGGTCGCGATAGCTTTGCGGCCGGTGTTCCATGACCTGATAGGCAAGGTAACAGGTGTGGCTGACGACGTCGGGACCGGCGGCGAGGACCTCGGCGGGCGCGGTCGGGAAGACCATCGCATGCGCCCAGACCAGCAGGCCCTGGCGGTGCGCCTCCTCGGCCAAGCGGCGGATGAGCTCGGGCGGCAGATCCGAATAGATTTTGAGCGCCGCGGCGCCGGTGCCCCGCGCGCGGGCGATGGCGAGCGGCAGATCGGTGTCGGCGGCGATCGCCTGCGCCCAGGGGGCCGCGCCCGGGGTGTAGCCGAAGCTCACCGCGGCGGTGCGCGGATCGGTGAAGAAGCTCGGTCCGGCGACGAGCGCCGCATAAAAGAGGTCGGGGCCGGGGATCTCGCCGGCACGGGCGGCGCGGTCCAATTCGGCGATCGCGCGCAAATCGTCGGCCATGATCCGGGTCGCGGTGATGCCGCTGTAGAGGTCGCGGCGCATGTGCGCCTCGGCGAGGCGGCGGTTGGGCGGCGTCGCCATGTGCTGGTGGCTGTCGATCAGGCCGGGGAGCAGATAGCGGCCGGCAAGGTCGACGATCTCGGCGCCCTCGGTCATCCGCACGGTCAGGCTGCCGACGGGAAGCACGGCTTCGATGCGCGCGCCATTAACGACCACCGCCATGTTCGGCACGGCCGGAGCGCCGGTCCCGTCGATCAGGGTCGCGCCGCGGTAGACGACGCGCTGGGCCGGCGGCGGGGCCGCTGCCGAAAGTGCGAGGGCGCAAAGGGCCAGAAGCAACCGAATCCCGCTCATCACGGGGGCCTAGCATCGCCCCGCCTTCAAGCCTAGCAGGGCGCCATGCCGGACTTGCCCGAGCCCATTCCCGCGGCGACGCTCGTGCTGATGCGCGAACGCCCGGGCGGACCGCCTGAACTCCTGGTCACCGAGCGCACCGGGCAAATGGCGTTCGCCGCCGGGGCTTTGGTCTTCCCCGGCGGGCGGATCGACGCCGACGATCATCTGACCGCCGAAACGCTGGCGACCGACGCGGCGAAGGTCGCGGCGATCCGGGAAACGATCGAGGAGACCGGCCTCGCGCCGGGCCTGACGCCGCCGCCCGACGCGGCGACCGTGGCCGCGCTGCGCGAGGGCATTGCCGACGAAGAGCCCTTCGCCTCGCTGCTCGCCGCGCATGGCCTCGCGATCGACGGCGCGGCGCTGACCCCGTTCGCGCGCTGGTGCCCCAATTTCCGCGAGACGCGGCGATTCGACACCCTGTTCTTCCTCGCTGAGGCGCCGGCCGATGCGCCCGAGCCGCAGGTCAGCGCCCACGAAGCGGTGCGCGCCTTCTGGGCGAGCGCGGCCGAGATCCTCGCCGAGGTCGAAGCGGGCCGGGCGCACGTCATCTTCCCGACCCGGCGCAACCTCGAGCGGCTCGCCCGGTTCGGCTCGATCGCCGCGGCGCGCGCCGACGCCGCCGCGCATCCGGTCGCCACGATCACGCCCTGGGTCGAGGCGCGCGGCGGCGCGCCTCATGTCTGCATCCCCGAGGGGATCGGCTATCCGGTGACTTCCGAGCCGCTCGAAACGGCAAGGCGCCGATGAGCCTCGACGCGCCGCTGACCGCCGAAGAGATTGCCGACGCGCGCCGGCGGATCGCGGACGTCGCGCTGCGCACGCCGCTGGTGCCGATGGCGGACAAGCGGACCTGGCTGAAGCTCGAATGCCTGCAGCCCACCGGCTCCTACAAGATCCGCGGCGCGGCCAATGTGGTGCGGGCGCGAAGCTTCTCGGGCACGATCGTCTCCGCCAGCGCCGGCAATTTCGGCCAGGCGCTTGCGGCGGCGGCGGCGCGGCACGGCCTTAAGACCGTCATCCACGTCCCGGACAACGCCGCCCGGGTGAAGACCGAGGCCCTCGCGCGCCTCGGCGCCGAGGTCCACCAGCACAGCCATGAGGAGTGGTGGCGGATCATGGCGACGCGCGACGCCGGCGATACCGGCGGCACCTTCATCCACCCGGTTTGCGAACGCGAGGTGATTGCCGGCGCGGGCACGATCGGCGCCGAGATCGCCGAGGATTTGCCCGAGGTCGAGGCGGTGCTGATCCCGATCGGCGGCGGCGGGCTCGCTTCAGGCATCGCCCAGGCGGTCAGGCTCAAGCGCCCCGGCTGCCGGATCGTCGCGGTCGAGACCGACACGGCGATGCCGCTCGGGGCCGCCCTCGAAGCGGGCGCGCCGGTGACGGTGAAGCGGACGCCGAGCTTCGTCGACGGCATGGGCAGCACGAGGCTGCTCGACGCGATGTGGCCGTTGCTCGAGCGGCTGATCGACGAGGTGGTCACGGTCAGCCTCGCCGAGGTCGAGGCCGCGATCCGCCGCCTCGCCGCCGAGCACCACGTCATCGCCGAAGGCGCCGGCGCGGCGGCGGTCGCGGCGGCGGGAAAAGCGGGGATCGAGCGATCGGTGGCGATTGTCTCGGGCGGCAATATCGACCAGGCTGAGCTGATGCGGATCCTGGCCGGAAGCGCGGATTGAATGACCGAGCGGACGCCATCGCGCCTCGCGCGCTTCTTCCGCAGCCTCGGCCCCGGGCTCGTCACCGGCGCCGCCGACGACGATCCGAGCGGGATCGGCACCCACAGCCAGATCGGCGCCCAGTTCGGCTACGGCCTTGCCTGGACCTTCGTGCTCAGCTTCCCCTTGATGGTCGTGATCCAGCAGGTCGCCGCCGAGATCGGCCGCGTCACCGGCGCCGGCATCGCCCGCAATTTGCGCCGCCATTATCCGCGGCCGGTCTTGTGGACGATGGTAACGCTGCTGCTGATCGCCAACATCGTCAATCTCGGCGCGGACCTCAGCGCGATGGGCGCGGCCCTGCAGCTGCTGACCGGCGGCAATGCCATGCTCTACACTCTGCTGTTCGGGATCGTCTGCGTCGTCCTCGAAGTGTGGCTGAGCTATCCGCGCTACGCCGCCATCCTCAAATGGACGACGCTGTCGCTGTTCGCCTATGTCGGCGTCGTCGCCGTCGTCCACGTCCCCTGGGGCCGGGCGCTGACCGCCCTGGTCGTCCCCGAGCTGCAGTGGAACGCCGCCTATGCGACGGCGATGGTCGCGATCCTCGGCACGACGATCAGCCCGTACCTCTTCTTCTGGCAGGCCGCGCAGGAGATCGAGGAAGAGCACCGGCACCATGCCAAACCGCTTTGCCTGACGCCGCGCGAGGCCGGGCCCGAGCTCAAGCGGATCCGCACCGACACGCTGGTCGGCATGGCGTTCAGCTCGATCGTGTCGCTGGCGATCGTGTTCGCCACCGCGGCGACGCTCAACGCCAACGGCATCACCGACATCGAGACCTCCGCGCAGGCGGCCGAGGCGCTGCGCCCGGTCGCCGGCCAGTTCGCCTTCGCGATGTTCGCGCTCGGCATCATCGGCACCGGCCTGCTCGCGGTGCCGGTGCTCGCCGGCTCGGCGGCCTATGCGGTGACCGAGATGGTCGGCAAGGCGGGAAGCCTCGACGCGAAGCCGCTCCAGGCGCGTTTGTTCTATGCGACGATCGCGGTGACGACTTTGGCCGGCGCCTCGCTCACGTCGGTCGCGATCGATCCGGTGCGCGCGCTCTACTGGGCGGCGGTGGTGAACGGCGTGCTGGCCGCGCCGCTGATGGTGATGATGATGCTGATCGTCCGCAACAAGCGGGCGATGGGCCGGCTGACGCTGCCGCCCGCGGCGACCGCGCTGGGCTGGGCCGCGACGCTGGTGATGGCGGCGGCGACGATCCTGTTCTTCGCCTTCACGTTCTGGTGACCCCAACGGGACTCGAACCCGTGTTTTCGCCGTGAAAGGGCGACGTCCTAGACCGCTAGACGATGGGGCCGCAAAGCGAGCCGCGACTTAGGGGTTGCCCCGGCGGGGGTCAATAAGGCTCAGCCGCCGGCGCTGTGGCAGACTGCCTGGAGCTTGTTGCCGTCGGGATCGCGGACATAGGCGCCGTAATAATGGGCGTGGTAGCGCGGCCTCGGGCCCGGCGCGCCCTCTTCGCTGCCGCCATAAGCGAGCGCCGCCGCATGGAAGGCGTCGACCTCGGCCCTGGTCTTCGCCAGCAAGGCGACGTGGGTGCCGTTGCCGACGCTCGCCGGCCGGCCGTCGAACGGCGCGAGGACGAACAATTTGGGTCCGGTCATCTCGCCGTAGATCAGCATGAAGGGCAGCGCGAACGGCACGCCGATGCCGAGCGCCGCCATCACCGGTTCGTAGAAGCTCCGCGCCCGATCGAGATCGTTGGTGCCCAAGGTGATGTGGCTGAACATCAATCGGCCCAGGCCGCGTCTTCGAGGTGGAGCTCGGCGGCGCCGCCGCCATTGTAATCGTCGCGCTTGAGGCGGCCGGCGAGCCACAGCCGGCGGTGCGGCGGGGCGGCCAGCAAAGCCTCGCCCAGCGGGCTGTCGGCCATGCGGAAGGCGATCGCCTTGACCCGGCGGCCATCGTCGCCGGCGGCGATCACGCGCAAATGCCCGTTTCCGACCACGTCGGCCTTGACGATCCCGACCGGGCCGGCGGCGACATGCGGTCCCGGCCAGCCGGCGCCATAGGGCCCGCCCGCTTCGAGCGCGTCACAATAAGCGGCGTTGATCCCGCCCGGCGCGAGCAAAGCGTCGAGCAGCAAGGCGCGGTCGTCGCGGCTGCGGGCGACGTCGGCCGACAGCCGTTCGTCGAGGAAGTCGGCGAGCGCCTCGATCTTGTCGGCGGCCACCGTCAGCCCCGCCGCCATGGCGTGGCCGCCGCCGGCGATCAGCAGGCCGCTGTCCTTCGCCGCCAGCACGGCGGCGCCGAGGTCGACGCCCGAGATCGAGCGGCCCGAGCCCTTGCCGATGCCGTCCTCGCCCAATGCGACGACGATGACGGGGCGGTGCAGCTTCTCCTTGAGCCTGCCCGCGACGATGCCGATCACGCCGGGGTGCCAGCCGGGCGCGGCGACGAGCGCGACGGCGCGGCCCGCCTGGCCCGCGGCCAGCGCCTCGGCCGCCTCGCAGACCGCGGCCTCGATCGCGCGGCGCTCCTCGTTGAGGCGGTCGAGCTCGGCGGCGATCGCCTCGGCTTCGGCCGGGTCCTCGGTGGTGAGCAGGCGGACGCCGAGGTCCGACTTGCCGACCCGGCCGCCGGCGTTGATCCGCGGGCCGAGCGCGAAGCCGAGGTCGCGGCATTCCGGGGCCCGGCTCAGGCGGGCCGCGTCTGCCAGAGCGGCGAGGCCGATATTTTGCCGGCCGGCCATGACCTTCAGCCCCTGGGTCACGAAGGCGCGGTTGAGGCCGCGGAGCTGGGCGACGTCGGCGACCGTGCCCAGGGCGACGAGATCGAGCAGCTCGATCAGCTTCGGCTCTTCGCGATCCGCGAAGTAGCCGCGGCCGCGCAGCGCCCGCAGCAAGGCGGCGCCCAGCAGGAAGGCCATGCCGACCGCGGCGAGGTGGCCTTGGGCGGCGCCCTCCTCGCTCTCGTCGAGCCGGTTCGGGTTGACGATGGCGAAGCCGTCGGGGAGCGAGGATGCGCATTTGTGATGGTCGACGACGATCACGTCGACCCCGGCCGCCTTGGCCGCCGCCAGCGCCTCGAACGCCTGGGCGCCGCAATCGACGGTGACGATCAGCGACGCACCGGCTTCGGCGAGGCGGACCAGCGCCTCGCCCGACGGGCCGTAGCCCTCCATCAGGCGATCTGGGATATAGGCCTGCGCCTCGAGGCCGAGTTGGCGCAGCAGGCGGATGAGGAGGGCGGCCGAAGTGGCGCCGTCAACGTCGTAATCGCCGAAGATGGTCACCTTCTCCTGCTTTTCGACGGCGTCGGCGAGCCGCTCAGCGGCCTTGTCCATGTCGCGAAATACCGACGGGTCCGGCATGAAGCCGCGCAGCGTCGGCGTCCGGTGGCGGGCGAGATCGTCGCGGCCGACGCCGCGGGCGAGCAGGAGCTGATCGACGAGATCGTCGGGCTGGAAGCCGGGATCGCCGGCGTCGGCCGCGCCGCCGCGCCAGCGCCAGGGCTGCCCCAGGATCGAGCGGGTCACGCCGCAGACATGGGCCGAAGCCATCAGCATCGCCCATTCCTAGGCCAGCGCGGCCCGTTTGGGAATCCGCGCAACGGCCTCAACGCCCCCCCGGCTCGTGGTCCGGGCGGTGCTCGCCCTTGACCCAGCGGACCGTGCCGGTCGACGCGCGCATCACCACGCTCTCGGTCGTGATCATCGTCTTGCGGCGCTGGACGCCGGCGAGCAGCGAGCCGTTGGTGACGCCGGTCGCGGCGAAGATGACGTCGCCCTTGGCGAGCTCCTCGAGCCGGTAGATACGATTGAGGTCTTCCACTCCCCAGCGGGCGGCGCGGGCGCGCTCGGCGTCGTTGCGGAACAGGAGCCGGCCCTGGAACTGGCCGCCGACGCAACGCAAAGCGGCGGCGGCGAGCACGCCTTCCGGGGCGCCGCCCGAGCCCAGATAGATGTCGATGCCGGTGTCGGGATCGGTGACCGCGATGACGCCGGCGACGTCGCCGTCGGGGATCAGCTGGATGCCGCAGCCGAGGCCGCGCAACTCGGCGATCAGTTTCTCGTGGCGCGGCCGGTCGAGCACGCAGGTGATGATCTCGGACGGGTCGACGCCCTTGGCGGCGGCGACGGCGCGGATGTTCTCCGCCGGGCTTTTGGCGAGGTCGATCACGCCCTCGGGATAGCCGGGCCCGACCGCGAGCTTGTCCATATAGACGTCGGGGGCATTGAGAAGGCAGCCCTGCTCGGCGATGGCGAGCACCGCCATCGCGTTGGCGCCGGCCTTGGCGGTGATCGTCGTGCCCTCGAGCGGGTCGAGGGCGATGTCGATCTTCGGCGCGCCGGGATCGTCGCGGCGGGCGCCGACGCGCTCGCCGATGAACAGCATCGGCGCCTCGTCGCGCTCGCCCTCGCCGATCACCACGGTGCCGTCGAAGTCGAGCTGGTTGAGCGCGTCGCGCATCGCCGCCACCGCGGCGGCGTCGGCCGCCTTCTCGTCGCCGCGGCCGATCAGCTTCGAGGCGGCGACCGCCGCCGCCTCGGTGACCCGGACCATTTCGAGCACCAGCACCCGATCGAGAACATGGCTTGCCTTGACCATGATTTGTGTCATCCTCCGCCGCGAACAGGGGTGTTCAGGGCGGATAAGCGAGGCCCATGACAAAGTCGAGGACGGCCCTGATCGCCCTGGCCGCGCTGACGGCAAGCCCCGCCATCGCTCAGCTTCCTGCGGCCGGCGAGGAACCGCCGCCTTTCTCCGTGCACGACCTCATCCAACGCCAATGCCCGGCCGGCGGCGACGAGATTACGGTCTGCGGCCGGCGCGAGCGCACCGAGCGCTACCGCCTCCCCTTGCCGGTGGCCGCGGCACCTTCCCCCCACGATCAGGCCGGCGGCGAGCAGCGCGCCGCGCTGGCGATCGACACCAGCCGCTGCACCACCGTCGGCCGCGACCAGAATTGCGGCAGCGTCGATTTCCTCGGCATGGGCATCATGATCGTCCGCGAGATCATCGCCGGGCTGGAGCGGCGGCGTGACTGAGGCGAAGCGGGCGTGAGGGCCGCGGTCGCCGCCATCGCCGCGCTTTGGCCGGCCGCGGCCATCGCCGGCCCCCCGATCACCACCGCCGAAGAAGCGATCGCGGCCTATGATGCCGAGTTCGACGAGGTGATGGCAAGCGCCCGGGCGGTCCGCCGCTGCCGCCGCGACGGCGACGGCGAGGATATCATCGTCTGCGGACGGGGCGACGATGCCGCGATGCGCGTCCCCTACGAGCCGGTCCCCGGCCAGGTCCACCATATCGCCGGCGACCTCCCCACCGGCCGGGACGCCATGGCCGCGGGCGGCTGCCTCAGGCTCTGCCCCCAGCCGGTGATGGTCGACGTGATCGGCGTCTTCAACGCGCTCGGCCGCGGCCTCGACCGCATCCTTCATCCGGATTGAGCTATCATCCCGCCAGCCGATATTCCTTGACCAACACCTGCTCGGGCAGGTGCCACGCGGCCGCGATCTTGCGGATCATCGGCAGCGTGAGCGGCCGCCGGCGCTGCAGGATTTCGGTGGCGCGCGACTGACCGATCAGCGCGGCGAGATCGGCGCGGGTGCGGCCGCCATGGGCCATAGCCGCCTCAATGGCCTCGACCGGGTCCAGATCGGTGGTCGGCCACCGTCTCTCCTCATAGGCGTCGACGAGGGTCGCGAGGATATCGAGGCGGTCGCCTTCGCGCGTGCCCTCGGCCGCGCCCCAGAGGCGCTCGATCTCCTCGACGGCGGCGCGATGGTCCTGATCCGTCTTGATGGGCCTGATATCCACCATTTGCCTCCTAGAACTCGCTCACCGTCAGCGCGTCGACCCGATCATATTGCGCGTGAGTCCCGACGAACTTCACGAATGCGATCGAGCGCTTGAAATCGAACGCGACGATCAGCCGATAATCTCCGCCCGCGACCTCGAACCGGACCCGCTCCCCATTCAGAACCTTCGCCTTCGAAAAAGCCGAGCGGACTTCCGCGGCACTTGCCCACGACGCGGCCTTGGCCAGGCTCAGCCAATGCGCCAGCGACGCTTCCGTTTCGGGGTGCGTTTCCCAAAACGCCGCCAGCGTGCTGCGGGCAATTATCCGCATTGAGCTAAATACCATTTCCCAAGGTGGGAATCAACAACTTTTCCCGTGGTGGGAAAGTGGTCCTGGCCTTCCTAGCGCACGTAGAGCTCGATGCGGGGGCGGCTGCCCTGGAGGCTGGCGGGATCGTAGCCGACCTCGATCGTCGCGATGGTGCGGTCGCGACCGCCGACCGTCGCGCTGCGGCTGCAGGCGCCGTCGGCGACGCGGGCGCGAATCCGGTTGGTCTGGACGCGGTTGTCGCGATAGTGGATCTGGGCCTCGAGCAGCCGCGCCGCCCCGCCTTCGAGGCAGATCATATATTCGCGATAGGGATCGTCGCCGCGGGCGGTGATCGTCACGCTGCTCGCGCCCGGATCGGCCTGCGCCCGGCCGATCCCCCGCCAGCCCGATTGGGCGAACGCCGGCATTGTCATCGAAGCCGCCAGCGCGGCCAGCACGATCCCGTTGCGAACCCTCATCCGCTCCTCCCCCGGCGCGCGGACCTGGGCAGAGGCCGCGCGAGTCCTGGTGGATATCATAGCTTTCCGAAATCCCGCAACGGCTTCCGCCCGAGGCTCGGTCCCGATACAGAGCGGGCCTAGACGAGGATCCACAACATGGCCGACCCCGACACCAAGGACGCCGACGCCCCGGCCGTGCCGCCGTTCCCGACCCCCAGCCTCGAGGACATGCAGCATTGGACCTGGGTGATGGGGCGCGCGCAGCAGCTGATGATGGAGCATCTCAGCCAGCAGATGGGCGCGGCGGCGGCGCGGGCGCCGGACCCCGAGAAAGTGGCCGCCGCCTGGCCTGGGATGACGATGTTCGGCGACCCGGCCAAAATCATGCAGATGCAGGCCGATTTGTGGACCGAGGGGCTGTCGATCTGGCAGCGGACGCTCGGCCTCCCCCAAGAGTCGGCCGCGCTCGCCGAGAAAGCCGACAAGGACCGCCGGTTCGCCGCCCCCGAATGGCGCGACAACCCGCTCTACGACACCATCCGCCAGACCTATCTGCTGATCTCCGACCGGCTCATTGGCGCGGTCGACGCGATCGAGGGGGTCGACGACGAAACCCGCGCCAGGCTGCGCTTCACCACCAGGGCGTTCGTCGACGCGATGGCGCCAAGCAATTTCGCGCTGACCAACCCGCAGGTGATCGAGCGGGCGATGGCGACCAAAGGCGAGAGCCTGCTTAAAGGCCTCGACCATCTGCTGAAGGACCTCGAGCGGGGCCAGCTCAGCCACGTCGATGCGGGCGCGTTCGAGGTCGGCCGCAACATCGCCACGACACCGGGCAAGGTGATCAGGCAGACGCCCCTCTACCAGCTGATCCAGTACGCGCCGGCGACCGACCAGGTGCTTGCCGTCCCGCTGATCATCTTCCCGCCGTGGATCAACCGCTTCTACATCCTCGATCTGAACCCGAAGAAGAGCTTCATCAAATGGGCGGTCGACCAGGGGATGAGCGTGTTCGTCGTCTCGTGGAAGTCGGCCGATGCGAGCCTCGCCGACATCGGCCTCGACGATTATGTGCTGGCCCAGGCCGAGGCGATCGACGCGGTCAGGGAGGCGCTCGGCGTCAGCCAGGTCCATGCGATCGGCTATTGCGTCGCCGGGACGATGCTGGCGGCGACGCTCGCGTTGCTCGAAGCGCGCGGCGAGGCCGGCAAGGTCGCGTCGGCGACCTTCTTCACCGCCCAGGTCGATTTTTCGGAAGCGGGCGATCTCAAGCTGTTCATCGGCGACGAGCAGATGGAGCTGATCCGCCAGCTCGCGGCCGACAAAGGCTATCTCGACGGGCGCTACATGGCGGCGACCTTCAACCTGCTGCGCGGCCGCGACCTGATCTGGAGCTACGTCACCTCCAATTATCTGATGGGCGAGGACTATCCGCAATTCGACCTCTTATTCTGGAACGGCGACACCACCAATTTGCCGGCCAAATGGCACCGCGCCTACCTCACCCAGCTCTATCGCGATAACAAGCTGGTCCAGCCGGGCGGGGTGACGATCGACGGCACGCCGATCGACCTCAGGACGGTCAAGGTCCCGACCTACGTCCAGGCCGGGCGCGAGGATCATATCGCGCCGCCGCAAAGCGTGTGGAAGATCATTCACCATTTTTCGGGGCCGTTGAAGTTCGTGCTGGCGGGCTCGGGCCATATCGCCGGCGTCGTCAACCCGCCCGAGGCCGGCAAATACCAATATTGGACCAACGCCGCGAAAGCCGACACGCTCGACCAGTTCATCGCCGGCGCGACCGAGACCAAGGGGAGCTGGTGGCCGGACTGGATCGAATGGATCCGCGGCATCTCGGCGGACGAAGTCTCCGCCAAAGGCGCGCGCGTGCCCGGCAAGGGCAAATTGAAGGCGATCGAGGACGCGCCCGGGAGCTATGTGAAGGCGCGATAAGCCCTTCACAAACCAGTACCATTACATTTATGTTGCAGCGCACAAAAAAGCGCTTGAAATCCTGGTCTGGCTCACCTATTTGCTGCATTGCAGCATAGAAGGAAGCAAACGTGGCCCATCAGATCGAAGCGAAAGTGACCGAACCCACGGCGGACGTGCTGCCGAAAGCGGACGCCCCCAAGGCGCCCGCCGCCGAGCCCGCCAGGGCCGATGCCCCGAAGGCCGAAATCGTCAAGGCCGCGCCGGCGCCCGCCGCCAGGCCGGTGGCGAAAGCCGCCGCGCCCAAGACCAAGAAGCCCGCCCGTCGGGCCGCGAAGAAGACCATCAAGCAGGCCAAGCCGGCCAAGAAGCCGGCGACCGCCCGCACCGCCCGTAAAGCCAAGCCGGCCCGCGCCGGCGCGACCATCATCAAAACAGGAGTGAAGACCATGGCCAACAAGACCAACGAAACCGGCAAGATCGCCACCGAGCAGTTCACCGCCGTGATCGGCGACGTCAACGCGCGCGCCAAGACCGCGCTCGAGAAGAGCGCCAAGATCGTCGAGGAGCTCGCCGACCTGACCCGCGGCAATGTCGAGGCGATCGTCGCCTCTTCGAAGGTCGCCGCCAAGGGCGTCGAGACGCTCGGCCAGGACGCCGCCGAATATAGCCGCAAGAGCTTCGAGGACGCCTCGGCGGCCTTCAAGCGCTTCGCCGAGGTGAAGTCGGCGACCGACTTCTTCCGGCTCCAGGGCGACTATGCGCGCGGCGCGTTCGACGCCGCCGTCGCCGAGAGCGCCCGTCTCTCCGAGACCGTGATGAAGCTGGCCGGCGACGTCGCCGAGCCGCTCAACAGCCGCTACGCCGTGGCGGCCGAGCGCGTGAAGACCCTCGCCGCGTAACCGCGAGAGTCCGAACCGTTGAAAAGGGCGGCCCCTCCCGTTGGAGCGGCCGCCCTTTTTTTATCCTCCCCTCGATTTCGAGGGGAGGGGGACCGCGTGAAACGCGGTGGAGGGGCCTGCTGCCTAGGTAGCCCCTCCCCCATGCTTCGCATGGTCCCCCTCCCCTGCAAATGCAGGGGAGGATCACCCTTGCCCGTTAAGGGCACCTTGCCATATTTATGCGTTGATATGGGCATGGACCGCATCCTGGCAGCGAACGGCAATCCGGGCGACGAGGACGGCACCGGCCTCGGCCTCGCCACCAAGACGCGCACCCGGACCAAGACGCCCTCGCCCTACAAGGTGCTGATGCTCAACGACGATTATACGCCGATGGAGTTCGTCGTCCACGTCCTGCAGAGCTTCTTCAAGATGAGCATCGAGGACGCGACCCGGGTGATGCTCCACGTCCACCAGCGCGGCGTCGGCGTCTGCGGCATCTTCCCCTACGAGGTGGCCGAGACCAAGGTCGCCCAGGTGATCGACTTCGCCCGCCAGAACCAGCACCCGCTCCAGTGCACGCTGGAGAAGGCCTGACGCAGAAGGGGGACAGTCCCCAAACGGGGACAGTCCCTCTTAGCGCGGCGCCGGCAGCCAGCCGGTCTCCATGCCGGTGCGGTCGATGAAATTGGCTTCCGACGCCAGCCGGGATTCGTTGAGCAGGCGGATCTGGCTGCCGTTGCGCTCGATCGTCCCGTCCTCGACGAGGCCGCGCATCATCCGGTTGACGTGGACCGCGGTGAGGCCGGTGGCGTCGCCGATCTCCTCCTGGGTCAAGGGCAGCTGGATGCTGTCCTCCACGACCGCGCCGATCCGGCGCATCCGCCCGAACAGCTCGCAGATCAGCGAGCCGACCCGGGCGCGGGCCGAGGTGCGGCCGATCGAGGCGAGCCGGTCGGCGAGCGAGACCCGGTCGGCGACGCTGAGAGCGAGCAGCAGAGCGGCGATGCGCGGATGCTCGCCGATCAGCGCGGCGAGCTTCTCACGGCTGAACGGGCACAGGACGGCGTCGGTGACCGCGGTCACGGTTTCGGGCGAGTCGGCGAAGGCGAGCAGCGGCAGCCCCAATATCTCGCCCTGGAAATGGAAGCGCATGATCTGGCGGCTGCCATTGCCGAGCACGACGCTGGAATGGAGCCAGCCCGAGCGGACGATGTAGAGCTCGCGCGTCCGTTCGTTCTCGCGGATGATGACCGCGCCGCGGCGGCAGTGGCGGTCCTGCTCCTCAAGACCGTCGAGCGATTGGCGCTCGGCGTCGGACAGCCGCACGTAATGGCTGAGCCGCTCAGCTAAACAAGAACCCCCCAAGGCTTTCCATTCCCCCACAATACGCAACAAATGCGGTTCGGAACCTAGGCCGCAAATCTTTCATGCGCCCTGATCGAAATCAAGAACTCATTCAGACCGCGACGTTTTTCGGGACTTCGGGCCCGCCGCTTGCGCGGGCGCGGAGAAGGATTAAGACGCGCGCGATGGACCGGATCATCATCAAGGGCGGCAGGCCGCTCGAGGGGCGCATCCCGATCTCGGGCGCGAAGAATGCGGCGCTGACTTTGATGCCGTGCGCGCTGTTGACCGACGAGCCGCTGACGTTGAGAAACCTGCCCCGGCTGGCCGACGTCGACAGCTTCGGCCACCTCCTCAACCAGCTCGGCGTCTCGACCACGGTCGAGGGGGCGCGCAAGGGCGAGTTCGGGCGGGTGATGACGCTGCGCGCCAACACCATCGCCGCGACCGTCGCGCCCTACGACATCGTCCGCAAGATGCGCGCCTCGATCCTGGTGCTCGGGCCGCTGCTCGCGCGGACCGGCGAGGCGACGGTATCGCTGCCCGGCGGCTGCGCGATCGGGACGCGGCCGATCGACCTCCACTTGAAGGCGCTGCAGGCGCTAGGCGCGGAGATCGAGTTCACCGCCGGCTACGTCAAGGCGACCGCGCCCAAAGGCGGCCTTACCGGCGGCACCATCTCCTTCCCCTCGGTCTCGGTCGGCGCGACCGAGAATGCGCTGATGGCGGCGGTGCTGGCGAAGGGCACGAGCGTGATCGAGAATGCCGCGCGCGAGCCCGAGATCACCGATCTGGCGCAATGCCTGATCGCGATGGGGGCGGAGATCGAAGGCCTCAGGAGCGACACGCTCACCGTTCACGGCAAGGATCGGCTGCACGGCGCGACCTATGCGGTGATGCCGGACCGGATCGAGGCGGGAAGCTACGCCTGCGCGGCGCTGATCACGGGCGGCTCGATCGAGCTGGTCGGCGCGCGCGAGGACAGCATGCACGCGATCCTCTCGGGGCTCGCCGACGCGGGCGCGATCATCGAGTTCCAGAAGAACGGGATCAAGGTGCGGGCGGACGGGGCGATCAGGCCGCTGTCGATCTCGACCGCGCCCTTCCCCGCCTTCCCGACCGACATGCAGGCGCAGTTCATGGCGATGCTGGCGCTGGCGAACGGCACCAGCCTGTTGACCGAGACGATCTTCGAGAATCGCTACATGCACGTCCCCGAATTGAAGCGGATGGGCGCGGACATCGAGGTGCGCGGCCGCTCGGCGGTGGTGCGCGGGGTCGAGGGCCTGGTCGGCGCGCCGGTGATGGCGACCGATTTGCGCGCCTCGATGAGCCTGGTGCTGGCCGGGCTGGCGGCGCAAGGGCAGACCGAGGTCAACCGCGTCTACCATCTCGACCGCGGCTACGAGCGGCTCGAGGAGAAGCTCCAGGCGGTCGGCGCCGACATCGAACGGGCGAGCGACGGCTAGGCGTAGGCGAAAGCGGGCGCGGGTCCGTCCTCGTCGCGCGAGGGCGGGCGCAGGCGTGCGACGCGCCGCGCGGCGCGGCGGGCTCGGATGCGGGCGCGGCGGAGGGTGCGCTGGAGCACGAAGCGGGCATAGGCGGCTGCCCATTTGATCCGGGTGACCTGGGCGGCGAGCCAGAAGGCGGCGGCAATCTCCAGATAGGTGAGCATGTCGCCGGCGAAGACCAGTGCCATCAGGTCGAACGGCAGCGCCTGGGCGAAGGCGAAGACCAGCAGCGCCAGCGCGAGCAGCTGCAGCATGCGGTAGGCTATCCGCGAGAGATCTTTCAGCATGTCCTCCCCTCCCGACCTCCGACGTGGGGAGGGAGAGGGTGCGGCGCAAGGACGCCATCGTCATCCCGGACTTGATCCGGGATCCATGAACACCCGCAACGCAGACCTGCCGAGTCCGCGTTCATGGGTCCTGACTTTCGTCAGGATGACGCAGCGCGCTCGCGTGCTCAGAGCGGTTTGGCGAAGCGGTAGGAGGTGCGTTCGTAGCCCAGCCGTTCGTAGAAGGCGTGGGCGCGCAGGCGCTTTTTGTTGCTGGTGACTTCGACGAGGCCGCAGCCGGCGGCCTTCAGCCGCTGCTCGGCCTCGGCGACGAGGGCGGTGCCGATGCCGCCGCCGCGGGCCGCTTCGGCGACCACCATCATCGAGATGCGGCCGACCGGGCGGGGGCGGTGGAGGACGGCCGTCACGCTGGTGGTGAGGACGCCGACCAGCTTGCCCTTCTCGGCGACCAGGGCGCGGACGTCCTTGAGGCGCCGCCGGACGTCGGCCGCGGTGACGTCGTAGCCGAGCGCGACGATCAGCGCGGCGATCGCGCCCGCATCCCCGGCCTTGGCGTCGCGAAGGACGAGCTTCGGCTCGGGTTTCGGCTTTGGCGCCGGCCTGGGCCTTGCCCGCTTCGCCGAGCCGACCGAGCTCTTCCAGGTCGCGGCGGCATTGCCGCGCAGGAACGCCTCGATCTCCTCGGGCGTGGCGGTGAGGCCCTTCCCGCCGAAGCCGAACACTTCGCGGCCGGTCTTCGCATCCTTGAGGCCGAAGCGGCCATGGTCGCCGCGGCCCGGCGTGCGGACACGCGACTTGACCAATTTGCAGCCGCGATTTTCGGCGAGCTCGCGCAGCGCCTCGTCGTCGCTCATGTCAGCATTTCGACGGTGTGGATGGCGAGGCCGACCAGGCCGCCGACCAGGGTGCCGTTGATGCGGATGTACTGGAGATCGCGGCCGACCGCGCCTTCGAGCCGGTCGGAGACGGTATGCGCGTCCCAGGCGCGGACCGTATCGGAAACGAGGGTGACGATGCCGTCGCCATAGGAGGCGACGACGCCGACCGTGGCGCGGCGGGCGAACTGGTTGATCGCCGCCTTGAGCCGCGGCTCCTCCTGCAGCGTCTCGCCCAATTGGCGCAGCGCCTCGCCGAACTTGCCGGCGAGCGCGGCGTTGGGATCGCGCGCGCCCTTGAGCAGGCCGGCGCGGCTCTTCTCCCAGATGCCGCCAAGCCAATCGGCGACCGCGGGATTCTCGATCGTCTCGTTCTTCCACGTCTCGACCCGGGCCTGGAGCTCGGGATCGGCGCGCAGCCCCTGGGCGAGGCGGGCGAGCCCCTCCTCGGCCTTGGCGCGCAGCGGGTGGTGAGGATCGAGCGCCATGTCGATACTGAGCCGCCTCAGCCCGTCGACGATCGCATCGGCGAGCTTGGCGTCGAGGCCGGCGAGCTTGAGGATCCAGCCGGCGCGCTGGTGGACCATGTCGCGGATCATGTCCTCATTGGCATCGAGCGTGCGGCCGGCCCAGGTGACGATGCCGTCGACCAGCGGCACGTGGCGCTCCTCGGTGATCGCCGCCTCGAGCGTCTGGCCGAGCAAAGGCGCGATCTCGACCCGGCGCATCCGCTCGGCGACGGCGGCCTTGACCATGCCGCCCAGCCGCTCCTGGTCGAGCGCCTCGAGGATGTCGGCGAGCAGCCGCGAGCCGCCCTCGCGCAAGCGGCCCTCGCCCGCCGGCTGCGCGAGGAAGCGGCCGATCGCGCCGGCGACGTCGACGCCCTTCATCCGCCGCGCGACCACCGAAGGGGTGAGGAAATTGTCCTTGAGGAACAAGGCGAGCGCGTCGCCGATCCGGTCCTTGTTGCGGGGAATGATCGCGGTGTGCGGGATCGGCAGGCCGAGCGGGTGACGGAACAGAGCGGTCACCGCGAACCAGTCGGCGACACCGCCGACGAGGCCCGCCTCGGCGAAGGCGCGGACGAAGCCCCAGGCGGGATGGAGATGGTCGAGCCGGGTGGCGGCGATGAAGATCGCCGCCATGCCGGCGAGCATCGCCGTCGCCAGCGCCCGCATGCCGCGCGCGCTCTGGGCCGGGGAAAGGCGGCCGAGGCCCGGGCGGCGGAACAGGCTCATGCCGGCCTCATAACCGGCAAGGGCTTCAGGTCAAAACGCGCCGCGGCTATTCCGCCGCCTGCGGGACCGGCGGCCGCGCGCTCTTGCCGCCCGTGGTGAGCCACTTGCCGAACCACGGCCCGACCCGATCCTCGAAGCCGATCGCCAGGCTGAAGCTCGCCGGGACGATCACCAGAGTGAGGATGGTCGAGAGGATCAGGCCGCCGATCACGGTGACGCCCATCGGCGCGCGCCAGCTGCCGTCGCCGGACAGCGACAGCGCGGTCGGCAGCATGCCCGCGACCATCGCCACCGTCGTCATCACGATCGGCTGGGCGCGCTTGTGCCCGGCATCGAGGATCGCGTCGAACTTCTTGACGCCCTTGCCCATCTCCTCGAGCGCGAAATCGATCAGCAGGATCGAGTTCTTGGCGACGATGCCGAGCAGCATCAGGAGGCCGATGAACACCGGCATCGACAGCGCGTACCCGGCGATGTGCAAGGCGATCGCCCCGCCCAAGGGCGCCAGCAGCAGCGAGCCGAGATTGACGAGCGGCGGCAGCAGCCGGCGGTAGAGCAGCACCAGCACCGCGAACACCAGCAGAATGCCCGCGATCACGGCGATCAGGAAGTTGAACAGCATCTCGACCTGCCACTTGACCGAGCCGATGTTGAGCTCCTGGACCCCGGTCGGCAGGTGCGACAGGGTCGGCAGCGCGTGGACCTTGGGCAGCGCCTGGCCGGTGACGAGGCCGGGGGCGAGATCGGCACCGATCATGATCCGCCGCGCCTGGTTGTAGCGGCGGATCGTGGTCGGGCCGGCGCCGAAGCTGACGTCGGCGACGACGCGCAGCGGCACCGAGCCGCCGGTCACGGTCGGCACCGGCAGGTTCTGGATGGTGGCGAGGCTGTGGCGCGACTCCTCGGACAAAGCGACGCGGATCGGGATCTGCCGGTCCGACAGCGAGAATTTGGCGCTGTTCTGGTCGATGTCTCCCATCGTCGCGATCCGGATCGTCTGCGAGAGCGCGGCAGTGGTGACGCCGAGATCCGCGGCGAGATCGAAATGCGGCCGGATGGTGATCTCGGGGCGCTGCATGTCGCCGACGACGCGCGGCGCGACCACCTCGGGCAGGTGGCGCATTTCCTCGACGATGCGCTGCGCGGTGGTGTTGAGCAGCACCGGATCGTCGCCGCCGAGCGCAATGGTGATGTCGCGGCCGCTGCCGCCGCCCTGCTGCGACTGGAAGGAGACGCGGGCGTCGGCGATACGGTTGAGCTGGGGCGCCACCCGCCGCTCGAACTCGACGCTGGTGACCGCCCGGTCCTTCTTCAGCGTCAGGTAGATGGTCGCTGCGCCGACATTGATGTCCGAGAAGGCGGAATCGACCTCGGGCTCGCGGCGGACGATTCGCGAGACCTGCTCGGTGATGCGCTGGGTCTGCTCGAGCGTCGCCCCCGGCACCAGCTCGATGGTGATCTGGCTGTAATCGGTGTTGATCGTCGGCTGGAAGGTGAGCGGCAGCGTCGCGAACGAAACGATCGTGAGGATGAAGGCGACGACGCCGATCATCACCGTCTTCCAGCGGTTGACCAGCGACCAGTCGAGGAGGCGCATGTAGCGATCCATCAGCCAGCCCTCGCCATGTGGGGCGTGGCCCTTGGCCTTGAGGAAATAGGCGCAGAGCATCGGCGTGATCAGCCGCGCGACCGCGAGGCTGATCAGCACCGCGACGACGACGGTGAAGCCGAACTGCTTGAAGAACTGGCCGGCGATGCCGGGCATGATGCCGACCGGCAGGAACACGGCAACGATCGAGAAGGTCGTCGCGACGACGGCGAGACCGATCTCGTCGGCGGCGTCGATCGCCGCCTGATAGGCGGTCTTGCCCATCCGCATGTGCCGGACGATATTCTCGATCTCGACGATCGCATCGTCGACGAGGACGCCGGCGACGAGGCTAAGCGCGAGCAGGCTGATGCCGTTCAGGGTGAAGCCGAGCAGGTCCATGAACCAGAAGGTCGGAATCGCCGAGAGCGGAATGGCGACCGCCGAGATGAGCGTCGCCCTGAAGTCGCGCAGGAACAGGAGCACGACCAGCACCGCCAGCGCGGCGCCCTCGAGCAAAGCCTCCATCGCCGATTTGTATTGATTCTTGATATAGTCGACGCCGCTGTAAAGGATGCGGAAATGAACCTTCGGGTTCTCCCGCTCGAGCTGCTGGAGCAGCGTCGCCGCTTCGTCGAACACGGTGACGTCGGAAGCGCCCTTCGACTTCGACAGGCCGAAGCTCAGCACCTGGCGGCCGTTCATCATCGCAAGGCTGCGCTGCTCGGCATAGAGGTCGCGGACGTCGGCGATGTCGCTCAGCCGGATGGTGCGGCCGCCGCCGACGGAGATGTTCTGCTGGCCGAGCCGGAAGGCGTCCTGGGCGTTGCCGATGACGCGGACCGCCTGCTCGGAGCCGGCGATCTGGGCGCGGCCGCCGGCGGCGTTGATGTTGGTCTGCCTGAGCTGATTGTTCACCTGGGCCGCGGTGACGCCGTAGGATTGCAGCTTGGCCGGATCGAGGATGACGCGGATCTCGCGGCTGACGCCGCCGCCGCGATTGACCGTGGCCATGCCGCTGACCGAGAGCAGGCGCCGGCTGACGATATTATCGACGTACCAGCTCAATTGCTCGAGCGTCATGTCGGTGGCTTCGGCGGAATAATAAGCGATCGGGCCGCCGCTCGCGACGTTCTCCAGCTGCACCTGCGGCTCGAGGATGCCGTCGGGCAGGCTCGAGCGAACCTGGGCGACGGCGTTGCGGACGTCGTTGACCGCGCGGTCGACCGGCACGCCGATGTTGAAGATCACGAAGGTGAGCGAGGTGCCCTCGCTGACGCGCGACGTGATCTCGTCGACGCCGTTGACGCCGCGGACGGCCGCTTCGACGCGCTGCGTGACCTGGGTCTCGAGCTCGGTCGGCGCCGCCCCCGGCTGGGAGACGACGACCGAAACCGCCGGGAATTCGATGTCCGGATTGTCGTTCACGTCCATCCGCAGGAAGCTGACGATGCCGGCGAGCGTCAGCGCGACGAACAGGACGAGCGAGGGAACCGGGTTGCGGATCGACCAGGCGGAAATGTTGCGGAAGTTCATCGACGACAATCCTTAGCGGGCGGGCGCCGCACGTTCCGGCCGGACCTGCTGGCCGGGGTTGAGGAAGGCGCCCGCCGACATGACGACGCGCTCGTTGCCGGCGAGCCCGGAGACGATGGCGACGCCGCGGTCGTTGACGTCGCCGACCCGGATGTTGCGGCGGACGACCTTGTTGCCGGGTCCGATCACGTAGACGTAATTGCCCTGGGCGTCGCTCTGCACCGCCGATTCGGGCAGCTGCGGCGCCGACATCGAGCCCGCCGTCACCGCAACGCTGGCGAAGCCGCCGGGGCGGATGTCGCGATTGTAGGGGACGAGGATGCGGACGATGCCCTGGCGGCTCACCGGATCGATGACCGGCGACACCTGCCAGACCGTGCCCTGATAGGAGGCGGTCGAGCCGACCGGGGTGACCGTCGCCGGCACGCCGACCGGGATCCGGGTGAGGTCGTTCTGGGGCATCCGCGCCAGCAGCTCCATCTGGCCGCCCTCGGCGATGCGGAACAATGCGCCCGAGCCGGCGCCGACCACCTGGCCGGCCTCGATGCTGCGGGAAAGGACGAGGCCGGCGGTCGGCGCGCGCACATCGAGCCGGCCGATCTGGGCGCGGGTGGCGCCGAGCTGGGCCTGGGCGACGCGCACGCGCGCCGCGGCGGCGTCGCGGGTGGCGCGCTTCTGATCGAGATCGGCCTGGCTGATGAAGCCGCGGCCGACCAGCGCCTGGGCGCGGTTGAGCTGGTTCTCGGCGAGCCGCAGGTCGGCGCGCGCTACCTCGACCTGGGCGGCGAGCTGGGCCGCCTGCTGGGACTGGACCGAGCGGTTGATGGTGGCGAGCACCTGGCCGGCGCGGACCCACTGGCCGGGCTCGACCAGCACCCGCTCGACCTGGCCGCCCTCGCCGGGGACGCCGACCGGCATGTCGCGCCGCGCGGCGAGCGAGCCGGTCGCGGTGATCGTCGCCGGAATGTCCTGGCGGCCGGGAATGACGAAGGTGACCGAGGGCAGCTGCTCGCCCTGGTTGCCCTTGGGCGCGGCGGCCTTCTCGCCGCGGCCGCCGATCATGAAGACGGCGACGACCGCGAGGAGCAGGATGACGGCGACCGCGATAATGATACGCCGGCGCCGCCGGCGCCTCGCCAGCGTTTCCTCGTCGACGACGACGTCGTCGATCGCGTCGCGGCTCCATTTGGTCGATTCGTAGTTCATCGCTTTCATCGTCCCCACTCGAACAGCACGGCCGCAGCCGCTCCTCGGACCGCTGTATTAGCCGAATAGATCACCTGGAACAAGCCATAATAACGGGCGTCCTGCTTCCCCGCCACAGTGCCCGGGAACTGTGCTTTACAACCATTGTTTGGTCTCTACCATGATTCGATGTGGGCGCCGCTGCGGCCCGGACAAGGAGGAAGCACTATGTCTCAATATCTTGCCGACCATGGCTGGCTCGGATGGATCGTCATCGGCCTGATCGCCGGCCTGATCGCCAAGGCGATTACGCCGGGACGCGACCCCAGCGGCTGCCTGATCACGATCGTGATCGGCATTGCCGGCGCGGTGCTCGCCGGCTTCCTCGGCCAGCAGCTCCACTGGTACCGCCCGGGCGAAGGCGCCGGCTTCCTCGCCGCGATCGTCGGCGCGGTGCTGATCCTGCTGGTCTACCGGATGATAGCCGGCCGGCGGTAACGCAACGGGAAAGGGCCGCCCCGGGGGACGGCCCTTTCCCGGCAACGGCTGAAGGCGGTTCAGCGCAGGCTGCCGCGCCGGAACAGGTTGAGGATCGCGAGCAGGACGATCGCGCCGATCAGCGAAACCACGAAGCTGGTGACGTTCAACGGCGTACTGTTGATGTCGCCGCGGTTGAAGATCAGGCCGCCCAGGAAGGCGCCGACGATGCCGACCACGACATTGAGCAATATGCCCTGTTGCGCGTCGGTGCGCATGATGAGGCTGGCGAGCCAACCGACGATGCCGCCAATGATCAGCCAGATGATGATGCCCATGATTTCCCTCCTGTCGAGCCGCTCCCGCCTCCGCGGCGAGCCGAACTCAAGACGCGTCACGGACGCGCTTGTTCCTGAGGGAATCGGGCAGCCGGCGCGGTAGCGGCGCGCGCCTGCCGCTCAATAGCTTTGCTGGCGCTCGTAGAGCGTCTTGTAATGCTGGATGCGGGTGACGCGCAGCCCGGGCATGCCGGAGCGGTCGACCGCGCGCTGCCAGCCGGCGAATTCCTCGAGGCTGAGGCCGTAGCGCTCGCATGCCTCGTCGACGCTCAGGAGGCCGCCATTGACGGCGGACACGACCTCGGCTTTCCGGCGGACCACCCATCTCGTCGTGGTCGGATCCGGCAGCGAAGCGATGGTGAGCGGCTCGCCAAGCGGGCCGATGACCTGAGCGGGGCGGATTTTCTGATTCTCGATCATTCGTACCTCAAACTTCACGCGCCTTCGGCTACCAAGCGCCGTCTGCGTTCACCCTTCTAGCGGCAGAGCATTGAAGGAAGGCTAAAACGCCAAGGTAAATTTCACGGTGAACATGCTTTACGGGAGATTGAGCCGGCGTCTCACTTCGGCACGGTTGAAACAGCCGCGCTGCGCCGACACCGCCTCCTTCCAGTCCGATCCGGCCAGCACGATCTCGCCGACCGGCTCGGCCGGCGGCGGCGCGGCGCGGGCCTGGGCGCGCGCCGCCGCGCTCCCCGCCGCCCGGGCGGCGAGCGTCGCGGTCAGCAGCGTAAAATCGAGCGGCGCGGGCTTGCTGCCGTCGAGCAGACGCCTGGCGCGCAGTTGAAATGACTCGTCCATCGGCCGAGTCTCTAAGGGAATAGGGTGAAAAGCCGGTAAAGCCTGAAACCGTACAAATACTTTTTCGGGATGAGGTCAGAGGATGAAATCGGCGGCGGCCAGCACGATCTGGCCGGTCAGCACGATCTCGATGTCGGCGCCGCCGTCGCCCGTCAGGGTGGGCTGGTCGCCGGGGGAGACGTCGCCAACCGGAAGCCCGATAAGGGGCCATTGATTGCCCGGCGCTCTCCAGCTTATCTTCGATAAGACATTCGATAACGGCACGACGATGCCCCCCCTCTTAATCCTCGATACTTATCCTGATTGGTCTGGCACTGCCGGCATCGCTTCCGATCGGAACGAGATAGTGCTGGCCATCCACGGACCTGAACAACGATCAGCACTCCTCCGCAGCTTCGGGAGCAGATCTGAGACTCAGGCAAATGCGATCGGCCGAGATTCTATATGTGCCGGGGCTGCCGCCCCGGTCTCCGGCGACGAAGACTGAGCCATCCGCGCGATAGGTTTCACGGTGCTGGCTGGTCGCGATGCCAGGCTCTCCAATGAAGGACAAGGTGCGGCCGACGAGCAGCCGCCGGATTTCGTCACCGCTCAACATTCGCATGCCGGCTTGTCCTGTCTGCGCGCCTGCTTGTGCGACAAGGGACGCGCCGCCGGCGGACTGCTCCAGATTACTCGGCGGCGTTCCGGACACGCAGGCCGAAGTACCCAAGATCACCAGAGCTAAACTTCGAATCAGGACTCTACGCATACCCGAATCACCCGAGAATTATGAAGTTGTCAGAGAAATAGTGCATTCGCAAGACCATAATTTCGCCGGTCATCATAATATTCGTGACAGCCGCGTTACGATTTTTACTTTTTTACTGTCTATGCAGGATCCTAATCCACAATTCTTACTCGATAGCGCGGATAGTCGGCGCCAGGATCGGACAGCGCGTATCCGCAAGCGGTCGATCGGAACATCCGCCGGCATAAAGCGGCCGTGTCGGCGAGCTCGCGCGTGCACACCCAGTCCGGCGCCAGCACCCCAGCTGTCGCTCGGATCCCAAAAATCAATGGCATCCTCTACATCCTGCCAAGTCGTCACCGTTCACCTCCCGGAAGATCTGTTGGGTTCAAGCCGGACCACAAGAGCGGGCCTGTCCGGATTCTCGAAGGTCGAAAAGGAATTGATTATAGGATCTAGGCATCTCGTACCCCCAACATCATCAATGAACTAGAAAGCATCCGAAATTTGATCCGCCTTCAGGAAAGCCAATGCCTGCCCTGCCTCCGATTCGGCAGCGGATGACGCCGCCAACGGACACAACGTATAAGCGCGCATTCACGAAACCGCGTCGCGTGGCTCTGTAGACTTCGGTCTGGCAGCCGTGGGCTCCGCCACCGCACCGGCCGCTGACAAGATATCGGACCGCCACATCGGACCGACCGTCCTCATCAAAATCGGCGATCAGGATTTGCACATAGTTGTGGCCGCTGAAGGAATCGGGCGAACAGGCGCTGCGAAGACGCGACAGCATCTGTAGGCAGACGGGTCGGCGATGGACATCATGGAATTGCATGACACGCCCGCGCGTTATGAAGGAATGGCGCGTCTGGGCAGCCGGCGCGTTTGCTTGCAACAGAAGCGTCAACGCCAAACTTCGAATCAACACTCTACGCATAGTCGACTCACCCCATCGTTGAAGTTGTCACACAAATATTACTGCCGCAAGGCTCTGTTTCGCTTCCGCAATTACTTATTCTACGAAATGAGCGAATGCCCCGTCGATATAGATTGGCACTTATTATTCCCCCATCACCAAATAATGTCCGGCCGCCGCTTGCTGCGCTGGATAGGCCTGGCCGCAGCCCAGCCCCCCCGGCACCGTGACGGAATACTCGCCCTCGACCACCCAGCGCCGGCCACGCTGCCCTAGGGCGACGAAGATCCACCCCGCCGAGCAATCCGATCCGACGGCCGCTTCAATGACCGCCGCTCCGCGCGACAGAACAGGTCGCGAGAAGCTGAACCACTCCTGCGCGGGGCAGCGCTCGACGACCGGTCCGCTTATCCCGTTGGCGCCGGCCAGCTCGCGGCCGTCGAGGTCGCGATCGGCGGTGGCGGCGCGGCCGCCATGGCTGCCGAGCGCCCGCTCGATCCGTTCGAAGCCGGGGGCGCGCGCCCGTCGCGCGTCGCGCACCCATCGCCGGGCGAGCGTCGCCGCGTTGGGCAGCTGGCCCCGGAGATGAAGGTCGATGCAGACCGGGCCGCCAGCCAGCCGCCGCGCCTGCGCGACGACGGTTCGCAGAATGGCGATTTCCTCGGTCTCATACGAGGCGACGGCCGCCGCCGGCGAAGCCGCGCTGATGAGAAAGCCAAGCGCAAGGCTCGGGATCAGGACTCTACGCATACTGAACGCGCCCCCATCGTTGAAGTTGTCACACAATATTACTGCCGCAAGACTCCGTTTCGCTTCCGCAATTACTTCTTTTTTACAGACTTACAGAAAAGCAGGCGTTCGCGCATCGTCTTGCCATTTCCGCGGCCGGGAGGATGCGCCCTCGGCAAGTAGAGGACAAGAAAAAGCTGTAGCGATTGCCGTTCATGGCTGGTTAGCGGCTTTTTTTACCGGGCCGGGCCGCCTCGCCGGGCCGGGGCTGGCCGTTTGGCGCGCGAGCGCCTATCTGGCGCCGGCAATGGACGCGGATTTCCAGCTGAGCCGGCCGGCAAGCCAGGCCCGGATCGTCGTCGCCATGTCGGGCGGGGTCGACAGCTCGGTGGTGGCCGCGCTCGCGGCGCGGAGCGGCGCAGAGGTGATTGGGGTGACGCTCCAGCTCTACGACCATGGCGCGGCGGTGGGCCGCGCGAAGTCCTGCTGCGCGGGCCAGGACATATACGACGCCAAGGCGGTCGCCGAGCGGCTCGGCATCGCCCATTATGTGTTCGACTATGAAAGCCGGTTCCGGGAAAGCGTGATCGAGCGCTTCGCCGACGAATATGCGCGCGGGCGCACCCCGATCCCCTGCGTCTCGTGCAACCAGGGGGTGAAGTTCACCGACCTGCTCGGCCTCGCCCGCGAGCTCGGCGCCGATTGCCTCGCCACCGGCCATTACGTCCGCCGCGTCATCGGCGCCAACGGGCCGGAGCTGCACCGCGCGGCCGATCCGGCGCGCGACCAGAGCTATTTCCTGTTCGCGACCACGCGCGACCAGCTCGCCGACCTGCGCTTCCCCTTGGGTGCGATGCCCAAGGCGGCGGTGCGCGAGGTCGCCCGCGAGCTGGCGCCGGCCGTCGCCGACAAGCCCGACAGCCAGGACATCTGCTTCGTCCCCGACGGCGATTATGCGAAGCTGGTCGAGAAGGTGCGGCCCGATGCGGCCGTGCCCGGCGAGATCGTCGACCGCACCGGGCGGGTGCTGGGCGAGCATCGCGGCCTCGTTCACTTCACCGTCGGCCAGCGCCGCGGCCTCGAGATCGGCGGCCAGGCCGAGCCGCTCTACGTGCTCCGGCTCGAGCCCGGGCGCGGCCGGGTCGTGGTCGGGCCGAAGCGCGCGCTCGCCGTCGTCGGCGCCCGATTGGGCGCGGTAAACTGGCTCGGCGAAGGCCGACAATGCGCCCTGACCGCCAAGGTCCGCTCGCTGGCGAAGCCGGTGCCGGCGCGCGTCGATGGCGAGACCGTAAGGTTCGAGCGCCCGGAATATGGCGTGTCGCCGGGCCAGGCGGCGGTGCTCTACGACGGCGAACGGTTGCTCGGCGGCGGCTGGATCGAGGAAACCGTGCCCGCCGAGGCGCTCGAGCCGGCCTGACGGCGGGCGAGCGCGTAGAGAATGAGGCCGGCGGCGAGCGCTCCGGCCAGCATCGCCCAGGACGGCCATTTCGATTGGGCCGCCGCCCAGCCGCAGACGGCGAGGCCCGGTACGACCGTCGCCCACATCGCCGCGCCCCCCTTCGCCGCCCTGGGCAAGGCGGCGATGCTGACGGCATAGACGACGAGCCGGGCAAGCGTGCTGACGATCGCCAGCCAGACGAAGCTGCCGGTCACCGCAAGCGCGGCCACGACCAGCCCCATGAACAGCACCGAATTGGCCGGCGTGGCGAAGCGCGCGCTGACCGCGCCGAACCAGCGCGGCAGCGAGCCTTGGCCGGCGAGCGCAAAGGTGACCCGCGGCGTCGAGGTCAAGGCGCTGCCGATATTGCCGGCCACCGAAGCGAGCGCGACTCCGCCGAGGAGCAGCGCCCCGGCCGGGCCGATCAGCGCTTCGGCGAAAGCGGCCAGCGGCGCCGCCGGCGCCGCCCCGGCCGGCATGACCGAGACGTAAGCGAGCTGGATCAGGAAGTAGATCGTGGCGGTGGCGATTACGGTGGCGATCAGCGCGCGCGGGATGGTGCGGCGCGGATCGGCGGTCTCATCGGCCGGAACCGTCGAATTCTCGAAGCCGACGAAGGCGTAGAGCAGGAGCAGCACCGCGCCTTCGAACGTGGACAGAGGCGGCGGCGGACCGGGCGCGGGAATCGACGCGGCCGCGATCAGGCCCCAGAAAGCGAGACCGATCAGCGGCAGCGCCTTCAAGAGAGTCAGCGCGTCCAATGCGCGCAGCGCCCGGCGGATGCCGACGACGTTGATCGCGGTGAGCGCGCCGACCAGCAGGAGGATGGTCGCGGCACGACCCGCCGCCGTCCCGAGCGGCGGCCAGAGCGACGCGGCGTAGGTGGCAAAGACGTTGGCGTTGGCGGCGAGCGCGGTGGCGCGGGCGAGATAATAGAGCCAGCCGACCTGAAAGGAGACGAGCCTGCCGAAACCGGCGGTGTAGGCGACCGGCCCGCCCGAATGCGGGAAGAGCGAGGCGAGCCTGGCGAAGGGCAGGACGATGAGCAGGAAGAGCAGGCCGAACACAGGGAACAGCCACGGGCTGAACGCGCCGAACTGGAGGTGGAGCGTGGCCGGAAGGGCGAAGATGCCGGCGCCGACGATGCCGTTGAACGACAGCAAGGCGGAGCCGGCAAAGCCGATTTCGCGCCGGAGGCCGCCCCCGCTCATGCTTAGCCCTAGTTCGGGCTCGCCGTGTTGTGCTCGGCCTCTTCCTCTTCCCGGGTGGCGGCGCGCAGCCGCGCTTCGCGGTCCTGGCGCGCTTCCTCGACCATCCGCGTCCAGTTGACGTCGCCGGCGGCGCGCCGCTCGGCGCGGGCCTGGTTGAGGATCTGCGCGAAACATCCGGTGAAGCCGCCGGCGCCGGCGGTCGAGCAGCTGTCGGTGCCCGAGCGGCCGACATAGGCGAGTTCGTAGGCGCGGTTGGCCCAGGCCTGGTTGGCGGGGGCGTTGGGGTTCTCGCGCAGGTTGGGCGGGATCCGGAAGCGGTCGTCCTCGGGCAGGCGCGCGCAGACGGTGATTTCCTCGTCGGTGCTCGCCGGGCAGGGGTCGCTGCCGTAGACGATCACCTGGTTGACGCGGGGACGCGGGGCTGGGCGGCGGGCCCTTGCGCCCCGGGAACGGCGACGCCCGGCTGCTGAGCCGAGGCGGGGAGGATCGCGACGAGCGCGGCGACGGCAAGAAGGGCAAGGCGCATCTTTCAGATCCTCTTCGACAATTCGATGGCGACACGGCACCCCGCTCTAATCGCCCCGTACAATAAGGGATAGCCGAAGCTGGTCTCGGCGCCGGCCTCGATCGCGGCGTCGCGATGGGCGCGCTCGTCGGCCTGGAAGCCGGCGATGCTTGCCGAGAGCGGTGGATCGCTGTCGCCCAATTCGTCGAGCTGCTCGGAATAATGGGCGTCGATCTCGTCCTCGATCGCGGCGGTGCACGCCATCGCGGCGGCCGGGCTGAGCAAAGCGGTGGCCGCGCCCAGCGCGTGCCCGGCGACCGCCCAGAACGGCTGGAGCAGGGTCGGGCGGACGTTGCGTTCGGCGAGCAGCGCGTCGAAATGGGCGAGGTGCAGTTGCTCCTGGGCGGCCATGCCGGCGATCAAGGCCGCGCTCTTATGGCGGCCGCCGAGGACCGCGAGCTGGCCGGCATAGATCCGGGTTGCGCCATATTCGCCGGCCTGGTCGACGCGCAGCATCGAGTCCACGTCGGGGAGCGGATCGCCCGGGCGCCAGGCGCGCGTCAGGCTTGGCGCGGGCGTTTCAGGCTCAGCCATAGGATCACCAACGCAGCAAGGAGCGAAAGGATCGCATTCCATCCCGCCATCGAAAGGCCGAGCCAAGACCATTGGATCTCGTCGCAACGGACCATCGGCGCGGCCATGATCGCCTTCAACAGGTCCTCGGTCGAGCCGCCGGCGGCGGTCCAGCTGCATTGCGTGAAGCCCTCGAACCAGCCGAGCTCGACACCGGCATGGTAGGCGCCGATCGCGCCGCTCGCCGCGATCGCCAGCGCCGCCAGCCAGACCAGGGCGCGACCGCCGCCGGCGAGGAGCGCGAGGAGGACGAAGGCGAGCGCCGCGATATGCGCGTAACGCTGCCACCAGCACATCTCGCACGGGTAAAGCCCGCCCCAATATTGGAAGGCGAAAGCGGCGGCGAGCAGCCCCCCCGCCGCCAGGAGCGCAACCGCCTTGGCGAGCGCGAGCCGGTCCTGCTCGTAAGGGTCTGTAATCATCCTCCCGGCTAGCGGCTGCCGGCGCGCCGGGCCGGCGCCGCGGCAATCTGCGGCGGCGGCTGAAGCCGCGCCAGCCGTGCGATCGTCTGCAGCGCGTAATCGAGCTGATAATCGGTGACGCCGCGCCGGGTCAGCTCCTCGGCCGAGGCGGCGAAGCGCGGATCGGGCCGGCCGTCGTCCTGGATCAGATCCTCCTGGACGCCGATCTCGTTGACGAGGTGGCGGCGCAGGTCCGATTCGCGCACCCGGCTGGCGCGCAGCCGATAATCGGGATCGGTGAGCTGCGGCACGACGATGTCCGGGGCGATGCCGCCCTCCTGCACCGAGCGGCCCGACGGCGTGTAGTAGCGGGCGGTGGTGAGGCGCAGCGCCGTGCTGCCGTCGCCGAGCGGAAGCAGGGTCTGGACCGAACCCTTGCCGAAGGTGCGCTCGCCCATGACGATCGCCCGGCGATGGTCCTGGAGCGCGCCGGCGACGATCTCCGAGGCGGAAGCGGTGCCGGCGTCGACCAGCACGATCAGCGGCAGGCCGTGAGCGGCGTCGCCCGGGCGGGCGTAATAACGCTCGATGTCGGTGCGGCGGCGGCCGCGCTGGGAGACGACTTCGCCGCGATCGAGGAACAGGTCGGACAGGCCGACCGCCTGGTCGAGCAGGCCGCCGGGGTTGGACCTGAGATCGAGGACATAGCCGAGCGGCGGGTGGCCGAGCTGGCGCTCGATATCGGCCATGGCGCGCTGGGTGGCCTCGGTGGTGACGCGGCTGAAGGTGGTGACGGTCAGGATGCCGACGCCGTCGCGGACCGAGGAGGTTACCGCCGGGATGTCGATGATCGCGCGGGTGATGTTGACGTCGAACGGCCGCTCGCGGCCCGGCCGGACGATGGTCAGCCGGACGCTGGTGCCGGGATTGCCGCGCATCCGCTCGACCGCCTCGTCGAGGGTGCCGCCGTAGAACAGGCGGCCGTCGATATGGGTGATGAAGTCGCCCGATTTGAGGCCGGCGCGGTCGGCCGGGGTACCGCGCGTCGCCGCCATCACCTTGACCGCGCCGTCCTCCATCGTGACGGTGAGACCGAGGCCGCCATAATTGCCGTCGGTGGTCGTCATCAGCGCGCGGAACCCGCGCGCGTCGAGATAGGAGGAGTGCGGATCGAGGCTGGCGAGCATGCCGTCGATCGCGCCGCGGATCAGGGTCGCGTCGTCGACCTGGTCGACATATTCGGCCTTTACCCGCTCGAGCACCGACATGAACTGGTCGAGTTCGCGATAGGAGCTGACGTCGGTCTGGGCGAGCGAGGCGGCGGTCGCCGGGATGAAGGCGACGGCGCCGACCAGGGCGAGCGAGCGAAGGAAGGTGTTGGCCATGAGAATCCTGCTGAAAAAGGCGTTTGCGCGCTTCTACAGCGAATTTAGGCGCGCGAAAAGCAACCGACGATGAACGTCGCGCGCCGGGGCGTCAGGGAGTGGCGTCGCCGGGATCGTCCGGGGGCGTTTCGCGCTCGACGTCGCCCTCCTCCCGGCCGGCCTCGGCGGGCGTCTGGTCGAGGTCGTCGGGGAGCTCGGCCTCCTTCTGCTTGCCCTCCGGGATGCGGGGATCGGTCATGACAGGCTCCTTTGCCCATCAACGCGCGAGCCGGGCCCGAGTTCGGCCTTGACCGGCGGGCGATGAGCGGGGAGGTGGAGCGGATGCGCGCCCTTCTCCTTGCCCTGCTCCTGCTCGCCATGCCCGCCGAGGCGCGCCTCACCCGCGAGGAGCGGGCGATGGCAACCGCCGTCGACCGCGAAGCGGAGCGGACGATCCAGTTGCTCGAGCGCGCCGTGAACCGGAACAGCGGCACGCTGAACCTGCCGGGCGTCGCCGCGGTCGGCGAGATGTTCCGCGCCGAGCTGGAGCCGCTCGGCTTCGAGGTGCGCTGGATCGACATGGCGGCGACCGGGCGCGCCGGCCATCTTCTCGCCACCCATCGCGGCAACGGCCGCGGCAGGCGGATCCTCCTGATCGGCCATCTCGACACCGTGTTCGAACCCGACAGCCCGTTCCAGGCCTACGCCCGCGACGGCAACCGCGCCACCGGCCCCGGCGTCGGCGACTGCAAGGGCGGCGACGTGGTGATGATCGCGGCATTGCGGGCGATGCAGGCTGCCGGCACGCTGCGCGATGCCGACATCATGGTGGTGATGACCGGCGACGAGGAACGCCCCGGTTCGCCGATCGCCGCCGCGCGCCGCGACCTCGTCGAGGCCGGCCGCTGGGCCGACGTCGCGCTCGAATATGAGAATCTGGCGACCGAGGACGGCCGCGATTTCGGCACCGTGGCGCGGCGCAGCGCGACGAGCTGGACGCTCACCACCCACGGCCGCTCTGGCCACAGCTCGGGCGTGTTCGGCGAGGAGCTCGGCTACGGCGCGGTCTACGAGATGGCGCGCATCCTCGACGCCTTCCGCCGCGAGCTGGCCGAGCCCAACCTCACCTACAATGTCGGCGTGATCGGCGGCGGCACGCCGGCGAGCATCGACGCGGAGGGCTTGCGCGTCGCCGCATCGGGCAAGACCAACATCACCGCCGAAACCGCGATCGCCCGCGGCGATTTGCGCGCGCTGACCCCCGAGCAGGAGGCGCGGGTGCGGGCGCGGATGCAGAATATCGTCGGCCAGCATCTGGCGCGGACCGGAGCGGAGCTCGTCTTTTCCGAGGACGGCTATCCGCCGATGGCGCCGACGCAAGGGAATCGGGCGCTGCTCGCGCGGCTCAACCTGATCAACCGCGACCTCGGCCTCGCCGAGATGCCCGAATATGATCCGGCCAAGCGCGGCGCCGCCGATTCGAGCTTCGTCGCCGCCGACGCCGACACCCTCGCCGGCCTCGGCGCGGCCGGCGGCAACGCCCATGCCGCGGGGGAATGGATCGCGCTCGACAGCCTTGCCCGCCAGGCCAGGCGCAGCGCGATCCTGATCACCCGGCTCAGCCGCGAGCCGCGGTCACCAGATAGTTGAGCGAGAGGTCGTCGGTGAGGGCGAAGCCGCGGGTCGGCGTCCAGCTCAGGCCGGTCGTGTCGATCACCTCGAGGCCGGCGGCGCGGATCAGGGCGCTGAGCTCGTCGGGGGCGATGAACTTCTCCCAATCGTGGGTGCCTTTGGGAATCCGCCCCGTCCCCTCGCCGAGGCCGATCATGATCAGCCGCGACCAGGCCGTGCGATTGGGGGTCGACAGGATCAGCAGCCCGTCCGCCGCCACGCCGGCCGCCAGCGCGCCCACGAACGCGGCGGGATCGGCGACATGCTCGACCACCTCGAGCGAGGCGACCAAATCGTAGCGCCCGTCGAGCGCCTCGGCGCCGCCGGCGCGATAGTCGATCTCCAGCCCCTGCCCCAGCGCATGGTCGCGCGCCACGGCGATGTTTTCGGGCGCGGCGTCGATGCCGGTCACCGCGGCACCCAATCGGGTGAGCGGCTCGGCGAGCAGCCCGGCGCCGCAGCCGACATCGGCGGCGCGCTTTCCGGCGAGCGGCTTCAGGCTTGTCTCGTCGAGCCCCCAATGGCGGTCGATTTGGTCGCGGAGATAGCGCAACCGCACCGGATTGAGCTTGTGCAGCATCGCCGAGGAGCCGTTCGGGTCCCACCAATCGACGGCCATTGCACCGAAACGCGCGGCCTCTTTGGGATCGATCGTGCTCGCCTCAGGCATCTTTTCCCCTTGCACCGCCGCCGCGCAAAGGAAAAGGGCTGGGGGCGATGGACCATTTCCAGCTCGTTGACGGCGAGATGCACTGCGAAGGCGTGAAGCTGGCCGAGATCGCGGCTGAGGTCGGCACGCCCGTCTACGTCTATTCGACCGCGACGATGGTGCGCCAGGCCGCGGTGATGGCGGCGGCGCTGGCGCCCTTGCCGGACCCGCTCATCGCCTATGCGGTCAAGGCCAATCCCAATGCCGCCGTGCTGGCGACGCTCGCCCGCGTCGGCCTCGGCGCCGACATCGTCTCGGGCGGCGAATATCATCGCGCCCGCGCCGCCGGAATGGCGAGCGACAAGATCGTCTTCTCCGGGGTCGGCAAGACCGAGCAGGAGATGGCCGAGGCGCTGAAAGGCGGCCTCTACCAGTTCAACCTCGAATCGCTGGAAGAGGCGGAGGCGCTCTCGGGCGTCGCCACCTCGCTCGGCCTCACCGCGCCGGCCGGCTTTCGCGTCAATCCGGGCGTCGAGGCCGGCACCCACGCCAAGATCACCACCGGCGCCGCCGCCAACAAGTTCGGCATTCGGATCGAGACCGCGCTCGAGGCCTATCGCGCCGCCAGCGTGCTCCCCGGCCTTGGCGTTCAGGGCGTCGCCGTCCATATCGGCAGCCAGCTCACCGATCTCGCCCCCCTCGAAACGGCCTTCACCCGCGTCGGCACGCTGATCGAAGAGCTGCGCCGCGCCGGCCATCCGATCGCGGTCGCCGATCTCGGCGGCGGCCTCGGCATTGCCTACAATCCCGCCATGCCGGCCCCGCCGAGCCCGAACGATTACGGCGCGATGGTGCGTCGCATCGCCGGCGGCTGGAACGTCCGGCTGGTGTTCGAGCCCGGGCGCCTCATCGTCGGCAATGCCGGCGTGCTTTTGGCCCGCGTCATCCGGGTCAAAAGCGGGGTCGACCATCCCTTCGTGATCGCCGACGCGGCCATGAACGATCTGATGCGCCCCGCTTTGTACGACGCCTGGCACGCGATCGAGGCGGTGGCGCCGCGCGGCGGCCGGATGAGAGTGAACGTGGTCGGCCCGGTCTGCGAGACCGGCGACACCTTCGCCACTGCGCGCGAGATGGACCGGGTCGAGGCCGGCGACCTCGTCCTCTTCCGCACCGCAGGCGCCTATGCCGCCGCGATGTCGAGCACCTATAACAGCCGCGCCCTCACCGCCGAAGTGCTGGTCGACGGCACCCGCTGGGCCGTGGTCCGCCGCCGCGTCGGCATCGAGCAGCTGATCGCGGCCGATTCGGTGCCCGACTGGCTCGCCTTGCCTTGAGCCGCGCCGCTCCCTAAGCCGCACCGCCATGGCCCGCATCGTGATGAAGTTCGGCGGCACCTCGATGGCGGGGAGCGAGCGCATCCGCCATGTCGCCGGGCTGGTCCGAAGGGAGGCGGAAGGAGGCCATCAGGTGGCGGTGGTGGTCTCGGCGATGGCGGGCGAGACCGACCGCCTGATCCAGCTTTGCCGCGAGGCCGCCTCGCTCTACGACCCGCGCGAATATGACGTGGTGGTCGCGAGTGGCGAGCAGGTCACGAGCGGGCTGCTCGCGATCACCCTCCAGGGCATGGGATTGAACGCGCGCTCCTACATGGGCTGGCAATTGCCGATCCGGGCGAGCGGCCACGCCGCCGGCTTGATCGAGGGGATCGACGTCGCCGTGCTCGAGCGGGTGTTCGACGAAAACGGCATCGCGATCATCCCCGGCTTCCAGGGCGTCGCCGCGGACGGCAGTCTCGCCACGCTCGGCCGGGGCGGCTCCGACACTTCGGCGGTGGCGCTGGCGGCGGCGATGAAGGCCGACCGCTGCGACATCTACACCGACGTCGACGGCGTCTATACCACCGATCCCAGGATCGTGCCGCGCGCCAAGAAGCTGCCGATCGTCACTTATGAGGAGATGCTGGAGCTCGCTAGCGTCGGCGCCAAGGTGCTGCAGACCCGCTCGGTCGGCCTCGCCATGCGTTACACCCTGCCCCTGCAGGTTCTCTCCTCGTTCGAGGACCGGCCGGGCACTTTGATCGTGCGCGAAGACGCGCTGGAGGATTATCGCATGGAACGGCAGCTCATCACCGGCATCGCCTATGACAAGAACGAGGCGCGGCTGACCCTGACCGGGCTCCCCGAGGCGCCCGGCGCGGCGGCGGCGATCTTCGGCGCGCTCGCCGGCGCGGGGATCAATTACGACATGATCGCGCAGGGCTCCCCAAGCGAAGTGACCTTCACCGTCCCCGCCGCTGCTTTGGCGCAGGCGGCGGACGTGCTCGAGAAGGCCAAAGACGCGATCGGCTATGGCGCGCTGGCGACGGATACGGCGATCTGCAAGGTCTCGATCGTCGGCGTCGGCATCCGCTCCGACCCCGGCATCGCCGCGCGGATGTTCGCGACCCTGGCCGAGCGCAAGATCGACATCCTCGCCATCGCCACCTCGGAGATCAAGGTCTCGGTGCTGATCCCGGAAGACTATACCGAGCTCGCGGTGCGCGTCCTCCACACCGCCTTCGGCCTCGACGCGGAGGACGCGGCGTAACCGTCATTCCAGCGAAAGCTGGAATCTCACTTCTTTAAAAGGCAAAGGGATTCCAGCTTTCGCTGGAATGACGGTGAATTGAATGAATGATGTGAGTTCCACGATCGGCCACGATCGGCTCGCCCGGCTGATGCGGCGCGGCGCCGATTTCCTCGGCTGCGAGGTCGCGGTGATGGGCGGGGCGATGAGCTGGATTTCGGAGCGCAACCTCGTTTCCGCGCTCTCCAATGCCGGCGCGTTCGGGGTGATCGCCTGCGGGGCGATGACGCCCGACCTGCTCGACACCGAGATCGCCGAGACCAAGAAGCGCACGCAAAGGCCGTTCGGGGTCAACCTGATCACCATGCACCCGATGATCTCCGACCTGATCGATGTCTGCGCGCAGCACGAAGTGACCCACGTCGTCCTCGCCGGCGGACTGCCGCCGCCAGGCGCGATCGACCGGATCAAGGGCAATGGCGCCAAATTGATCTGCTTCGCCCCGGCGCTGGCGCTCGCCAAGAAGCTGATCCGCTCCGGGGTCGACGCCCTGGTCATCGAGGGGATGGAGGCGGGCGGCCATATCGGCCCGGTCTCGACCTCGGTGCTCGCCCAGGAGATCCTGCCGCCGCTCTCGGCCGAGCTGCCGATCTTCGTCGCCGGCGGGATCGGCCATGGCGGGCTGATCGCCGGCTATCTCGAAATGGGCGCGGCCGGCGTCCAATTGGGCACCCGCTTCGTCTGCGCCCACGAATGCATCGCCCACCCCAATTTCAAGAAGGCCTTCATCCGCGCCTCCGCGCGCGATGCGATCACCTCGGTCCAGATCGACCCGCGGCTGCCGGTGATCCCGGTGCGCGCGCTCAAGAACCGGGAGATGGAGAGCTTCGCCGCCAAGCAGCGCGAGGTCGCCCAATTGCTCGACGAGGAGAAGGTCGAGATGGCCGAAGCCCAGCTCCAGATCGAACATTATTGGGCGGGCGCGCTGAGGCGGGCGGTGATCGACGGCGACGTCGAAACCGGCTCGGTCATGGCCGGCCAGTCGGTCGGCATGGTCAAGGAGGAAGCGAGCGTTGCCGCCATCCTCGCCCAGCTGGTGGACGAAGCCGCCCACGCGCTGGAGCGGCGCTCGGCCCACGCATGAGCGGGAGCGACACCCTCTTCGCCGGCTCGATCCCGGCGCTCTATGACCGCTTGCTCGGGCCGCTGCTGTTCGAGCCTTATGCGCGAGATCTGGCGGAACGGGCCGGCGCGTTCGGGCCGCGGCGCATTCTCGAAACGGCGGCCGGCACCGGGATCGTCACCGCTGCGCTGCTCAGGGAAGCGCCACAAGCCGAGATCGTCGCGACCGATCTCAACCAGGCGATGCTCGACGTGGCCGCCGGGAAGATCGGCCCAGGGCGGGTCGAATTCCGGGCGGCCGACGCGCAGAGCCTGCCTTTCGCCGACGCCAGCTTCGATTTCGTGGTCTGCCAGTTCGGGGTGATGTTCTTCCCCGACCGCGTCGCCGCCTATCGCGAGGCGAGGCGGGTGCTGAAGCCCGGCGGCCGCTTCCTGTTCAACGCCTGGGACCGGATCGACCGCAACCCGGTCTCCGCAGCCGCGGCCGGCGCGGTCGCCGCCCTGTTCTCCGGCGATCCGCCGAGCTTCTTCGAGCGGGTACCGTTCAGCTATCACGACAGGGTGCGGATCGAAGCGGATCTGCGCGCCGCCGGCTTCACCGACATCGTCGCGGAAACCGTCGCGACGACGAGCCGGGTCGTTGCCCGCGATGCGGCGACGGGGCTCTGCGAGGGGACGCCGCTCCGCGCCGAGATCGAAGAGCGGGGCCGGCTCGAAGCGGCGGTCGCGGCCGCCGCCGCCGCGTTGGCGCCGTTCGACGGCGGCGACGCGCCGATGTCGGCGCACGTGCTCAGCGCCGCTTAGCCTTGGAAAGCCGCCGCTCTTTCTGATAGCTGGCCCGGATATGGCCACCGCCACCTCCGCCGCCTCCGCCCGCGAGATCCTGACCGGTCTCCACGACGTGATGGCATCGAAGTTCGGCGCCCAGGCGAAGCTGAACAAGGTGGTGAAGATCATCGCCGAAGCGATGGCGAGCGAGGTCTGCTCGATCTACCTGCTGCGCGATGGCGTGCTCGAACTGTTCGCCACCGTCGGCCTCAACCAGGAAGCCGTGCACGTCACTCGGCTGGCGCTCGGCGAGGGGCTGGTCGGGACGATCGCCAGGGATGTCGAGATCCTCAACCTCGACGAAGCCGCGAGCCATCCCGAATTCGCCTACCGGCCCGAGACCGGCGAGGAATTGTTCCACAGCTTCGCCGGCGTGCCGATCATCCGCAAGGAGCGGGCGATCGGCGTGCTGGCGGTGCAGCATGCGGAGCCCCGCGCCTATGACGACCTCGAGATCGAGGCGCTGCAGACGGTGGCGATGGTGCTTTCCGAGCTGATCGCCAATGCCGGCCTTGCCGACAAGGCCGCGTCCGCCGCCGATTTGGCCCGCGACGAGGGCATGGCGCGCCTCTCCGGCCTGAAGCTGGTGCTCGGCATGGGCGCGGGCGTCGCCGTCTACCACCAGCCGCGCATCCTGATCGAGCACACCGTCGCCGAGGACATCGAGGCTGAGCGCCGCCGCGTCTATTCGGCGTTCGCCAAAATGCGCGAGCAAATCGACGCGATGATGGGCCAGGCCGAGTTCGGCACCGTCGGCGAGCATCAGGAGGTGCTCGAGACCTACAAGATGTTCGCCTATGACGAGGGCTGGTCGCGGCGGATCAACGAGGCGATCGACAGCGGCCTCACCGCCGAGGCGGCGATCGAGCGGGTGCGCCAGCGCACCGCGCAGCGGATGCGCCAGATCGACGATCCCCTGCTCCAGGACCGGATGCACGACCTCGACGACCTCGCCAACCGGCTCTTGAGGATCGTCTCGGGCCAGCTCGGCACCGCCGCCAAGGCCGGCGTGCCGCAGGACGCGGTGCTGATCGCGCGCAACCTGGGCCCGGCCGAGCTGCTCGAATATGACCGGCGCAAGCTCAAGGGCGTGATCCTCGAAGAGGGCTCGCTCACCGCCCATGTCACCATCGTCGCCCGCGCGATGGGGGTGCCGATGATCGGCCGGGTCAGAAACGTCCGGCAGCAGATCGGCGAGGGCGATTTCGTGCTCCTCGACGGTGGCGAGGCGATCGCGTTCGCGCGGCCGACGCCGGCGATCCAGGAGGCGTTCGACACCAAGCTCGCCGTCAGCCAGAAGCGCCGCGCCGAATATGCCGCGGTCAAGGATCTGCCGCCGGTCACCAGGGACGGCATTCGCATCTCGGTCATGGTCAATGCCGGGTTGCGCGACGACGTCGCCGCTTTGGGCGCGACCGGGGCGGACGGGATCGGCCTGTTCCGCACCGAATTCCAGTTCCTCGTCTCGGCGACGCTGCCGAGGCGCGAAGCGCAGCAGCGGCTCTACCGCTCGGTGCTCGAGGCCGCGGGGAAGAAGCCGGTCATCTTCCGCACCGTCGACGTCGGCGGCGACAAGAGCCTGCCCTATTTGAACGCCGCCCCCGAGCGGGAGGAAAATCCGGCGATGGGCTGGCGCGCGCTCAGGCTCGCGCTCGACCGCGACGGCCTGATGAAGGCGCAGTCGCGCGCCCTGCTCGAAGCCGCCGCCGGGCGCGAGCTGCAGGTGATGTTCCCGATGGTCTCCGAGCCGTGGGAGTTCGACGTCGCCAAAGCGCTGGTCGAGGAGCAGCGGGCCTGGCTCGCCGAGCGCAAGAAGCCGCTGCCGAAGAAGATCCTCTACGGCGCGATGCTCGAGGTGCCCTCGCTCGCCGAGATGCTCGACATCTTGCTGCCGAAGCTCGATTTCCTGTCGATCGGGACCAACGATCTCACCCAGTTCCTGTTCGCCGCCGACCGCTCCAACCCGCGGCTCGCCGAGCGCTATGACTGGCTGTCGCCGGCAATCTTGAGGTTCCTCAAGCGGATCGCCCGGACGTGCGACAAATATCAGGTGCCATTGGGCGTCTGCGGCGAGATGGGCGGGCGGACGCTGGAGGCGATGGCGCTGATCGGCATCGGCATCCGGCGGCTGTCGATCACCCCGGTCGCGGTCGGCCCGGTCAAGGCGATGATCCGCTCGTTGGACGCCAAAGCCTGCGGCGTCGCGCTCGACCGGCTGCTGCGCACGCCGCCGGCCGACTTCCGGGCCGCGCTCGCCGCCTGGGCCGAAAAGAACGGGGTGTCGATCAGTTAGGATCGGGACCTATGACCGGAGGCGGCCGTGACGGGCTGGCATTTGTTGTCCGGCAAGGAGCGTGGAGGGAGCGATGCTAAATGCATCGTGACCGACGAGCAACGCCGTCCGGGCGGCAAAGGACAGCCCGCCGCTTCGCGGTCGGCCACCTCCGGTCATAGGTCCCGACCCTGGGGCTTGTCGCCGCAGCGTGCAGCTTCGCGCGGACGCGTCGGTTGACAGGAGACGGCCGCTGCGCCGAGACAGGGTGCGATGACGGATCTGCACGAACAGGAGGAACATATCTCGCTCGGCGCGCGCCTCAGGCGCGCGCGCGAAGCCAAGGGCATGAGCCTCGATGATGTCGCCAACCGGACCCGCATCCCGATCCGGCATCTTCAGAATATCGAGCGCGAGGATTGGGACGCGCTGCCGGCGGTAACCTATGCGATCGGCTTCGCGCGCAACTACGCCAATGCGGTCGGGCTCGACGGCGCGGCGCTGGCCCGCGCGCTGCGCGAGGATATCGGCGGGCCCACCCACCGCGCCGCCGCGCCCGAATATTATGCCCAGGCCGATCCGGCGCGGGTGCCGCCGAGATCGCTGGCGGTGATCGCGGTCGTCGTCGCCGCCTTGCTGATCGTCGGCTATCTGCTGTGGCGGCGCACCCTCGTCGAGGAACCGGCGACGATCCCGATCGCCGAGGCGCCGGCCGCCCAACCGCAGGCGCCGGCGAGCGCACCCGCCCCCCAGGCGGCCGCCGGCCAGCCGGTGACGCTGGTGGCGACGGGCGAGGTCTGGCTGCGGATCACCGACGGGCCGGGCGGCCCGGTCCTCCATATGGGCAGCATGGCCGCCGGCGACCGCTACCAGCTCCCGGCGACCGCCCAGCACCCGCTGATCCGCACCGGCCGGCCGCAGAATCTGCACGCTTTGCTGGGAACGCGCGACCTCGGCCCGCTTTTGCCCCAGGAGCAGGTGATCGAGAATGTCAGCTTGCGTCCCGAAGACCTCGCCGCCCGCGCCTCGGCGCCACCGCCGGCGCAATAGTTCGTCGCTTAAGGCTGGCGAGCGGCGCGGCCTTCCCATATCATGGCGCCCGAGCTGCAAGTTGCGGGGGGTTGGCATGCGTTTTCATCTTCTTGGCCTCATTCTCATGGCCGCGGTCGCGGCGCCGGCGCCGGCGCAGCGGCGCGACGAGCCGATCGACCGCCGTGTCGACCGGATCGAGCGCGAGCTGCGCGCGGTGCAGCGGCGGGTCTTTCCGGGCGGCCGGTTCGTCATGCCCGAAATCGCCGCCCCGACCGGCGCCGCGCCCGGCGGCAACGTCTCCGGCGACGCTTTGTCGAGCCTGACCGCGCGAGTCGACGCGCTCGAGGCGCAGCTGCGCACGCTGACCGGCCAGATCGAGGAAGCGAATCATCGCAGCCGCGAGGTCGAGGATCAGATCGCCCGGCTGCGCACCGACCTGAGCGGCCGGATCGAGCGGCTCGAGGCGCCGCCGCGCCCGGCCGCGGAGCCGCCTGCGGCGATGCCGACGCGGCCTTCGCCGCGACCGCAGACGGCGGCCGCCGAGCCCGCCGCGCCGGCCGCGCCGAGCGGCGCCGAGGAGGCCTACAATGCCGGCTTCCGGCTCTGGGACCAGCACCAATATGCCGACGCCGCGGCCGCGCTCGACGCGGCCGCGGCCCGCTATCCCAACACCCGCTGGACGAGCTGGATGCGCAACCTCCAGGGGCGCGCCTATCTCGACGACAACAAGCCGGCGACCGCCGCCCGGGTGCTGCTCGCCAATTACCAGGACAATCCGCAAGGCGAGCGCGCCGCCGACAGCCTTTATTATCTGGGCCAGGCGCTGACCCGGCTCAACCGCCGCCCCGAGGCCTGCCGCGTCTATGACGAGCTCGCCAGGGTCTTTCCCAACATGCGCGCGGAGATCCGCCGCCGCATCCCCCAGGCGCGCACCGACGCGCGCTGCGAAGAAACGCCCGCGAACTGATCGTGCCGGAACCGGCGCGGGAGAGCTTCGCCAGCCATCTCGAATGCGCGGGGACCGGCGCGCGGCTCCCGGCGGACCGGCTTCAGGGGCTCTCGCCGGCCGGACACCCCCTGCTCGTGCGCTACGACCTCGAGCGCGCGCGCCCGAGCATGACCGCCGCGGCGCTCGCCGGCCGGGCGGCGGACATGTGGCGCTGGCGCGAGATCCTGCCGGTCGCGAGCGCCGACATCGTCAGCCTCGGCGAGACGGAAACGCCGCTGATCCCGCTCGACCGGACCGCCGCCGCCCCCGGCGCCTTGCTGGTCAAGGACGAAGGGCGGCTGCCGACCGGCTCGTTCAAGGCGCGCGGCATCGCCGCCGCGGTGGCGATGGCGAAGCGGTTCGGCGTGACGCGGCTCGCGATGCCGACCAACGGCAATGCCGGCGCCGCGCTCGCCGCCTACGGCGCGCGCGGCGGAATCGAGGTCACCCTCTTCTGCCCCGCGGACACGCCGGCGGTGAACCTCGGCGAAATGAAGGTGCACGGCGCGTCCGTCCACTTGGTGGACGGCCTGATCGACGATTGCGGCCGATTCGTCGCGGAAGGCGCCGCCGCCGGCCGCTGGTTCGACCTGTCGACGCTGAAGGAGCCCTATCGGATCGAGGGCAAGAAGACGATGGGGCTCGAGCTCGCTCTCCAGTTCGGCTGGGACTTGCCGGACGTGATTTTCTACCCGACCGGCGGCGGCACCGGCCTGATCGGGATGTGGAAGGGCTTCGCCGAGCTCGAGGCGCTTGGCCTGATCGGGGGCAAGCGGCCGCGCATGGTCGCGGTCCAGGCGCAAGGCTGCGCGCCGATCGTCCGCGCCTGGCAGGCGGGCGCCGACCATGCTGCGCCGTGGGCGAATGCCGAGACCGCCGCCGCCGGCATCCGCGTGCCCGGGGCGATCGGCGATTTCCTGATCCTCGCCGCGCTACGCGAGAGCGGCGGCTTCGCGACGGCGGTGTCCGAGGCGGAGATTTTCGCCGCCCGCGACGAGGCCGCCCGCACCGAGGGCCTGCTGCTCTGCCCCGAAGGCGCGGCGACGCTCGCCGCCTGGCGCCTCGCCGTCGCGGACCGCCGGATCGCCCCGAGCGACCGCGCGGTGCTGTTCAACTGCGCCTCGGGCCTCAAATACCCGCTGCCCAGACCTTGATTGGAGACCATAGCGTCGTCGCCCATCGGGCGCGCGCGAGGCGCGCCCCTGGTCGTCCCCCAGCTCTACCGATTCGGCTGAGCTAGCAGCGGCGGCCGCGGCCCGGCGCGTCGGCGTAACGGCCGCCGTCCGAATCGGTGCAGCGGCGGCGGACGCGGCGGCGCACGCAGCGCCCATTGCCGGCCGGATCCGCGTAGCGACCGGTATCGGCGTCGGTGCAGCCCGAGCGGCGAACGCGGCGGCGGACGCAGCGCCCATTGCCGGCGGGATCGGAATAACGGCCGGTATCGGAGTCGGTGCAGCCCGAGCGGCGGACGCGTTGGCGGCAGCGGCCGTTGCCGGCGGGATCGGAATAACTGCCGGTATCGGAGTCGGTACAGCCGGAACCGCCCCGGCCGCCGCCGCCGCCGGGCGGATCGGCGTTCGGCCCGGAATCGCTGTCGGATTGGAAGGCCTCGGCCGGATCGGCGGCGATGACGCCGATCGCGCCCGCGGCGGCGACGGTGCCCGCGACCGTGGCGAGGAATGAACGGCGGCTCAGCTTGCGTGTCGGTTTCATCGGCGACTCTTCCCTTTCGCCAAATGCAGGCGCCCACGCACCTGCGACATCCAAGGGTTAACAGATTTCCGGCGCTTTGGAAGCCAAAACGTTCCCGAAATGAAACCTTTTCGCTAACGCCGGGTACAGCGCCGGCCGCGGCCGGGCGGGTCGGCGCTCGAACCGCGGTCGCGGTCGTTGCACATGCCGCTGCCCCGGCCGCGCCCGGCCGGATCGGAATGGGCGCCGCTGTCGCCGTCGCTGACGCCGGTTCGGGGCCGGCCGCGACCGGCGGCATCGGCGTTGGCGCCGCTGTCGGAATCGCTTTCGCCGGTGGCGCAGCGGCCGCGCCCGGCCGGATCGGAATTGGCGCCGCTGTCGGAATCGGTGCAGCCGCTGCTGGGGCGGCCATAACCGGCCGGGTCGGTCGGGTCGCCGTCGCTTGTCCCGGTGCGGCCGCGGCCGCGGCCGGCGGGATCGGCCTTCGAGCCGCTGTCCGAATCGCTCCCCTGGAAGGCGCGCGCCTCGCCGGTGACCAGGCCGAGCGTACCCGCCGCGACGCCGGCGCCGGCGACTCGGGCAATGAACGATCGGCGGCTGACCTTGCGCATGGCGCCGAGGATAAGCGATTTCCCCGGCCGGCGCGAGGAGGCTAGGGTGCAGCCATGGAGGAGCTTGCCGCCCGCTTCCGCGCCGACCTCGAGGCGCTGACCGGCGCCGCGCCGGCGCGGCTCGGGGTCGCCGTCTCGGGCGGACCGGACAGCCTCGCTTTGCTGCTGCTGGCCCACGCCGCTTATCCGGGCCGCGTCCACGCCGCGACCGTCGATCATGGCCTGCGCGCCGAGAGCGCGGCCGAAGCGGCGTTCGTCGCCGGCCTCTGCGGCGAGCTCGGCGTGCCGCACGCCACCCTCGCCGCGAACATGACCGACAAGGTCAACGTCCAGGCTGCCGCTCGCGCGCGCCGCTATGCCTTGCTCGGGCGATGGGCCGGAGAGGTGGAGGCCGGCTGCCTGCTCACCGCCCACCATCTCGACGACCAGGCCGAGACCCTGGTCATGCGGCTGCTGCGCGGCTCGGGGCTTGCGGGCCTCTCCGGCGTTCGCGCCGTCAATCCGCCGGTCGTCCGGCCGCTGCTCGGCTGGCGCCGCGACGAGCTCGCGGCCATCGTCCGCGCCGCCGGCGTCGGTCCGGTCGCCGACCCGAGCAACGCGGATGAGCGATTCGACCGGGCCCGCATCCGCAGGCGCCTCGCCGAAGCGCCGTGGCTCGATCCCGTGCCGCTCGCGCGCAGCGCGGCGGCGTTGGCCGCGGCCGAGGTCGCGCTCGAATGGTCGGTCGAGCGGCTCTGGCACGAACGCGTCGACGTCCTCACGCTCGATCCGGCCGGCCTCCCCGCCGAGCTGCGGCGGCGGCTGGTGCTGCGGCTGCTGGCGGCGATCGGCGGGCCGGCGCCGCGCGGCGAGGAGGTCGGCCGGCTGCTCGCCACCCTCGACGGCGGCGGCACCGCCACCCTTGCCGGGGTCAAGTGCGTCGGCGGCAAGCGCTGGCGCTTCGCCCCGGCCCCGCCCCGCCGCCGCTAAGCCACACTCCGCCTCGCAGCCGGAACGCCCCTCACCACCGGGCCGTTTTCACCCCGGCATTCAACGCCTCGAGCGAAGGAGAGTGAGATGGCTTACGACGAACGGGACGACAGGCGCGGACGCGGACCGGGCTGGCGCGGCGGCGACAGCTTCGGCGGCGGCTGGGGCAACCAGGTGCCGCGCCCGCACCGGCGCGGCGAGCGGGGCTGGCGCGGCCAGAGCGACGACCCCGATTACGGCGGCGAGCGCTACGGCGCGGGCGGCGGCTGGTACGGCCCGGGCATGGCCGAAGGCGACTATCTTTACGGCGACCCGGGCCGCCACCATGAGACCGGCGAACCCCGCTTCAGCCGGGCCGGTGTCGGCGGCTTCGGCTACGACGTCGGCACGTCCGGCGCGTTCGGCGGCTCGGCACGCGAATTCGCGATCGCGCGCCACGACCCGGATTATGCCGACTGGCGCGACCGGCAGATGTCCGAGCTCGACCGCGACTATGACGAATATCGGCGCGAGAACCAGGAGCGTTTCGACCGCGAGTTCGGGGCCTGGCGCGAGAAGCGCGGCGAGCAGCGCCGGGCAGTCGGCCGGGTCGGGGAGGATATGGAGGTCGTCGGATCGGACGGCGGCCCTGTCGGCACCGTCGATTGTACCCGCGGCGACCGCATCGTCCTCACCAGGAAGGACGAGGCCGCGGGCGGCCTTCACCATTCGATTCCCTGCGCCTGGGTCGAGACGGTCGACGACCAGGTCGTGCTCAACATCGACGCCGACGAGGCCCGACGCCGCTGGCAGGCCGAGAGCCGGAGCCGCGCCCTGTTCGAGCGTGAGGAATCGGGGCGACGCGGTCCCCACGTCCTCAACCGCAGCTTCGCCGGCACCTACCCCGACAAGGAATGAGAAAGGGGACAGTCACTGGTGACTGTCCCCTTTTGACTCTGCTCGCGTGAGCGGCGAAACCGGGCGGCGAGGAGATCGCCGATGACCACCAACCGCGCCTGGCATTTGATGTCGCGCCCGCAGGGGCTGCCGACGATGGACAATTTCGCCCTGAAGGAGGCGCCGCTGCCGGCGCTCGAGGACGGCTGGGTCCGGGTCGAGAACAAGTGGCTGTCGGTCGATCCCTACATGCGCGGGCGGATGAACGACGTGAAGAGCTACGTGCCGCCGTTCGCGCTGGGCGAGCCGATGCAGGGCGGCGCGGTCGGCAAGGTCGTGGAGAGCCGCTCGCCCAATCTGAAGGAAGGCGACACGGTCTTTCACATGTCCGGCTGGCGCGAGGCGGCGGCGGGGCCGGCGGAAGCCTTCAACAAGGTGGCGCCGCTGCCGGTCGAGGACCATCAATGGCTCGGCAATCTCGGCCTCACCGGGGCGACCGCCTATTTCGGCCTGCTCAAAGTGGCGCAGGCGAAGGAAGGCGACATCGTCTTCGTCTCGGCAGCGGCGGGCGCGGTCGGCTCGGCGGTGGTCCAGATCGCCAAGGCCAGGGGGATGAATGTGATCGGCGCGGCCGGAGGGGCCGAGAAATGCGCATGGGTGCGCGCGCTGGGCGCCGACGCGGCGCTCGACTACAAGTCGGGGCCGATCGTGAAATTGCTGCTGGAGGCGGCGCCCAAGGGGATCGACGTCTATTTCGACAATGTCGGCGGCGACCATCTCGACGCCGCCTTCGCCGCCGCGCGCGGCAACGCCCGCTTCGCCATCTGCGGCATGATCGAGGACTATAACACCGGCTCGAACCACGCCTTCCGCTACATCACCCGGGTCATCGCCGCCCGCATCATGATGAAGGGCTTCATCTACACCGACTACCTGCCCGAGATGGGCGACTTCTACCGCGACATGGGCGGCTGGATCGCGGCCGGCAAGATCAGCTCGCGCGAGACGGTCCGCGAGGGGATCGAGGCGGCGCCCCAGGCCTTCCTCGACCTGTTCAGCGGCGGCAACACCGGCAAGATGCTGGTGCGGCTCTAGCGCGCCAGCGCCTTCGCCCGTTCCCCGATTCGCGCGAGATCCTCGACGAAGCGCGCATATTGCGCCTCTCTGTCGTCGCGCACCCGCAGCAGGAAGCTCGGATGGACGGTCACCCAGGCCTCGCCCTCCGGCAGCGCATGGCCGCGCCCGCGCAGCGCCGAAATCGTCACTACCTTGCCGAACAGGGAGCGGGCCGCGGTCGCGCCCAGGGCGACGATCAGCGGCGGCCGCACCAAGGCCAGTTCCTGCTGCAGCCACCAGCGGCAGGCGGCGATCTCGCCGCCATTGGGCTTGTCGTGGATGCGCCTTTTGCCGCGCCGGACGAACTTGAAATGCTTGACCGCGTTGGTGACGTAGGTCCGCGCGCGGTCGAGGCCAGCGTCGGCGAGCGCGCGGTCGAAAATCTGCCCGGCCGGACCGACGAACGGCCGCCCGGCGAGATCCTCCTGGTCGCCCGGCTGCTCGCCGACGAACAGGAGGCCCGCGTCGAGCGGGCCCTCGCCGAACACGGTCTGGGTCGCGCATTTGTAGAGGTCGCAGCCTCGGCAGCGCATCGCCTCGGCCCGCACCGCCTCCCAGCTCTTCAGCGCATTGTCGCCAGTTGCCACCGACGATCAACGCGGCTTCGAGCAGGTCTTTCCATCTTTCCTGACCATCGCCTTGCGGCATCCGTTGGCGCGCCCGCGCGTTGTCGGCCCTGAGCCGCATCGAAAGGAGCCTCATATGCCCCGCACGCTCGAAGAGTGGACCGTGCTGCCGCACGATCCGCCCACCCACGTGACCGACGACATCATCACCGTGGTCGGCGAGATCGGGATGCCGCTGATGACGTTGCCGCGGCGGATGACCGTGGTGCGGTTGCGGGACGGCCGCCTCGTCATCTTCAGCGCGATCGCGCTCGACGAAGCCGAAATGCGCCGGCTCGAGGCGTTCGGCGCGCCGGCCTTCCTGATCGTCCCGAGCGACCATCACCGGATGGACGCGAAGATCTGGAAGGACCGCTATCCCGCGCTTTGTGTGATCGCGCCCCCGGGCGCGCGCGAGGCGGTGGCGGAAGCGGTGCCGGTCGATGCGATCGAGCCCGATTTCGGCGATCCTTCGGTCCGCCTGGTGATCGTGCCGGGCACCGACGGGCGCGAGGCCGCGCTCGAGATCCGCCGGCCGGGCGGGCTCACCCTGGTGATCAACGACGTGATCGGCAACATCCGGGACGCGCATGGCTTCGGCGGCTGGCTGCTCAAGCGGATGGGCTTTGCCGGCGACGAGCCGCATTTGCCCGCGCCGGTCCGGCTCAACATGGTCGCGGACAAGCAGGCGCTGCGCGGCCAGTTCCTCGCCTGGGCGAACGACCCGGCGCTGCGCCGCATCCTCGTCTCGCACGGCGAGACGATCGAGGAGGATCCGCACACGGCGCTCAGGACGGTGGCGGACGCGCTCGCCTGATCGTTCTACTTCTGTTCTTGACGCCGCAGCTGATGTTCGCTATATGAGCCAGCGAGGCAGCGATGATCGGAACCCTGACCGGGGACCGGTCGTTTCACCTCCGCCGGACCGGTTGCCGATTGAGAGAGACGCGCCGGGGCGAATCAGGAGCCCTCCAGCAGCCCAACCCCCCGGGCTTCTGGAGGGCTTCTTAATTCAGTCAGGCAGCCGGCAGAGATCGACCCAGCGCGTGCCGACCAGCTCGAACAGGCGATCCGGCGGGATTTCGACCGAGGCGTTGAGCGAGCCGGCGGCCGGGTACACCAGATCGAACTCCTCGAGCGAGACGTCGAGATAGACCGGCATCGGCCGGGCGAGGCCGAACGGGCAGACGCCGCCGACCGGATGGCCGGTCAGCGCCAGCGTCTCTTCGGCCCCGAGCATGCGCGGCCGGGCCCGGAATTCGGCCTTGCACTTTTGATTGTCGAGCCGGGCGTCGCCGCGGGCGACGAGCAGGAACGTCTCCTCGCCGGCGCGCACCGCAAGCGTCTTGGCGATCCGGCCGGGGGCGACGCCGAGCGCGGCGGCGGCGGCGGCGACCGTCGCCGTGCTTTCGGCGACCTCGATCAGCTTGAGGTCGGGCGCGTGGACGCCAAGCCAGGCGCGGACGGATTCCAGGCTCATGCGCTTCGCCTCTAGCGGGATCGCTCAAAGTGAGCCAGTTTCCGTGGGCCGATGACCCAGCTGCTCCGCATCCTTAACGCCTTCTGCGCGGCGCTCTTCCTGGTGATGGCGCTGGTCTCGCTCGCCGTCCTCGGAGCCGGGCGCGGCCGCTTCGTGGGCGGGCCGGGCGGGCCTTGGGCTTCGGCCGGCTGGGCGGCCCTGTTCGCGCTGCTGGGGCTTCTCGCCTTCCTGAACCTGCGGCGGGCGGCGGCAGAGCGCGAGCGCCTCATCGCCCTCAACGTCGGCGCGGCGCTGCTGCTGGTCGCTGGGGCCGTGGCGCTCGAGGGCGCCGCGCGGCTGCTCTGCGGCAGCGCCGCCTTGCCTTTCGCGCTGACCGCTCTGGTCGGCGCCCGCCGTCCTTAAGAACATCTTAACTCCCATCCGGTAATTGCCGCAGCTCTGGACGGTGGCTCGGTAACCAACGTCCTGAAGCAAAACGCAAATCGCGCCGGCACGCCCGATTTGCCACAAGCGACCAGAAGGACCGGGAATGCGTACCAGACTTCGCTTCGGCGCTTTGGCGGCCGGGACGGCATTGCTCGGCGCGGCCCCGACCGCGGCGCTCGCCGGCACGGCCAGCTCGACGATGAGCGTGACCGCGACCGTCACCGCCAATTGCACGGTGTCGACCACCGCATTGGCGTTCGGCAACGTCGATACGATCTCGGGATCGAACTTCGACAACACCGGCAGCCTTTCGATCCGCTGCACCAACGGCACCGCCTGGTCGGCGACCGCCGGCGTGGGCTCGGGTCCGCTCGCCGGCTATGCCAACCGCAAGATGACTGCGGGCGCCAACGTGCTCAACTACAACATCTACACCACCGCCGCCCGGACCGTCGTCTGGGGCGACGGCACGTCGAGCACCTCGCCGATCGGCGGCACCGGCACCGGCAACGCCCAGAGCGTCACCGTCTACGGGCGGGTCGGCTCGGGCCAGACCTCAGTCCCGGCCGGCGCCTATACCGACACCGTGGCGGTGACCGTAACATATTGAAAAACCATACTGAAAAATAAGATCGTCCTTAAGCCGATCTTAAAACATTTACCGTAGAAACCGCAGGAGCGGGAGGAAAAACGACCCGCTGGACCAGCAGCGGAAACGTCAACCGGCGCGCCCTGCAAGCACGAGAAGGACAAGATATGTTCAAGACCCTGAGCTTTGGCGTGCTCGCCACCGCTGCGGCGGCGCTCTGCCTCCCGGCACCGGCGATCGCCGGCACCGTCGGCAACAACCTCGCGACCAGCGCGACCGTGACCGCCAATTGCACCATTTCGACCAGCCCGCTCGCCTTCGGCAATGTCGATTCGACCTCCGCGTCGGACGTCGACGCTTCCGGCGGGCTGACCATCACCTGCACCAACGGCAGTGCCTGGACCGCATCGGCGGGCCTCGGCGCCGGCTCCGGCGCGAGCTACGCCAACCGCAAGATGACTGCGGGGGCCAATCTGCTCAATTACAACATCTATACCTCCGCCGCCCGCACCACGGTCTGGGGCGACGGCACGGCCAGCACCGCGACGCTCGGCGGCACGGGCACGGGCTCGGCGCAGTCGGTCACCGTCTACGGCCGCGTCGGCGGAGCCCAGAACAGCGTTCCCGTCGGCAACTACGTCGATACGGTCGCGGTCACCGTCACCTACTAAGTAAGCGGCGGGCCTTCGCATGCGGCGTATCATCCCCCTCGCCGCCTGCGCGGCCTTGATGCTGACGGCGGCGGCGGGCCTCGCGCCCGCCGCCGCCGGCACGCTCCAGGTCAATCCCGTCCTGATCGAGATCGGCGGCGCCCGCCGCACCGGCTCGGTCACCGTCCGCAACGAGGAGGACGTGCCGGTGACGATCCGCGCCTACCCGCTCGCCTGGCGGCAGGAGGGCGGCGAAGACCGCTATGACGAGACCGCCGAGCTGATCGTCTCGCCGCCGGTCTTCACGATTCCCGCCCATACCACCCAGACGGTGCGGGTCGGCGCTCGCCGTCCCTCGGCGGCGCCCCGGCCCTATCGTCTGATCATCGAGGAAGTGCCGGAAGCGGCGGCGCCGGGCAGCGGCATCCGTGTCGCGCTCCGTCTCAACCTGCCGCTTTATGCGAACCTCGCCCCCGGCGCGCCCGCCGATCTGAGCTGGCGCGCCTATCGCCAGGCCGACGGCGTGTGGGCGATCGAGGCCCGCAACAATGGCGCCGGCTGGGTCCGGGTTGAGCAGGCGTTGGCCGAGGCCGCGACCGGCCTCAGGCTTACCGACGGCTTCAGCTTCGGCACCGTCCTGCCCGGCGCCGCGCGCCGCTGGCTGGTCGGCGCCGATCCGCGTATCGGCGATCGCGCCCGGTTCCAGCAGATTAACCGGACTGCGGACCATGGCGCGACCTCGCCGCCTCCCCATAACCTTTAGGCTCGGGCTCCTCCTTTCGCTGCTGTTCGGCCCGGCCGCCGCCGCCGCCGATGTCGTTGGCGCGAATGGGGCGGAGACCGAGGCCGCGGCCACGGCCACCGCGGGACCGGCGGACATCGCCGTCGCCCTTGCTCTGACTCCCGCCCTGCTCGACGTCACCGTCAACGGCCAGGCCGGCGACGAGCCGGTCCAGTTCCTTCGGGACCGCGCCGGCAGAATCTATATTTCCGGCGCTTTCCTCAGAGCCTGGCGGATCCGCGCGCCGACGACGGTGCCGGTCCGGGTCGAGGGCGAGGCCTATTATCTCGCCGCGGCGATGCCCGCGCTGCGTCTGACCGTCGCGGAAGCGGCCCAGAGCATTGCGATCGAGGCCGATCCGGGCGCTTTCGAGGGGCAGAGCGCCGCGCTCGACGAAACCGAGGCGGTGGCGATGACGCCGCCGGCCATCGGCGCCTTTTTGAACTATGACGTCTTCGCCGATCATTATCGCGGCAAAACGAACCTAAACGGTCTCTTCGAAGTCGGCGTTTTCACCGCCGGAGGCGCCGGGACCGCAAGCTTCCTCGCCTCGGCCGGAGGCGGCCGGACGCAAGTGACGCGTCTGGAAACGACCTGGACCATCGACCGGCCAAATCGCATGACCAGCATCCGGATCGGCGATTCGATTTCTTCGGCCGGCCCCGGGGCGGCGCCGGTGCGCTTCGCCGGCGTCCAATATGCGCGCAACTTCGCGGTCCAGCCGGGCTACATCACCATGCCCCTGCCCGCGGTCGGCGGCAGCGCGGCGGTGCCCTCGGTGGTCGACGTCTACGTCAACAGCGCGCTTCAGGCCCAGCAGCAGGTCTCGCCCGGCCCGTTCGAGCTGCGCAACGTCCCCGTTCCGTCGGGCGGCGGCCAGGTCCGGCTCGTCATGCGCGATTTGCTGGGCCGCGAGATCGTCTCGGAGCAGAGCTATTATGCCTCCGCTCAGCTGCTCCGCGCGGGCCTGCACGATTTCTCCTACGAAGCCGGCTTCCTGCGCGAGGCGTTCGGTCGGCGTAGCAACCAATATGGAGAATTCTTCGCATCAACGACCCACCGCTACGGAATTTCCGACCGCATAACCGGGGAGGCGACTGCCCAAGCCAGCAAAAATACCCAAATGGTGGGCATCGCCATCAACGCGATCGTCTTCGACCTCGCCCAGGCCGGCGGCTCGGTGGCTCTCAGCCATTCGCGCGATCGCATGGGGTTCCGCGCCGCCGCTTCATTCGAGCGGCACGCGAACAGCTTCTCGCTCGGCCTGCGCGCCGATTATACCAGCGCTCATTATGCAGCCGTCGGCTTTCCCGCCGACCGGCCGCCGCCGCGCTACACCGTCCAGGCCTTCGCCGACATGCCGCTGCCCCGCGGCGGCATCGGCGTCAATTTCCTCTACCGCTCCCTGCGCGGCGAGGACGACGAGACCCTGGCCGGAATCTTCGCGTCCTGGCAGGTCCGCCCCAACATAGGGGTGCAGTTCTATGCCCGCCATTCGATCGTCGGCACGCGCCAGACCAGCATCGGCGCGCACCTCGCCGTTTCGTTCGGCGGGCGCCGCAGCGCGTCATTGAGCGTCGACCGCGAGCACGGCCGCAGCGCCGCCTATCTTTCCTATCAGGACGATCCGCCGCCGGGGCCCGGCGACGGTTTTCGCGTGATGGCCCGCTTGGGCGAGGACGAAGCCGCCGACGCCACCTATGTCCGCAACATCTCGGCCGCGACGCTGACCGCCCAGGCGACCTATGCACGCGGCGCGCCCGGCCTCAGGCTGTCGGCGCGCGGCTCGATCGGCTTGATGGGCGGGCGCGTCTTCGCCTCGCGCAGCCTCGGCGAGAGCTTCGCCGCAGTCCGGCTCGACGGATATCCGGGCGTCCACGTCTTCGCCGACAACCAGCCGGTCGGGGTGACCGACAAATCGGGCTTCCTGATCGTGCCGGGCTTGCGCGCGTTCGACCGCAACACGATCCGCATCGAGGAAGGCGATCTGCCTCTCGACGTCAGCCTCGCCAGCAACGAGATCCAGGTCCGGCCCTTCGCCCGCGCCGGCACCGCGATCCGCTTCGCCGCCCGGCGCGAGCGTGGCGTGCTGATGCACGTCCGGCTCGAGGACGGCCGCGACCTGCCCGCCGGCGCGCAGGTCCGCGCCGAGGGCGCCGCCGAGACTTTCGTCGCGGTTTCGGGCGGCGAGGTCTATGCTCCCAACCTGACGGGAGTGGTGCGGATGCGGGCGAGCTGGGGAACGAAGACCTGCGAGTTCACCGCCGCCGTGCCCGCCGGCGACGATCTCCAGCCGCGCCTCGACAATCTGGTCTGCCGCGAGGAGCCGCATTATGCCGCGAGCTAGACGCCTCCTCCTCTTCCTGACCCTGCTGGCGGCGCCGTGGGCCTATGCGGCGGCGGGCGCCGCCTGCACGATCAGCGCGACCGGGGTCGCCTTCGGCAGCTACGATCCGCAGTCGGGATCGGTGGTTGACGGGGCGGGCACGATCAACGTCGGCTGCCACCCCAGCGACGCCGCACCCACCGTCAGCCTGAGCGCGGGCAATTCGGGCACCTTCGCGGCGCGGACCATGCTGAGCGGAGGCAACAGCCTCAATTACAATCTTTATACGACCAGCGCCCGCAACGTCGTCTGGGGCGACGGCTTCGGCGGCAGCGTGACCGTGACCCTGAGCGGCGGCAGCGTCTCCGGCGGAGTCCGCAGCTACACGCAGTCGGTCTTCGGCCGCGTCCCCGGCAGCCAGAACGTAGCGGCCGGCTCCTACAGCGACACGATCACCCTAACCGCGACCTTCTAGTCGGCCGGTTCGGTCACCTCGCCGGCGAGCGCCGCCTCGATCGCGGCGATGTCGATCTTCCGCATCTTCATCATCGCCTCCATCGCCCTCTTGGCGGCGTCCCGGTCGGGATTGTCCATCGCCTCGAGCAGGACGCGCGGGGTGATCTGCCACGAATAGCCCCAGCGGTCCTTGCACCAGCCGCACGCGCTCTCGGCGCCGCCATTTTGGGTGATCGCGTTCCAGTAGCGGTCGGTTTCCTCCTGATCCTCCGTCACGACCATGAAGCTCACCGCTTCGTTCGGCTTGAAGTTCGGGCCGCCGTTCAGGCCGACGAAGGCCTGGCCGAGGACGGTGAACTCGACGGTCAGCTCGTCCCCCTGCTCGCCGCCGGGATAGTCCGAAGCCGCATCGTGCGCCGGGCCGACATGGCTGTCCGGGAAGGTCGCGGCGTAGAATTCGGCCGCCTTGCGCGCCTCGCCACGGTCGAACCACAGGCAGGCAATAATCTTGTTGGCCATCGTCTTCCTCCTCAGCGCTTGGGCGAGATGAGCGCGAAATGCGCGCCCTGCGGGTCGACCGCCTGGCAGACCCAGCTGCCGCCCGGAACCTCCATCGGTCCCATCACGACCTTGCCGCCATTTGCGTTGATCCGCTCGACGGCCGCGTCGAGGCCATCGACGTTGACGTAATAGCCCCAGGCCGAGACGGGGACGTTGTCGGGCTTCTTCATCATCCCGCCCATCTGGACGCCATCCAGGCCGAAGATGCGGTAGCTGCCCATCGGTCCCATATCCATCTCGGCCAGCGTCTCCCAGCCGAACTGGCCGGCATAGAAGTCGAACGCGACCTTGTCGCCGAGGCTCGAATAGAGCTCGTGCCAGCTGACTGCGCCCGGCGTGGCGGGATCGAGCGGCGGCATCGCCTCGCGCGGGAACGGCATCATCACGTAGAACGGGGCGCCGCCCGGATCGGCGGCCAGCGCGAAGCGGCCGACCTCGGGGATGTCCTGCGGCCCCATCAGCACCTTGCCGCCGGCCTCGGCGATGCTCTTCGCGGCGGCGTCGGCATCGGCGACGTGGATGTAGCCGAGCCAGCCGGGCCGGGCGCCGCCGGCGCGCATCTGATCGGTGATCTGCATGACGCCGCCGATGCCGCGGTCGCCCGCGTTGAGAATAACGTAGCGCTGGCTGCTGTCGCCGGGCATCGGCATGTCCGACGCGGTCCAGCCGACCACCTTGGTGTAATAGTCGATCGCGGCGTCCAGATCGGACGTCATCAATTCGTACCAGAAGAATTTGCCGGTTCCCGCTTTCGCGTCGGTCGCGGTCGGGGCTTCGGGGGTTGCGAGGTCTGACATGTGAGATTCCTTTCGCTTACTGGTCGATGATGGGTGCGAAGCCGCCCCAGAACATGCGCTTGCCGTCGAACGGCATGTTGGCGAAGTCGGGCTTCATCCGCTCGTCCGCCATGACCTTCTTCCAGCCTTCGTCGCGGGCCTGCTTGGACGGCCATTCGATCCAGGAATAGACGACGTTCTCGCCCGTCTCGGCCTTCACCGCACGCTTGAAGTCGGTGACCTTGCCGTCGGGCACATCGTCGCCCCAGCCCTCGACCACGCGGGTCGCGCCATATTCCTTGAACACGACAGCCGCCTTGGCCGCCATCTCGCGATAGGCTTCCTTCTTGCCATCGGGCACCGGCGCGACGAAGCCGTCGGCATAACCCATGGCGCCGCCGGCGCTTTCCTCGACGATCGAAGTGAAGCCGCCCATGATCATGCGCTTGCCGTCGAACGGCATCGAAGCGCCCATCGCCTCCATGCGCGGATCGCTGCGCATCTTTTCGTTGGCGGCGTCGCGCGTGGCGCGATCCGGATATTCGAACCAGGAGAAGACGACATTCTCGCCTTCCTCGGCCTTCACCGCGCCCTTGAAGTCGGTGACCTTGCCGTCGGGGACGTCGTCGCCCCAGGCTTCGACCACCCGAGTCACGCCGAATTGCTTGAACAAGGGCGCGAGATCGGCCGCATGCTTGCGGAAGTCCTCTTTCCTGGCCGTGGGGACGGCAAGCACGAATCCTTCGACATAGGTCATTGTCTCTCTCCTTGTTCGATCTTCAGCCGCGCGGGCGGGTTGAGCGCGCGCAGGCGAGGGTCGCGAAGCCACAGGCCGCCCCGGATGATCACGTCCCTATACACCTCCCGCAGGACGTGGGTGAACAGTGGATTGCCCACCCGGACGTGCTTGGGGACCGCTCCACCGAGTCAGGCGTCCGCGGCTTCGGGCTGCTGCGCCGTCGCGGCGGTGAAGCCCGCCATGTCCATCCACATCGGCTCCCAGATATGGCCGTCGAGATCCTCGAAGCTGCGGCCGTACATGAAGCCATAGTCCTGCTTTTCGCGCGGCTCGCAGCCGCCGGCGGCGAGCGCCCTTTGGGTGATGTCGTCGACCGCGTCGCGGCTGTCGGCCGAGATGCAGATCAGCACTTCGCTGGTCAGCTTCGCGTCGGCGATCTTCTTCGGGGTGAACTGGGCGAACTTGTCGTGGGTCAGCAGCATGACGTGGATCACGTCGGAAAAGACCATGCATGCGGCCGTCTCATCGGTGAAGGTCGGATTGTTGACCGCGCCGATCGCCTCATAGAACGCCTTGGCGGCGGGCAGGTCGGCGACCGGCAGGTTCACGAAAATCAGCTTCGACATCTTTTCTCTCCCAGGCTCCGAGTCGGCGACTCGGGATTTGACGCTGATGCCCGGTTCTGTTATAAAATGCAACTGTGACGTTAAAAAACGTAACTGACCCGAAGAACGGCCCGTCGCGGCGGCGCTACGAGGACGCCTGCGGCACCGCTCATGCGCTCGACCTGATCGGCGAGCGCTGGGCCCTGCTCGTGCTGCGCGAGCTCATGCTCGGCCCGAAACGGTTCAGCGACATCCGGGCCGACCTGCCCGGCATCAGCGCCAACACGCTGACCCAGCGGCTCGAGGGGCTCGAATCGGTCGGGCTGGTGCAGCGCCGGCGGCTGCCGCCGCCCGCTGCGGTCCAGGTCTACGAGCTCACGCAATGGGGCTATGAGGCCGAACCGATCGTCCAGGTCATGGGCCGCTGGGCGACGCGCTCGCCGGCGCACGATCCGACGATGCCGCTCTCCGCGACCTCGCTGATGCTCTCCTTCCGCACCATGGGCGATCCCGCGCGGATGATAGGGCTGAACGCGCGGATCGGCTTTTGCATCGGCGCCGAGACCTTCTTGGTCGAGATCGCCGACGGCCGGATGACGGCGGAGCGCGGCGGGATCGAGGGCGCCGACCTGATCTTCACCGGCCCCGCGCCGGCGATCGCCGGCGCGGTCTACGGCGGCGTGCCGATCGAAGCGCTCGAAGCCGAGGGCGCGCTCAAGATCGAGGGCGATCGCGCGCTCGCGGCGAAGTTCGTCACCCTGTTCCCGCTGCCGTCCAAGGCGCCGGTGCTGGCGCTTTAGGCCGGCAGTCCCGCCTCGCCATGGGCGAGCCTCTTGCCCATGAACAGCTTGAACAGGACGAAGGCAACCAGGCCGGCCGCCGCGCTCGCCACGTGGACCAGCCAGAAGGTCGTCGTCGGCAGGCTCGAATAGAGGCCGCCGATAATGCCGACGATCTTGTTCGCGGCGAAGAAGGCCAGATAGTAGAGCCCGATCACGGTCGCGCCGATCTGCTTCGGCGCGATCTTGCTGAACAGCGCAAGGCTGATCGGCAAGACGTGGGCGAAGCCGATGCTGTTCATGAGATGGAACAGGAACGGCCAGAACAGGCCGATCTTGCCGCCCTCGGGCTGCATCAAAGCGGCCATGAACAGGCAGACGCCGCCGGTGATGGTGAACAGGCTGCCGATGATCATCTTGCTGATCTCGTCCGGCTCCTTCCGATTGAGGCTCCACCATTTCCAGAACGCCGCGACGGCCACGAGCATCGAGAAGCTCAAGGTGGCGTCGAGCGTAATCAGCCAGCTGCTCGGCAGCGTGGTCCCCATGAAGGTCAGATTGAAATGCTCGTCGCCCCAGACGAGGTAGGCGTTGAAGATCTCCTGGTTGGTGAGGAGCGAGATCGCCAGGACCGGAATCAGGATGAACAGGGCGAGCACCCGGGACCTGTCGTCGGGGCCGAGACTTCTCGTCAGGAAGAAGTAGAGCGCCGACAGCAAGACGATCACGGCGAGGGCGCCGCTCCATAACGAGGAAAACAGGATGCCGGAAAGGAGCAGCCAGGCAATGGCGAGGATGGCTATGCCCGCGGCGCCTGCGAAAGCGCGCCCGAACAGCTGGCCTTTCGGGCGGGCGGCCACGCCCAGATCCGCGGGCAGCCAGCGCTGACCGGCGAGATAGAGGACGAGGCCGAAGACCATCACCACGCCCGCACAGCCAAAGCCATAATGCCAGCCGACCTTTTGTCCGAGCGTCCCCGAAACCAGAGGCGCGGCGATCACGCTGACGTTGATGAAAATGTAGAAGATCTGGAACGCCATGGCGCGGCGCAGGTCGGTTTCGCCGTAGAGTTCGCCGACCTGGGTCGCGATATTGCCCTTGAACAGCCCGACGCCGATGATCAGCGCCAGGAGCGCGAACAGGAACGCATCCTGGAAAGCCATCAGGAAATGGCCGAGCGCCATGGTCAGCGCGCCGACGATCAGTGCGATCCTGCGGCCGGTCAGCTTGTCGGCGATGATCCCGCCAAGGATCGGCGTCAGATAGACGAGGGACGTATAGTCCCCGAAAATCGCCGAGGAGAGCGGCTGGGCCTCGAGACCCTGATAGTGCAAGCCGCGCAGCCAATTGAGGCCGATCACATTGTCCATCCGCCCCGGCACGAGCAGATAATTGACCATGTAGAGGACGAGCAAGGTCTGCATGGAATAATAAGAGAAGCGCTCGCACGCCTCGGTGAAGCCGAGGTAGCCGAGGCCCTTGGGGTGGCCGAGAAAGGCTCTGTCGTTGCGGTCGGCGACGATGTCGAGTTCCGGGGTGGCTTCGGCGACGGTCATGCGAATTCTCTCCAGCGGGCGGAGCGGACGCTAGCGGCTCGATCGACCGGCGCCAGCGCTTTTTCGACGAAGCGCCATTTGCGGGGACGAGCGGGCGGGATAGGAAGGCCGGCCCGAGGGGAGATCATTCATGCGCCTGACGATCCTGACCGCCGCCCTGCTCGCCGCCGCCGCGCCCGCCCTGGCGACGCCCGCGGAGGATTTCCACCGGCTGCTCGACGAGCATTATGCCTGGCTGCTGCGCGAGAATCCCGAGAACGCCACCGCCTTGGGGGTCCGCGATTATGACGCCCAAATCCGCGACATCAGCCCCGAGGCGCGCGACCGGCGGACGCGCGAGGCGCAGGCCTTCCTGGCCCGCCTCGAGGCGATCCCCGCCGATGCCCTCGCGCCCGCCGACCGGGTCAACCGCGCGATCCTGCGGCGCCAGCTGGGCGAGGCCGTCGAAGACAACAGCCTGCCCCAGCGCGACATGCTGTTCACGACCTATTATGGCTGGCACCAGGGCTTTGCCGGCCTCGCCCGCGGCCTCCCCTTCCGCACCCGCGCCGACTTCGAAAGCTATCTGACCCGGATCGCCCAATATCCGCGGATGAACGACGCGGCGCTGGCGATCACCGCCAACGCGGTGCGCGGCGGCTTCGTGCTGCCCTGCTCGGTGCTCGGCGGCTACGAGCGCACCATCTCGGGCGTGATCGCAGCCGATCCCACCCGCTCGCGCTTCTACGAGCCCTTCGCTGAGGCCCGGCCGGCGACGATCCCGGAGGCGGACTGGGCGGCGCTCCAGGCGCGGGCGCGGACGATCATCACCACGATCATCAACCCCGCCTACCAGAAGCATCTCGATTTCTACCTGCACGATTACCTGCCGCATTGCGCCCGCGCCGACGGCATCTCGGCCCAGCCGCGCGGCGCCGAATATTATGCGCTGCAGGTGCGCGAGAACACGACCACCAACCTCACGGCGCGGCAGATCCACGACATCGGCCTTCGCGAAGTGGCGCGGATCCGGGGCGAGATGGAGCGGGTCGCGCGCGACGCCGGCCAGCCGAGCCGCGAGGCGTTCATTGAGGAGCTCAGGACCAATCCCCGTTACTACCCGACCAGCGCCGAGCAGCTGATCCAGGCCTCGGCGGCGTTCAACAAGCAGGTTGATTTCTGGCTGCCGCGGCTGTTCGGCACGCTGCCGCGGCTCACCTTCACGATCCGCGAAATCCCGGCCGAGACCGCCGAGGGGACGACGACCGCTTATTACAGCGGCGGCTCGCCGGAGAGCGGCATCGCCGGCACCTATTACGTCAACACGTCCCGGCTGAACCAGCGGCCGCTGTGGGAAATCCCGGCGCTCTCGCTGCACGAATCGGTGCCAGGCCACCATCTCCAGATCGCGCTCCAGCAGGAGATGGACATCGCCCCGTTCCGCCGCAACTTCTCGAGCTACACCGCCTTCACCGAGGGCTGGGCGCTCTATGCCGAGAGCCTGGGCGAGGAGATGGGCCTCTACAACACGCCCGAGCGGCGGATGGGCGAATTGTCCTACCAGATGTGGCGCGCCTGCCGGCTCGTGGTCGACACCGGCATCCACGCCTTCGGCTGGGACAAGGCGCGGGCGATCCAATACATGCGCGAGAACACCGCATTGACCGACGCCAATATCGAGGCCGAGGTCAACCGCTACATCAGCTGGCCGGGCCAGGCGCTCGGTTACATGATCGGGCGGCTGAAGATCATCGAATTGCGACGGCGGGCGGAGGCGGCGCTGGGCGAGCGCTTCGACCTCCGCCGCTTCCACGACGCGGTATTGCGGAACGGCTCGGTGCCCCTGGACGTGCTCGAGAGCGAGATCGACGCCTGGATCGCGGCCGAGCGGGCCGGACCTACCCGAAGCTGAGCGAGCGCTGCGCCGCGCGCCAGAGGCGGCCGGCGCGGGCCTTCAAGCCGCGGCGGGCGCTGGAGCGGGCGGGGGTCGGCACCGGCCCCAATGGCGCCGCTTCGGCGGCGGCCGCTTCCTCGGCGTAGAGGCGCAGATTGCCGGGCCGGCTCGGGCGCACGCGCTGGCGGCCGCGCAATATGTCTTCGGCGGCCTTGAGGGCGCGGACGAGGTCGTCCTCGCTGAACGGCTTGACCAGGCAGCCGAGGGCAAGATCGGGCATCGGAAAATCGGGCGCATTGCCGGTGGTGAACAGGCAGGGAATGCCGAGATCGCCGAGCTTCGAGGCGACCGCGAAACCGGTATTGCCGTGGGCGAGCTGAAGATCGACGAGAGCAAGGTCGGGCCGTTGCTCGGCGACCGCGGCAAGCGCGCCGACCCGGTCTTCGGCGACCCCGGTGACCCGGTAGAGCGGATTGAGTTCGACCAGATGCCTGAGCGTCTCAGCGAACAACGGTTCGTCCTCGACGATCAAAATGCTGAGCATGCCGCACCCTTCCCCGCAACCAATTCGATTCTTTACCGAAAAGGAAGAGAAGGGAATCCCCGTTTCACATGATTTGCGGCGAACGATTCCGCTGACGCGGCGAACCGCCCTAAATCCGCATCGTCCCCTCGATCACGGTCACGCATTTACCGCCGAGGATGACGCGGTCGCCGGCAAGCCGGCCGGTCAGATGGCCGCCGCGCTTGCTGGCCTGGAAGAAGGTCATGGTGTCGCTCCTGCCCAGCCGTTTGGCCCAATAGGGCACCAGCACGGCATGGGCCCAACCGGTGACCGGATCCTCGTCGATGCCGGCGCCGGCGGCGAAGACGCGGCTCACGACGTCGCACCCGGCGCCCGGAGCAGTGACGATGGCGAGAACGACGCCGAGGTCGGCGAGCGCGCGGAAATCGGGCCGGACCGCAAGGACTTCGGCCTCGCTGTCGACGAGGACGAGGGCGAGGCGGTCCTCATGCCAGAGCGTCTCGCGCGCATCGCAGCCCAGGGCGGCGAGCACGTCGGGCAGCGGCTTCGGCGCCGCCCGCCAGGCGGGGAGCGACATCGCGTAGCCTTCGCCGTCCCTGGCGACCTCGAGCAGGCCCGCACGGCGGGTGCGGAAGCGGATGCGCTCCCTGTCGCCGATCAGCACGTGGCCGCTGGCGAGGGTGGCGTGACCGCAGAGGACGACTTCGGTCGTCGGCGTGAACCAGCGCAGCTCGTAATCCGCCTCGCCGTCCGCCACCGGAATGGTGAAGGCGGTTTCGCTGAGATTGTTCTCCATGGCGATCGCCTGGAGCGTCCCATCGGGCAGCCAGGCCTGGAGCGGCATCACCGCCGCCGGATTGCCGGCGAACGGGCGGTCGGCGAAGGCGTCGACCTGGACGAGGCGCAATTCGGTCATTCGGGGATCGGCTCCTTGGTTTCGTCGGTTTCCTGGAGGGCGTTGCCCGGATGGTCGACCTGGCCCTCGGGGTCGAGATGGATCAGCACCTCGCATCCCGGGAATTCGCGTTCGAGGTCGGCTTCGATCGCTTCGACCACGTCGTGCGCGGCGGCGACCGTCATCTCCGGGTCCACCCAGATATGGAACTGGGCGAAATCGTGGGTTCCGCTGCTGCGGGTTCTGAGGTCGTGAATGCCCCGCGCCTCGGGCCGGCTCGAGGCGACGGCAAGGAAGCGCATCCGCTTTTCCTCGGGCCATTCGCGGTCCATCAGCTGGTCGAGCGCGTGGCTCGACGCGCGCCAGGCGCCCCAGAGCAGCCAGGCGGCGATGAGGATGCCGAACACCGGATCGGCGCCGGCAAGGCCGAGATACTGGTCGAGCACCAGCGCCGCGATCACCGACAGGTTCAAAAGCAGGTCGCTCTGATAATGGACGGCGTCGGTGCGGATCGCGACTGAGCCGGTGCGCCGAATCACCGAGCGCTGGTAGGCGACCAGCGCCAGCGTGACGAGGATCGCAACGATCGAAACGGCGATGCCATATTCGGCATTGGCGGTCGGCTCACCCCGGAGCAGCCGATCGATTCCGCGCCAGCCGATGCCGATCGCCGAGATTGAGATGATGATGACCTGCGCCAAAGCGGCGAGCGCCTCGGCCTTGCCGTGGCCGAAGCGATGCTCGCGGTCGGCCGGCATCGCCGCGACGCGCACCGCGAACAGGGTCACCAGCGAGGCGATCAGGTCGAGCGCGGTGTCGGCGAGCGAGCCGAGCATCGCCACCGAGCCCGTCTGCAACGCCGCATAGGTCTTGAGGATCAGCAGGGCCAACGCGGCGGTGACGCTCGCCAGTGCCGCGCGCGTGGTCAGCGAGGCGCGCTCGGCCGTGCTCACGGGTAGAGCAGGCCTTCGCTCCAGCCGCCGGCGGCGGTGCGCGTGAACAGCCGGCGCTCGTGGAGGCGGTGCGGCCGGTCGCTCCAGAATTCGATCCGCTCGGGCGCCAGCCGATAGCCCCACCAATAAGGCGGGCGCGGCACGTCCTTGCCCTCATGATCGGCGGCGAGATCCGCGTAGCGTGCCTCGAACGCTTCGCGGCTGGCCAATGGCCGCGACTGATCGGACGCCCAGGCGCCGAGCCGGGAATCGCGCGAGCGGGTCGCGAAATAGGCGTCGGATTCGACCACGCCGAGGGGCTCGACCGGGCCCTCGATCCGGACCTGGCGGCGCCGCGACTTCCAGTGGAACAGCAAGGCGGCGCGCGGATTGGCGGCGAGCTCGTCGCCCTTGCGGCTCTGCGAATTGGTGTAGAAGTCGAAGCCGCGCTGGTCATGGCCCTTCAAAAGCACCATCCTGAGCGACGGCCGCCCGTCCGCGGCGGCGGTGGCGAGCGCCATCGCCTCGGGATCGTTCGGCTCGGACTCGCGCGCTTCGGCGAGCCAGCGATCGAACAGCGCATGCGGGTCATCGGCCATGCGGCATGTCCTACAGGCCGGGGACGGAGCCGCACAAGCGGCTTGCACCCCTTTTGAACATGGCCCATTTCTCACCCGATGGCCGATCTCTATTCCCAGCTGAACGTCCCGCGCGGCGCGAGCGAGGCCGAGATCAAGAAGGCCTACCGCAAGCTCGCCAAGGAGCTGCATCCCGACAAGAACAAGGACAATCCCAAATCGACCGAGCGCTTCGCCAAGGTGACCCAAGCCTATGACATCCTGACCGACAAGGACAAGCGCGCCCAATATGACCGCGGTGAGATCGACGAGGAGGGCAATCCGCGCATGCCGTTCGGCTTCGGCGGCGACGGCGGGCGCGGCGGCGGCGGCGGCTTCCGCGGCCCGAACGGCGAGCCGTTCGAGTTCAGCAGTGGCGGCGAGGCGGCGGACATCTCCGACCTGTTCGAGGGCCTGTTCGGCCGCGGCGGCGGCCGGCGCGGCGGCGGCGGCCCGTTCGGCGGCTTCGGCCGGCGCAGCGCCCCGCCGCAGAAAGGCGCCGACGTCGCCTACCGGCTCGAGGTGCCGTTCGAGGACGCGGCGCGGCTGACCGGCCAGCGGGTGACGTTGGGCAGCGGCAGGACGCTCGACATCAAGCTGCCGCCGGGCGTCGAGGACGGCACCAGGATCCGGCTCGCCGGGCAAGGCCAGCCCGGGCCGGCCGGCAATGGCGACGCGATCGTCACCATCGGGATCAAGCCACATCGCTTCTACCGGCGCGAGGGCGACAATATCCGGCTCGATTTGCCGGTTTCGATCGACGAGGCCGCCCTGGGGAGCAAGGTCCGGGTGCCGACCGTCGACGGGCCGGTGATGCTGAGCGTCCCCAAGGGATCGAGCTCCGGCAAGGTGCTGCGGCTGAAGGGCAAGGGCTTCACCGGCAAGAACGGCCAGCGCGGCGACCAGCTCGCCACCTTGATGGTCGACGTGCCCGACGATGCCGAGCTCGCCCGCTTCCTCGAAGGCTGGAGCGGGCGCGGCAAAGGCAACCCCCGCGCGGGGTTAGGCGTCTAGCGCTTCGTGCGCGACATCTCCCCCGAATCGCCGGAAGCCAGGCGCAAGAGGCTCGCCAGCGCCAAGGCCCATTTCGGGACGATCCGGGAGAAGGGCCGCCGCTCGCGGACCTGGGAGGTGATCAAGCGGATCGCGGTCGGCGTCTATTCGGACGGCTTCATCCATGCCGGCAACCTCGCCTACCTCGCCTTGCTCTCGATCTTCCCCTTCGTCATCGTCGCGGCAGCGGTCGCGCGGCTGTTCGGCCAGACCGAGGAGAGCGTCGTCGCCGTCAACGCCCTGCTCCAGACCATGCCGCCCAACGTCGCCGACGTCCTGCGCCATCCGATCCACGACGTGCTGGAAGCGCGCTCGGGCAGCCTGCTCTGGCTCGGCGCCCTCGTCGGGCTGTGGACGACCGGGAGCTTCATCGAGACGATCCGCGACATCATCCGGCGCGCTTATGGCGTCACCTATAGCCGGCCGTTCTGGGAATATCGGCTGGGATCGGTCGGCATGATCATCGCCGCGGTGCTGCTGGCGATGATCGCGTTCAGCGTCTCCATCCTGCTGTCGGGCGCTCAGCAATTCCTGGTCGAAACGGTCCCGGGCGCCGGCGATCTGGTCGGATTGCTGACCCTGCTGCGCGCCGCGCCCGCTTTGGTGCTGTTCGGCTCGCTCTACCTGCTCTTCTTCAGCCTGACGCCCAAGCGCTATCGCTTCTCGGGCTGCCGCAAATGGCCGGGCGCGGCCTTTGTCACGCTCTGGTGGGTGCTGACGACGGCCTTGCTGCCCGTCGTCCTCAGCAGCCTGACCAGCTACGATCTCACCTACGGCAGCCTCGCCGGCGTGATCATCTCGCTGTTTTTCTTCTTCATCATCGGGCTGGGCCTCGTTATCGGCGCAGAGCTCAACGCGGCCCTCGCCGAGACGCCGACGCCGACCGACGAGGACATCGAAGCGGTGGTCTACGAGGAGGCCGCCGCCGAAGCCGAGCATAAAGCCATTGAGAAAGCCGTGCAGGCGGAGGACAAGGCGGCGCTGCTGGCTGAAAGGGAGAAGGAATGAGCGGCTTGATGCAGGGCAAACGCGGCCTGATCATGGGTCTCGCCAACGACCGCTCGCTCGCCTGGGGCATCGCCAGGGCGCTGTCGCAGGCCGGTGCCGAGCTCGCTTTCTCCTATCAGGGCGAAACGATGGAGAAGCGGGTCCGCCCGCTCGCCGAGCAATTGGGCGCCGCCTTCCTGATCGACTGCGACGTTGCCGACATGGCCAATCTCGATCGCGCCTTCGAGGTGCTGAAGGCGCGTTGGGAGACGATCGATTTCGTCGTCCACGCGATCGGCTTTTCCGACAAGAACGAATTGAGGGGCCAGTTCGTCGACACCAGCCTCGACAATTTCCTGACGACGATGAACATCTCGGCCTACAGCTTCGTCGCGGTCGCGCAGCGCGCGCGGCCGATGATGCCGAACGGCGGCGCGCTGCTCACCTTGTCCTATTACGGCGCCGAAAAGGTGATTCCGCACTACAATGTGATGGGCGTCGCCAAGGCGGCGCTCGAGACCAGCGTCAAATATCTGGCAATGGACCTCGGCCCCGAGAATATCCGCGTCAATGCGATCTCGGCCGGGCCCATCAAGACGCTGGCGGCGAGCGGCATCGGCGACTTCCGCTACATCATGAAGTGGAACGAATATAATTCGCCGCTCCGCCGCAACGTCACCATCGAGGATGTCGGCGGCGCCGGCCTCTATCTGCTCTCCGACCTCGCTTCGGGGGTGACCGGCGAGATCCACCATGTCGACGCCGGCTACAACGTGATCGGGATGAAGGCGGAGGACGCGCCGGACATCGCGACGACGTGAGCGTCAACAGCTTCGGCCGGCTTTTCCGCTTCACCACCTGGGGCGAGAGCCACGGGCCGGCGATCGGCGCGGTGGTGGACGGCTGCCCGCCGGGACTGGCCTTGGACGAAGCCGATATCCAGCATTGGCTCGACCTGCGGCGGCCCGGAGCGAGCGCGCTGACCTCGGCGCGATCCGAGCCCGACCGGGTGCGGATCCTCTCGGGCGTCTACGAGGGGCGGACGACCGGGACGCCGATCAGCCTGATGATCGACAATGTCGATGCCCGCCCCCGCGACTATCCGGCCGATGCGCCCGACCGGCCCGGCCATGCCGACTTCGCCATGCAGGCCAAATACGGCTTGCGCGACCCGCGCGGCGGCGGCCGCGCCTCGGCGCGCGAGACCGCGGCGCGGGTGGCCGCGGGCGCGGTCGCCCGGCTGGTGATTCCCGAGGTCGCGGTCGAGGCACGGGTGATCGAGGTCGGCGGCGAGACCGCGGGCTGGCCCGCGCTGATCGAGCGGGCCAAAGCGGCCGGCAGCTCGCTGGGCGCGATCGTCGAATGCGTCGCGAGCGGCGTGTCGGCGGGCTGGGGCGCCCCGGTCTACGCCAGGCTCGACGCGGAGCTGGCTGGGGCGGTCATGTCGATCAACGCGGTCAAGGGCGTCGAGATCGGCGCCGGCTTCGCCGCGGCGCGCCTGCGCGGCGAAGACAATGCCGATCCTACGCTTGCCGGCGGCATCACCGGCGGCATCGCGACCGGCGCGCCGATCGTGCTGCGCGCCGCCTTCAAGCCGACCTCCTCGGTCGGGGCGCTGGGCGTAGCGGGGCGGCACGATCCCTGCGTCGGCTTACGCGGCGCGGCGGTGGTCGAGGCGATGGTCGCTTTGGTCCTGGCCGACCACAAGCTGCTGCACCGGGCCCAGTGCGGCGAAAGGAGGGGATCATGATGTTGAGCCTGATCGCGCTGACCTTGGCAGTGCCGGCGGATGCGCCGGTCACCCTGCACGGGATCGGAGATCTCCGCATCGGCATGCCGGTCGCGGCGCTGCGCCGGATGGGCGCCACTGAGGACGAAAACCCGCTGGAGGAGGGCGACTGCAACTATTGGTATCTGCCCGGGCGCGAGGGGCTCGCGCTGATGGTGGTCGGCGGCCGGGTGGTGCGGATCGACGTCGAGAACCCGGCCCACCGGACCGCCTCGGGCGCCCGTGTCGGCATGCGCGAGGCCGAGATCCGCGCGATTTACGGCGCCGCCCTGCGGGTTGAGCCGCATCCCTATACCGGCCCGGAAGGGCATTACCTGATCTACCGCGCCCGCGCCGAGCCTTACGGCCTGATCCTCGAGACAAATTACGAGACCGGGCGCGTGGGGCAGCTGCGGGTCGGCCTCTGGCGCTACGTGCAGCTGATCGAGGGATGCGCGTAACCCGTCGCGTCCGCATCCACGGTCGCGTCCAGGGCGTCTTCTATCGCGGCTGGAGCGTCGACAATGCGCGTGCGCTCAGGCTCGACGGCTGGGTCCGCAACCGGCGTGACGGCAGCGTCGAGATGCTGCTCGCGGGCAGCGAGGAGGCGGTTGAGGCGATGATCGCGCGCTGCCGCGAGGGGCCGCCCGCCGCCCGCGTCGAGCGGATCGAGGTGGCGGAGAGTGATGACGCCGCGCCGGCCGGCTTCGAGGCCCGGCCGACCCTTTAGGCGGTGAAGGGATCGCGCACCAGGATCGTGTCCTCGCGCTCGGGGCTGGTCGAGACCAGGGCGACCGGGCAGGCGATCAACTCCTCGACGCGGCGGATATATTTGATCGCCTGGGCGGGGAGCTGGCGCCAGCTGCGCGCGCCGGCGGTGGATTCGGACCAGCCCGGCATCGTCTCGTAGATCGGCACGACCGCGGCCTGGTCGGCGGCATGGGCGGGGAAATGGTCGCATGTCTCGCCGTGCAGAGTATAGCCGATGCAGATTCGGATCTCGTCGAGGCCGTCGAGCACGTCCAATTTGGTGAGCGCGATGCCGGTGACGCCGGCGACCGCCATCGACTGGCGCACCAGCGCCGCGTCGAACCAGCCGCAGCGGCGCTTCCTCCCCGTCACCGTGCCGAACTCGCGGCCGCGTGTCCCGAGCCGCTCGCCGATCGCGTCGTCCAATTCGGTCGGGAACGGCCCGGAGCCGACCCGCGTCGCATAGGCCTTGACGATGCCGAGGACGAAGCCGGCGGCCGCGGGGCCAAGGCCGGTGCCGCCCGCGGCGGTGCCGGCGACGGTGTTCGACGAGGTGACGAACGGATAGGTGCCGTGATCGACGTCGAGCAGCACGCCTTGCGCACCCTCGAACAGGATGCGGCGGCCATCGCGGTGCGCCTCATTGAGCGTCATCCACACCGGCCGGGCGAATTGCAGCACGAAATCGGCGATCCCACCCAGATCGCGCTCGAGCCGGGCGCGGTCGATCCCTTTCCTGCCGAAGCCGGCGCGCAGCGCATCGTGATGGGCGCAGATGCGGTCGAGCTGCGGCCCCAGCGCACCCAAGTGGGCAAGGTCGCAGACCCGGATCGCGCGGCGGCCGACCTTGTCCTCATAGGCCGGGCCGATGCCGCGCCTTGTGGTGCCGATCTTGCCCGCGCCCGAGCTCGATCCCGAGGCGTCCTCGCGCAACGCGTCGAGATCGCGGTGGAAGGGCAGGATCAGCGGGCAGGTCTCGGCGATCTGCAGATTTTGAGGCGTGATCGAGACGCCCTGCTCGGTCAGCTTCCCGACCTCGTCCTTCAGCGCCCAGGGATCGAGGACGACGCCGTTGCCGATCACCGACAGGGTGCCGCGGACGATGCCCGAGGGGAGCAGCGACAATTTGTAGGTCTCATCGCCGATCACCAAAGTGTGGCCGGCATTGTGGCCGCCCTGGAAGCGGACGACGAGATCGGCGCGGCTGGCCAGCCAGTCGACGATCTTGCCCTTGCCCTCGTCGCCCCACTGGCCGCCGATCACGGTGACGTTCGCCAAAGCCCGATATCCTTCGTGGGGGTGCCGCCCGCGCTCTATGGCGCAATCCGCCGCGCGTCCACCCGCGCCTTGCCCCAGCATGACCGAGTTGTTGTTTCAGGTTCATGCAACCGCCGGCACGACGGGCGCGTTGGGGGTCCGAGCTTTGCCTCATGGGAGAGAACAAATGCGTAACATCATTCTTGCCGTTTCCGCCACGGCGATGGCCGTTCCGGTCACCTTCGCGGTGCCGACCGAGAGCGCGCAGGCGCAGCGGCGCTATTACAGCGACGGCTATTATAACGGCCCGACCTGGCGCGACAGAAACGGCCGCTATCGCTGCCGCCGCTCGAACGGCACCACCGGCCTGATCGTCGGCGGCGCCGCCGGCGCCCTCGTCGGCCGCTCGATCGACGGCGGCCGCAACCGCACCACCGGCACCATCGTCGGCGCGGTCGCCGGCGCCCTGGTCGGCCGCGAGATCCAGAGGAGCAGCGCGCGGCGGCGTTGCCGCTAAAGCGCGGCGTAAGCCAAAGCTGAAACGAAACGGGGCGCTCCTGCGGGAGCGCCCCTTTTCTATGGCGGTTATGTCTCTTGCAGACGTGCGATTCGGGACTGTCCGCTATGGGCGGAACGCGGACTCCCTAACGCGCGGGGCAGCGACGTGCCGGAGTTAGCTGGATGTTCTCTAGCGTAAGCCGAGCCTGTCTACTGCGTCCGCCACGAGAGAAACTAGAGATGTCGACAGTACCGAGAAATGTGGCGATCACCGGCCCTGGCCCTGTGCGGCGCGTGCCTCCCCGGACTGGACCACTAAGCCTGACTAGAGCCAGATTGCGAAGCCGGGAGAATCCTGCCTGATTGAGATAGGTTACGCCCTGCGATGCTTGCCCGCGAATAACGCCGTCCGGTGAGGCCCGTCTGCCTGCCCCGATTTGCCAGCCTGGGGGGATGTAGCAGATCGACAGAATGTCGACGCCCCAGGTGTCGATGGCGAACTGCTCTACGCGTTCATCGCGTCCGATCGACACCCCGGTGATCGAGGCCAGATAGGTGCGACTCGACTCGGCCTGATTCGATGATGATGTCGCCAAGGCCAAGAGAGTCCCTAAGAGTTGCGCTGCCGTCACTGGCCCAGCGTAATTGGCGAACCAACGCGATACAATGTCCGCAATGGGTCGTTTCCCGCCACTCTACGGCTAGGGTTTGACGGACCTATGCTCCGGCCGGCCTGGAATTGGGACACGTACCTTTTGGCGAAACGCGGTTCGTCACCTTGGGCCGCATCGGTCGCCGGGATGATGCGAAACGGGGCGCTCTTGCCGGAGCACCCCTCTTCTCTGGCAGGAAGCTCAGGCGTTGCCGGCCGGTTTCGCCGCTGCCGGCTTCTTTGCCGCGGGCTTCTTCGCCGGGGGCCTCTTCGCCGCCGGCTTCCTGGCGGCGGATTTGGCGGCGGCCTTGCTCTTGGCCGCGGCGGGCTTGGCGGGCTTTTTGCCCTTCGCGGCGGGCTTCTTCTTCGCCGAACTCCTGGGCGGCGTCGGCCGGCCGGTGCCTCCGCCGGCGCCGGCGCCCGCAGCGGCGCCCTTGCCGGCTTCGCCGAGCATGCGGCGGACCGCTTCGGTAGCGGCGTTGATCATCGCCGCGCCGATCTTGTTGGCGCTGTCGACCGCGGCGTCGGCGGCCGCCTCGGCGGCGTCCTGCGCCTGGCGGGCGCTCTTCTTGGCGGTGTCGCGGACGTTCTTGTTGGCGGCGAGCGCGGCCGCGGCGGTGACAAGGCCGGCGGCGAGCAGGCTGCGGGCGAGCGGGTTCTGGGCGAGATCGGCGGCGCGCCGGCCTGCCTCGCGCAGCGCGTCGGGAATCTTGTCGGCGGCGGCGCGGGCGCGACCGCTGCTCTTGCCTTTGCCGGAAGGTTTCTTGGCCATTGGAACACTCCTGCTGCTTCGTATCTCAAGCGTAACAGACACGCGACGGGGCGAACAGTTCCGTCCTAGCTGCGATCGATCGGGTAGCGTTCGCCATCGGGCGCGGCCGGATCGCCGGCGGGCTGGACGGCGGCACGGGCGTCGTCGCCATGCCCTTTTTCGCGTACCAGATGCTCGGGGATCTCGTCGTCGCGCGCTTCCTCGCTGCCGGGAGCGGATGGCCCTGCCCGCCGCCCGCCTCGTCCTCATCCGGTCCAGTCATCGGCGCTCCCTCGCCGGACAAGCGAAGGGCCGCCGGAAAAAGTTCCCCGGCGGCCCTTTCACATGGTCAGCGGCCGGAGGCCGACTGCCCGGAAGCCTTGAAAGCCTAGCCTTTCAGCTCCCGAACGGACTTGACCGACCCCTCTGCTGAACCATGAGACATCGGATCACCTCCTTTCGCTTGCGTTGAACCTGGCTTCTGTATGAGTCGCGCGGAATCGCGGATCAAGACTTGATCTCAATTTTTTTGCCGCTAGGATTCCACGCTTCGCGCCCGCTTCGGGCGCTTCTTTATTGGCGGCACTCCTCGATCAGCCGCGCCAGCTCGGGCCAGGACGGCAAGATCAGGTCCGGCTGCCCGCCGACCTCAACGACAAAGCGGCCGCGGCTGAAGGCCATCTCGTCAAGCAGCGGATCGGCCGCGGCCAGCGTTGCCCGCGTCATCGCGCCGTCGCTCGAAGCGGGCAGGCTTCGCTCGCCGAAGGTGGTGCCGATGGTCAGGGCCGGCCCGGTGGCGGCGCCGATGCGGGTGAGCGTGATCCGGCCGGCGGTCGTGCACTCGGCGGCAAATAGCGGGCCTTCGGCGCCGAACGCCGCGCGCGGTCCAGGCCTTTGCCCATAATCCCAATCGCCCTGGCTGAGCGGCGCGTCGCGCCAGTCGGCCGGCGGCGGCGCGGGCGGCGGCGGCACGGGCTGGGGCGGCGGCGGCGGGACCGGGGCGGGCGGCGCGGTGCGCGGCACGCAGGCCGCCAGCACCATCGCGGCGGCGGCCGTGCCGAGGGGCCGGACCAAGCGCATCGGCCCGGCGCTCAATCGCCGGCGTCGGCCGCATTGGCCGCGGCGGCGGCATTGGCGTTCGCGTCCCCGCGGGAAGCGGGCAGCGCGCCCGTCTGGCACTCGCCGATATAGACGCCGATCGTCGCGCTGGCGGGCAGGATCAACGGCGCCGAATCGCCGATCCGGATCGCGATCGGCGTCGTCGTGCGCGCCAAGGCGGCGACCAGGGTGTCGCTGCCGTTCAGGCTCGCGCGCAGCATCGGGATCGGGCCCTCGCCGCCGGTGACGGCGAGCCGGCGGGTCTCGCTGCCGACGCTGACCAGCATCACCGGCAGGTCGCCGGCCGGCTCGAGGCCGTGGCGCTGCAGCATGAGGCCGCGGCGGGCGTCGCAGACGATGCTGAACAAGGGCGGGGCGCCGCGCGGGCCGAACTCGATCGCCCGTTGCTCGTCCTGGAGCGTCGCGCGCCACTCGCCGAGCGCCGGCTCCTCGTCGTCGCGTTCGGGGCGGACGGTCTCGACGGTCCGCGCGCTGTCGTTGCCGCCGGAGGGGACGAGGCTCGCATCCTCCGAGCGCGCGCAGCCGGCGAGCAGGACGATCAGAAACGGAAGCACGCGGCGGATCATCAGCGAATCCTTATCTTCGGACCTCGCGCCTGCCTTTAGCGCTTTTCCCCGCCGCCGCCAGCTAGTGCCGCTTGAAATACTGGACCTCGCGCTCGTGCTTCTCGGCCGCCGCGCGGGTGGCGAAGGTCCCCAGGTTGCGGCGCTTGCCGGTCTTCGGGTCCTTGTTGCGCGAATAGAGGCGCCAGCCGGACTTGAGCTTGCGGATCACGGGCGGCTCAACCGGGCATGCCGCGGCAGGTTCCGCCGCTCAGCGCATCCGCCGCCCCATCCGCATCGACTTCTGCTTGCCATAACGCGTCTTCCGCGTCCCCGGCTTGCCCTCGGTCGAGTGGCCCAGCACCGGCGCGCGCTTGTGCTCGGTGGCGAGGCCGAGCTCGTCGGCCTCGAGCCGGCGGATTTCGTCGCGCAGCCGGCCGGCTTCCTCGAATTCGAGGTCGGCGGCGGCCTTGCGCATCCGCTTTTCGAGGTCGTCCAAATAGGCGCGCAGATTGTGGCCGACGAGGTGCGGCCTGTCCTCGTCGCCGGTGTCGATGATGACGCTGTCGCGGTTGGAGACGTCCGCCAGGATGTCGGCGATGTTGCGCTTGATCGTGGTCGGAGTGATGCCGTGCGCGGCGTTGTAGATCTCCTGCTTCTGGCGGCGCCGGTTGGTTTCGTTGAGCGCGCGCTCCATCGAGCCGGTGACTCGGTCGGCGTAGAGGATGACCCGCCCCTCGACGTTGCGCGACGCGCGCCCGATCGTCTGGATCAGCGAGGTCTCGGAGCGCAGGAACCCTTCCTTGTCGGCGTCGAGGATCGCGACCAGGCCGCATTCGGGGATGTCGAGCCCCTCGCGCAGCAGATTGATCCCGACGAGGACGTCGTAGACGCCGAGGCGCAGATCGCGGATCAGCTGAATCCGCTCCAGCGTCTCGACATCCGAATGCATGTAGCGGACCTTGAGGCCGGCCTCGTGGAGGAATTCGGTGAGGTCCTCCGCCATCCGCTTCGTCAAGGTCGTGACGAGGGTGCGAAAGCCCTTGCGCGCCGTCTCGCGCGCCTCGACGATGAGGTCGTCGACCTGGTCCTCGACCGGCCTGATCTCGACCGGCGGATCGATCAGGCCGGTCGGGCGGATCACCTGCTCGACGAAGACGCCGCTGGTCTGCTCGAGCTCCCAGGGGCCGGGCGTCGCCGAGACGGCGACGGTCTGCGGCCGCATCACGTCCCATTCGTTGAAGCGCAGCGGCCGGTTGTCGATGCACGACGGCAGCCGGAAGCCATATTCGGCGAGGGTCAATTTGCGGCGATGGTCGCCGCGCGCCATCGCCCCGACCTGCGGCACCGTCTGGTGGCTCTCGTCGACGAACAGCAAAGCGTTTTCGGGCAGATATTCGAACAGGGTCGGCGGCGGCTCGCCGGGGAGGCGGCCGGTCAGGAAGCGCGAATAATTCTCGATCCCGGCGCAAGAGCCGGTGGCGGCGATCATCTCGAGGTCGAAATTGGTGCGCTGCTCGAGCCGCTGCGCTTCGAGGAGCCGGCCCTCGGCCTGGAGCTCCTTCAGCCGCTCGGTCAGCTCGAAGCGGATCGCTTCCATCGCCTGCTTCATGGTCGGGCCGGGGGTGACGTAGTGCGAGTTGGCGTAGACCTTGACGTAATCCAAAGCGGCGATCTTCTTGCCGGTCAGCGGGTCGAACTCGACGATCGACTCGATCTCGTCGCCGAAGAAATTGATCCGCCAGGCCATGTCCTCATAATGCGAGGGGAAGATCTCCAGATTGTCGCCGCGCACCCGGAAATTGCCGCGGGCGAAGGCCTGGTCGTTGCGCTTGTATTGCAGCGCGACGAGCTTGCGGATGATCTCGCGCTGGTCGACGCTCTGACCCTTTTTGAGTGCGAAGGTCATCGCCGAATAGGTTTCGACCGAGCCGATCCCGTAAATGCAGGACACCGAGGCGACGATGATGACGTCGTCGCGCTCGAGCAGCGAACGCGTCGCCGAATGGCGCATCCGGTCGATCGCCTCGTTCACCGAGCTTTCCTTCTCGATATAGGTGTCCGAGCGCGGCACGTAGGCTTCGGGCTGATAATAATCGTAATAGCTGACGAAGAATTCGACGGCATTGTCCGGGAAGAAGCTTGAAAACTCGCCATAGAGCTGGGCGGCGAGGATCTTGTTGGGCGCGAGGACGAGCGCCGGGCGCTGCAGCGTCTCGATCACCTTGGCCATGGTGAAGGTCTTGCCCGAGCCGGTGACGCCGAGCAGCACCTGGGTCTTCTCCTCCTCGCGCAGCTGGCCGACCAGCTCTTCGATCGCCTGCGGCTGATCGCCCGCCGGCTGGTAATCCGAGACGATCCGGAACGGCGTGCCGCCCTCGGTCTTGGCGGGCCGCTCGGGGCGGTGGGGAATGAAGGCCTGGCCGGTCTCGGGCTCGGCGAGGCTGGTGCGGATGGTGATCGCCATGGCCGAGCGATATGGTCGCGACGGCGATTGGGCGCAATGATCTGCGGTTGCCCGGGGCCGGCATTTGCGACACAGTCGGGGCGAATCGCGACTCCCGCGCGATCGCAAAAGGGGAAGATCGATGAAGCGACTAATGCTCCTGGCGCCGTGCGCGGCGCTGTTCGCCTGTTCGGGCAGCGCGGTTTCGCTCCAGCCGGGTCAGTGGGAAACGACGGTTCAGTTCACCTCGATCGAGATGCCGGGTGCGCCGGAGCAGCTGGTCGCGCCGATGCGGGCGGCGATGAGCGCCCCGCAGACCCGTTCCGAATGCATGACCCCGGAGCAGGCCGCCAACCCCGCCGGACGGATGATGAACCCGGGCGGCCCCGCCAATTCCTGCCAATATACGGAGAACACCTTCGCCGGCGGCACGATCCGGGTGCACGGCACATGCCAGCAGCCGGGCCGCGGCTCGATGCAGATGAACATGGACGGCAGCTACACGGCGACGACGATGACGGCGAGGGTGACCTCCGAAATGCATGCGCCGCCGGGGACGCCGGGGCCGCAGGCCATCCGCATGTCGGGGACGCTGGCCGGACGCCGCACCGGCGATTGCCCGGCGACGCACTGAGCGCCCGCTTCTAATCCGCGCGCGCCCCCGCTAGGGTGCCCCAAAGACAAGGGGGAGATGGGGAATGCGCGCACTGGCCTTGATTCCCTTCCTGTTCGCCGCGGGCTGCGGCGAGGCGCCCTCCGAAAACAAGGCGGCGCCGGCCGCCGCGGCGCTCGCGCCCGGCCAGTGGGAGCTCGCCTCCGAGGTCACCAGCTTCCGCAAGGCCGGGGCGGGCAATGCGGGGACCGACACGCCGGTCGGCACGCGCGCGACGCAAAGCCTGTGCGTCGGCGCCGGCCACGAGCTCCAGACCGCTTTCTTCGCCGGCGACGGCTATCGCTGCAGCTACGGCACCTATTATGTCCGCAACGGCCGGGTGAACCTGACGATGGGCTGCAGCCGCGAGGGCCTCGACGGCACGATCACGATGGCCGCCGAAGGCACCTTCCAGGCGGACAGCGTCGAATTCCGGCGCAATTCGAACACGAGTCTCACCGCCGGCGGCACCGTCGCGGCCGAGGCGCGGGTGACCGGGCGGCGGACCGGCGCGTGCGCGCCGGACGCGAACGAGGGCGAAGGCCAAAACAAGCAGGGCTGACGCGCCCGTACGAGAGAAGGACAGCCAATGATCGGTTACGTGACTCTGGGGACCAACGACATCGATCGCGCGCGGACCTATTATGACGCCCTGCTCAGCGAGATCGGCGCCACCCGCAAGATGGAGTTTCCGGAGACCGGCTTCACCCTCTACGGCACCGGCGACCGGCGGCCCGGTATCGCCGTCACCCGGCCCTATGACGGCAAGCCCGCTTCGGCGGGCAACGGCAACATGGCCGCGCTGGCGATGGAGAGCCGGGACATGGTCGACCGGCTGCACGCCCGGGCGCTCGAGCTGGGCGGCACCGACGAGGGCGCGCCCGGGCTGCGCACGCCGGAAGGGCCGAGCGCCTTTTACGGCGCCTATTTCCGCGATCCCGACGGCAACAAATTATGTCTCTTCCGGATGGGTCCGGCCCAGGCCTGAAGCAATGAAGGTCCGGGTGATCGTCAACAAGAGCGGCGGCACCTCCAAGGGCGATGCGGAGGAATCCGCGCGGATCAAGGCGGCATTCGATGCGAGCGGCGTCGATGCCGACGTCCGGCCGACCGAATCGGACGACATTTTCGATGCGCTCAGGGACGCCGCCGCGGCGCCGGGCCTCGACGCGGTCGTGGCCGGCGGCGGCGACGGCACGCTGAGCTGCGCCGCCGGCCACCTCGCCGGCACGAAGCGGCCGCTCGGCATATTGCCGCTGGGGACATTGAACCACCTCGCGCGCGACGCCGGCATCCCGGCGAAGCTGGAAGAAGCGGTGGCGGTGATCGCCGCGGGCCATGTTCGGGCGATCGACGTCGCCGAGGTCAACGGGCGGGTGTTCGTCAACAACAGCTCAGTCGGCCTCTATCCGGACATGGTGCGGCTGCGCGAGGTCGAGCAGGAGCGGCTCGGGCGGACCAAGCGGATGGCGATGCTCTCGGCCAGCCTGACCGCGCTGCGCCACTTTCGCCGCCACCGCCTGTGGATCAGCGCGGAGGGGCTGGAGCAGCCGGTCCGGACGCCGCTGCTGTTCGTCGGCAACAACCGTTATCAGGTGAACCTGCTCGCGCTCGGCCAGCGCGGGGCGCTCGACGAAGGCGAACTCTGCCTCTACGCGATCCGCGCGCGCAGCCGGGCGCATCTGTTCTGGGCCGGCATTCGCGGCATCTTCGGACGCCTCGACCAGCAGCGCGATTTCGTCACTGCTTATGTCGGTGAGGCCGAGGTCTCCTCGGACCGCGAGTTCCTCATCGTCTCCGCCGACGGCGAGACGGTGCGGCTGGAGACGCCGCTCAAATACCGGATCCGGCCCAAGGCGCTGCGGCTCATCGTGCCGGCACCCTGAAGCTTTGCCCGACTTCGGTCGCGATGAAGCGATCGGGGGCGATGCCGCGCCCGCGCAACTGCTCGGCGAGCGCGCGCGGCGGGTCGTCCATGCCCTCGAAGCTGAGCTGGAACGTGCCCCAGTGGACGCCGAGCGCGCGGGCGGGGTCGAGCACCTCGAAGATGCGCACCGCTTCGGCGGGGTCGAGGTGGCTCTCCTGCATGACCTCGCGCGGCAGATAGGCGCCGATCGGGATGATCGCGAGCCGGAACGGGCCGTGCCGCGCCGCTTCGTGCGCCCAATCGCCGCCCGCCCAGCCGGTGTCGCCGGCGAAGAAGATATTGCCGCCGGGCAGCCGGACGGTGAAGGCCGACCAGAGCGCGCGATTGCGGTCGCTGCCCCAGCGCGAGCCCCAATGGTGGTTGCGCTCGACGATCACCTCCCCGCCGCCGGGCAAGGAGACGCGCCCGCCCCAGTCGCGCGCGGCCGAATCGATTCCCGCCCCGCGCAGGAGCGCGTCGTTGCCGAGGCTGGTGACGATCAGCGGCCGGTCGCGCCGCCATAGCCGGCTGAGCGTCGGCAGATCGAGATGGTCGTAATGGTTGTGGCTGACGAGGACGAGGTCGATCCTCGGCAAATCCTCGAAGCGGACGCCCGGCGCGCGGACCCGGCGCGGGCCGATGAAGGAGAAAGGCGAGGCGCGCTCCGACCAGATCGGGTCGGTGAGGATGTTGAGGCCCGCCGTCTGGATGAGGACGGTCGAATGGCCGATCCAGGTGACCAGCATCTCCGCTCCCATGACCCGGCGCGGCGGCACGGTCGGATGGACCGGCACGCTTTCGGGCCAGGCGGCGCGCTCGCCGCCCGCCCAGCGGTTGAGGAAGCGGCGCGGGTCGAGCCGCCGGGACGCGGGGGCGCCGGGATTGAAGAAATGCCGGCCGTCGAAATGGGCGCTGGCCGGGCCTTCGTAATAGACCCGGTCGAGGAACGGCGGCACCAGAGTCGGCGCGAAGCAGAGAGCGACGGTGGCGAACAGGAGGAGGGTGCCCGCCCACTTCAGCGCCGTCCGAATCATCGGCGGCGCTAGGGCGCGAGGGTGAAGCCCGCGGGGGCGCGGGTCTCGACATGCTCCTCGTGATACATGTCGAAGAGGAGGCGCCCGTCGGCCCCGGCACAGGACAGCTCATAAGCGGCGACGATCGAGCCGAACGCGCCGATTCCGGCCTCGCGGCGGGCGCCGATGCGGGGCGCGGCGCCGTCCGGGCAGCGCAGGCGGGCGAGGTAAGCGCGCTCACCCTGCGGCCCGCCGACCCGGATCGGGTTTTCGATCGTACCGAGCGGATGGGCGTCGGCGGCGGCGGCCAGCGCCTGCAGCTCCTCTTCGGGCGACGCCTGGCTCATCTGCGCGACCATCGCCTCGGGCGAGGTGGTGCGGGCACCGAGCCGCGGCTGCTGCGCGACGGCGGGCGCGGCGAGGATCAGGATGGCGGCGGTGAGGGGAATACGCATGTCACTCTCCGGAGGGGCTCGCGCCCGTTTAGGCGGGGCCAAGTGAAACTCAATGGAAATTGCGCGACTTGATCCTGAGCCCGCCGCCGGGCGCGCCCGGCAAGACAGGCACGCGGAGGTCGTGGCCGCCGTTCTTCGCGGCGTCGGCCGGGCCGGGGCGGTGCGGGAAATGCATCGCCCCGACCTCGGCCAGCAGCGAGGTCAGATCCTCGAGCCGGTCGGTGACGATATGGGTGACCTTGCCTTCGCGCTGCAATTTGCCCTCGATGGCGACCATCGCCGCGGACAGGATGATCCGGCGCTGCGCTTCGAAGATCCGCTGCCAGATGATGGCGTTGGCGATGCCGGTCTCGTCCTCGAGCGTCATGAAGGTGACGTTGCCGGCGCCGGGCCGCTGGCGGACGAGGACGATGCCGGCGATCCGGACCCTGTCGCCGTCCTTCAGCGCCCCGAGCCCGGCGGCGGGGGTGATCCCGCGCCGATCCAGCGCGGGGCGGAGGAAGGCGAGCGGGTGGGCGCGCAGGGAGAGCTGGACGGCGCGGTAATCCTCGACCACCTCGCGGCCCTCGGTCATCGGCGTCAGCGCCACTGCGGGCTCGTTCGCCCGCGCCTCGGCGGCGGCGAACAGCGGCAGCGGCGTCCCGCCCAGCCCCCGCACCCGCCACAGCGCCTGGCGCCGGTCGAGGCCGAGGCCGGCAAAGGCATCGGCGTCGGCGAGCTTCTCCAGCGTCGCGGCCGGCACGCCGGACCGGCGCCAGGCGTCGTCGACGCTGGCGAAGGGCCGCGCCATCGCCGCCGCCGCGATCTTCGCGCCATGATCGTTGGACAGGCCCTTCACCATCCTGAGGCCGAGGCGGAGGGGGAGCAGGCCTCTGAAGCCCTCCCCCTCGATGGGGGAGGCTTGGGTGGGGGTGAGCCTCGCCGCCCGCTCGGTGGGCCTCGAAAGTTCACCCCACCCCAACCCCTCCCCATCAAGGGGAGGGGCTTCGATCGTGCAATCCCACCGGCTCGCGTTGATGCAGACCGGGCGCACCTCGACGCCATGCTCGCGGGCGTCGCGGACGAGCTGGGCGGGGGCGTAGAAGCCCATCGGCTGGGCGTTGAGCAACGCCGCGCAAAAGATCTCGGGATGGTAGCATTTCATCCAGGACGAGGCGTAGGCGATCTTGGCGAAGCTGGCGGCGTGGCTTTCCGGGAAGCCGTAGCTGCCGAAGCCTTCGATCTGCTTGAAGGTCCGTTCGGCGAAGTCCTGCGTATAACCGTTGGCGATCATCCCGCCGATCATCTTCTCGCGGAAGTGGCTGACGCCTCCCGTCGTCTTGAACGTCGCCATCGACCGGCGCAGCGCGTCGGCTTCCGCGGGTTTGAAGCCGGCGCCGACGATCGCCACCTTCATCGCCTGCTCCTGGAAGAGCGGCACGCCCTTGGTCTTCTCGAGCACCTCGCGCAGCGCCTCGGACGGATATTCCTCGGGCTCCTTCCCTTCCCGCCGCCTGAGATAGGGATGAACCATATTGCCCTGGATCGGCCCCGGCCGGACGATCGCGACCTGGATGACGATGTCGTAGAAGGTGCGCGGCTTGAGCCGCGGCAGCATCGACATCTGCGCCCGGCTCTCGATCTGGAAAGTGCCGATCGTGTCGGCCTCGCAGATCATGTCGTAGACGTGGGAATCGTCCTCCTGCATCTCGGGAGAGGCGAGGGTGAGACGCCGCCCCTTGTGCGCCTCGAGCAGGTCGAAGGCGCGGCGCATGCAGCCGAGCATGCCGACGCCGAGGATGTCGACCTTCATGATCTTCAATTCCTCGAGATCGTCCTTCTCCCATTCGATCACGCTGCGGTCGGCCATCGTCGCCGGCGCGATCGGGACGAGATCGTCCAGGCGGTCGCGGGTGAGGACGAAGCCGCCGGGATGCTGCGACAGGTGGCGCGGCGTCCCGACCAGCTGGCCGGTGAGCTCGAGGGTGAGGGCGAGGCGCGGGTCGTTTTTGTCGAGGCCCAGTTCCTCGACGTGGCGTTCGGCGACGCCGTCGTTCGACCAGCCCCAGACCTGGCCGGACAAGGCCTGGGTGACATCTTCCGACAGGCCCAGCGCCTTGCCGACCTCGCGGACCGCGCCGCGGCTGCGATAGCGGCTGACAACGGCGGTCAGCGCCGCATGGTTGTGGCCGTAGGTCTGGTAGATCCACTGGAGCACCTCCTCGCGCCGTTCATGCTCGAAATCGACGTCGATGTCGGGCGGCTCGTCGCGGTCGTCGGACAAAAAGCGCTCGAACAGCAATTTGTGCGCGACCGGGTCGATCGAGGTGATCCCGAGCACGTAGCAGATCATCGAATTGGCCGCCGATCCCCGCCCCTGGCAGAGGATCTCCTGGCTGCGGGCGAACTGGACGATCGAATTGACGGTCAGGAAATAGGGAGCGTAGCGCCACGAGGCGACCAGCCGCAGTTCGTGTTCCAGCAGGTCCGCATAATCCGGGGGAATGCCGGCGGGGAATTTGGCGGCGAGCGCGGCCCGGGTCAGCCGCTCGAGCGCGTCCTGCGGGCTTCGGCCCGACATCACGATCTCGTCGGGATATTGGTAGCTCAATTCGCGAAGCGAGAAGGTGCAGCGCTCGACGATGTCGGCGCTGGCGCGGACCGCGTCGGGGAAGGATGCGAAGCGGCGCTCCATCTCTTCGGGGCTTTTGAGGAAGCGGTCGGCGAAGCGCTCGCGGCGGAAGCCGAGCGCGTCGATCGTGCAGTGCTCGCGGATCGCGGTAACCACGTCCTGGAGCATGCGCCTGTCGGGCCCGTCATAGAGGACGTCGCCGGTGGCGAGGCTCCTGAGGCCGTAGCGGCGGGCGAGGGCGTCCAGCGCATGGAGCCGCCTCGCCTCGCCCGGGCGGCGGCGATGGGTGAGCGCGAGATGGGCGCGGCTTCCGAAAATGTCGGCCATCTGCGCCAGCGCGGTTTCGGCGACCGCGTCGGCCTCGTCCGGCGCCAGGGCCGCGACCAGCCCTTCGGACCAGGCGGCGACATCCTCCCAATGGAGGAAGCATTGACCCTTCTCGTCCTTGCTGCGGTCGGCGCGGCCGTTGCCGGTGGTGAGCAGGCGGGTGAGCCGCGACCAGGCGGCGCGGTCCTCGGGCCAGACCAGCAGCGCCGTCCCGTCCATCAAATCGAGCCGGCAGCCGGCGACGAGGCGCACGCCGGTCTGGTCGCCGGCCCGTAGCGCCTTGATCAGGCCGCCGACGCTGTTGCGGTCGGCGATGCCGAGCGCCGGATAGCCGAGCAGGGCGGCCGCCGCGAACAGCTCCTCCGCGCTGGAGACGCCGCGCAGGAAGCTGAAATGGGTCGCGGCCTGGAGCTCGATATAGGTCATCCGAACAACCCGTGGAGATGCCAGCTGAGATCCTCCCTGCGATAGAGCCAGAAGCGGGCGCCGGTTTCGTCCTCGACCTGGAAATAGTCGCGAACCGCCTCCCGCCCCTCCGCCTCGCGCCACCATTCGCCATAGACTCGCTCGGGGCCGTCGGCGGCGGCGACGCGATAGGCCTTGCCGCGCCATCTGAAGCGCAAGGGGGCGCCGTCGGGGAGCAGCGCCATGACCTGCTCGACCGGCTCGGGCGGGATCAGCAGGCGGACCGGACGCGGCCAGCGGGGCCAAAATGCGGCCTCGGCGAGCGGGCCGGCGCGCGCGACGCTGCGTTCGGGCAGGTCGCTTTCATGCGCCGTGAGGCGGTGGATGCGGCGGGCGCCGAGGCGGACGGCGAGACGGTCGACCAGCAAAGCGAGATCGGGCGCCGGCGGCGCCCCGGCCAGCGCGCCCGCGATCGGCCGGGGGGCGAGCGGTTCGACGCGCAGCGCGACCAAGCGCAGCCGCTCGATGCCGAAGCCAGGCTCTATCATCGTGATCGTCGCCCAGAGAAGCCGCCGCAGATGATCGCGGTCGCGGACGGCGCGGGCGAGGTTAATATACTGATACTGCTCACTATTATCGACACGTTGGCAGACAAGGGCGAGGCGGCGGACGCCGAGCCCGGCTTCGGTGAGCTTGGGCACGAGGCGGCGGACGGCTTCCGCGGTGGCTTCCTCGATCGCCTCGGCAGTGGCGATCGGCTCCAGGAAGCGGAGCAGAACCGCGGGCGGCTGCTCGGGGACGATCGGATCGAACGGCTCCGCCGCGCGGCCGAGGGCCTGATCGAGGCGGAGAAGGAAGTGGAGCCCGAAGCGGCGCTGGAGCGGCGCCCGGGGCATGGCGACAAGCTCGCCGATCCGCTCGAGGCCGAGCCGGCTGGCGGCGCCGAGCGCGGCTTCGTCGAGGCGCAAAGCGGCGAGCGGCAGGGCGGCGAGCGCGTCGCCTTCGCGGCCCGCCGGGCAGAGCAGGATCGGCTGCGCGCCGAAGCGGGCGAGCGCGTGCGCCGCCCCGGTCGTGCCGGCGACGGCGACGCGGGCGGTGAAGCCGAGGCGGCGGCAGAAAGCGAGGATGCGCCGGCACATAAGCTCCTCGCCGCCGAACAGGTGGGCGACGCCGGTCAGGTCGAGCCAGAGGCCGTCGGGGCCGGAGCAGGCGGCGCGCGGCGTCCAGCGGCGGGCGGCGAACGCCCCCAGCCGCGCCAACCAGGCGGCATCGCCTTCGGGGTCGGCGGCGCGGACGTCGAGGCCGGAAACCAGGATCCGCGCCTTGGCGAGCGGCATGCCGGGGGCGAGGCCGAGCGCGCGCGCCTGGGGGCAGGCGGCGGCGAGGACGTTCCGATTGCCGACCCGATGGGCGGTGACCAAAGCGCCGTCGCCCGAACGCAGGGTGAGGCCTTGCGGCCGCGCTTCCCGCGCCCAGCGCGCGCCGGGCCGCCAGTGGCCGCCGCGCCCGGGCAGGGCGCGCTCGCCGGCGGCGCGGCGGGCCGCGGCGGCCTCAGGCGGCGGCGCGGCCCGCCTGATCCGGTCGATCGCCAGATCGGGCAGGAAGAGCGAGGCGAGCCTCGGCATCGGGGGCCTCCAACAGCCAGTCGTGGGGTGGGCCGCCGCGCTGGCGGGCAAGCGCGACCCGCCAGCGGGCGCGGCCGATGCCGTCGTGCGGCAAAGGCACGGACGGCGCGCTCCCGATCCGCCAGCGGGTCAGCGCGGCCGAGGGGATGGCGAGCGGATCGGCGCCGGCCCGGCGCCAGCGCCGGAGCAGCAAGGCCGCCGTGCCGCCCTCCTCGGCGGCGAGCTGGAGCCGGCGCGCCGGCGCCATCGCCATCCGCCCGACCTCGCCGACCAAAGCGGCAAGGCCGCCGTGGCGCACCCCCTCCTCGACCACCGCCAGCACCTCCTCGTCATTGCGGCATTCGGCGTAGATCAGGCGATCGGGCGTCAGCCCCGCCTGCGCGAGGCCCGGCGCGAACAGGTCGCGCCGCGACAGCGCCCAGAGCACCTGACCGCCTTCCCCCCGCGCGATCGCGAAGCGGGCGGCCAGAGCGGCGAGGAACAGGGTCGCGGCGGCCTCGTCGCTGGGCGCGGCCGTGGCCGGCGCTACCTCGTGCAGCCCGCACGCCAGCCCGCCGCCGGCCAGCCGCTCGTCCACCTCCGGGATGCCGAACGCCAGGCACGACGGCGCGGCGGCCGCGCCGGCAAGGCCGGACCGTTCGATCGCGCGCACCTCTTCCCGCAAAGCGGCGAGGCGCGCGTCCCTGGACAAGGCAGCGCGCATACGACTCGGACTCAGTTGTTCGCCTTATGTTCCGACGCATTTCCATCAGAGTCAAGTTCGGCGCGGTCGATCAGATCTCGACCTGGCTGCCGAGCTCAACCACGCGGTTGGTGGGCAGCCTGAAGAACTCCATCGCGGATTCGGAGCTCTTCATCATCCAGGCGAAGAGATGTTCGCGCCACAGCGCCATGCCGGGGCGCTTGGAGGCGATCAGCTTCTGGCGGCCGAGGAAGAAGCTGGTGCTCATCATGTTGAATTTCGGACCGCATCGGTCGACGCGGGCGAGGTCGCGTGGGACGTCCGGCTCCTCCATGAAGCCATAACGCAGGACGATCCGGAAGAAGCCCTCGCCGCAATCGGCGATCTCGATCCGGTCGGCTTCCTCGACATGGGGAACTTCCTCGACCTGCACGGTCAGGATGATCACTCGCTCGTGCAGCACCTGATTGTGCTTGATGTTGTGGAGCAAGGCCGAGGGAATGGAATCGGCCGCCGACGACATGAACACCGAGGTCCCGGACACGCGATGCAGCGACGGCGCGGCCGACTTGATGAAGATCGGAAGCGGAATCGCTCCCTCTTCCAACCGCTCGCGCAGCAGCCGGCGCCCCGTGGCCCAGGTGGTGAGGACGATGAAGATCAATGCGGCGACCAGCAACGGGAACCAGCCCCCGTCCGGAATCTTGGTGAGGTTCGAGGCGAAATAGGCGCCGTCGATGACGAGGAACAAACCCGTCACCGCGGCGGCCGCAACGCGGTTCCAGCGCCACACCCGGAACAGCAGCACCGCGATCATGCAGGTGGTGATGAACATCGTGCCGGTGACGGCGATGCCGTACGCCGAAGCGAGATTGGTCGATTGCCTGAACCCCAGGACGAGCAGCAGGACCATCGCCAGCAGCGTCCAATTCACGGCGGGGATGTAGATCTGCCCCGCGGCCTTTTCGCTGGTGTGGTCGATCCTGAGACGCGGAAGGAAGCCGAGCTGGACCGCCTGCCGCGTCACCGAAAAGGCGCCCGATATCACCGCCTGGCTGGCGATGATCGTCGCCAGCGTGGCGACGCCGACCAAGGGCAGCCGCGCCCATTCCGGCGCCATCAGGAAGAACGGATTGGCGGCGGCGGCGGGCTCGTCGATCAACAGCGCGCCCTGGCCCATATAGTTGAGCATCAGGCAGGGATAGACCAATGTGATCCAGGACAGCCCGATCGCCTTGCGGCCGAAATGCCCCATGTCCGCGTACAGCGTCTCGGCGCCGGTCACCGCGAGCACGACCGATCCAAGCGCCAGGAAGGCCAGCGGCGGATTCAACCAGAAGAAATAGGCGGCCCAAACTGGGTTGAGGATGCCGAGTATGTCGGGGTGGCGGGCGATGTTCGACGCGCCGAGCACCGCCAGCGCCGCGAAATAGACAAGGACGATCGGCCCGAAGATGGCGCCGACCCGCGCCGTCCCGCGCGCCTGGATCAGGAACAGGCCGATCAGAATCCCGACGGAAACGGGGATTACCAGCGGCGCGAGCCGCGCTTCGACGACGGTCAGGCCTTCCACTGCCGACAGCACCGATATGGCGGGCGTGATGATCGCATCGCCGTAGAAGAGCGCGGTCGCCAGGACGCCGAGCAGCACCAGCCCGCCGGTCCACTTGCCGCCCTCCAGCTTGCGCGAGATCAAGGCGAGCAGCGCAAACGAGCCGCCTTCGCCGTGATTATGGGCGCGCATGGCGAGCAACACATATTTCACCGTCACGATCAGCATCAAGGTCCAGAAGATCAGCGACAGGACGCCGAAGATGTGGGCCGGGTCCACGGCCAGCGGGTGCGGCCCGATGAAGCTCTCCTTCATCGCGTAGAGTGGCGACGTGCCGATGTCGCCGAAGACGACGCCGACTGCGCCGAGCATCAGCCCGGCCGAGCATCAGCCCGTGCAGACCTTCTTTCGGGCCATGGTGGGGGGCGTCGGCGCCCGCTCCGGCGGCAACGGCGGAGGCGGCTGCGTTCATCACGCCGCTTTGCGCGCCGTGCGCGTTAGGATTCCATGTGAAAAGGCGCGGTCGGCGTAAGGATCGCATAAAGACCGGCCGCCATCCTCTCGACGCGGGCGGAAGGAGGGTCCAAATGCGCGGCGATGGCTGGTTCCCGATCCTTTCCCGCACTGGCGAGAACCTATGCCGAGACGCTGGCGATGGTCGCGGCCTCGACCGGGCTGGGGCTGCTGATCGCCCCGAAATGGGGTAACTCGCCGGTCGACCTGCTCTATCTTCCGCCCGTTCTTTTCGCGGCCAGCCTCTATGGCCTGCGCCCGGCTCTGGTCGCCTGCGTCGCTTCTGCGCTCGCCTTCAATTTCTTCTTCACCGAGCCGGTGCACAGCCTCGCCGTCCACAGCCCCGCCGACATCGTCACCATGCTGATGCTGTTCGGGGTGGCGCTGGTCGTCAGCCAGCTCGCCGCTCGCATACGGGAGCAGGCGCGAATCGCCGCCGCCAACGCGGCCCGCAACGCAACGATCGCCGGTTTCGCGGGCCGGCTGCTGTCCTGCCCTGACGCGAACGCGATCGGCGCCGTAACCTGCGCGGATTTGTCGTCCTTGCTCGACGCCAACGCCGTTCTGTTTGCAGAAGGGGAGATGGTTGCCAGTGTGCCCGATGATGCCCAGCTGACGCCCGCCGACGTCGCCGCCGCATCGTGGGTGCTGGAGCACAGCCTCACCGCCGGCCGCGGCGCGCCGCGCCTCAATCCGGCGGAATGGCTGTTCTTTCCGGTGAAGTCGGCCGCGCGGACGCTCGCGGCGCTCGGTCTGGCCCGCGGCGACGGCCGCCCGCCCGTTTCCGATGAGAGGCTGCCGCTGCTGGAAAGCCTGCTCGACCAGACTGCCCTGGCCCTGGAACGGGCGGCGCTGGAACGCGAGATGCGCGACGTCGACTCCCTGCGCGAGCGCGACCGGCTGCGCGGCGCGCTGCTCTCCTCGGTCGGCCACGACCTGCGCACGCCGCTGACCGCGATCGCCGCCGCCGCAGCCGAGCTGCGCCGCGAAGACTCTGATAAAGCGCTCGTCGCGACGCTTGAAGCGGAGACTGCGACGCTTGATCGCTACATCAGCAATCTCCTCGACATGGCGCGCATCGAAGCGGGTGCCGTCCGGCTGAAGTGCGAACCCATCGATCTCGTCGACGCCGTTTCGGCGGCGACCAGGGACTTGCACCGGAGCCTCGCCGGCCGGTCCGTCACGGTCGATCTGCCTGCCGATCTGCCGTTGGTCCGCGCCGACCCGCATCTCCTCCATCATTGCCTGATCAACATTATCGGCAATGCGGCCCGGCACTCCGACGAAGGCGCACCGATTGCGATTGCCGCCTTTCGCGATCCGGACGGCGTCCGTCTTTCGGTCCAAGACCAGGGGCCCGGCCTGCCAGACGGCGGCGGCGATTTCGACCGCTTTGCGCACATCTCCGGGACCGACCGGACGGGCGGCGCCGGCCTCGGGCTGGCGATCGTCAAGGGATTTACCGAGGCGATGGGCGTGATTGTCGCCGCGACGAATCGACCCGGCGCCAAAGGCGCGCTGGTCACTCTGACATTCCCTGAACCGCTGGTGTTGCGTGACCAACAGGAGGCGGATGGTGCGCGTGTCTAAGATCCTGATCGTCGATGACGACAAGCATATCCGGGTGCTGTTGAAAACGACGCTGGCGCGCGCCGGCTACGCGGTGGTCGAGGCGGCATCGGCGCGCGAGGCGCTGAACGCCAAGGGAATCGACAAGCCCGATCTGGTCCTCCTCGATCTCGGCCTGCCCGACCGCGACGGGCTCGAGCTCCTTTCCCTGCTGCGCGCCGATTCCCCCTGCCGCATCATCGTCGTTTCGGCGCGCGAAGAGACCGAACAGAAGGTTGCCGCGTTGGACCTCGGCGCGGACGATTATGTCACCAAGCCGTTCGACAGCGACGAATTGCTGGCCCGCATACGCGCTGCGCTGCGGCAGCAGGCGCCCGCGCCGGAAGCGCAAATCGTCCGTCTTGGCGCGGTCGAGATCGATCTGGAGCGCCGCAGCGTCCGGCGGCAAGGAGAGATGGTGCACCTGACGCCGAAGGAATATGCGCTGCTGGCGGCGCTCGCCCGCCATCCTGGGCGGGTGATCACGCACGGTCAGCTTCTCCGCACCGCCTGGGGCCCGGCCCAGGAGAGCCAAACCGAATATCTGCGCGTCGTCATGCGCGCGCTGAGGCAGAAGCTCGAGGACGAGCCATCCCGACCGGCGCTGCTGATCAACGAACCGGGCGTGGGGTATCGGTTGCAGGGGGATTAGAGGGGCACTGGCCCCCGCCCTCCCTTGCCGCTAGAGAGGCGCCGTAAAAGATGGCGAGCAACAGCGCAGTCCAGATCGCGGAGGCCCCTCCGCGCGAAGCGCCGCGGCGGCGCAGCTGGAACCCCTTCGGGCTCCGCCGGCAGCCTTTTTTCGACGACAAGAACCGCGCCTTCTGGATCCTCCAGTCGACCGGCTGGGCGGGCTATTTCGTGCTCCGCACCCTGTCGGGCATCGGCAATGCGAAGGATTGGGGCTACATCCTCCACACCGGCCTTTTGACCGCCGCCGGCTATTCGATCACCCTCTTGATGGCGTCGGCCTATCGGCGCCTTATCCGGATGAAGCCGGTCTACACCTGGGTCGGGACGTTCGTGATCGTCGCGATCGCCGCCGGCGGCTTCTCGGCGATCGAGACGTGGAGCGCCGCCACCTTCATCGATCCGACGATCAGGCCGGAAGGGCTCCGCTTTCTGGGCGCGATCCTGCTCACCGTCTCGCTGCTGATCGCCTGGTCGGCGCTCTATTACAGCATCAACTTCTTCATCCTGCTGGAGGAGCAGACCGACCGGCTGCTGCGGCTGGAGAGCACGGCCTCGCACGCCCAGCTCGCGATGCTGCGCTACCAGCTCAATCCGCATTTCCTGTTCAACACGCTCAATTCGATCTCGACCCTCGTGCTGTTGAAACAGACCGACCGCGCCAATGCGATGCTGTCGCGCCTCTCCTCCTTCCTGCGCTACACGCTGGTCAACGAATCCACCGGCATGGTGACGGTCGCCCAGGAGATCGAGACGCTGAAGCTCTATCTCGAGATCGAGAAGATGCGCTTCGAGGAGCGTTTGCGGCCCCATTTCCACATCGATCCGACGGTGATGCGCGCCCATCTGCCCTCGCTGCTGCTCCAGCCCCTCATTGAGAATGCGATCAAATATGCGGTGACGCCGCAGGAGGAAGGGGCCGACATCTCGATCGAGCTGCGCCGCGACATCGACCGGGTGCTGATCAACGTCTCCGACACCGGCCCGGGCGCCGACGCCCACTATCAGGTGCGCGCGGCCCAATCGACCGGGGTCGGACTGGCGAACATTCGGGACCGTCTGGCGCAGGCCTATGGCGACAACCACAAGTTCGAGACACAGTCGGACATCACCGGGGGCTTCCGCGTGTTCATCGAAATCCCATATCAAATCGAAGCCGAGGAGCCGAAATGATTATCCGCACCATCCTGGTCGACGACGAGCCGCTGGCCATCCAGGGCCTGCAATTGCGCCTCGATCCGTACGAGGACGTCGAGATCGTCGACACCTGCTCGAACGGGCGCGAGGCGATCAGGAGCATCAAGACCCACAAGCCCGACCTCGTCTTCCTCGACATCCAGATGCCGGGCTTCGACGGCTTTTCGGTGATCCAGGGACTGATGGAAGTCGAGCCGCCCTTGTTCGTGTTCGTCACCGCCTACAGCGACCATGCTTTGCGCGCGTTCGAGGCCGACGCGGTCGATTATCTGATGAAGCCGGTCGACGAGGCGCGGCTCGCCGACACGCTCGAGCGGGTCCGGGTCCGGCTCGCCGAGAAGCGCGGGGTCGAGGAGGTGGCGGCATTGAAGGAAGTGCTCGCCGACGTCGCCCCCGAGGCGATGGAGAATGTCGAGGGGGTCGAGGACGCGCACGCCTCGAACCGCTACGAGAAGATGATCAACATCAAGGACCGCGGCCAGATCTTCCGCGTCGACGTCGATTCGATCGAGAAGATCGACGCCGCCGGCGACTATATGTGCATCTACACGGGCGACAACACGCTGATCCTCCGGGAAACGATGAAGGATCTCGAGAAGCGGCTCGACCCGCGCCGATTCCAGCGCGTCCACCGCTCGACCATCGTCAACCTCGACCAGGTCAAGCAGGTCAAGCCGCACACCAACGGCGAATGCTTCCTCGTGCTCGGCTCGGGCAGCCAGGTGAAGGTCTCGCGCTCCTACCGCGACGTGGTGGCGCGGTTCGTCCATTAGATGCTCGGCTTCGCGCTGCTGCTTGCCGCCGCCGCGCCGGCCGCCTGGGCGCCGGCACCGATTTCCAGCCCGATGTTCGAATCGCACCCTGCCTTCGATCCCCGCACCGGCGATCTCTATTTCGTCCGCTCCTCGCCCGAGTTTCGCGGCTGGCGGATCCTCGTGAGCCACTGTGCGCCCTCCGGGTGGAGCGTGCCGGCCGACGCGCCCTTCGCCGGCGACGGGGTGGAAGCGGACCTCGCTTTCGTCGACGGCGGCCGCACCGCCTGGTTCATCTCGACCCGGACCAGCGACGGCGTGCGCGGGCGCGGCCTCGACATCTGGACGGTGACGCGAGGGCCCGACGGGCGCTGGGGCACGCCGACCCGGCTGCCGGAGCCGCTCAATTCGGCCGGCAATGAATGGTTTCCACGCTGGGGCGGCGACGGCTGGCTCTATTTCGGCTCCGATCGGGCCGGCGGTCTCGGCCGGACCGACATCTGGCGCGGTCGCCAGGCGGCCGACGGGCGCTGGACGGTCGAGAATGCCGGGGCCGCGCTCAACGGCCCGGGCGACGATTATGAGCCTCTGATCTCGCCGGACGGCGCGCGCATGCTGCTGATGACCGCCGACGGCTATTTCGAAAGCCGCCGAACGGAGGCGGGATGGACGCCGCGGGTCCGGCTCGGACCGGAGATCAATGCCAACGGCTCCGAGATCGGCGCGCTCTTCTCGCCCTCGGGCCGCGCCTTCCTGTTCGCGCGCAATGTCGGCGCCGAACGATCGGGGGAGTTCCTGCTGGCCGGTGATCCGGAGCGCGGCTGGCCGCCCGCTTGCCCCCGAAACTGACCGTGAATAGGAAGATTCGATGACCCAGTCCGAGAAATTCCGCTTGTTCGCCGCGCTCCATGTGCCGGGCGATCCGGTCATCCTCTACAACGCCTGGGACGCGGGCAGCGCCAAGGTGATCGCCGAAGTGGGCGCCAGAGCGATCGCGACGGGGAGCGCCTCGGTGGCCGCGGCGCAGGGCTTTCACGACGCCGAGGCGCTACCGCTGGCGCTGGCGCTGGCCAATGCCGAACGCGTGGTCGCGGCGGTGGACCTGCCGGTGACGATCGACTTCGAAGGCGCCTATGCGGCCGATCCCGCGGGCGTCGCGGTCAACATGGCGAAGCTGGCGGCGACCGGCGCGATCGGCTGCAATTTCGAGGACCAGGTGATCGGCGGCGAAGGGCTGCATCCGGTCGAGGCCCAGGCCGCCCGCATCCGCGCCGGGCGCGAAGCGGTGGGCGCCGACTTCTTCATCAACGCGCGCACCGACATCTTCCTCAAAGCCAAGGCCGACACCCATGACGCGGCCAAGGTCGATGCCGCGCTCGAACGCGCCCGGGCTTATGCCGCGGCCGGAGCGAGCGGCTTCTTCGCGCCCGGCCTCGCCGACCTTGCCTTGCTGAAGCGGCTTTGCGACGCCTCGCCCTTGCCGGTCAACTTCATGGCCTGGCCCGGCACGCCCCCCGCGGCCGAGATCGCCGCCACCGGCATCGCCCGGATCAGCCACGGCCCGTTCCCGCACAAGCTGGCGATGAAGGCGCTCAAGGAGGCCGCGGCGGCCGTCATGGACTCGGGGGCGCAACGCCCCTAGCCTTCGCGCCGATGGGCCCGCTCTTGCAGCGTTTCGAGGATCCGGAGACCGAGCGCGCCTTTCTGCGCGCCGAGCGCAGCGAGCGCGGCCAGGCGATCCGGGCGCTGATCGTGATCGCGATCGCCACCTTGCTCTCCTACATCGTCATCAACCCGATGCATTTCCCGCCCGCCGGGGTGATCGCCTACACCCAGGCCGCGGCCATTTTGATCGTGCTGATGATCGGCTTCTTCCTGCTGACCCGCAGCCAATTCTACCTCGACAAGCCGTGGATCGACCTGCCGGTGTTCGTCTTGTTGGCGGGCACGATGAAGTGGCTGGCGCTGGTCCTCGCCGGCCTGTCGGCCGTCACCGGCTTCCCGCCCCACGTCATGGCGATGGTGCAGATGGCGATCACAATGGTGTTCGCCAGCGTCGGCTTCGCCGGCACCTTCCGGCTGTTCCTGATCTGGTCGTTCGGGGTGCTCGCGCTGTTCGCGATCTGGCTGATGACGCGGACCGGCATTCCGGACATCAGCCGCGTCTACACGCTCACCAATTTCTCGACCTTCTTCATCTTCGCGCTCTACTTCAACTGGGACATCGAGCGGCGCGCGCGCAAGGTGTTCGCCGCCAACCTCGCGCTCGAGGCCGAGCGGGCGAAGACCGAGGAATTGCTCTACAACGTGCTGCCCCAGGCGGTGGCGGCGCGCCTCAGGGCCGGCGAGGCCGTCGCCGACAGCTTCTCCGACCTGACCGCGGTGTTCGTCGACCTCGCCGGCTTCTCGACCCTCGCCAAGAGGCTGTCGCCGGGCCACCTCGTCGAATTGCTCAACACTTTCTTCTCGGCCGCCGACCGCTGCGCCGAGCGGCACGGCCTCGAAAAGGTCAAGACCATCGGCGATGCCTATCTCGCGGTCGCCGGCGGCATGGCCTCGGGCGGGAGCGACGGCAAGGCGGCGATCGCGTTCGCGCGCGACCTCATCGCCGAGCTGGTCGAGATGGAGAAGGGAAGCGGGCTCGCGCTGCAGGCGCGGATCGGCGTCCATACCGGCCCGGCGATCGGCGGCGTGATCGGCAGCACCAGGCTCGCCTACGATTATTGGGGCGATACGATGAACGTCGCCAGCCGCCTTCAGGGCGTCGCCCCGCTGAACGGCGTCGCGGTTTCCGAGGCGACCTATTTCCAGGTGAGGACGATCCAGGACTTCATCGCCCAATCGGTGGTGCTGAAGGGGATCGGCGAGACCGCAGCCTATGCGGCGCGGCTCGACGGACGCGGGGAGGAAGAATGACGATGGTCAAGGTGACGGGCGCGCCCGCCTAGGCTTTGGCCTTCCTCCGGAGGAAGGAGAAGAAGGAGCCGGCCGAGCCGGATTTGAGGACGGTCGCCTTGAACAGGCGCGAGGAGACGCGGATGATCAGCACGATCCACAGCGCCTGCCAGGCGAGCGCGAGCAAATGCGGCCACAAAGTCTCGGACTGGGCGCCGAAGGCGATCATCGCCATCGGCGAGCTGAACGGCACGATGTAGGCGGTCAGCGCGAGCGGGCCGAGGCCCCGGCCGACGACGTTGATCGCGAGCAGGAAGACGAGCAGCTGCAGCATCGTCACCGGCATCGAAATGGTCTGGATCTCGCGGATGTTGCTCGCCTGCGCGCCGATGCCGAGGAACAGCGCGCCGAGGATCATGAAATTGGTGGCGAAATAGAGGATCAGGAGGACGATCCAGATCGGCCAGCCGATCGCCGGCGCCACCGCCGGCAGCGTCACCCAGTCCTCGAACATCTGGTGAAGGGTGGTATAGCCCAGCGCGAACATGCCGGCCCACAAAGCGAGGCCGACCAGCGAGATGCCGAGCATCGCCAGCAGCTTGCCGAGGAACACCGCGTCGAGCGGCACCGCCGCGGCGAGCACCTCGATGACCTTGTTGGTCTTCTCCTCGACCAGGGTCGACAGCAGCAGGGTGGCGAGCAGCATGGTGACGGTGAAGATCAGCGTCTGGCCGCCCTTGGCGAGGTTGCGACGGATCATCTGCAGATTGCCCGCCGCCTGATCGGTCACCACCCGCTCCAGCGGCGCGGGCGGCGGCACGGCACCGGCGGCGCGCAAGGCGGCGGCGCGGCGCGCGTCGTCGACCAGCAATTGCAGCCGGTGCGCGACATAGCCGTCGGCCTTGAGCGGGCCGGTCAGCACCGGCCGGTCGAGCGTGCCGCTCAGCACCGCCGAATAGCCGCCATGCTCGTCCGCGAGCAAAGCCCGCGCCTGGACCGCGACATGCTGCGCCGGCGCGACGTTGCGCAGGACCGGGAAGCTCTCTTCGGACGTGCCCGTCACCAGCCGCTCGCGCGCCTCTCCGAGCGCGCCGGCGGTCGCGCTGTCGGCGACGACGGCGACCGCCGGCTGGGCGGCGGCCTGGTCCTGGGCGTCGGTCATCGACGCGAAGAAGAAGGCGAAGCCGAACAGGATCATCGGCGCGAGCAGGAATATGATGAAGGTCTTCGAAAAGACCGAGGCGACGAAGTCGCGCCGGGCGATCACCCAGGCGGCTTCGAACAGGCTCATCATGCGGCTTCTCCGAAGTCCGCCTGTTCGCTCGCCTCCATCTCCCGCGCCGCCGTCTCGCCGGCGATGGCGACGAAGGCGTCGTGGAGGCCGCTGCGCTCGATCGACAGCTCCTCGATCCCGGCGCCGCCGTCGATCAGCGCCTTCAGCAGCGGCTCGATGCCGCCCCTGGGAAGCTCGAACTGCCACAGGTCGCCGATCTGGCGCGCGTCGAGCGGCAGCGATTTGCGCCACGCCCCGTCGGCGTTGCGCGGCTTGAGGCGGACCTGCGGCCGGAGCCGGCCGCGCGCATCGCTGACCAGGCCTTCGAAGCGGATCCGGCCGTCGGCGATGATCGCGATCCGCTCGCACAGCCGCTCGGCGTGGTGGATGACGTGGGTCGAGAAGATGATCGTGGTGCCCGCCGCCGCCTCGTCGCGGATGAGATGCTCAAGCCGGCCCTGGTTGATCGCGTCGAGCCCCGAAAAAGGCTCGTCGAGCACGACCAGCTTCGGCCGGTGGACGATCGTGCCGAACAATTGGATGGTTTGGGCCATGCCCTTGGAGAGGCTCTTTATCGGCTTGTCGACATAGTCGCCGAGGCCGTTCTCCTGGAGCAGGATCTCGGCGCGCTTGCGCCCGGTCTCGAGCGGCAGGCCACGCAGGGCGCCCATGAAGGCGATCGCCTCGCGCGTCGTCATCGCCGGATAGAGACCGCGCTCCTCGGGGAGGTAGCCGACGATCTTCGCCGCCTCGAGCGGCCGCTCATGGCCGAGCAATGAGCGCCTGCCGGCATCGGGCTCGATGATGCCCAGCAGCATTCGCAGCGTTGTGGTCTTTCCGGCACCGTTAGGGCCCAATATGCCGTAGATCGCGCCCTCGGGCACGGCGAGATCGATCCCGTCTACCGCCCGCTTGCCGTCGAAGGATTTGACGAGGCCACTGGCCTCGATCGCTAGGTTGCCCTGCACTTGACTTGACTTCCCCCTGGGACAACTGGTCGTAGCGGGAGAAGATATTGAAAGGCAAGCCAAAGCTTCGCGCCGAACTGGAGGAAAAAGCCGCCGAATTGGGCTTTTGCGCGATCGGGATCGCCCGGGCCGACGCCGCCCCGAAGACGGCGGAGCGGCTCCGGGCCTGGCTCGCCGCCGGCGCCCATGGCGACATGATCTGGATGGCGCAGACGGCGGCGCGGCGGGCATCGCCGGCCGGGCTTTGGCCCGAGGTCAGGAGCGTGATCTCGCTGGGGATGAGTTACGCGCCGGAGGGCGATCCGCTGGCGCTCGCCGGCCGGCCGAACCTCGGGCGGATCTCGGTCTACGCGCAGGGCGCCGACTATCACGACGTCGTCAAGAAAGCGCTGAAGGCGCTCGCGCGCTGGCTGGTTGCGGAAGCGGGCTGCGACCTCAAGGTGTTCGTCGACACCGCGCCGGTGATGGAAAAGCCGCTCGCCGAAGCGGCCGGGATCGGCTGGCAGGGCAAGCACACCAACCTCGTCAGCCGCAGCGACGGCAGCTGGCTGTTCCTCGGCGCGATCTACACCAGTCTCGACCTCGGCGAGGCGCTGCCCGCGGACGAGGCCCACGCGGAGCGCTGCGGGAGCTGCACCGCCTGCCTCGACATCTGCCCGACCGACGCCTTCCCGGCGCCGTTCCAATTGGATGCGCGGCGCTGCATCTCCTACCTCACGATCGAGCATAAGGGGCCGATCCCCGACGAATTCAGGGCGGCGATCGGCAACCGCATCTACGGCTGCGACGATTGCCTCGCGGTCTGCCCGTGGAACCGCTTCGCCGACGCCGCGCGGGCGAACAAGGCGTTCCTGCCGCGGGCCGAGCTGGCGGCGCCAGCGCTGGCGGACCTGCTCCGCCTCGACGACGCGGGCTTCCGCAAGCTCTTCGCCGGCTCGCCGATCAAGCGGATCGGGCGGGGCCGGATGGTGCGCAACGCGGCGATCGCCGCCGGGAACAGCGGGCTGGCAGAGCTCAGGCCGGCGCTGCAGGCGCTGGCGGGCGATGCGGACGCGGTGGTGGCCGAGGCCGCCGCATGGGCGCTGGACAGGCTCAGCGCGCCTCCTGCCGGCGGCTGAGGGCGGCGATGCAGGAGGCGCGGTCGATGTCGCGGCCGTCGGGGAGGCGGGCGTCGATATGGCTGACGATGGGCTCGGCGCCCGCGCGCAGGGGATAGAGATAGGCGTCGAGCACGCAGACCGGGCCGAGGAACTGGAGCTTGCGCGCGCCGCCTTCGCGCAGGTCGAGATCGGGCGCGCCGAACAAAGCGACGAGGGCGCGGGCGCTCTGGCCGACCACGCTGTCGAGGCCGGTCGTCGAATAGGTCGGCGCCGGCGGCGGCGCGACCGGCGGCGCGACGCGCGGCGCCCGGGCGGCGGGCGCGACGCAGCCGGCGGCGAGCAAGCCCGCCATCGTCGCCGCCAATATCGTGCGCCCCCTCATCGCCCGCAGGGAATCACGGAACGGCGGCGGCGGCAAGCCGGGGCGCCGCACGCCGGCCACGGCCCGCCGCAACATTCCCCGTCACTCCCGCGAAAGCGGAAGTCTCGCTTCATTCTTGCGCGAGTGAGGAAAGCTGGATTCCCGCTTTCGCGGGAATGACGTAGGGTGGGTGGATGAGCCAGCTCCCGCCCTTCCACCTCGCCTTCCCCGTCCACGACCTTGCCGCCGCGCGCGCCTTTTACGGCGGGCTGCTCGGCTGTCCGGAGGGGAGGAGCTCGGACGAATGGGTCGACTTCGACTTCTTCGGCCACCAGATCGTCGCCCATCTCGTGCCGGACGCGGCGGCGAAGGCGGGCCGCAACCCGGTCGACGGCCACGACGTGCCGGTGCCGCATTTCGGCGCGGTGCTGGCGATGGCCGAGTGGGAGGCGCTCGCGGCCCGACTCCAGGCGGCGGGCGTCGCCTTCGCGATCCCGCCGACCGTGCGTTTCCGGGGTCAGCCGGGCGAGCAGGCGACGATGTTCTTCCGCGACCCTTCCGGCAACGCGCTCGAAATCAAGGCAATGGCCGACCCGGCGAACCTCTTCGAAAAATAGGGACAGTCCCTATTTTTCGACGCCGCCGAAGCGGCCGTCGACGTAGAGCAAAGGGTCGACCTCGGCGCGGGTGACCACGTCCTCGACGACGCCGATGAAGATCGAATGGGTGCCGAAGCGGTGATGGTCGATCCGCCGGCAGCGGATCGTCGCCTGGGCGCCGCGCAGGCGCGGCGGCGTCACGCAGTCATTGTCCCAGCCCCTGATGAAGCGCTGCGCCTCGAGGCTGCGGTCGGCGAAGATGGTCGCGATCTCGGCCTGGTCGCGATGGAGGACGTTGACGTTGAAATGGACGACATTTTCGATCTTGGGATGGACCGAGGCGGCCTGGTTGACGCAGACGAGCAGGCTCGGCGGATCCATCGACACCACCGAGACCGCGGTCGCGGTGATCCCCATCGGCTTGCCGTCGACGCAGATCGAAATCACGTTCACGGTCGCGGCGACGCGGCGCATCGCCTCCTTGAAGGCGGCGGCGAGCTGGGGATCCGTGTCGGTCATGCGCGCATGCTGTAGCCGCTTTGCCAGCACCTCGCAAAGCCAGCGCCCCGCGGTCAGGGCGGTGATGTCGGAGACGTCGAGGCTGGGATCGAACTCGGTCAAATCGACGAGGCGGACCTTGGGGTTGCGGACGAGGGTCCGCGCGGCGGCGAAGAACTGGCCGACGGGAAGGCCGCCCGGCCGCGCGCCGGGAGCGCCGGGGCATTGCGAGCGGTCGATCACGTCGATGTCGAAATCGACCATGATCGCCTCGACGCCGGCCGCCTCGAGCTTGTCCAGCACCTCGTCGAGGATCCAGTCGAGCCCGTCCTTGCAGTCGAACAAATCGTAAGCGCTGGCGCCGGCGGCGCGCGCGTCCTCCTCCATCTTGAGGGTGTTGGCGAAGGGCGCGAGGCCGATCTGGCAGATGTTCGCGCCGGGCATGCCGTCCTCGATCAGGCAGCGGACCGGGTTGCCGTTCAAAGGGCCGCGGTCGGTCTCGCGCATGTCGTAATGGGCATCGAGGGTGATCAGGCCTACTTTCTCCAGCGGCAGGCCGAGGCCGTGCGCGGCGGGCCGGGTCACCGCATTATTGCCGCCGAGCAGGACGACGAGCGCGTGATCGAGCGCGCAGGCCTCGACCGCGTCGCGGATCGGCGCGAAGCCGGCGGCGGGCGAGACGCCCTTGACCGGGACGTCGCCGGCGTCGCGGACGGCGAGATCGAGCTCCAGGCTGGCGGTCGTGTCCCAGGTGCTGAACCGCCGCAGCGTCCGCCGCACCGTTTCGGGGGCGAGATCGCAGCGGCCGGGCGTCACCGACCCCGCCTCCATCGGCGCGCCGAGCAGCGCGACCGGCGCCGCCCGATCGTCGGCGATCAGGTCGGCGATCGATTTCCAGCTCATCCTTTGCCCATATAGAGAAGACGCAATAGAAGGCGAGCCATGTGGGACCGGCTGCTCGTCGACTGCAACATCGCCACCATGGATCCGGCGGTCGAGGGCCCGTTCGGCGCGATCGAAAATGGCGCGATCGGCATCCAGGACGGCCGGATCGTCCGCGTCGGCCGGCGCACCGAGCTCGCCGGCTATCAGGCGATCCGGGTCGAGCCGCTCCACGGCGCGTGGGTGACGCCGGGGCTGATCGACTGCCACACCCACCTCGTCTTCGCCGGCAACCGCGCCGGCGAGTTCGAGCAGCGCCTCGAAGGCGCGAGCTACGAGGAGATCGCCCGCGCCGGCGGCGGCATCGTCGCGACGGTGAGGGCGACGCGCGAAGCGAGCCTCGAGGAGCTGGTCGAAGCGTCGCGGCCGCGCCTCAGGGCGCTGATGGCGGGCGGCGTGACCACGGTCGAGATCAAGTCGGGCTACGGGCTCGACATCGAAACCGAGCTCAAGATGCTGAAGGCCGCCAGGGCGCTCGAGGCAAGCGAGACGGTGCGGGTCGAGCGGACCTTGCTCGCGCTGCACGCGCTGCCGCCGGAATTCGCCGGGCGGCGCGAGGAGTTCGTCCGGCTGGCGACGGAGACCATCCTGCCGGCCGCCGCAGATTTGGGGCTGGCAAATGCGGTCGACGCCTATTGCGAGGGGATCGGCTTCAGCCGCGACGAGGTCCGCGCGCTGTTCGAGGCGGCGCGCGACCACGGCCTCGCGATCAAGCTCCATGCCGAGCAGCTCTCCAACCTCGGCGGCGCCGCGCTGGCCGCCGATTACGGCGCGCTCTCGGCCGATCATGTCGAGCATCTCGACGAGGAGGGCGTCGCGGCGATGGCGCGCGCGGGCACGGTGGCGGTGCTGCTGCCGGGCTCCTTCTACGCCCTAGGGGAGACGAAGAAGCCGCCGATCGGCCTGCTGCGCCGCTACGGCGTGGCGATGGCGGTGGCGACCGATTGCAACCCCGGTACTTCGCCGGTGATGTCGCCCACCTTGATGATGTCGATGGCCTGCACCCTGTTCGGCCTGACCCCGGAAGAGGCGCTGGCGGGGATGACGCGCGCCGGGGCGAAGGCGCTGGGCTTGCAGGATGAAGCGGGCACGATTAGCGCCGGCAAGGCCGCCGACCTCTGCATCTGGCGGATCGGCCGGCCGGCCGAGCTTTGCTACTGGATCGGGATGGCCGGACCCGAGCGCAGGATCGTGGCCGGCGAGGACGCCTGAATGCAGTCGAGACGCGACAACAGCCGCCGGATCGCGGCGCCGACCGGGCCCGAGCTGAGCTGCCGGAGCTGGGCGACCGAGGCGGCGATGCGGATGCTGATGAACAATCTCGATCCCGCCGTCGCCGAGGCGCCCGAGGAGCTGGTCGTCTATGGCGGCATCGGCCGCGCGGCGCGGGACTGGGAGAGCTACGACAAGATCGTCGAGGTGCTGCGGCGGCTTGGCGAGGAGGAGACTTTGCTGGTCCAGTCGGGCAAGCCGGTCGGCGTGTTCCGCACCCATCGGGACGCGCCGCGGGTGCTGATCGCCAATTCGAACCTGGTGCCGAAATGGGCGACCTGGGACCATTTCAACGAGCTCGATCGCAAGGGGCTGATGATGTACGGCCAGATGACGGCCGGATCGTGGATCTATATCGGCACCCAGGGCATCGTTCAGGGCACCTACGAGACCTTCGCCGAGATGGGCCGCCAGCATTATGACGGCGATTTGCGCGGCCGCTGGATCCTGACCGCGGGCCTGGGCGGGATGGGCGGCGCCCAGCCGCTCGCGGCGGTGATGGCCGGCGCCCATTGCATCGCCATCGAATGCCAGGAGAGCCGGATCGAGAAACGGCTCGAGACCCGCTATCTCGACCGCCGCGCGACCAGCATCGACGAGGCGCTCGACATGCTGCGCGCGTCGCCGGTGGCGATCTCGGTCGGCCTGCTCGGCAATGCCGCCGAGATATTGCCCGAAATGGTGAAGCGCGGCATCCGCCCCGACGCGCTGACCGACCAGACTTCGGCGCACGATCCGGCCAACGGCTATCTGCCGATCGGCTGGAGCGTCGCGCAATGGCTGGAAATGCGCGAGAAGGGCCCCAAGGCGGTGGCGCGTGCCGCCCGCGCGTCGATGGCGGTCCATGTCGAAGCGATGCTCGCCTACCAGCGCATGGGCGTGCCCACGTTCGACTATGGCAACAACATCCGCCAGGTGGCGAAGGACGAGGGCGTGACGCACGCCTTCGATTTCCCCGGATTCGTCCCGGCCTATGTCCGGCCGCTCTTCTGCCGCGGCATCGGGCCGTTCCGCTGGTGCGCTTTGTCGGGCGACCCCGAGGACATCTTCAAGACCGACGCCAGGGTGAAGGAGCTGATCCCCGACGACCCGCACCTCCACCGCTGGCTCGACATGGCGCGGGAGAGGATCGCCTTTCAGGGGTTGCCGGCGCGGATCTGCTGGGTCGGGCTCGGGCAAAGACATCGGCTGGGCCTTGCCTTCAACGAGATGGTGGCGAGCGGGGAGCTGAAGGCGCCGGTCGTGATCGGCCGCGACCATCTCGATTCGGGCTCGGTCGCCAGCCCCAATCGCGAGACCGAGGCGATGATCGACGGCTCGGACGCGGTCTCCGACTGGCCGTTGCTCAACGCCCTCCTCAACACCGCGTCGGGCGCGACCTGGGTGTCGCTCCACCATGGCGGCGGCGTCGGCATGGGCTATTCGCAGCATGCCGGCATGGTGATCGTCGCCGACGGCACGCCGCAAGCGGCGCGGCGGCTCGAGCGGGTGCTGTGGAACGACCCCGCCAGCGGGGTGATGCGCCACGCCGATGCCGGCTACGACATCGCCATCGACTGCGCCCGCGAGCAGGGGCTCGACCTGCCGATGGTGGGGTGCGGGACTAGGGACTAGGGATTGGGGACTGGGGGCTGGGAATGATTCGGGACTATCGGGAGCTCGATGTCTGGCGCCACGCCATGGACCTGGTCGAAGGCTTGTACCGGATTACTCGCGAGTTCCCGAAGGCCGAGGAGTATCGATTGACATCCCAGCTGCTGCGCGCCGCCGTTTCGGTTCCGGCGAATATTGCCGAGGGGAATGCCCGGGCCAGCCGGAGGGATTATGCTAGATTCGTCAGCATCGCGCGGGGTTCGCTGGCGGAAACAGAGACGCTCCTCGTGCTCGCGAAGCGGGTCGGACTGGGCCGTCCGGAATCGATTGACTCGGCGCTAAGTGAGGCCGACCGCGTCGGCCGCATGCTGAACAGCCTCCACCGCAGCCTGGAGAAGAGCGATCTCTAACCAGTCCCCAGTCCCTAGTCCCCAGTCCCTTGTTCTGAGGCCCGGATCGGTGACGCTCGCCGAGCTGCGCGCGATCTGGAACGGCGCCGGCGTCGCGCTGGACGGCGCGGCCTGGGCGGCGGTCGACGCGTCGGCAGCTAGCATCGCGCGGATCCTCGCCAGCGGCCGCACCGTCTACGGGGTCAATACCGGCTTCGGCCTGCTCGCCCAGACCCGGATCCCCGACGGCCGGCTCGCCGAATTGCAGAGCAACCTCGTCCTGTCGCACAGTTGCGGGCTCGGCGACCCGCTCGATCCCAGGATCGTCCGGCTGGCGATGATCCTGAAGGCGATCGGGCTCGGCCGCGGCCAGAGCGGCGTGCGCCGCATCGTCGTCGAGCGCATCCTCGCTCTGGTCGAGGCGGGCGCGCTGCCGGTGATCCCGAGCCAGGGCTCGGTCGGCGCCTCGGGCGACCTCGCCCCGCTCGCCCATCTGGCCGCGGCCCTGCTCGGCGAGGGCGAGATCGTTCTCGGCGGCGAGACGCTGCATGCCAGCGAAGCGCTCAAATATCTCGGGCTCGCGCCGCTCGCGCTCGGGCCCAAGGAGGGGCTGGCGCTGATCAACGGCACCCAGGTGTCGACCGCGATCGCGCTCGACACCTTGTTCAGCGCCGAACGCGTGTTCGGATCGGCGCTGATCGCCGGGGCGATGTCGACCGACGCCTTCAAGGGCACGGATGCGGCGTTCGACCCGCGCATCCATGCCGCGCGCGGCCAGCCCGGGCAGATCGCGGTGGCGGCGGCGCTGCGCGGCCTGCTCGAGGACAGCGCGATCCGCCATTCGCACGACGATTGCGACCGCGTCCAGGACCCCTACAGCTTCCGCTGCCAGCCGCAGGTGATGGGCGCGGCGCTGGATCTGATCCGCAATGCCGCGCGGACGCTGGAAATCGAGGCCAATGCGGTCAGCGACAATCCGCTGCTGTTCGGCGAGGAGGCGCTGTCGGGCGGCAATTTCCACGCCCAGCCGGTCGCCTTCGCCGCCGACATATTGGCGATGGCGCTGTGCGAGATCGGCTCGATCTCGGAGCGGCGCACCGCGGTCCTGGTCGACCCCAAGATGAGCGGCCTGCCGCCTTTCCTGATCGAGGACAGCGGCGTCAATTCGGGCTTCATGATCCTGCAAGTGACCGCGGCGGCGCTGGTTTCGGAGAATAAGAGCCTCGCCTTCCCGGCCAGCGTCGACACCATCCCGACCTCGGCCGGCCAGGAGGACCATGTCTCGATGGCCACGCACGGCGCATTGAAGGCGCGGCGGATCGCGCGCAATGCGGCGGGCGTGGTCGGGATCGAGCTGCTGGCGGCGGCGCAGGGGATCGACTTCCACGCCCCGCTGGCGACGTCGCCGCCGCTCAAAGCGGCGCATGCGGCGATCCGCGCCGCCGTGCCGTTCCACGACAAGGACCGCTATCTCGCCCCGAACGTCGCCTGGGCCCGGACCGCCGTGCTGGACGGCGTCCTTTCGGGCGCCGTCCAGGACAGTGTGTTCGACCCGGCGAGCGGCTAGATGAAGCCGCCGTAGATGACCCGGGTGCCGATATAGCCGATGATCATGAACACGATGATCGCAATCACCAGCGTCACCACGAAATAGCCGACCTGCTTGTCCGCGGCCACGCGCATCAGCCTGGGCAGGCCGAGATAGAGCGTGTAGAGCGAATAGATCGCGGCGATGAGGGCCAGCAGGCCGAGCATCGGAATGATGTAGAGCAGGCCCGCGACCCACGCGGCGGTCGGGTAATAAGCGGCGACCTTGAACGCCTTGAGCTGGTCTTTCGTGCCGCCGAAGCTCGGCGCCAGCGCGTCGATGATCATCGCCATGATGTAGACCCCGACCAGGCCAAGCACATATTGGACGACCGCCCCGACGACGATCGAGCCGGTGGTGACCACCGGAACGCCGAACGCCTGGGCCATCCCCGCGATCTCCGCATTGGGACGGGGCATGAAGAAGATCAGCCCCAGCGCCATGCAGATCGCGGGGATCGCGGCGAGGATCATCACATAAGATGTGTAGATGCCACCGATCGTCGCCGGCTCCGCGTCGATCACGTCCCATTCGGTCTTGGGACTCATGATGATGTCCTTGACGCGGTCGAACAGGCCCTTGTTCGGCCCGCCGCCGCCGCCGCCGCTCAGCGTGTTCGGATCGCCCGGTGTCGGTTCAAGCATCGCTAGACTCCCCTGTCTGGTGAGGGGGGAATGAAGCATGTTCGGGCACAAATCTCAAGCGATCCGAAGCCGACGCAAAAAACCCCGCCGAAGCGGGGTGTTGCGGGATTTCGGGATGGGTTTCGGTGGTTGCGGGGGCAGGATTTGAACCTGCGACCTTCAGGTTATGAGCTTGACGAGATGCCGCCACCAAGGCCGGTCCGGGGGACCGGCCGACTGGCGGCATGGGCTGCTGATGCGTTGACGTTGGTTGCGGGGGCAGGATTTGAACCTGCGACCTTCAGGTTATGAGCCTGACGAGCTACCGGGCTGCTCCACCCCGCGACACCTATTTCTGGCCTCAGGCGCCGGCGCCGGCATCCGCCGGCTTGGCTATCCTCCCCGGCAAGCCGGGTCCGGGCGGCCGTTCGGCCTTGCGAAGCCAGCGGCTTCGGGGTCGAGACCCGGAAATGACAAAGTGAATGGGTTCGTTCGATTCCGCGCACGCCGCCTGCAAAGCCTGGCGACGACCTACTCTTCCAACGCTTAAGCGGTAGTACCATCGGCGCTGCCCGGTTTCACGGCCGAGTTCGGGATGGGATC
>Ga0193745_1000004_pt1:0-107500 | contig 315489 bp, 330 predicted proteins | sample L1a2metaG_FD_145899 | JGI IMG/M metagenome (GOLD analysis project Ga0193745, IMG submission 145899) | Soil microbial communities from a riparian zone of the East river system, Colorado, United States - L1a2 | ecosystem: Environmental > Terrestrial > Soil > Riparian zone | place: USA... | reverse complement strand
CGCATTCGACGGTGAGGACCTCGCTCCCTTTCGATTGGAGGATGGCCGAGATGGTCATGTCGCGGCTCCCATGCTGGCGTCCGACTCAGGCGCGGATGATCTCACGGGAGGCAGCCAATTGAAAGACCGGCCCGGCCCGGCCCGTCGGCCCGCCCGCCCGCGGCCCCGTCGGCAGACGCGCCGCCAACGTGCAAATTATTGAAATTGCATCCGAAACGGTCCGGGTTGGCTTTGACTCAACCCGGCCGGGCGCGCGGTCCTGATCGATCGTGCTCAGCGATCTTTCTGATCACGAAAGCACAGGAGATTATGATGAGCGAATCCAATATCGGCCTTTTCCCGGTCAACCTCATTGTCGCCAACGGGCTGATCGGCGGTCCGACTCTGCACCTCGATCTCCTGGTGAACGCGGCCACCGGCGCGATCACCGGCTCGGGCAGGATTAGCCAGGCGCTGGCGCCGCCGTGGGGCGATCTGCCGATTCCCGACATTTCCGGTCAGATGGAAATCGTCGGCACTCCGACCGCCGAAAGGCTGCTGCGGGTCATGGGCCGGTACGGCATCCCGTTCGGCCCGCCGCCGCTGCTCGGCCATATCGAGGCGCTCATGACGATGGCCTGCGCCGTCGAATTCGCGACGTGGAACGGCAAAGGCGGCTTCAGCTACGGGCCGCACGCCGAGCACCGGGCGACCAATTGCGTGGTCACCAAGGTCGGCCCCGACGCGGACGTGAAGGTCGGCACCCTCGACACCGTCCCGGCCTAACCGTGACGGCGGGAGGCGGGGCGCGCGGCCCCGCCTTCTGCGTGCCGCCAATCTCCCCTTGATGAACGATGCCCTTGCCGCCACATGGCGGCGATGCCCCAGCACGATCCCGTCCCGCCGCGGAGCGGACCCGATTACGAGCGCGCCGCGGCCGCCTGGACGCGCTATTGGAAGATCATGCGCTGGATGGCGCTGGCGGCGGTCGTCACAATCCTCCTTTCCCTCATCTATCTGAAGAGCTTCGGCGACCCGGTGCCGATCCACATGCTGATCGCGACCGTCGCCGGCGTCGGCCTGACAATGCTGGTCGGGACCGGGCTGATGGGCCTCCTCTTCCTCTCCAATCGCTCCGGCGCCGACGACGAGGCCGGCGGCGGCCCGGACGATTCGCCATGACCCGGGATCGCGGCGAGCCGATCCTGCGGGTCGTGCCGGGGCCAGGCGACATCAACGCCAACGGCCATATCTTCGGCGGCTGGGTGCTCAGCCAGATGGACATCGCCGCCGGCATCGTCGCCTCGCGCGAGGCGCAGGGGCCGGTCGCGACGGTGGCGATCGAGGCGATGGAGTTCATCGCCCCGATCCTGCTGCGCGACCTCGTCTCGGTCTACGCCAAGGTCGAGCGGATCGGCCGCACCTCGATCTCGATCCGGATCGACGTCATCGCCAGCCGCGATCGCGGCACCAGCGAGGTCAAGGTCACCGAAGGCGTGTTCACCTTCGTCGCCCTCGACGAAAAGCACCAGCCGCGGCCGGTCAAGCGCGACCAGGCCTAGCCGCTCACTGGGTCGTGTAGGAACCCTGGGTCCAGGTGCCGGAGCCGTCGCTGCACCACTCGGTGGTCTTGTCCTCGAACGTGCAATAGACCCGGATGTGGGCGGCGCCGCTCGCCTGCCAGACCATCGCCGAGACCTGCGACCCGGGCGCGCTGAACGCGCCGGTGGTCCACCCGCCGCCGTCGGCGCAGCGTTCGGTCACCGTGTACATGTCGCTCGAATAGACCCGGATATGCAGCTGTCCGCCGGAATCGAACCAGTTGATTGCGGCAGTGCCGACCGGGAAATTGGGATTGTCCTGCGCCATGTCTTATCCTCTCTTGTTGGAAAAGACGGCCCCGCGACTCGCCGCCCGCCCGACACGGTCGGGCCTTCCGGGCACTGTTGCAACCTGAACTTGCGCGATCCTCAGCGCGGCGACAGCCGGTAGCGCAAGGTCGCGCTGCCGTTGGCCGGGACGGTCACCGCCCAGAGCGGCATGCCGTTGCGGCTGGGAAGGCCCGGCTCCGCGCTGAATTCCCACCCTTGCGCCCAGATCTCGCTTTCGAAGCGGACCGGCTCGGCGCGGTCGTTGGTGACCACCAGCTGATAATCGCTGCCGCCGTCATGCTCGGCGACCAGGGTGAGCTCGCTGCGCACCGCGGGCGTCGCGCCGAGGTCGATCTCGACATCTTCGCCGACCGCGCGGTCGCGGACCGTAGCCTGACCGACCAGCAGCGGCCGCCCGCCGCGCTCGGCGAACAGCATCAGCCGGCCCGCCGGCAGCGGCAGGCCGAGTCCCTCCGCGGCGCGGTTGCGCGTCACCAGCATCCGCTGGGCGAAAACGACCGCGGTGGCGTTGGGGAAGACGCGGCGGCGATAGACCAAAGCGACCTGCACGTTCGGGCGCTGGAGCAGGGCAACCTGCTTCTGGCTGCGCGCCGCGACGGTGACCGGCTCGGGAATGCGGTAGAGCTTGAGGTCGCCCAATTCCTCCTGGACGGCCTGCATCGGCGGCGGCGGCGGCGGGGGCGGCGGCGCCATCATCGGCAGCGGATTGATCATGCCGCGGGCGTCGGCAAATCCGCCCACTTCGATATCCTCGGCCACCTGCAGCTCGATGTCGCTGGTCGTGCCCTGCGGCCAGCATTGGATATTGAGCGGGCCGCCCTCGGCGGGCTGAACCGCGGCATAAGTGCGGTTGAGCCGCCCTGCGACCGCCTGGGTGTCGGCACGGGGGAAGCTGGTCTCATCCATGCTTGCCAGGGTCAGCCAGGCAAAGAGCTGCAAGTGGGTTCCGTCCGGCGCCAGCGTCGCGACATAATTGGCCTGCCAGTCGAAGCCGCTGGCGAGATAGGAGAGGGTGATTGTGGCGGTGACCGGCCGGGCGCTGCGCGCGCGCACCGAGAGGGTCGGCCGCGCCGACAGGCCCGGCGGCACCCGGTCGTAAACCAAAGTCTCGGGCAGCCCGGTGCAGCGCAGCGCTTCGAACCCGCTTTCGGTCTGGACCACGACCGCGCCGGCGGCGCCGGTGCGGACGATCGCGTCCTGCTCGCGCACGCGCCCGGTCGCGCGCGAGGTGCGCCTGAGATGGACGCGCATCCCCAGCGAGCGGTCGAGCAGGGTCGCGGGCGAGAGCAGATAGGCGTCGCGGTTGCGCTCGATCACGCCCTCGGCAAGGCCGGTGACGATCGCGCTTTGCGGCAGGATGCCGCCGGCGACGCCCTCGAAGCGCAGCTCGGCCTCGCCGGCCGGCAGCGTCACCCGGCGCGTCTCGCTGATCAAGGCATAGCCGTTCAGCCATCTGAGGTTGGGTTGCTGCTCGGGCATGCGGTTGGGGTCGCGATAGACGGTGACCGCGACCCGGTCGGGATTGGGCGAGGTCGCGATGGTCTGCGCGTCGGCCGGTGCGCCGGCCGCGGCGAGCAACAGGAGCAGGGCGCGCGGCGTCCGGGTCATGCGGTCAATCGTCGGCCTCGACGAGACGATAGCGCAAGGTGACGGTGCCGTTGGCCGGGACGGTCACCGCCCAGAGCGGGCGCCCGTTGCGCCGCGCCAGCCGGCTGCGCGGCCGGAAACGGTCGCCTTCCTCGACCTCGAACTCGACCTCGTAGCGGACCGGCGCGGCGCCGTCATTGGTGACGGTGAGGAGATGATCCTCCCAATCCCGGCCCGAATCCTCCTCCTCGATCCGGCTGGTCACTCCCGGCGCCTCGGCGAGTTCGATCTCGACATCCTCGCCGACGGCGCGGTCGTCGAGCGCGCCCTCGCCGATCAGGATCGGCCGGCCGCCGAGCGTAGTGAACAGTTGGACCCGACCAGCCGGCAGCGGCATGCCGAGCCCTTCCTCGGTGCGGTTGCGGGTCACCAGGAACCGGGTCGCGCGGTAGGAGGAGCCGTCGTCGTCGGGGTCGAGGCGCATGCGGTAGACGGTCTGCACCGCGACGTTGGGCTGATCGAGGAAAGCGACCTGCTTCTGGCTGTTGGCGGCGACCGTGACCGGCTCGGGAATGCGATAAAGCTTGACGTCGCCCAGCGTCTCGGCGGCCGGGATGCGGCTCCCGGTGAGGACGACCAATTCGTCGCTCACCGTGGTGACCGCCGCGAACGACTCCAGATTGCCCCGGCCCCGGCGGGTATCGCGGCGCGGCTCCGGGCGTCGCAGCGGAATGTCGCTGGTGCGCTGGGCTGGCCAGCAGCGCAGCTGGAGCCGGTCCTCTTCCCGCTCCTCATGCCGGACGCGCTCGCGGTTGAGCCGCCCGGCGACCGCCTGGGTGTCGGCGTTGCGGAAGCTGGTTTCGTCGCTGCTGGCCAATGTCACCCAGGCGAACAGGTCGACATGGCTGCCGTCGGCGGCGAGGTTGCCGATATAATTGGCCTGCCAATCGAAGCCGCTGGCGAGATAGGAGAGCGTGACATTGGCGGTGACCGCCTGGCTGGAGCGGGTGCGCACCGACAGGGTCGGCCGCGCCGAGAGGCCGGCCGGCACCTCGCTGAAGATCGGCGTCTCGCGCAGTCCGGTGCAGCGCAGCGCCTCGAAGCCCTCGGAAGTCTGCAGGACGAGCGCGCCGTCCGCGCCGCTGCGGATCACCGCCTCCTGCTCGCGCACGGCGCCGGTCGCGGCAGAGGTGCGGCGCAGGTGGACGCGGCGGCCCAGCGAGCGGTCGATCAGGCTGTTGGCGGAGAGCAGATAGGCGTCGCGGTTGCGCTCGACGATGCCGTCCGGGAAGCCGGTGACGATCGCGCTTTGCGGCTGGATGCCGCCGGCGACGCCTTCGAAGCGGATCTCGCTCTCGCCGGCCGGAATCGCGATCCGGCGCGTCTCGCTGATCAGGGCGTAGCCGTTCAGCCATCGAAGGTCGATCGCGGTGCGCGCCGCGCGGCCCGGCGCCCGGTAGATGGTGACGTCGACCTCGTCGGGCCCGGCCGAGGTGACGATCGTCTGGGCGCCCGCCGGCGACGCCGCCAACGCGAGCAGGAGACCAAGGATCGAGGCGCGCGGGCGGCGCATCGCAGCCCTTAGAAGCGGGTGTCGAAGGTCGCGGTGACGCTCGCCTCGCCATTGGCGGGGACGGGGACGTGCCAGAGCGCTTCGTCGGCCGAGCGCCGCTCGCTCGCCATGCTCTCCTCGGCGATCCGCGTGTCGCCCCACAGACCCGACTGGAGCAGGTCGACGGTGACCGGCTGCGGCCGGGCGTTGGTCAGGGTGTAGCGCATCGTCGTGCGCCAGCGCTCACCGTTCACCCGCTCGCGCCGCTCGACGGTGGCGCGGACCTTGACGTCGAATGCCTGGCCGGTGACGAGGCCGAGCTGCGAGCCCATCGGGGTGTGGCCGATATTGCTTTCGCCGACGAACTGGGGATTGCCGCGGGCGTCGCGCTGGTAGACGCGGACCGTGCCGGCCGGGAGCGCATCGCCGAGCCCCTGCTCGCGCGACGAGGAGAAGCGGAGCACGGTGTTGGCGCTCTGCGGCTGCTCGGTCGTGCCGAGCCAGGCGTTGCGATATTCGTAGGCGCGCGCCGCCGGCGTATTGTGGACGTCGAGGAAGCTGACCTGCTTGGTCTGGCGGTTGGCGATCGTCGTCCGCTCGGACAAGGGGTAGAGATAGAAATCGCCGATCCGCTCGCGGTCCGAGGTCTCGGTGCCGGGCTGGCGAACCGGCCCGCGCCGGGGATCATAGCCGCCATTGCCCTCGCCGACGGCGCCGGCGACGAGCAAGGTGTTGGCGTTGACGTAGGGCGTGCCGCTGCTGTTGGTCAAAGTGATCCAGCCCTGGACGTCCATCCGGCCGTTGGCCTCGTCGCCATCCGGCCGTTGGCCTCGTCGAACAGGGCGACATAATCGGCAGACCAGCCGAGCCCCGCGCTCAAATAGGTGAGCGTCACCGGCCGGCGGCCGACGCGCTCGCTCTGGACGGTGACCGAGAGCGTCGGCCGGGCGCGCAGATTCTCCGGCACCCGGTCGAAGATCACCCGCACCGGCAGGCCGTCGTCGCGCAGCACCTCGATCCGCTCGCCGATCTGGAGAACGACGCCGCCATTGGCGGCGAGCACCCGCGCCCGTTCGCGCACCTCGGCGCCGGTGGCGGGGTTGGTGCGCACCAGGGTGATCGTCTCGCCGACCGCCTTTTCCATCAGCGCCTGGGGCGAAAGCAGGTCGAAATCGAAATTCTGCTCGACGATACCGACGCCGGTGCCGGACAAGGTCACGGTCTCGGGGCGGATCTGGGCGGAGACGTCGGGAAATTCCTGGCGCGAGCGACCGGCCGGGATGTCGAGCTGGCGGGTGTCCTGCACCAAAGCGAGGTCGCCGTTGTAGATGGTGACCGCGACGTCGCCCTGGGCGCTCTGCGAGGGCGGCGGGATCGTGTTCTGGGCGAGCGCCGACGTCGCCATCAGCGCGGAAATCAGGATCAAGGCACGCATCAGGACGCTCCCCTTTTTTTGGTTCGGGGGAAGCGTCCTACAGCGCTGCTTTCAGGTCAATGAACAAAGTCGCCGCGGGTCAGGCCGCGGGGGCGATATCCTCGTCGCTGTCGCGGGGGCGGCGCGGGCGGCGGGCCCGCCGGGCCGGCGCCGGCGCCTCCTCGCTTTCCTCGGTCGCCACCGAGATGGCGGGCGGCAGGACGTCGAGCGCGATCCGCTCCTCGTCCATCTCGCCGCGGTCGTCGTGCTCGGGCCGGCGCTCGCGCGGCCGGCGGCTGCGAAGCTCGCCGTTGCGGTCATCGCGGGCGTCGCGCTCGCGGGGCTCGAACTCCTCGGGCTCGCGCTCGGCGGCCTCGCGGGAGGCGTCGGCCTCCTGCTGATCCTCATCGTCGTCCTGATAATCGTCGCGCTGGCGCGGACGCTGCTCCTCGAAGCGGGCGCGGTTCTCGTTGAGGACGCGGAAATAATGATCCGCATATTGCAGATAATGTTCGGTCTGGACCCGGTCGCCGCCCATCTGGGCGTCGCGGGCGAGCCCCTTATACTTTTCCAGCAGCTGCGCCGCATTGCCGCGCTGCCGGTTGTCCTGGCGGTTGCCTGGACCGGGATTGTTGCTGCGCGGCGGGCCACCGCCGCCGCCGCCGCGGCCGCGCCTGCGGCCACCCTGACGATTGTTGATCAAACGATGTTCCTTACCAAGGGTGGTTCTACTCTGCCCTCTAAGCGGCCGGGTCCTTTCCCGGCCTCATTTTCCTGCACGACCCGGGAGGCGAAGCGCCGCGATCCGGCACCCAGCCACCACTCCGAAACCGCCTCTCGCAAGCGACCAAGCCATCGGGGGTCGGCGACGTCAGGCCCTCACGCATCCTCTGCTGTGGTCGGCCCCGTCCCTGCCCCCTATGTAGCCAGCCCCGCACGGAAATCCAAGGGAAAAAGATTTACTCTGTATCGACCGTCAAAACGAGGCACCGGACGATCCCTTTAAGGTCCTTTCGTGACTTTATCGTGAAGCCCGCCTTCGCCATCAGCGCGGAGACGGCTTTCCCCTGGCTCGCGCCGATTTCGAGGCAGATCATGCCGCCGGGCGCGAGCAGGCGCGCGAATTGCGGCGCCAGCGCCCGATAGGCGTCGAGCCCGTCGCCGCCGGCGAACAGCGCGCCATGCGGCTCGAACGCGACGACGTCGGCGGGCAGCTCGGCCGCGCGGGCGACATAAGGGGGGTTGCACAGGATGAGGTCGAATCGCTCCCCGATCCCCGCGCCCCAGTCGCCGAGCCGGAATTCGGCGCGTCCGCGGGCATTGCGGCGCGCATAGCCAAGCGCCGCTTCCGAGGCGTCGATGCCGAGGCCGGTCGCCCCGGGCCATTGATCGAGCGCGCCGAGGAGCAGGGTTCCCGGGCCGGTGCCGAGGTCGAGGATCCGCGCCGGGCCAGCTTCTCCGAAATGGTCGAGCGCGGCCTCGATCAGGGTCTCGCTGTCCGGGCGGGGAACGAGCGCGCCCGGGCCAATTTCGAGCTCGATCGTCCAGAAGGCGCGGCGGCCGGTGATGTAGGCGAGCGGTTCGTGGCCCAGGCGACGCAGGAGCAGCGGCTCGAATGCCGCCGGGGCCGAATCGCCGCCCCTCTCCAGCAGCATCGTCTCGCGCGTCGTCCCGAGCGCATGGGCCATGAGCAGCTCCGCATCGAGGCGCGCGGTCTCGCTGACGGCGGCCAGCCGCGCCGCCGCGGCGGCCAGGGCTTCACGCACCGTCATCGAGGCTCGCCAGGCGCTCGGCCTCGTCCTCGGCGCTCAGCGCGCCGATCAGCTCGTCCAATTGGCCTTCGAGGATTTCGGGCAGGCGGTGGAGGGTGAGGTTGATGCGGTGGTCGGTGACCCGCCCCTGCGGGAAATTGTAGGTGCGGATCCGCTCCGAGCGGTCACCCGAGCCGACCATCGACTTGCGCGCGCCGGCCCGCGCCGAGGCGAGCCGCTCGCGCTCGAGCTCGTAGAGGCGGGTGCGCAGCACCTTCAGCGCCTTGGCCTTGTTCTTGTGCTGCGACTTCTCGTCCTGCTGGATGACGACGAGGCCGGTGGGGAGGTGGGTGATCCGGACCGCGCTGTCGGTGGTGTTGACCGATTGGCCGCCCGGGCCGGACGAGCGGTAGACGTCGATCCTGAGGTCCTTGTCGTCGATCTGGACGTCGACCTCTTCGGCCTCGGGCAGCACCGCGACGGTGGCGGCCGAAGTGTGGATGCGGCCGCCGCTCTCGGTCACCGGCACCCGCTGGACCCGATGGACGCCGCTCTCGAACTTGAGGCGCGCGAACACGCCGCTGCCCGACACCGAGGCGATCGCCTCCTTATAGCCGCCGACTTCGGACGCGCTCGCCGAGATGATCTCGAAGCGCCACCCCCGGCCTTCCGCATAGCGCTGGTACATGCGCAGCAGGTCGCCGGCGAACAAGGCGGCCTCGTCGCCGCCGGTGCCGGCGCGGATTTCGAGCATCGCCGCGCGTTCGTCGGCGGCGTCGCGCGGCAGCAGCTTGAGCGCGAGGTCGCGCTCGGCCTGCGGCAACTGCGCCTCGAGATGGGCAAGCTCCTCCTGCGCCATCTCGCGGATGCCCGGGCTCGGATCGGCGAGCATCTCGTCGAGCACCTCGATCTCGGCGCGCAGCCGCCGCAATTCGCGCGCCGCCTCGGCCACGGGCAGGATCTCGGCATAGTCCTTGGAGAGCTGGACGAACCTGTCGGGAGCGAGATCGGGCGCCGACATCGCCGCCTGCAATTCCTCCTTGCGCGCCTCGATGGCGGCGACCCGTTCGGCCGAGAACCGGGTCATTGCCCGCCCAGCGCCTTTGCGAGGCCGGCGAGCGGGATGTCGCGCTGCTCGCCGCTGGCGAGATTCTTCACCGCCGCTTGCCCGCGCGACAGCTCGTCCTCGCCGAGGATGACGGCGTAGCGCGCGCCGCTGGCGGCCGCCTTCTGCATCCGCCGCTTCAAATTGCCGCGGAAAGCCATGTCGCAGACCAGGCCGGCGCGGCGCAGCTCGGCGATCAACCGCAGCGCCTCGGCCTCGGCCGCCTCGCCCAGCGGCACCAAAGCGGCGTCGATGCCGGCCGGCGCGGGCGGATCGAGCAGCATCGCCAGGCGCTCGATGCCGCAGGCCCAGCCGACCGCCGGGGTGGCGGGACCGCCCATCTGCTCGATCAGGCCGTCATAACGGCCGCCGCCGATCACCTGGCTCTGCGCGCCGAGATCCTCGGTGACGAACTCGAAAGTGGTGTGGCGGTAATAATCGAGGCCGCGGACGAGCCGCGGGTCGCGCGACCATTTGACGCCGATCACATCGAGGCCGGCGGTAACCGCGGCGAAGATGTCGGATGCCTCGGCGGTGAGGAAATCGTCGATCACCGGCGCCGAATCGACGACGGGGAAATCCTGGTGCTGCTTGGAATCGAGGATGCGGAGCGGGTTCTTTTCGAGCCGCTCACGGCTTTCCTCGGAAAGATCGCTCTCGCGGGCGCGGAAATGCGCGAGCAAGGCGCCGCGCCAGGCCTCGCGCGTGGCCGGGTCGCCGAGCGTGTTGAGCTTCAATTCGATCCGCTCGGCGATGCCGAGCTCGTCGAGCAGGTGCGCGGCCATCGCGATCAGCTCGACGTCGGCGGCGGGCTCGGCGGCGCCGATGATCTCGGCGTCCAATTGGTGGAACTGGCGGAAGCGGCCCTTTTGCGGGCGCTCGTAGCGGAAGGCGGCGCCCCAGGTCGCGATCTTCAGCGGCGTCAGCTGCTGCCAGCCGTCGGTGATGAAAGCCCGGCAGATGCCGGCGGTGAACTCCGGGCGCAGGGTCAGCGAATCCCCGCCCCGGTCCTCGAACGTGTACATCTCCTTGGAGACGACGTCGGTGGTCTCGCCGATCGAGCGGGCGAATATCTCGGTCGCCTCGAACACCGGCACCTCGACATGCTGGAAGGCGTAGAGCCGGCGCACCCGGTCGAACGCGGCGACCACCTGGTGGAAGCGCTCGGCCTCCTCGCCGATCATGTCCTGGGTGCCCCGGACCTTCTGCGGACCCTTGCTCATCGCGGCGCACTTAGCACTTTTGGCTCGCGTGGGAAGCGTCGCGGGCCCGAAGAAGAGAGGCTGGACGAACCGCGAACCGAACTCCTAAGGAAGCTGCGCCTCACAGCCCGATGGAGCCTGTCCCGATGCGTCTCCTCCTGCTTGCCGCAGCCGCGGTCCTCGCTTTCCCCGCTTCCGCGCAGGTCGGCACGGCCCGGCCCGAGCCGCTGCCGATCGCCGAGGCGATGCCGGCCCCGCGCGACGTCGCTTATCCCGGGACCTTGCGGCTCGAGGTCGACGCGAGCGACACCAGCCGCGGCGTCTATCGCGTCGTCGAGACGATCCCGGTCGCCGGGCCGGGGCCGTTGACCCTGCTCTATCCGCAATGGCTGCCGGGCAATCATGGGCCGAGCGGGCCGATCAGCTCGCTCGCCGGCATCCGGATCACCGCTGGCGGCCGGCCGGTGCCGTGGCAGCGCGACCCCGCCTACGTCTACGCCTTCCATGTCGAGGTGCCGGCCGGCACGCGCGAGCTGCGCCTCGAATTCCAGCACCTCTCGCCGACCGATTCGAGCCAGGGGCGGGTGACGATGACGAGCGCCATGCTGAACCTGCAATGGGAGAAGATGTCGCTTTACCCGGCCGGCTATTACACCCGCGGCATACCCGTCCAGGCGAGCGTCACCTACCCGGCCGGCTGGACCGCGGCGACCTCGCTCGACGTGGCGAGCCGGCAGGGCGGCCGCATCACCTATCGGACCGTGCCCTACGAGACCTTGGTCGATTCCCCCGTCTTTGCCGGCCGTTATGCGCGCCGCGAGCGGCTCGCCGACAATATCGCCCTCAATCTGTTCGCCGACGAGCCCGGCGACCTCGCCGCGACCCCCGAGCAGATCGCCATCCACCGCCGGGTCGCCGAGCAGGAGGTGCGGCTGTTCGGCACCGTCCATTTCGACGATTATGAGTTTCTCGTCGCGCTGACCGACGAGCTCGGCGGCATCGGCCTCGAGCACCTCCGCTCGTCGGAGAACAGCCATCCGCGCAATTATTTCACCGAATGGGCGTCGGGCTCGGCCGGGCGCGACCTCCTGACCCACGAATTCACCCATAGCTGGAACGGCAAATACCGCCGCCCGGCCGACCTGTGGACACCCAATTACAACGTGCCGATGCGCGACAGCCTCTTGTGGGTCTATGAGGGCCAGACCCAGTTCTGGGGCTTCGTCCTCGCCGCCCGCTCGGGGCTGATGCCGGCCGAGGACGTGCTCGCCGAATTCGCCCGCAGCGCCGCTTTCTACGACACGTTGCCGGGCCGCGCCTGGCGGCCGCTGATCGACACCACCAACGACCCGATCGTCCAGGGCCGGCGGCCGCACCCCTGGCCGAGCTGGATGCGCGGCGAGGATTATTATTCCGAAGGCATGCTGATCTGGCTCGAGGTCGACGCGCGGCTGCGCCAGCTGTCGGGCGGCCAGCGCTCGATGAACGATTTCGCCCGCGCCTTCTTCGGCGTCAACCCGGGCGACCAGGGCGTTTCGACCTACACTTTCGACGACGTGGCGCGGACCCTCAACGGCATCGTGCCCTCTGACTGGGCCAGCTATCTGAGGGAGCGCATCGAGCGGGTTCAGCCGCGCGCGCCGCTCGCCTGGATCGAGGCCGCCGGCTACCGGCTCGTCTATCGCGACACGCCGACGCCCTATTTCACCTCGCGCGAGAAGGACCGCGAGATCTTCGACCTCACTTACTCGATCGGCGCCGTCATCGGCGATGCCGGCCGGATCAGCGGCGTCGTCTGGGATTCGCCGATGTTCAACGCCGGCGCGACCGCGGGCGCGACCATCGTCGCGGTCAACGGCCGGCAATATTCGAACGACGCGTTCCGCCGCGCGATCCGGGACGCCCGCGGCGGTCGCGAGCCGATCCGGCTGCTGCTCAAGCGCGGCACGCGCTACAGCGAGGTCGCCGTCGATTATCATGACGGCCTGCGCTATCCAGCGCTGGAGCGGACGGGGACCGGGCCGTCGAGCCTCGATGCCCTGCTCGCGCCGCTGCCATAGGGGGTCGGAATGCCGCGCATCGCTCTGTTTGCCGCCGCCTTGTTCGCAGGAGCCGCCGCCATCTCCGCCGGCAATGCCCAGCCCAGCGCCGAGGCGCGAACCCGCGCCGCGCTGCACCGGATCGAAGCGCTCAATCCGCGCGTCAATGCGGTGATCGCGGTCGATCCGACCGCGCTCGACCAGGCGCGCGCGCTCGACCGGATCCGGCGGGCGCACGGGCCCCTGTTCGGCATGCCGATCCTGATCAAGGACAATATCGAGACGGCCGGGCCGCTGCCGACGACGGCGGGGAGCCTCGCGCTCGCCGACAACGTCACCGGCCGCGACGCGTCCCTGGTGGCGCGGCTGCGCGCCGCAGGCGCGGTGATCATGGGCAAGGCCAATTTGAGCGAATGGGCGAACATCCGCTCGTCCGATTCGATCTCGGGCTGGAGCGCGGTCGGCGGCCAAGTCCGCAATCCCTATGCGCTGAACCGCAATCCCTGCGGCTCCTCCTCGGGAAGCGCCGTGGCGGTGTCGACAGGGATGGTGCCGGCGGCGATCGGCACCGAGACCGACGGCTCGATCACCTGCCCGGCGGCGATCAACGGCATCGTCGGCTTCAAGCCCACCGTCGGCCTGGTCAGCCGGACCCATGTCGTGCCGATCAGCCACAGCCAGGACACGCCCGGCCCGATGACGCTGACGGTGCGCGATGCCGCTCTGGTCATGAACGCGATCGCCGGCACCGATCCCGCCGATCCCGCCACCGCCGAGGCCGAGGCGCGCCGGGTGGATTACACCGCCGCGCTCCGTCCCGACGCGCTGCGCGGGGTGCGGATCGGGGTGATGCGCTTCTCGGCGGGCTTCGGCACCGACGCCCCGTTCGAGGCCGCGCTCGACGTGCTTCGCGCGCAGGGCGCCGAGCTGGTCGAGATCCGGGAGTTCCAGGGCCGGCAGGAGATCGGCCGCAACGAGCTCGTCGTGCTGCTCGCCGAGCTGAAGCACGACATGAACGCCTATCTCGCGACCTTGCCGGAGGCGGTGCGGACGCGGACGCTGGAGCAGGTGATCGCGTTCAACAACGCGCATCGCGCGGAGGAAATGCCGCTCTTCACCCAGGACCTGTTCGAACAGGCGCAGGCGACGGCCGGGCTCGATCAGGCCTACCTGACGGCGCGGGAGACCTCGCTCCGGCTGGCCGGGCCGGAGGGGATAGACCGGATGCTGCGCGAGCAGAATGTCGTCGCCCTGGTCGCGCCGACGCGGCCCGCCGCCTGGCTGATCGATTCGGTCCATGGCGACACCAGCCCCGGCGGCGGCGCTGCCGGCACGCTCGCCGCGGTCGCCGGCTATCCGCATCTGACGGTGCCGATGGGCGAGGTCCGGGGGCTGCCAGTCGGCCTCTCTTTCATCGGCGCCAAGTGGGACGACGCGCGTATCCTGTCGCTGGGCTATGCTTACGAACAGGCCTCGCACCGCCGCGCCGAGCCGCGCTTCCTCCCATCGATCGAGGAAAGCCCCGAGGTCGCGCCGCATTTGCGGCCGCACCGGCGCTAGCGTTTCTTCCTCGTCGAGGCCGCCCGCAGCCCCGCCTCGCGGGCGAGGGTGGCCCAGCGCTGCATCGCCTCGGCGTCGTCATGGACATCGCTCGGCGCGCGGCGGTAGTTCATCGTCTCGACGCGGCCGTCCTTGGCGGTGAACGTAAAGCGCTCGCAGCCTTCGCCGTCCCAGATCGCGTTCGTCTCGGCGTCAGACTTGAACCAGATCTCGCCTTCGTCGAGGACCGCGAAGATCACGCCGTCGAGGTAGAGGACGGCGGCGCCCATCATCTTGCGCAAGGTGACCGGCCCGAGCGGCTCCAGCGCCTCCTCGACCCAGGCGAGCAGGCCTTCATCGATGCTCATGCGGTGAGCCGCAGGCCGGCGATGCAGGCGACCAGGGCAAAGATCAGCAGAATGCGCACCGTCGCCGCCGGTTCGCCGAAGAACCAGATGCCGACGATCACCGTCCCCAAAGCGCCGATCCCGCCCCAGACTGCATAAGCGGTCCCCATCGGGATCGTCCGCGCGGCATATTCCAGGAGCCCCATCGAGATCGCCACCGCGACCAGGAAGGCCGCCGTCCAGGGCAGATTCCGGAAGCCGTCGACGAAGCGCAGCGAGGTGGTGAAGCCCACTTCGAACAGCCCGCCGAGGATGAGGAGCGCCCACGCCATAGATTGGCGTTAGCGCGGCCACGATCGACGCGCTAGCATGGCGCCATGGCACGGACCGCTCCCAGAACGATCGGCAACATCGTGGCGCCGGCGCGCTTCATCTTATTCGTGCTCGCTTTGGCGGCGTCGATCACGCTGACCTGGTGGTGCACGGGCGACTTGCCCGAGAGCGTCATGATCGGCTTCGACCTGTCCGCTTTTTGCTTCCTGCTGAGCTGCATCCCGCTGCTGGCGCGCACCGACGCAAAAGGGATGCGCGCCGACGCTGCGGCGAACGACGCGCGCCGCACCGTCCTGCTCGCGATCACGGCGTTGGTCCTTGTCGTGATTCTGGTGGTGGTGGCGAAGGAACTCGGCGCCCACGTTCCGGCCGGCCCCAATGCGATGAAGCCCGAGGAGAAGGTGCTGATCATCGCCACCCTGCTGATCGCCTGGCTGTTCAGCAACATGATCTATGCACTGCACTATGCGCATCTCAGCTACCGCGAGCCGGGGCGGGAAAAGGACATCGACTTTCCTCGCACGGACTATCCGACCTACTGGGATTTCGTCTATTTCGCCTTCACGCTCGGCATGACCTTCCAGACCTCGGACGTCGCGATCCGCGATCCCCGCATCCGCCGCGTGGTCACCTTCCATTGCCTCGCCGCCTTCATCTTCAACCTCGGCGTGCTTGCCTTCACCATTAACGTGCTCGGCGGAGGCTAGACTCCGGTGGTCGCGTCGGTCGCCCGCGTGCGGCGCGCGGCGATCAGGCAGGCGACGACGATCATCGCCGCGCCGAACACGGTCAGCGGCCGCACGGGCTCGGCGAAAAACAGGATTCCGAACGTCGCCGCCCAGATGAAGGAGGTATATTCGACCGGCGCCAGATATTGCGCTTCGGCCCGCGCATAGGCCCAGGAGAGCAGGATCAGCGAAGCGAAGGCGAGCATTGCCGCGCCGGCGATGGCGGGCAGTTCCGCCACCGGCGGCGGCACCGCGAGAAACGGCGCGGCGATGAGGAAGCCGCTGGTCATGATCGCGCTGGTGAAGAAGGCGATCTCGACGGGCCGCGCGACCTGGGCCTGCTGGCGCATCAGGATGATGTTCCAGGCGTAGAGCGCGGCCGAGCAGAGGATCGCAATCGAGCCGCGCAGCGCGTCCGGGCCGAGCTCGGCCCGGGCCTGGCCGGCGAGGATCACGACGACCCCGGCGAAGCCGAGCAGCGAGGCGGCGATGGCGCGGCGCTCGATCTGCTCCTTGAGGATCAAGGCGGCGAGATAGAGCGCGATCAGCGGCGCGACGAAGGCGAGCGCCACCCCCTGCGCCAGCGGCACCCGCGCCAGCCCCCAGAAGAACAGCATCGCCATTGCCACCGAAAGCGTGCCGCGGACGAGGTGGATACGCAGCACCGCCGGCGCCGGCCAGGGCGTGCGCGTGCCGAAGAAGACGAGGCCGCCGAACAATGCGCCGGCCATGGTCCGCCACAGCAGCGCATTGTAGGCGCCCAGCGCGAGCGCGAGATGCTTCATCACCGCGTCCATCCCCGAAAACAGGGCGATGCCGAGCGTGGCGACCGCGAAGGCGGTGGCGGTCGAGGATGTTCGAACCGAGTTCAATTGCCTCTCCGGCGCTGGACCTGGCCGCCCACTCGCCTAAAACGGGCGCGTTGCGAAGCCGAAATCATCGGGAGCCGCCCGTGCCGTTCATCCTCTCTCTTGCCGCCCTGCTCGCCGCCGCGCCGGCGGAGCGGACGACGGTCGACTCGCCCGGCGCGCTGGCGATGCTGCGGAACAATGGTGGGCTGACGCTGCAATGGATCAGCTGGGATTATCGCGGCCGCGTCCGCGTGAGCGAGGCGGACGGGCTCGTCCACCTTGCCGGCGCCCAGGCCGCGCGGGACGGCGCGGGGCGCCTGGAGATAGACGGCGACGTGATCGAGATCGGCGCGCGCAGCTTCACCTTCCGCGGCCGTATCGCCATCACCGACACCCCCGATCCGGGCCGCAACTGTCTCCGGGACGGCACCTACGAATTCCGCGTCACCGGCCGCCGCCGCTACTGGCGGCTCCAGCAGATGGAGCAGTGCGACGGCCTGACCGATTACGTCGACATCTATTTCTGAGCACGGCGGCGCGGCCGCCTAGCGCGGGGCGGGGGCCCCCGGGAGACTGATGTCATTGGGCTCGAGCCGCCAATCGTGGCCGGTGCCGCCCATGATCGAGAGATAGACGCCGCTGTCGGAGAAGCCGCCCAGCGACAGCAGCCGGATGGGCCGGGAAGGGAATGGCCGGTCGACGCGCACGGCCGGGCGGCGGCCGTCATAGCTGAGCACGGTGAGCTGCGCCCCGCCGATCTCAATCGTCGCCGGCAACTGCGCCGGATCGACAATTACCGAAGGGTCGATCTCGGCGCGATATGAGAAGCCCGCCGCCTGGGCGAAGAAACGCAAGCGGCCGCCGTCGCGTTCGCGGTCCCAGCCGAAGCCCAGGCTGGTCTCCGAATAGCCGCCTTCGCCCGATCGCGGGGCCTGGATATAGTGATAGGGGATTGGCTCGATCGGCTGGAAGCTTAGCCCCTCGGCGGGGATGTTGTTGCGATAGACCGCCACGCCATCGAGCCGGCCGTCGGCATCCTGGTCGCGCAGGCAGGTATGGTTGGTGCCCCAGGTGACACGCGACGCGCAGTGGAGAAGGCCCAGCCGGCGCAGCTCAAGCCCGGGTCCGGGCCCGACCGCGACCCACTCGCTCAGCACGAAGCGGTGGCGCGCGTCGAGGTGGAACCGCTCGCGCAGAGCATCGAGCGCCGCCGGCGCGATGTCGAAGACGATGCCGCTTTCGAGGATGACCCGCTGCTGGGCGAAAGGCTGGCGGCGCTCGACACGCTGCTCGGCCACCGGCGCGCCCTCGCCGATCACCTCGACTCCGAGCACCGCCTGGCGTGGCTGCGCTGGCGCCGCCGCCTGAGCGGCGAGGAGCAGCAACCACACGCTCACTCGGCGGCTACAGCCGGGCTGCCAGCCGCCTCGATCTCCGCGGCCTTCGCTTCGACCAGCCGGACGATATGGTCGATCATGTCGGCGTCCTGGACATGGTGGTCGGTGACGCCGGAGAGGTAGACCATGTGCTTGCCCTGGCCGCCGCCGGTGATGCCGATGTCGGTTTCGCGCGCCTCGCCGGGGCCGTTGACGACGCAGCCCAGCACGGAGAGCGACATCGGGGTGCGGATGTGGCTCAGCCGCTCCTCCAGCTTCTCGACGGTGCGGATGACGTCGAAGCCCTGGCGGGCGCAGGACGGGCAGGAGATGACGCGCACCCCGCGGTTGCGGATGCCGAGGCTCTTCAGGATCTCGTAGCCGACCCGGACTTCTTCCTCGGGCTCGGCCGAGAGCGAGACGCGGATCGTGTCGCCGATCCCGAACCAGAGCAGCGCGCCGATGCCGATCGCCGACTTGACGGTGCCGCCGCGCTGGCCGCCGGCCTCGGTGATGCCGAGATGGAGCGGGCAATCGACCGCCTCGGCGAGCTGCTGATAGGCGGCGACGGCGAGGAAATGGTCGGACGCTTTCACCGCCACCTTATATTCGTGGAAATCGTGGTCCTGAAGCAGCTTGATATGATCGAGCGCGCTTTCGACCAGCGCCTCGGGGCAGGGCTCGCCATATTTTTCCAGGAGGTCGCGTTCGAGGCTGCCGGCATTGACGCCGATCCGCATCGAGCAGCCGTTCGCCTTGGCGGCGCGGACTACCTCGGCGACCCGCTCGGCCGAGCCGATATTGCCCGGATTGATCCTGAGGCAGGCGGCGCCGGCGTCCGCCGCCTCGAGCGCGCGCTTGTAGTGGAAATGGATGTCGGCGACGATCGGCACCTGCGCGGCGCGGACGATTTCCGCGAGCGCCGCGGTCGAATCCGTGTCCGGGCATGAGACGCGGATGATGTCGACGCCCACCTCCTCGCAGCGGCGGATCTGGTCGATCGTCGCTTTGGCGTCCGAGGTCGGGGTGTTGGTCATGGTCTGGACGGTGACGGGCGCATCGCCGCCGACCGGCACGTTGCCGACCATGATCTGCCGCGACTTGCGCCGCTCTATGTCTCGCCAGGGCCTTACCGACATGGCGCGCATATAGGCGCTGGCGGCTCCAAGCGAAAGTCAGAGCCGGTCGCTGCCGTCGATGAGGTCGGGACGATACTGGCGGACCGTCGCGACGAGGTCGTCGATGCCGCGGTCGTAGAAGGTGGTGTTGATGCCGAATGTCCGGGCCGACGGGCCGCTCCGGCCGAAGCGCGCGATCCGCTGGATGCCGGCGGCGAGGACCTGGAAGCCGTTGATCTCGTCCCACGGCACCGGGGCGGGGCCGAGCCGGCGCGCATAGACGCCACGCTCGTCGATCCGGGCCTCGACTGCGCCGCCCATCGCCCGGCGCGCGAAGACGAAGGCGGCGGCGAAGCAGGCGCCGACGATTGCCCAGCCGACCAGAGGAGAGCTCCCGCTCTGCGTCGGGATCACCCCGGCGGCGGCGAAACCGAGGATCGACAGCGCCAGGCATGCGCTCGCGAGCAGATAATTGAGCTTCGGCGACTGACGGGCTTCGTAGACCATCTTCTCCTCCTAGCCGAACGGGTCGTCCAATGAGGGCGGCGGCGTCGAGAACCAGCGCGGTCCGGCCGCGGTCATGTGAAAGCAATCCTCGAGCCGGATGCCGAACTTGCCGGGCAGATAGAGGCCGGGCTCGTTCGAGAAGCACATGCCGGGCGCCAGCGGCGTCATTTCGCCATGGACGAGGTTGACCGGCTCGTGGCCGTCGAGGCCGATGCCGTGGCCGGTGCGGTGCGAGAGGCCGGGCAGCCGGTAGCCGGGGCCGTAGCCCCAGCGCTCGTACTGGGCGCGGACGGCATCGTCGACGCTGCCCGCGGGGCGGCCGATCCGCGCCGCCGCGTTGGCGATCCGCTGGCCCTCATGGACCTGGTCCCAGACCCGGCGCTGCTCGGCATTGGCCGCGCCGAACACGAACGTGCGCGAGATGTCGGACTGATAGCCCTCGACGCTGCAGCCGCAGTCCATCAGCACCACCTCGCCGTCCCGCACCCGCTGCGGCTGGCCCGAGCCGTGCGGGTAGGCGCTCGCCTCGCCGAGCAGGATCAGGGCGAATTCCGGATTGCCGCCGAGCGCCGCCGTCGCCTCGTTCATGATCGCGCCGATCTGGCCCGGGGTCATGCCGCGCTCGATCCGGCCGTGGGTGTGGCGATAGGCAGCGATGGTGATGTCGGAGGCGGCCTGCATCAGCGCCAGCTCGTGCGCGGACTTGAGCATCCGGCAGCCGCGCACGACGCTCGCGCCGGGCCGGATTTCGAGCCCCGGGCGCGCGCGTCGCAGATTGTCGACCGCGAAGAAGCGCACCGTCTCCTCGATCCCGACCGGGCCGGCGAGGCGGCGGTCGGCGAGGAAGCCGGCGACGGTCCGGAGCGGGTCCTCGTCCTCGTTCCAGACCCGGACGTCGGCGGGGACCTTGAGGCTCTCGCGGACCGAGGGCTCCTCGAAATGCGGCGTGACGATGCAGGGCTCGCCCTCGCGCGGCAGGATCGCGGCGGTGAGCCGCTCGCTCCTGTGCCACTGGACGCCGGTGAAATACACCATCGACGCGCCGGGTTCGATCATCAGGGCCGAAAGGCCCTGCGCCCGCATCAGCGCCTGGGCGCGGGCGATCCGGGCGAGATGCTCGGCCCGGCTGATCGGGACGACGCCGCCGGTCATCGGCCGCAAGGCTCCCGCCGCCTCCTGGGCGAACAACCGGACCGGGGCGAGCGCCGCCATCCCGGCGGCGGCCGCGCCCATCGCCATGAATCGTCTTCTGCTGCTGAGCATGGGGCGCCTCCAAACCGCATGAGGGTTGGACGGCGCCCCGTCTCAGGTCAATCCTAGTTCCCCTCTCCCCGGCGGGGAGAGGGAGTTTGTGGCTAGAGCACGAAATCCGTCGCCACCAGCGTGACCGCGCCGGCGACGAAGATGTCGAAGTCGGCGGCGCCGTCGGCGTTGATGTCGCCCTGGACCCAGGTGTCGGTGCCGTCGAAGAAGTAGCGCAGCTCGGCGCCGGCGCCCGAGAAAGCGGCGGTGCCGATGAACGAAAAGGCCTGGTTGCCCGCCGTCAGCAACGCGGCGTCCATCCCGCCGACGTCGATGATGTCGGCGCCCTGGACGAAGTCGAGGATGCGGTCGGCATTGGCGCCCGACCCGCTCTCGAAGGTGGAGATGCGGAACGTGTCGTTGCCCGCGCCGCCCGTCATGTCGTCGATGCCGGAGGCGCCGACGAGGAGGTCGTTGTCGTTGCCGCCGCTCAGCGCATCGTTGCCGCTGCCGCCGCGCAGCTCGTCATTGCCGTCGCCGCCGGTGAGCGTGTCGTTGCCGCTGCCGCCGAAGATGACATTGTTGGCCGCGTTGCCGGTGCCGGTGAAATCGCCGCTGCCCTGGAAGGTGAGGTTCTCGACATCGGCGCCGAGCGTGTAGCTGGTCAGCGACGTATAGACTCCGTCGATGCCTTCGCCGGAGGCCTCGGTGACGCTGTCGCCGGCATTGTTGACGATGTAGATGTCGTCGCCGGTGCCGCCCTCCATGGTATCGGCGCCGATGCCGCCGTCGAGCAGGTCGCCGTCCGCGCCGCCATAGAGGAAGTCGTCGCCATTGCCGCCGTACAGCTGGTCGAAGCCGTTGCCGCCGTAGAGCGTGTCGGCGCCGCTGCCGCCGGTCATGTCGTTGTTGAGATCGTTGCCGGTGCCGGTAAACGTGCCCGAGCCGGTGTTGATCAGCTTCTCGACATTGGCCGTGAGCGCATAAGCGGCGAGGCTGGCGACACGGACGGTGTCGGTGCCCTCGCCGCTATTCTCGTTCACCGTATCGCCCGCATCCTCGACGAAATAGGTGTCGTTGCCGGTGCCGCCGTTCATCGTGTCGGCGCCGGTGCCGCCGTCGAGCTGGTCGTTGCCGCCATTGCCGTTCAGAATGTCGTCGCCGCCGAGGCCGAAGATCTGGTCGTTGCCCGACGTGCCGTTGAGCGTGTCGTTGCCGCCAGTGCCTGTGATAATCGCCATGATACCCTCCACTACCCCTGTCACAGTGAAGGCTATCAGCGGCCCGGCGGCCGTCCTAGGCGAGGTTCATCCACTCTGCGGATCTTCCTGCGCCGGGCGGGTCTTATCCTGCGCCGGACGGGTCTTGCCCGGGGCGATCAAAGTCCGAAGTGGATCGACCGACCGACCGGTCAGTCCTTCTCGCCCCAGCGCCAGCGCCAGCCGCCGCGGGTCTTCTGCGCGCAGATGACAATGAAGGCCGCGGTCGCCGCGGCGACGATGCCGATGAAGGCGACCCAGCTGTAGGGGATCAGGAAACCGGCGGCCGCGATCAGCAGGACATAGCCGATCAGGATCGCCCAGCCCTGCCAGGAAACCGGCAGGCTCGTGCCGTAGCCGTAGCGCTTGGGCGCGAACCAGGCGTCGTCATCCTGCGCCATCGTCACTGCTCCTTCTTCTTCGGCCGGCCGCGCTGGCGCCGCTCGGGATGGGCAAGCTTGACGCCGCGCCGCCCCAGCGCCTCGCGCAGCAGCACCTCGATCTGGGCATTGACGCTGCGGAAGTCGGCCGCCGCGCAGCGCTCGAGCACCGCCCACAAAGCGGGCTCGATGCGCAGCGGATAGGCTTTCTTCGGGGCCTGCGGCACGTCATCGCTCCTATTGGTAGAGCGAGCCCGTGTTGACGACAGGCTGGGTGCTGTGCTCGGAGCAGAGCACGACCATCAGGTTCGAGACCATCGCCGCCTTGCGCTCGTCGTCGAGCTCGACGACGCCCTTCTCGGAGAGCAGCTGCAGCGCGTTCTCGACCATCGAGACGGCGCCGATCACGATCTTCGAGCGCGCCGCGATCACCGCCTCGGCCTGCTGGCGCCGCAGCATCGCCTGGGCGATCTCCTGGGCGTAAGCGAGGTGGGTCAGGCGGCACTCGTCGATGGTGATGCCGGCGCGGGTGACGCGGTCCTGCAGCTCGCGCTCGAGCTCCTCGCTGACCACTTCGGCATGGCCGCGCAGCGTCGTCTCCTGATGCTCGATATCGTCATAGGGATATTTGGCGCCGATCGCGCGGACCGCGCTTTCGATCTGGATTTCGACGAACTCCATGTAATTGGCGACGTCGAACAGGGCCTGGGCGGTGTCGGTCACCCGCCAGACGACGTTGGTCGCGATCTCGACCGGGTTGCCGCGCAAATCGTTCACCTTGATCCGGTCCGAGGTGATGTTGTGGATCCGGGTCGAGATCTTGGTCCGCGACAGCCAGGGCAGTCGCCAGCGAAGGCCGTTGGTGCGGTCGGTGCCCTTATAGTCGCCGAACAGCAGGATCGCCGCCGCCTGGTTGGGCTGCAACAGGTAGAAGCCGCACAGGATGAACAGGAAGGCGGCCGACATCAGCAGAGGCGGCCGACAGCAGCAGCAGCAGCAGCGCCGCGCCGGCCGGGTTGCCGCCCGCGTCGGCGATGTTCACGACCCAGCCGATGGTGAGGAAGATCGCGACGAACAGGCCGAGCAGGAGCAGCAGCATGAGGTAGCCGCTCTGGGTCTTTGCGCGCCGCTCGAGGGTATGGCTGAGCGCGCTCGCAAGGGGCGAATCAGGATTGGTGGACATGGTGCATAACCTCCCAATAAAGATGATATCATATTTATATGATTCGGGGAGCGCAAGCGGAATCGTTACGGGCCGCGCCGAAGGGGACGGTTGCTAGCAACTGTCCCCCCGTCTGCTATGGCGGCGGCGATGAGTGCCGCATCCGCAGAGTCCGGGCCCGATTGGCGGCTCGTCGTCCATGGCGGCGCCGGCGTGATCGAGCGCAGCCGCATCGCGCCGGAGGAGGAGCAGGCGATCCGCGCGGCGCTGGAGCGGGCCCTCGACGCCGGCAGCGCGATCCTCGCCCGCGGCGGCAGCGCGCTGGATGCGGTCGAGGCGAGCGTCAGGGTGCTCGAGGACGACCCCCATTTCAACGCCGGCCGCGGCTCGGTCTTCACTCATGAGGGGCGAATCGAGATGGACGCCTCGATCATGGACGGAAGCGATCTCAACGCCGGCGCGGTTACCGGCGTCACCGCGACCAGGAACCCGATCGCGCTCGCCCGCGCGGTGATGGCGCACAGCTCCCACGTCTTCTTGAGCCGCGAGGGCGCCGACCAATTCTCGCGCGAACATGGCCTGGAGCAGGCGCCGCCCGGCTATTTCGAGACCGCCGAGCGCCGCCGCCAGCTCGAGGAATTGCGCGCCCGCCCCGAGGCCGAGCAGTTCGACATGCATTTGAAATACGGCACGGTCGGCGCGGTGGCGACGGACGGCAAGGGCCATGTCGCCGCCGCCACCTCGACCGGCGGCCTCACCGGCAAGCGTTGGGGGCGGATCGGCGATTCGCCGATCATCGGCGCCGGCACCTATGCCGACGACCGCGGCTGCGCGGTCTCGGCGACCGGCGCCGGCGAATATTTCATCCGCCTGGCCGTCGCCCACGCGATCAGCGACGCGGTCCGGATCGGCCGCGAAGCCGCCCAGGCCGCCGCCGATGCGGCGATGGCCGAGGTCGCGGCGCTCGGCGGCCGCGGCGGCGTCATCGTCGCGACGCCCGCCGGCGAAGGCGTGTTCAGCTTCACCACGCCCGGAATGTATCGCGGCACCGCCTCCCCGGCCGGCCGCGCGGTCGCGCTCTATGGTGACGAGAGCTGATGATTCGACGCCTCCTCATCCTGCTGCTGCTCGCCCTCGCGCCGACGCCCGCTTTGGCCTGGTGGGAATATGGCCACGAGACGGTGGCGGCGATTGCCTGGTTGAACGTCAACCCCCGAACCCGCGTTGAAATCGACCGGCTCTTGCGCCAGTCGCGGCTGCTCGACACGCCTACCTGCCCGGCGCGGACGATCGAGCAGGCGAGCGTCTGGCCCGACTGCATCAAGACTTTGGGCGAGCGGTTCAGCTACGCTTCGGCCTGGCATTATCAGAACGTCAACATCTGCCAGCCGTTCGACCAGGCTTCGGCCTGCCGCGACGGCAATTGCGTCTCGGCCCAGATCGAGCGCAATTTGCGGCTGCTGGCGGACCGCCGGGTCCCGGCGCGCGAGCGGCTGTTCGCGCTCGCCTTCGTCGTTCACCTCGTCGGCGACCTCCACCAGCCGCTCCACGCCGGCGACCGCGGCGATTTGGGCGGCAACCGCGTCGCCGCCTCCTACGGGCTGATCGCCGGGCGGACCAACCTCCATGCGATCTGGGACGGCTATCTCGCCGACCGCGGCATCTCCAATCCGCCCGGCGGCCCGCGCGGCATCCTCGCCGGGCTCAACGACGACGACCGCGCGGCGATGCGCCAGGGCAACGTCACCGACTGGGCGCGCGAAAGCTGGCAGGCGAGCCGCGATTACGCCTACGGCGCGATCCTCGCCGATCCCTGCGGTCCGCTGCCGGCCGAGCGGCCGGTGGTCACCGAGGAGATGACCCGCCGGCTGGTTCCGATCGTCCGCCGCCAGGTAGCGCGGGGCGGCCTCAGGCTGGCACGCGTGCTCGATGAAGCCTTCGCGCCCGATTCGCCTTGGCTTCGGCCGCGATAGCTATTCCGGCACGACCGTCACCGCGCGCCGGTTCTCCGCATAGGCCTCTTCGGTCGAGGCGGGGTTGGCCGGGCGCTCCTTGCCCCAGCTGATCGTCTGCATCCGGCCCGGCGAAATGCCGCGCGACTGGAGGTAGTCGCGCGCGGCGTTGGCGCGGCGGTCGCCCAGAGCGAGGTTGTACTCGCGGGTGCCGCGCTCGTCGGCATGGCCTTCGATGGTGACACGGATGCCGGCGTTGCGGGTCAGCCAGGCGGCCTGGGCGTCGAGCGTGGTCCGGTCCCGGTCGTCGAGCGCGTAGGAATCGAAGTCGAAGAACACCCGGTCGGTCGGGACGCTCTGCAGGAAGTCGGCGCGCGAACCCGGCAGCGGCGTGCTGCGGACACTGCCCTGCGGAGTCCCGAAGTCGTCGGCCTCGGCGGCGGTGGCGCTCGGCGGCTCGGGCGGCAGCTGGTCGGCGGTGCGGCGGTGGGCGCAGCCGGCGGTCAACGCCAGCGAAGCGGCGATCGCCACCAGGCTCGTCAGTCTCGTCATACTCTCACTCCTTCCAGTCGAATCTTCTAGGGGCGCAGCGGCGACCAGGCCGGGTCGGAGCCGCCGAGCGGGGTCGGCACCCGCCGGGTCGCGCCCGAGGCGACGTCGACGTACCAGAGCTCGCCGGCGCTGGCGCCGCGGGTGAACATCACCGCGCGGCCGTTGGGCGCCCAGGTCGGCCCCTCGGCATAGCCGCCGCCGGTCAGGATCCGCTCGCCCGAGCCGTCCGGCGCCATCACCCCGATCCTAAAGCCGCCGGTCTTGGTGAAGGCGATCAAATCGCCGCGCGGGCTCCACACCGGGGTCGCATAGCCGCCGCCGCCGAAGCTGATCCGGCGCTGGTTCGATCCGTCCGCGTCCATCATGTAGATCTGCTGGCTACCGCCGCGATCGCTTTCGAACACGATCCGGCCGCCGTCGGGCGCATAGGAGCCGCCGGTGTCGATGCCGGGCGAGTTGGTCAGCCGCTGCGGCGTCCCGCCGGCGACCGGGATCCGGTAGACGTCGGTATTGCCGTTCACCGCCATCGAGAAGATGATATGGCGGCTGTCGGGCGAGTAGCGCGGCGCGAAGGTCATGTTGGGGCCGGCGACCAGCGGCCGGGTCCGCCCCGAATCGAGCTCGTAGACCATCACTCGCGGCCGTTCGTCCTGATAGGTCATGAAGGTGATCGTCTGCTGGTTGGGCGCGAAGCGCGGGGTCAGCACCGTCCACTGGCCGTTGGTCAGGAAGCGGTGGTTGGCGCCGTCATAGTCCATGATCGCCAGCCGCTTGATCCGCCGCCGCGCCGGCCCGGTCTCCGAAACGTAGACGATCCTGGTGTCGAAATAGGCGCCCTCGCCGGTGAGGCGCGAATAGATGGTGTCGGCGCAGCGGTGCGCGGCGCGGCGCCAGTCGCGCGGCTGGATGACATAGCCCTGGCGGGTCAATTCGCTCTGGGCGGCGACATCGTAGAGATAGCAGCCGACGGTCAGCGAGCCGTTGCCGTTGGCCTGGACGAAGCCCTGGACGAGGTTCTGGGCGCCGGTGGTCGCGAAATAGGGGAAATCGGGGGCGGTCACCTGCGGGAAGGAAACCGCGTGCAGCCCGCCGGGCCCGATCGGCGTGAACAGGCCGGAATTGCGCAGATCGGCGGCGACGATGTCGGCGACCTGGCGACCCAGGGCGCCAGTGCCGCCTGCGGCGGTCGCCGTTTCCTGCGGCGTCGGCAAATAGGGCACCGCGATCGGCAGCGGCGCGCGCTGGCCGCCGGTGACGTCGACGACGAGCTGGCCCTCGTCTTGCCCCGGCGGCGGCTCGGTCTGGGCGAAGGCGACGCCGCTCAGGGACAGCAAGGCGGCGGCGAAAACGACAGGAAAGCGCACGGTCGACATCCTCATCCGGGCAAACGATAGTTCATGGTGAAATTGCTCCAGCCGCGCGGCACGTCGTACAGCTCCTGCGGCAGGCCGCGCAGCGGCGCGCAGGAGACGAAGGCGTTGACCGCGAGGTCGGCAACACGCTGGGCGTAGCGCCGGTTCTCGTCGTCGATGCCGCGCTGCGCGCCGACCCGCGGCCGCCCTTTCAGCGAACCGTCGCGGTTGAGGCTGAGCATGATCGGCGTCGCGATCCGCTCCGAGCCCGGGCCGGGATAGACCTGGCGGTCGGCGCAGGGCTGGACCTGGCGGCTGATCGCCGAGGCGATGTCGGCGGCCGCCTGCGCGCTCATCACCGCCGCCGGCGGGCTCACCGAGCGCGCCGCCGGGTCGCGGCCGAAGCTGCGCGGGTCGAGGTCGCCGAGGCCCGGACGGCGGGTGGCCCGCGCGGTCCCGGCCGGGGCGGGCGGCGCGGGTCTGGGCTGTGCCTGCGCGATTTGGGGCGCGGCCGGCGACGGCGCCGGTTCGGCCGGCCTGGGAGCCGCCGCCGGCGCGGCGGGGGCGGGGGCGGCGTCTTCGGTCGGGCCGACCTCAGGGGCCTGGGCCGGCGCGGCCGGTTGCCGCGACGGTTCGGGCGCGGCCGAAGTGAGGCCGACATCGTCGACGAAGGAGACCTCCATCGCCGGCGGCGTGACCGGCGCGCGGCTGGCGGTGACCAAAGCCGCCGACAGCACGGCAAGCAGGGCGACATGCCCGGCTAGGGAGACCCCGAGGCCGGCTGCCTCCGTCCGGTCCATCAGCGCGCCTCGCCTTGCGGATTGTTGACCAGGGCGACCTTGCGCAGCCCGGCATGGTTGATCTCGCCCATCACCGCCATCACCCGGCCGTAATCGAGCCCGCGGTCGGCGCGCAGGAAGATGCGCGGTCCGCCCTGCTCATGGCTGGCGGCGGCGATCTGCTGCAGGCGGGGGGCCAGGGCATCGGGCGCGACGGGAGCATCGTCGACGAACACCTGGCCCGAGCCGTCGATCGTGATCGTCACCGGCTGGCGGTTCTGCTCGAGCGGCGCCGCCTTGCTGTCCGGCAAATCGACCTGGACGCCGGCGGTGAGCAGCGGCGCGGTGACCATGAAGATGATCAGCAGCACCAGCATCACATCGACCATCGGCGTGACGTTGATCTCCGCCATCGGGCTGCGGCGGCCGCGCTGCCCGCCGCTGTGCATGGGGCCCATCGCCATTTACGCCTCCGTCTCCAGCTCGCGCGACAAGGTGCCGTGGAAGCCGTCGGCGAAGCGCTGGAGGCGGGCTTCGATCCGGTTGATGCCGTAGCTGAAGCGATTGTAGGCGATCACCGCCGGGATCGCCGCGAACAGGCCGAGCGCGGTCGCGAACAGCGCCTCGGCAATGCCCGGCGCGACCACCGCCAGCGACGTGTTCTGGGCGCCGGCGATATCGGTGAAGCTGCGCATGATTCCCCAGACCGTGCCGAACAGGCCGACGAACGGCGCCACCGAGCCGACCGTGGCGAGGATGTTGAGCCGGGAGGCGAGCTTGTCGGTCTCCGCGGTCACCGCCGCGGCCATGGCGACGGCGAGCCTCGCGCGAGTCCCCTCGCGATCGACCCTTTTGCCGGCGGTCGAGCGGCGCCATTCGGAGACGCCCGCGGCGAGCACCTTGGCCGAGGAGAAATCGCCCTTGCCGCGGCTTTCGTAGAAGCTGTCGATATCCTCGGCTTTCCAGAAGTCGCGCTCGAAGCTCTCATTGTCGCGGCGCGCGCGGCGCATCCGCAGCCACTGGCCGACGATGATCGTCCAGGTCCAGACGCTGGCGAGCAGCAGGCCCACCATCACCACTTTGACGACGATGTCGGCCTGCAGGAACAGCGTGACCGGCGACATCGTGGAGCTTGTCAGACTTGCCACCTATTCTTCCTTCCGCAGCCGCTCGAAGGCCTCGACCCACGCGCGCGGCTGGCGCTTCGGCCGTCCGTCGCGGAGGAAGGCGGCCGTTATCGTCGCGTCGGCGAGCATGTCAGAACCGCGCATGACTCGCTGATGAATGAGGCAGGAGGCGGCGCGCACCTCCTTGACCTTGCTCAGCACCAGCAGGTCGTCGTCGAGCCTCGCCGAAGCGCGATATTTGATATTGGCCTCGGCGACGACATAGACTCCCTCGCCCCGCTCGAGCGCGGCCCGCTGGTCGATACCGGCGCAGCGCAGCATGTCCGAGCGCGCCCGCTCCATATATTTGAGGTAATTGGCATAATAGACGATGCCGGCGACGTCGGTGTCCTCGAAATAGACGCGCAGCGCGAAGTGGTGCGTGCCGCCGATGAAGGCGCCTTCGTAGGGATGGTTAACGTCGCTCACGAGGGGCGTCTACCGACCCGGGCGCGCGGCGGGAACCCCGTCCTGCCACCCTCGGACGAGGCGAGCCGATTTTGCGTTTGACAGGGATGTAACGCGTAGGTTACATGTCACCTACAGGTTACACAAAAGGGATGCGAAATGTCCACTCAATCCGACGTCCAACTTGCCGACCGCCTGAGCCGCAGACGGGCGCGCATGCTCCCGATCCTCGGCATCCTCTTCCTCGCCGGCCAGCCGCTCTATTTCACCAACAGCAACCCGGCTTCGGTTCCCAACCAGATGAAGATCTCGGCCTGGCTGGTCTGGGCGGTCGCGCTGTTGGTCGCGCTAGCCTTTGCCGGCGGTCGCTTCCACGGAGCCAAGGTGCGCGCGCTGATGGAGGACGAAAGCACCCTCGCCAATCGGATGCGGGCCTATGCCGCCGGCTTCTGGGCGGCGGCGATCAGCGCGGTCGGGCTTTACGCGGTGACCCTGTTCGACGAGGTCAAGGGCCGCGAGGCGATCCACATCATCCTCGCCTTTTCGGTCGCCGTCGCGGTGATACGCTTCGGCACGCTCGAGCGGCGCGCGCTCAAGGATGGCTGATCGGCTCTTCAACCGGCTGCTCGCCCTCCGCACCGAGCAGGGCCTCACCCAGGCCGCGCTCGCCGAGCTGGTGGGCGTCAGCCGCAAGACCATCAACACGGTCGAGAACGGCGTGTTCGTCCCCTCGACGACCTTGGCGCTGAAGCTGGCCCGCGCCCTCGGCCAGCCGGTCGAAGCGCTCTTTTCCCTCACGTCAGATGATTAGGAGTCTCCCGATGTCCCTTTCCCCCGTCGACCAGGCGGACCGCAACAGCCGCAACCGCGGCAAGCTGATGGCGATCGCCGCCGTCGTGCTGCTCGCCTTGTCCTTCTTCGGCGCGCTCGACCCGGCCGGCACGACCGATTTCGTGCGCGGCATCGCCTGGGCGTTGCTGATCCTGCTCTGGCTCGCCATGCTCGCGACCGGCGGCGGCCTGCTGGTGCGGCGCGAGGTCCGCAGCCTGATGAACGACGAGGTCTCCGCGCACAATCGCCGGCGCGCGATCGAGGCGGGTTTCTGGGCCGCGATGGCGGCCGCGATCGGCCTCTATTTCGCCAGCTTCGCCTGGCCGCTGCCGCTGCGCGCCGGGCTCGGCATGCTGACCGAGGTCGCGATCGCCGCCGCCCTCATTCGCTACGCCTGGCTGGAGCTGCGCTGAGCCAGGCGTCGCGCTGGGTGCCCACCAGCCGGATGAGGTCGCCCAGCGCGAGCGGGACGTCGCCGAGATGGAGGCCCCAGCCGGGGATGAGCTGCGGCCCGAAATAGACGTCGCCGGGTATCTGGTCGGTGCGGGCGTCGGCGGGGTCGGCGTTGACGGTGATCGCGAGCCAGCCGGCCTGGCCGTCGTGCCGGCATTCGCCCGAGATCAGCCCCCGCACATGGAGAAAGGGCGCCGGCGGCGGCCCCGTCGACGACCAGGTGATGACCGGGCCGCCGAACTGGCTCACCGCCGCCAGCACATAGGCATCGAGCGGGGCGCTGCCGCCGGCCAGGGCGGCCGGGTTGACGCAGCCCGCGGTCATGCCGGGATGCGTCGCGCGGCCCATCAGCGATCCCAGCGGCGGCGGGCTAGCGGCGCGGAACGACATGTAGGCGACGACGCAGCCGGTCTGCCCGGCGCGCGTGCACAGCGGCGTCCTGTGCAGGCTGCCGCCGACGACCCCGCCCTCCGGCACCTCGACCGCATAGCCGATCAGCAGCGCCGAGAGCATCCGCCTCGCCGCCGGACCGTTCTCGATCTCTTCGGCGAGCAGCCGGGTGGCGTGGATCGTCCCCTGGCTGTGGCCGATCAGCACGAACGGCCGGCCTTCATTGTAATGGTCGAGATAATAATGCCAGGCGGCCCGAACGTCGCCATAGGCCTGGTTGAAATTGGCGCCGAGATCTTCGCCGCCGATCGCGCGCGGGATCGCCGCCAGCGTCACCTGGCGGTAGATCGGCGCGTAGGTCCGGCAGACCGAGGCGAAGCGGGCGAATTGGACCGCCGCCGCCCCCTCGCCCCCTTCTCCTCGATCCCGGCGGTGAGATCGGAGTTGAGGCCGGGATCGCGTGAGACGGTCGGATAGACGTAGAAGCAGTCGATCGGCGGGGCCGCGGCGGGCGCGCTCAGGGTGACCGGGCCGTAGCCGTCAGGGTTGAGGTCGGCGGTCGCCAGCGGCCGCCCGCACGCGTCCTGCCGCCCGGGCAGGCAGAGCCAGCTCGCCTCGCTCGCATAGTCGACCGGGGCGGGCGCGGCCGCGGACGGCTGCGCCGCCGCCGGCGCCGCGCAAAGCGCCAGCGCGAGGATCATCCGCTTCATTCGTCCCTCCCTCATTTGCCGTCGAACAGGCCCGATTGCCCGCTTTTGGGCAAAGGCAGGCCGAGATGGGTCCAGCCCGGGCCGTTGAGGCAGCGGCCGCGCGCGGTCCGGGCGATCAGGCCCAGCTGGATCAGATAGGGCTCGATCACTTCCTCGATCGTGTCGCGGGGCTCGGACAGGCCGGCGGCGAGCGTCTCCACGCCGACCGGACCGCCCTGGTAGATGTCGGCGATCATCGTCAGATAGCGCCGGTCCATCGCGTCGAGGCCGAGCTGGTCGACCTCCATCCGGGTCAACGCCGCGTCGGCGACCCTGGCGTCGACCTCGGCATCGCCGGCCGACTGGGCGAAATCGCGGACCCGGCGCAGCAGCCGGCCGGCGACGCGCGGGGTTCCCCGGGCGCGGCGCGCCACCTCCCTGGCGCCGTCCTCCGTGAGGGCGAGGCCGAGCAGCCGCGCCGCGCGGCGGACGACCTGCTCGAGCTCGCCCTCCGAATAGAAGGTCAGCCGCACCGGGATGCCGAAGCGGTCGCGCAGCGGCGTCGTGATCAGCCCCTGCCGCGTGGTCGCGCCGATCAGGGTGAACTTGGGCAAGTCGATCCGGACCGAGCGCGCCGACGGCCCCTCGCCGATCATCAGATCGAGCATGCGGTCCTCCATCGCCGGATAGAGGATCTCCTCGACCGGCGGCGCCAGCCGGTGGATCTCGTCGATGAACAGGACGTCGCCGTCCTCGAGGTTGGTGAGCAGGGCGGCAAGGTCGCCCGCCTTGGCGATCACCGGCCCGGAGGTGGCGCGGAAACCGACGCCGAGCTCGCGGGCGACGATCTGCGCCAGCGTCGTCTTGCCGAGCCCCGGCGGCCCGAAGAACAGGACATGGTCGAGCGCGTCGCCGCGCCCTTTGGCGGCCTCGATGAACACGCGCAGATTGTCGCGCGCCGCCTTCTGCCCGACGAATTCGTCGAGCGTCTTCGGCCGCAGCGCCGCGTCGACGTCCTCGGGCCGGCGCTCGGGCGTGGTGATGCGGTCGGGGTCAGTCATCCCGGCCGACGTTTAGCGGCGTTCCGCAGTCGGAACACGTTGTTTCAGGCCACCAGCGATGGCGCCGGGCGAACATCGACACGAGCCGGTCGCGATTGTGGCCCTCGCGAACGATCGGCGGCTTGCCGCAGGCGGGGCAGCGGCTCCACTCTTCGAAGGCGAGGGCGATGACCATCGTCCCGAGCAGCGCGACGAGGCCTCCGCCGACATGGCCCGTACCGACGGCCACAATCCCGGCAAGGCCCAGAGCGCAACCGACGGCCAGCCCCATGACCGCGATCCCATAGCGGCTGAACGAGCTCCGCAGCAGACGCCCGAGGCTCATCGCGCCGCTTTCTTGAGCGCGAGATCGGGCGTGGCGTCGAGATCCTCGGGGCGGCGGTTCGGCGTGGTCAGGCGGTCAGGGTCGGTCATCGGGCGAGCCGATGCTTAGCCGCCCTCATGGCGCCAAGTCGAGCGTTCGGCGCGATTTCGCTTAGGGTCCGCCTCCGCGGGCCCGCATGATCACGTCCGACCGGCGGCCTTCCCGCTCCTGGTCCGGGACGCCGGGCGGCGCATCGCGGGCCGCCCGCCAGCGATAGAACAGCATCGCGCCGAGGACGGCGAAGCCCGCTATCCCTCCCCATCCAAGGTGCATGCCCGTCCACGGCGTGTTGCGGAAGGCAGTGGGGTTGAAGCTGCCATAGACCTGAACGATCAGCCCCGGCCCGACCAGCAGGATGCAGGCGATCTCGAGCCAGCGCGGCGGGCGCCCGGGCGGAGCCGGCGGCGCCACCGCCCGCGGCAGGCGGGCCAGCTCTTTTTCGATCGCGCGCGCGATGTGCTTGATCCGGTAGGACTGCCACAGATAGATGGCGAGCGGGCCGAGGAGAATCCCGGCGAGGATCAGAATCCCCGCGCCCGGCAGAATCTGCCCGATCGTCATGCCGAACACGAAGACCGCGGGAAACAGACCGATGGAGAGCCAGGTCGTCGTCCGGCCGACCGGGCGGGCTTCCGCCCGGAAATGTTCGCCAAGAGCGTCCCATTCGTCGGCGTCGAGAGCGACGTGGCCGGAGCCGTCGGCGAGCCGATAGACGACGCGGCCGCCGCCGACCGCCGTCGCGCGGTGCTGGAACCCGCTCTCCGTCAGCGCGCGCGAAAAGCCCATGCCGAGCATGCCTGCCCTCTCCTTCGCGATCGGCGTAGCGCGGAAAAGTTAAGTGTTTCTAGCGCGCCGCTTTCTTGAGCGCGGTGCGGACAAGGAGGTCCAGGCCGGCGTCCGGCCCGACCTCGGCTTCGGCCCTGGCGACGGCGGCGGCGGCTTCGGACGGGCGGAAACCCAAATTGGCGAGCGCCGAGAGCGCGTCCCGGGCGTGGCTGCCGGCGGGGATGGCGGGCCCGCCGGGGCCGAGCGCGACGCTGCCGGCCTTGTCCTTGAGTTCATGCACGATGCGCTGGGCGAGCTTGGGGCCGACGCCCTGGGCGCGGCCGATCATCTGAATGTCGCCGCTCGCCACCGCGCGGTGGACCTCGTCGACCGAGAGCGCAGAGAGAATGGCCAGCGCAACCCGGGCGCCGACCCCCTGGACCGAGATCAGGAGGCGGAACCAGTCGCGCTCGGCGGCGGTCGAAAAGCCGACCAGCCGGATCATATCCTCGGCGACCAGCATTTCGGTGTGGAGCACGACCTCCTCGCCGATCGCACCCAGGGCCGAGAGCGTCCGGGTCGAGGCCGAGACGAGATAGCCGACGCCATTGACGTCGATCACCGCGAAATCGGCGCCGAAGCCGTCGAGCAGCCCACGCAGCTTGGCGATCATGCGGCATTCCCGAGCGCGCGCCGCGAGGCGAGATGATGGGCGTGGGTGATCGCGACCGCGAGCGCGTCGGCCGCATCGGCGCCGGCGATCTTCGCGGACGGCAGCAGCCGCTGGACCATCGCGTGGACCTGGACCTTCTCGGCGGCGCCGCTGCCGACCACCGCCTTCTTGACCAGCCGCGGCGCATATTCGCCGACCGCGAGCCCGCGCCGGCCGGCGGCGAGCAGGACGACGCCCCGCGCCTGGCCGAGCTTCAAGGTCGATTGCGGATTCTCGTTGAGGAACACCTCCTCGACCGCCGCCTCGGCCGGGCCATGGGCGTCGATCACCCGCCCCAATTCCTCCTCGAGCCGCACCAGCCTCGCCGGCAGCGCCTGCTTCGGGTCGGTCCGGACCTGGCCGTTGGCGACATGGCTGAGGCGATTGCCCTCGGCCGCGATCACCCCCCAGCCGGTGCAGCCGAGGCCGGGGTCGAGGCCGATGATCAACATGTCAGCCCTCCCCTTCGCGGCGCCTCACCCGAGCTTCTCTAGCACCTCTTCCGGGACTTCGTAATTGCCCCAGACGGTCTGGACGTCGTCATCCTCCTCGAGCGCGTCGACCAGCTTCATGAGCTGCTCGGCGTCGCCCTCGCCGACCGCGACCGCGCTTTGGGGGCGCCAGGCGAGCTTGACGCTTTCCGCTTCGCCAAGGGCCGCTTCGAGGGCGCGGGCGACTTCGTGAAGATCGTCGACCGCAGTCCAGATCTCGTGGCCGTCGTCGTCCGATTCGACATCCTCGGCGCCAGCCTCGATCGCGGCCTCGAACACCGTTTCCGCGTCGCCGGCGGACGCCGGATATTCGATCAGGCCGAGCCGCGAAAAGCCGTGGGTCACCGATCCCGACGCGCCCAGATTGCCGCCATTCTTGGAAAAGGCGGTGCGCATGTTGGTGGCGGTGCGGTTGCGGTTGTCGGTCAGCGCCTCGACCACCAGGCTGACGCCGCCCGGGCCGAAGCCCTCGTAGCGGATGTCCTCGTAATTCTCGGCGTCGCCGCCGGCGGCCTTGTCGATCGAGCGCTGGATGTTGTCCTTGGGCATCGACTGCGCCTTGGCGGCGTTGACGGCGGCGCGCAGCCGCGGGTTCATGTCCGGATCGGGCGTGCCCATCTTGGCGGCGACAGTGATCTCGCGGGCGAGCTTGGAAAACATCGCCGAGCGCTTCTTGTCCTGCGCGCCCTTGCGGTACATGATGTTCTTATATTTGCTGTGGCCGGCCATCGCCGTTCACCCTTTCCCGTCAGCCGCGCTCAGCCAAGGCCCAAAGCGGCCTTGTAGGTGTCGAGCAGCGCCTCCGCCTCCTGGCGCGCGTGATTCTCCATCTTCCGCAAACGCACCACGGTCCGCATCGTCTTGGGATCGTAGCCGCGCGCCTTGGCTTCGCCATAGACGTCGCGGACGTCGTCGGCGATCGCCTTCTTCTCTTCCTCGAGCCGTTCGATCCGCTCGATCAGCAGCCGCAGTTCGTCGGCCGCAATGCTTCCTTCCGCCAATTCATGCTCCTTCGGATTCGGATGTGAGCGGCCGGCTGTACGCATAAGGCGCGGCCGCCTCAAGCCGGTTGCGGGCAGGGATGCGCGCGCCAAGCTGTACAGGCAGAAGCGGGAGGAATAGACTGAAACGTCACGACTCGCGGAAGAAACGAGCAAATAGCGGGGGGACCATGAAGCAGTTGAGGCACGCCGGCCTGTGCGGCCTGCTCCTGATGACCGCGGGCTGCGCCCAATATCTCGTGGTCGCGGCCGAGCCGCGCTATGCCGGCCAGGAGCGCGACAGGAGCCAGGTCTCGATCGCGGGCGGCACCGGCGCCGCCCCTCCGCAAATCATCGCCAGCGACTGCGGCCCCGGCGAGCAGCTGGCGATCGTGCGGGTGACCCGCAATTTCGGCGAGGGTCTGTTGGCGTGGCTGACGCTCGGCCTCTACGCGCCGGCGACCGTCCACTATCGCTGCGCGACGCAGCCGCAGCCGGGAGGCGGCGAGATCAACACCAGCGGGGACGCCTGACATGCCGGCGCCCTGGCCCGAAACCGCGAACCTGAAATTCGCCGCCGCCGCCAAGCCCTGGGAGAACTGGCACAAGACGGTGAGCCAGGCCTTTGCGGGCACCTACACGCCCTTCTATCCCCCGACCAATCCCGACACCAATGCGCAGATCCTGATCGACTGCGCCAAAGACATCCAGGTCGCGATCAAGGCGGCGAAGGAGCGCAAGGTCAGGCTGCGCGCCGTCGGCAGCACCTGGTCGCTGTCGCACGCTCCGGTGACCGAGGGCGTCGTGCTCGACACCAGCCGGCTGAAAGGCTGGATCAAGATCAACGAGGGCAATCTCGACCCCGGCTACAAGGGAAGCGCCGAGAAAAGGCCGGGCCTGTTCCTGTTCCAGTGCGGCACGCTCGTCGCCGAGGTGAACAAGCTGCTGGAAAGCGACAAATGGCAGCGCTCTTTGTGGACCAGCGGCGCCGCCAACGGCCAGACCATCGTCGGCGCGACTTCGACCGGCACCCACGGCTCGGTCATGGATTTCGGCCCGTTGCACGATCATATCGTCGCGATCCATCTTCTTGCCGGCCCCGACAAGCAATTCCTGCTGGAACGCGCCTCCTATCCGGTGCTGAAGCCCGCCTTCGCGGCGGCGATCGGCGCGACCCCGCTGCGCGACGACGACCTGTTCAACGCGGCGGTGCTCTCCTTCGGCAGCATGGGCGTGATCCACGCGGTGGTGATCGAGACCAGCCCGCGTTTCCTGCTGCGCGCGGAAACCCACGCGCCGGTGGCGATCGACCAGGATCTCCGCAACCTCATCGCGACCCTCGATCCGGAAAAGCACCCCAAACTCAAGGGCAAGGGTGCGCTCAATTTCCTGCAGGTCGTCATCAACCCCCATTCCAAGGACGCGATGATCAACGCGATGTACAAGCTCAAGTGGGATCCGAGCCATGTTTTCGATTATACCCTCAAGGAAGGGAAGATCGGACCGGGCTATGATGGTCTCAGCGTCGTCGGCGAGGTGCTGAAGCTGTTCCCGGGGCTGATCCCCTCCTTCTTCAAGCTCGCCCAGGGGACGATCGACAGCGCGACGAAGACCGCCACGCGCGGCGAGATGTTCGGCTACAAGCCGCCGCAGCTCAAGGTCGGCAGCGGCAGCGTCGCGGTTGCGCTGACCGACGCGGTGAAGACGCTCGACCTGCTCGACGCGCTGATGAAGCAGCATCCGGCGCCGCTCGTGTTCGGCTGCCGTTTCGTCAAGCCCTCGCCGGCGTTGTTCGCCTTCACCCGCTTTCCGACGACGATGGTGGTCAGCCTCGACGGCATATTCAACGATCAGAGCGTCGCCTTCTTCGCCAAGGCGGCGGAGACGCTCGAGCAGAACAACATCCCCTACACCCAACATTGGGGGAAGGTGAATTCCTACACCAAGGCTCGCCTCGACAAGGCCTATGGCGCCAATGTCGGCAAGTGGCTCGACGCCCGCAAGCAATTGCTGCCCGACCCGGCCGATCGCGCCGTCTTCACCAACGCCTATATGGAGGAGCGCGGCCTCGCGGGTTGAACTGACGCTCGGAGCGGCTATTGCCGCTCCCATGCCGACCAGAGAGACGTCGAGCCGGTTCGTCCCGCGCAGCCGCAAGGTGAGGATCCTCGCCACGCTGGGCCCCGCGTCGGACAGCCCGGCGATGATCCGCCGCCTCGCCGAGGCCGGCGCGGACGCGTTCCGGATCAACATGAGCCACGGCACCCACGCCGACCATGCCAAGCGGATCGCCGCGATCCGCGCGCTCGAGGCCGAGCTCCAGCGGCCGACGACGATCGTCGCCGACCTGCAGGGGCCCAAGCTCAGGGTCGGCCGGTTCAAGGGCGACAAGGCGCAGTTGAAGGCCGGTCAGACCTACGTCTTCGACCGCGACGACAAAGCGGGCGATGCGACCCGCGCCAGCCTCCCCCACCGCGAAATTTTCGACGCGGTGAAGCCGCGGGCGCGCCTGCTGGTCGACGACGGCAAGCTCGTCTTCCGGGTGATCAGGGTCACGGCCGACCGGATCGAGACGAAGGTCGAGGTCGGCGGCACGATCTCCAACAACAAGGGCCTCAACGTCCCTGACGTGGTGCTGCCGCTCGCCGCGCTGACCGACAAGGACCGCGCCGACCTCGTTTTCGCGCTCGAGCAGGGCGTCGACTGGATCGCGCTTTCCTTCGTCCAGCGGCCCGAGGACGTCGCCGAAGCGCGCCGGCTGATCGGCGGCAAGGCCAATCTGCTTGCCAAGATCGAGAAGCCGGCGGCGATCGACCGGCTCGAGGGGATATTGGAGCTGGCCGACGCGGTGATGGTCGCCCGCGGCGATTTGGGTGTCGAGCTGCCGCCCGAGGAGGTGCCGCCGCTGCAGAAGCGGATCGTCGAGGCGGCGCGGCGGATGGGCCGGCCGGTGGTGGTCGCCACCCAGATGCTCGAATCGATGGTCGCCTCGCCCTCGCCGACCCGGGCCGAGGTCTCGGACGTCGCCACCGCGGTCTATGACGGCGCCGACGCGATCATGCTCTCCGCTGAGAGCGCCTCCGGCCTCTACCCCTGCGAGGCGGTCGAGATGATGAACCGGATCGCGACCAGCGCCGAATCCGACCCGACCCATTATGCCCGCGTACATTTCACCGAGACGCTGCCCGACGCCACCACCAACGACGCCATCGCCCGCGCGGCGAGCGAGATCGTCCGCACCGTCGGCGCCCAGGCGATCGTCTGCTTGACCAGCTCGGGCTCGACCGCGCGGCGGGTGGCGCGCGAGCGGCCGACCGTGCCATTGCTGGTGCTGACCCCCTCGCTGCGCACGGCGCGGCAGCTCGGCATCCTGTGGGGCGCGCACGCCGTGCGCACCCGCGACGTCCACAATTTCGAGGAAATGGTCGGCAAATCGAAGCGGATGGCGCTGCGCCACGGGCTCGCCAAAGCCGGCGACCGGATCATCGTCACCGCCGGCGTCCCGTTCGGCGTGCCGGGCTCGACCAACGTCGTCCACGTCGCCCGGCTGATCGGCGACGAGCTCGACCGGCACCGGACCTAGGGACAGTTAGGTAACTGTCTCCTTCAGCAGGCCGGGCACCAGATCCGCGATTTCGCGGGCGAGGAAGCCGACGCGGCCGACCCGCTCCGTCAATATCCGGCCCGCCTCGCCGTGCAGCCAGACGCCCCAGAGCGTCGCCGTCAGCGCGTCGGCGCCGCGCGCGGCGAGGCCGCCGACGAGCCCCGCCAGCACGTCGCCCGAGCCCGAGGTGGCGAGGCCCACCCCGCCGCCCTCGAAGCAGAAGGCGCGCCCGTCCGGCGCGGCAATGAAGCTCCAGCGGCCCTTGACCAGCGCCACCGCTTCGTAGCGCTTGGCGGCGCGGCGCACCGCGGTCAGCGGGTCGATCTCGACCTCTTCCGCCTCGCATTCGAGCAGGCGCGCCATCTCCCGGGAATGGGGCAGCAGGGCGACTCCGCCGCGCCGGCCGCGCACCTCGGCTTCCCTGTCGGCGAGGCAGCCCAATGCCGCCGCGTCGAGCACCAGCGGCACCCCGGTCTCGCAATCGAGCAATTCGGCCAGCAGCCGGTCGAGCGCCGGACCGTGTTCCATGCCGCAGCCCAGGGTCACGGATTGCGCGTCCGGCACGTGCGGCAGCGGCGATCCGGCGATGACCCGCGCCTCGGGGACGGCGATCCCGATCGCGACGGCGACGCTTTCTTCGGTGACGATCTGGAGCTTGCCCGCGCCGGCGCGCAACGCGGCGACGCCGGCGAGGATCGCGGCGCCGGGCAGCTCGCGGCTGCCGGCGACGATCAGCGCGCGTCCGCGATCCTCCTTGTCGCCATCTTCGGCGAGGCGCGGGAGCGGGAGGGATTTCAGCAGCTCGGCGTCGAGCCGGACGGGTCCGCTCATCGCGTCGCGACCATCGCGTCGGGCTCGGCGGTGACCGGCGCCGCCTGCTCGATCAAAGGCGCCGCGAAATTGTAGCGGGTGAGGCGCGGCACGCAGTTTTTGGCGTCGTCGGGTTCGAACTCATATTCGCAGACGCCGCAATTGACGACGTCGGCTTCCCTGTCGATTGCCAGGATACTTGCCTCGTCGAGCTCCTCGAGGATGTAGCGCAGGCACAGCACCACAACCTGATGGCAGACGATCAGCACCCGCCGGTCGGCATGGTGAAGGCTGATCGTGTCGAGCGCGCTCCTCAAACGCAGGATCACATCGGCCCAGCTCTCGCCGCCCGGCGCGCGGAAATAGAATTTGCCCAGGCGGCCGCGGTGCTCGGCAAGGTCGGGATGCTTCTGGCGGATGCCGTTGGCGGTGAGGCGGTCGAACACGCCGAACTCGCGCTCGCGCAGGCGCTCGTCGACGATCGGCTGGCGCGCCTTTTCGGTGACCCCGCCCTGCTCGCAGACGAGGGTCGCGGTCTGGCGAGCGCGGACATAAGGCGAGGAAAGGACGACCTCGGGCCTTTCCGCTTCGGGAAGCGCCGCGAACCAGCGGCCGAGCGCCGCCGCCTGGTCGCGGCCAAGCTCGCTCAACGGAACGTCGACGTCGCGTACGGCGATGTCGATGACGCTGAGCCCGGCCTCATGGGCGGCGTCGCGCGCGACATTGCCGGCGCTTTGGCCGTGGCGGACGATCCAGAGCTTTTCGGGCCACCGTTGTCTCACGCCCGAACCAAAGCATGAGCGCGACCGCCGGTTCCCCTTATCGTCATCCCGGACTTGATCCGGGATCCATGAACACGGATTGCGCGAACTTGGCGCGACGACGTTCATGGATCCTGACTTTCGTCAGGATGACGGGATTGGGTTCAGAGCAGACCTTCCGCCTCCAGCCGCGCGCGCAGGTCGTCCGCGTCGGTGAAGAGATGCGCCGCCATGCCGACCGCCAAAGCCGCCTCGACGTTGATCGCGCGGTCGTCGATGAACAGCGCCTCGGCGGGGCGCAGCCGGAAGCGGTCGAGGGCGAGATAGTAGATCGCCGGATCGGGCTTCAGCAATTTGACCTCGCCGGAGACGACGATGTCGCGAAAGCGGCCGAGGAAAGCGCGCTCCTTCGCGAAGAAGGTCGGCCAGAAGTCGGCCGAGAAGTTGGTGATCGCGAACAGGGGAATGCCCTTGGCATCGAGCGCTTCGACAATGGCGTGGACGCCCGGCACCGGCCCCGTTACCGTCTCGCCGAAGCGGTCGCTCCAGGCGGCGATCAGCTCCGCATAATGCGGGAATTTCTCGTTCAATTCGGCCGCCGCCTCGGCATAGGGCCGGCCGCCGTCCAGCGTCTCGTGCCAGCCGTAGAGATCGACGTCCTCGATGAATTGCAGCCGCTCCCGATCGTCGGCGATCTGCCGGACGAGGAACGCGTCGGGATCCCAGCCGTAAAGGACGTTGCCGACGTCGAAGACGACGGCGCTCGCGGTCACGCGCGGATCAGCCCTGGCGCGCCTTGAAGCGGCGGTTGGTCTTGTTGATCACGTAGGTGCGGCCCCGGCGGCGGATCACGCGGCAGTCGCGGTGGCGCGACTTGAGGGACTTCAAGGAGTTGCGGATCTTCATGGCCTGGAACGCCTGCCTGTTTCTGTACGATGCTGTTGCTGAAATGCGAGGCGCCCACCTAGGGGGACAGCCCTCTCAAGTCAAGCGCGGCGCGCCTTGTGCGGGTGCGCCGGTTTGATATTCGCGCCTTGGTGGCTGCCGATCCTTGTGGCAGGTCGGTGAGGTGGCATGGGTCAGGCGGATAGCGCTGATTGTGTGTGCGGCCGTGCTGCTGTTTGCGGCGCTGCTGGCCTTGGAAGTTCACGCGGCGTGGGATTTGCTCTTCGGTCTGGCCTATTGCCTTGACGGCTACCCGCCCTGCGGCACCCGCGGATTTTTGTAGGACCTGCGCCGTTTCGGCCCGGCCTCCTCGATCGGCTTGACGATATCAGCCTTCATCAGCCTTCGGGCGACGGGAGCAAATTATGCTGCGAAGCCCGCTTTTGAAGCCCTGGCTTGGAAGATCCTGCCCGTTTGTGCAATCATCCGACGATGGACCGCACCGACCTCAGGATCCTCGCCATCCTCCAGGAGGACGCCTCGCTTACCGTCGCCGAGGTGGCGGGCAGGGTCAATCTCTCCCAGACCCCCTGTTGGCGCCGCATCCAGAAGCTCGAGGCGCAGGGCGTGATCGCGCGGCGGGTCGCGATCCTCGACCCCGAGGCGGTCGGGCTCGGCCTCACGGTATTCGTCGAGATCGAGACCGGCGACCATTCGGGCGAATGGCTTGCCCGCTTCGCCGCGTCGGTGCGGGCGATGCCCGAGGTGATGGAGGTTTACCGGATGGCCGGCGACGTCGACTATCTGCTTCGGGTCGCGGTCAGCTCGATGGCCGAATATGACGATTTCTACCGCCGGCTGATCGCCGAGGTGCCGCTGAAGAACGTCACCTCGCGCTTCGCGATGGAGCGGGTCAAGAGCACCACCGCCTATCCGCTGCGGATCGCGTGACGAAAGCGGCTCCCGGCGCTGTATGCGCCGGGAGCCCAGTCGACCGCTTCAACCCAGGGAGACCTCAGCGGTGGGGGTCGCTATTGCGCGTTGCCGCTCGCATTGGCGTCGGCCGACGCGTTGGCATCGGCCGCGTTGCCCGTCTCGTTGCCGGCAAGGTCGTTGGCGGTGAGGTCGTCGGGGGCGACATTGAAGGTATCGCTGACATTGTCGCTGGCGGCGGCGTTGTTGGTGGCGCTGCTGCCGCACGCGCCCAGCGCCGCCAGGCCGGCCGCGGCGAGAGCCGTGGAAAGGCGTTTCATCCGTTCATCCCCCTTGTTGCGAATCATGGAGTCCGGATGAGACCAAAAGCGGCGGCTTGCCGCAATGGCTGACTCACAATTTTGCACCTTTGCGCCCCGGCGCGCGGGCGGGCGCCATGCTTTTGCTCCGCGGCGGCCGGGGCGGGGCAGATAATTTCAGCCGCGCGCGGCGAGCTTGCGCTCCCAGGCGAGCGCGTCGGCGACGATCGTGTCGAGATCGTCGCGCTCCGGGCGCCAGTCGAGCGCCGCCAGGATCGCCCGGTTGTCGGCGATCACCGCGCCCGGATCGCCGGGGCGGCGCGGCGCCATCCGGCGCTCGATCCTGCGGTTGGTGACGCGGTCGACGGCATCGAGCACCTCCAGCACCGAATAACCGTGGCCGTAGCCGCAATTGAGCAACAGGCTCTCCGCCGGCCGCGCGATCAGCCGCTCGAGCGCGCGGACATGAGCGGCGGCGAGGTCGGTGACGTGGATATAGTCGCGCACGCCGGTGCCGTCGGGGGTGTCGAAGTCGGTGCCGTAAATGTCGACATGGCCGCGCTTGCCGCAGGCGGCCTCGACCGCGACCTTGATCAAATGGGTCGCGCCCCGGGTGGAGAGGCCCGCGCGCCCCTCGGGGTCGGCGCCGGCGACGTTGAAATAGCGCAGGATGCAGAAGTTCAATGGATGCGCCGCGGCGGCGTCGGTCAGGATCCGCTCGGTCATCAGCTTCGACCAGCCATAGGGGTTGATCGGCGCGGCCCGCGCGCCTTCCGCGACCGGCACCGATTCGGGGATGCCGTAGGCCGCCGCGGTCGAGGAGAAGATGAAATGGCGGACGCCCCCGGTTACCGCGCTCTCGATCAGGGCGCGGCTCTTGACGGTGTTGTTCTCATAATAAGCGAGCGGCCGCGCGACCGAATCCGGCACCACCACCGATCCGGCGAAATGCAGGATCGCGCCGATTCCGTGCTCGGCGATCAGGCCGGCGACGAGCGCCGAATCGGCGATATCCCCCTGCACGAAGGCCGCGCCCGCCGGCACCGCCCAGTCGAATCCGGTCGACAGGTCGTCGATCACGACCACCGGCCAGCCGGCGTCGAGCAGAGCGAGCACGGCGTGACTGCCGATATAACCGGCGCCGCCCGTCACCAGCACTGGCACCCTCGCGTCAGCCATTCACACTCCCAGCTGTCCGATGCAGCAAAATCGGGTTAAACTCGTTACACATCCTATACAGTCTCCTTCGCCGAGGACGAGACAGGAACGAGGTACGCCATGAACAAATTCGCATCACGACTGGGCGCGCTGGCCGCTTTTCTGCTCGTCCCCGGCTGCGCCATGGAGATGGGCGGCGGGCCGTCCTCGGCGGTCTCGGTCACCCGCTTCCACCTCGGCCAGCCGATCGCGCGCGGCCCGATCGCGGTCGAGCCGGCCGACCCGGCCGATGCGAGCAGCCTCGAATTCGACCAGATCGCGGCCTCGGTCGAGCGCGAGCTCGCCCGGCTGGGCTGGGCGGTCGAGCGGCGCAACGGCCGTACCGAGCAGGTCGTCGTGGTCCGCGTCGAGCAGGCGGTGCGCGAAGGACGGCGCGGCGGCGGCCTCAGCATCGGCGTCGGCGTCGGCGGCGGCAGCTACGGGCGGCACGGCGGCGTCGGCGTCGGCGTCGGCGGCACGGTCCCGGTCGCGGGCTATCGCCCGAGCCAGGTCGTCGCGACCCAATTGAGCGTGCGCATCCAGCGCCGCTCGGACGCCACTGTCGCCTGGGAAGGCCGCGCCGAGCTGGAGGCGCGCGGCGGCTCCCCGCTGGCCTCGCGCGCCGCGGCCGCGGACCGGCTCGCGGCGGCGTTGTTTCGGGACTTCCCCGGAGAGTCGGGCCGCACTATCAGAGTGCGCTGATTCGCTTTCCCAAAGGACACAATGACCCTTTCAGTTTCGAGCGCCTTCGATGGCGGCAACATTCGTACGGTCGCCATCGACGGCGACCGCGTGGACCTTGAGATCGTCCAGGACCACCAGTCCGATTTCTACCAATGGTTCTATTTCCGGCTGACCGGCGGCGGCGGCCGCGCCGTCACGCTGCGCATCGTGAACTGCGCCGGCGCCGCTTACCCGATGGGCTGGGACGGCTACCAGGCCTGCCTGTCGGAGGATCGCGAGGAGTGGCGGCGCGTCGACACCTCCTATGCCGACGGCGTCCTGACGATCGGCGTCACGCCGCCCTCGGACAGCATCTGGATCGCCTATTTCGCGCCCTACACGATGGAGCGGCACCACGATCTCGTCGCCGAGGTCGCCGCCGCCCCGGGCGTGGCCTATGGCTCGCTCGGCCGGACCCTGGACGGGCGCGAGCTCGACTATTTCCGGCTGGACGGCGGCCCGCTGCAGGTCTGGCTCTACGCCCGCCAGCATCCCGGCGAGACGATGGCCGAATGGTGGATGGAGGGCGCGCTCGCGCGGCTGCTCGACGAATCCGACCCGGTGACGCGCCGGCTGCGCGACAAGGCAACCTTTCACATCGTCCCCAATATGAACCCTGACGGCTCTTTCCGCGGCCATTTGCGGACCAACGCGGTTGGCGTGAACCTCAATCGCGAATGGCACGCGCCGAGCCTCGAGAAGAGTCCGGAGGTGTTCCACGTCCGCAATGAGATGGACCGGACCGGCGTCGATTTCGCGATGGACGTCCATGGCGACGAGGCGATCGCCGCCAATTTCCTCGCCGGCTTCGAAGGCATCCCCGCCTGGAAGCAGGAGCAGCAGGATCTGTTCGACGCGTTCTCGGCGGCGCTGCTCGCGGCGAGCCCCGATTTCCAGACCGACAAGGGCTATGAGGTGCCCGCCCCGGGCCAGGCCAATCTGTCGATGTCGACCGCCCAGCTCGCCGAGCGCTACGGCGCGGTGTCGATGACCCTGGAAATGCCGTTCAAGGACAATGCCGACCTGCCCGATCCGGTCCACGGCTGGTCGCCCGACCGCAGCCGGCTGCTCGCCCACGCCTGCCTCGACGCGCTTCACGCGGTGATCGACCGGATCGGCGAATATCGCCGAGGCTGATGCCATAAGCGGGAATGGTCGGGAATGGTGGGGCGCGGGCCCTAGCGATTGCTCGAATGCCATTGTCATCAGCGGATGTCTGAGCCTATCGAACTGAGTGACAGGTAGGGAATTCTGAGCGGTAACGAATGTGAGCATTCCACCGAGAGTCCGTGATTTTGCCGCCTCCAACGTGGGCCTGACCCTCTCTGTGGTGTGCATCCTCCTTGCGGTTGCCTTCCTTGCTTCGCTTCTCGGGTTGATCCCGACAGGCCAAGTGACGCAGGGAGTCGGAGACTTGGTTGCGGCCCTCCAACCAATCGCCGCTCTTGTCGCTTGGCTCGTCGGTATTCTTGTGGCTTTGACTTGGCCCGCTGTTGTCCTCATCGTAGCCTTCTTGGTCTTAGGCTCTCGAACGCTAGCTCTGTCCTTTGGGGCGATTTGGGGCAGAACGAAAAAGCTGAAGTTCGGGGATGCAGAAGTTGAATTCACGTCTGAAGCTGCGAAGCAGCTAAATGCGTCGGCCGATGAGACATTCCAGGCATTTCGCCAGAAGGCGAATCGCGAATTAAATAGGCTTACTAGTCGATTTGACGTTTATAGTAATTTGAAATCATTCGTGAATGACGCGGAGATCATTATAAACAATAATACCAAAATAAAGCTAGACCAGGTTGCCGATCTCCGCTGCACCATATATATCGAAGACGTACTATTTAAGGAGAATCTGTGGCAGATCGTTGACTATTATCCGCGCGATGGACGCCCCACGGCTGGCAGAGTGTTTTCAACTCGCTTTGGAATCATCGGTCGCACCTGGAGGATGGAACAACATCTTGCCGAAGGCGAGGCAGCCGATACCCGGGAGGACCTGATCAAGCTATGGGGCATGACGCAGGGGGAGGCGACGGAGCCTACCCGCCAGCGTTTTTCCTACATTTGCTGCGTATTGCGGGAGACGAGTTCCTCGGCTCAGGAGGGGGCGCCCATTGCGCTCTTTTTTGCAGATTCTACGGCCAAGAACGCCTTTGGGAATGAGGCCGCCCTCGAGGCTGCCAAGATAGCCGCCGCTGCGGCGGTCCAAAGCCATTTGCTCATGAGCAAGATTCAGGCACTACGAAACGAACTCAAGACATATGCAGCTGAGATCAACCCCGGAGCCTGAGATCCCGCTCGTTGGCTATGAAGATGTAGCGGGTCATTATTATGACGCCGTGCTTCACCCGACCTGCGCGGCCTTCCGGGAAGGAAGCATTCGGCTGCTTGGCGCATTGCTGCCCCCGACCCTGACAGCCAATCTTGTTGTTGAAGTGGGAGCCGGGCGTGCTTCGGTGCCTGTGCTGTTTCCCGATTGGACGTCGAGAATATCGGAGCTCGTCCTCTTGGACTCCTCGCCCACCATGCTTTCCTATTCGCGTGAATATGCGCACCAAGGAGCGACGTTAGCGCTTGCCTCGGCTCAGGCGACGGGCTTGGCGTCGGGCTCGGTTGACGTTCTGATCGCTAGCTTGGGCGATCCATTCAACGACCGCGATTTTTGGGTTGAGGTGAAGCGGGTCTTGTCATCGTTCGGGATCGCTTTCTTTACCACCCCGTCCCCGCAATGGGCGAGCCGCTTCAGGCAGGAGGGACAAATAACCCCGGAAGATTCGGCCGAGTTTATCAACCCTGGCGGGGAGGCGGTTTGCGTCCCCTCGTCCGTTCTGCCGATCGACGACCAAAGCGCACTGCTTCGGACTTGTGGCCTGATCGTCGAGGCCATCGCGAACTGCTATTTGGCGGACGCGCCCCAAGCGCGACGAGCTCCAAAGCTTCAATGCGTGGCGGACGAAGACCCATTTGTGATCGGCTATTCGATTCGCCATGCGGAGTAACAAGCAAAAACTCTCACTCCGAGTGAGCAGATCGCAATGCCGCAGCTCGTCCTGATCCGCCACGGCCAGTCGGCCTGGAACCTCGAGAATCGCTTCACCGGCTGGTGGGACGTCGATCTGACGCCGCAGGGCGAGGAAGAGGCCAAGCGGGCGGGCGAGCTACTCGCGGCCGAAGGTTGCGATTTCGACATCTGCTTCACCAGCGTCCAGACCCGGGCGATCGAGACGCTGCATATCGTTCTCAAGGCGATGGGCCGGCTGTGGCTGCCCGAGGAAAAGCATTGGCGGCTCAACGAGCGCCATTATGGCGGCCTCACCGGCCTCGACAAGGCCGAAACCGCGGCCAGGCATGGCGCCGAGCAGGTGCGGATCTGGCGCCGCTCGTTCGACGTGCCCCCGCCCGCGATGGCGCCGGGCGGCGAATTCGACCTCGCCGATGACCGCCGCTACGCCGGGGTGAAGATCCCCACCCACGAAAGCCTCAAGGATACGATCGCCCGCGTCCTGCCTTATTGGCAGGACCGGATCGCCCCCGAGCTGCGCCGCGGCCGGCGCGTGCTGATCTGCGCCCACGGCAATTCGCTGCGGGCGCTGGTCAAGCACCTTTCGAACATCCCGGACGAGGAGATCGTCGCGCTCGAAATCCCGACCGGCGAGCCGATCGTCTACGAACTCGATGAAGGGCTAAACGCGGTCGAACGCTATTTTTTGAAGGACCGCTGAAGCGGTCTAGAATTCCTTGACGCGCTCGCGGTTGCGGGCGGCGCGGCGTATCACTTCCTCGACCGTGTCGCCGGGCATGATCGTCGCGGCGCTGACCCAGATTTCGATCGGCACCACGGCGTGGCCGATGTCGAGCGGGTGGGCGGCGATGCAGCGGGCGATCCGCTCGGCGGTGTCGAGCGCGGAATCGGCGTCGAGATGGTCGAGCAGCAGCGAGAAGGCGCCGCCGCAGCCGCGCGCGGCGACGTCGCTGGCGCGGATCAGGCTTTTCAGCAGCCGCGCGACATGGCGCAGCGCGGCGTCGCCGGCGACGCGGCCATGGCCGTCGTTGATCGATTTCAGATCCTTGAGGTCGACCGAGACGAGCGCTGCCGGGGTGCCGTGGCGCGCGGCCTGGCTCAGCACCCGCTCCAGCTCGCGGGCGAACTGGCGCGGGTCCATCAAGGCGGTGAGCGGGTCGCGGCCGGCGCTCTCCTCGGCCTCGCCCAATCGGGCGCGGGCCTCGGCCAGCGCGGCGCGGAGCAGCGCGTTCTCGTCGTTCAGGCGCAACAGCGCCTCGCGCGCCTCCTTGTCGGGCGCGCGCTCGGCTTCGAGATCGGTCTTCCGCCTTGCCATGGCCGCGAATCTAGAAGGGGAAGGTTAACGTTGTGCTTAGAGGCCGTCCGCAGATTGCCGAGGGAAAGCGCGCGGGTTAAGGTTGGCGATGCCGGATCAAGCTCCTCTTGTCGGGATCATCATGGGCAGCCGCTCCGACTGGGAGACGATGCGCCACGCCGCCGAGACGCTCGATACGCTCGGCGTCGCCCACGAGACCAAAGTCGTCTCGGCCCACCGCACGCCGGACCGCCTCTATGACTATGCCCGGAGCGCTGCCGGGCGCGGCCTCAAGGTGATCGTCGCCGGCGCCGGCGGCGCCGCGCACCTGCCCGGCATGGCCGCCTCGATGACCCGCCTGCCGGTGCTCGGCGTGCCGGTCGAGACCAAGGCCCTGGCCGGCCTCGACAGCCTGCTTTCGATCGCGCAGATGCCGGCCGGCATTCCCGTCGGCACGCTGGCGATCGGCAAGGCGGGCGCGGTCAATGCCGGCCTGCTCGCGGCCGCGATCCTGGCGACGACCGACGAGGCGCTCGCCGCCCGGCTCGAAGCCTGGCGCAAGGAGCAGACCGACAGCGTGGCCGAGCAGCCTGAGTGATTATGGCGGAATGATCGTCCCGCCCGGCTCCACCATCGGCATCGTCGGCGGCGGCCAATTGGGCCGCATGCTGGCGCTGGCCGCGGCCCAGCTGGGCTATCGCTGCCACGTCTACGCGCCCGACGCCGACAGCGTCGCCGCGCAGGTCGCGGCGGAATTCAGTCAAGGTGCGTTCGGCGACGAGGGCGCGCTGACCCGCTTCGCCGCCGAAGTCGACGTCGTCACCTACGAATTCGAGAACATCCCGACGGCGCCGCTCCGCGCGGTCGCCGAGATCGTCAAGGTCTATCCATCGGTCGACTCGCTCGACACGGCCCAGGACCGGCTCGGCGAGAAGGCGTTCGTCCAGCGCCATGGCGGCCGGCCCGCGCCGTTCGCGCCGGTCGACGATCGGGCCGGGCTCGACGACGCCCTCGCGCAAATCGGCACCCCCGCCATCCTCAAGACGCGCCGCTTCGGCTATGACGGCAAGGGCCAGGTGCGGATCGACGCGCCGGGCGAGGCCGCGCGCGCCTGGGACGACGTGCGCGGCGCCCCCTGCGTCCTCGAAGCCCTGGTCCGGTTCGACGCCGAATTCTCGATCCTGCTCTGCCGGGGCAGCGACGGCGCGGTGGTTTCATGGGAAGCGCCGCGCAACCGCCACGAGGGCGGCATCCTCGTCGCCTCGCGCGTGCCCGCCGGCGCGGAGCTCGCCGGCGCGGTCGCCGAGGGCGAAAAGCTGGCGCGGCGGGTCGCCGAGGCGCTCGACCATGTCGGCGTGCTGGCGATGGAGTTTTTCGCGGTCGGCGGCGAAGCTGTGTTCAACGAGATGGCGCCGCGCGTCCACAATAGCGGCCACTGGACGATCGAGGGGGCGCGAACCTCGCAGTTCGAGAATCATATCAGGGCGATTTGCGGCTTGCCCCTCGGCGCGGCCGATCTCGCCGCGCCCCGCATCGAGATGGCGAATTTGGTCGGCGCCGACGCGGACCGCTGGGCCGAGATTCTCGCCGACCCCGCCGCCCACCTCCACCTCTACGGCAAGAAGGACGCCCGCCGCGGCCGCAAGATGGGCCACGTCACCCGGCTGTTCGATAAATAGGGACAGTCCCTCTTTTTCGAAAAAGAGGGACTGTCCCTATTTAATCAGCGCGCCGGCACCACCTCGATCGGCAGGCCGAGCCGCTCGAGCTGCGGCCGCACCCGGGCGGCGTCGCCGACCACCACCCAGACGAAATTGTCGGGGTTGATGTAGCGGCGCGCGGTGGTGTCGAGCGTTGGCGCGGTCATCCCGCGATAGCGGTCGGCGATCGTCACCCAATAATCGTCCGGCCGGTGGTAGAGCGCGTTGGTCCTGAGCGCGCCAAGCACCGCCGGCGAGGTTTCGAACTGGCCGGGCAGCTGGCGGGTGTTGCCGAGGATCACCCGCTGCAGCTCCTCGGCGGTCACGCCGTTGGCCCCGAGGAAGCCCTGGACGTCCTCGCGCACCGCGGCGATCGATTCGCCGGTCCGGTCGGCCTGGACCGGCGCCTGGATGATGTAGGGGATTTGGTGCTCGCGCAGCGCGGCGGTGCCGAACGCGCCGTACGACCAGCCGCGGCGCTCGCGCAGGTCCATGTTGATGCGGGCGAGGAAATTGCCGCCCAGCACCTCGTTGGCGGCGGTGAGATTGAGCAGGTCCTGGGTCCCCTCGGCGGGCAGCAGCTGGCCGGCGAGGATGAAGCTCTGCGGCGATTGCGGCCGGTCGATGAGGACGATGCGCGGCGCCGGCGAGACGCCGTGCGCCGGGAACGGCTTGGTGCCGCGCGCCGCGGCGGGCGGCTGCCAATTGCCGAACCGGCTCTCGAGCTGGGCGACGACGTCGCGCAGCGGCAGGTCGCCGACCGCGAAGATGGTCGCGTTGTCGGGCCGGATCCAGGCCTGGTGGAAGGCGATCAGCTGGTCGCGGGTCAGCGCCCGGACGGCGTCGGGGTCGCCGCTGCCGCTGCTCGGCTTGCCGTACGGATGGTCCGGCCCGTAGAGCACCCGCGGCAACATCCGGACGGCGATGCCCTGGGGCTGAGTCAGCTCGGTGGCGATGCCGGCGAGCTGCTGCTGGCGGATGCGCTCGACCTCGGCCGGGGCGAAGGCCGGGTTGCGGATCACGTCGGCGAGCAGGTCGAGCGACGGCCCGAGATTGGGGGTCAGCGCGACCAAAGTCACCGTCGTCCGGTCGAGGCTGGCGCCGGTGTCGATGCGCGCGCCCAATCGCTCCTGCGCCTCGGCGAGCTGGGTCGAATTGAGGTGAGTGGTGCCCTCCTCGAGCATGTTCAGCATCATCGCCTGGGTGCCGAGCCGGCTCGCCGGATCGGCGGCGATGCCGGCGTCGAACTCGACCGCGACCCGGGTCACCGGAACGACGTTGCGGCGCGCATAGATCAGCTGGATGCCGTTGGAGAGGCGGGCGCGTTCGGTCGCCGGGAAATCGAGCCGGGCGCTGCCGCTGACCTGCGGCATCGGCTCGCGCGCCGCATAGGGGAGCGGCGCGAGCGGCTGCTCGCCGGGCTGCGGCGGCGTGTAGTAGCGCGGCCGCTGGCTCGGCGCGATCGCGCCGCCGCCGGCGGCGGGAGTGGCGTGGCCGACGCTTCCCGCTTCCTCATAGGCCTCGCGCGGGCCGGGCTCGACGCGCAGCGCGAGCGGCGGCCGATTGCCGATCCAGCGCTGCATCGCGGCGCGGACCTGGGCAGGCGTCACCCGGGCGAGCCGCTCGAGCCGGGCGCGGTAGAAATTGGGGTCGCCGGCGTAGAGCTGCCCTTCCGCGAGCGCGACCGCCTTGCCGCCGAAGCCGCCGACCTGCTCGAGGCCCTGGATGCGGGCCGACATCGCGCTCATCACCGCCCGGCGCACCTCGTCGGCGGTCGGGCCGGTGCGGACGAAGTCGGCGATGAGCTGATCGAGCCGGCGCGACACCGCGTCGGCGTCCTGGCCGGGCTTCACGTCGGCCGTGGCCTCGAACAGGCTGATCCGGTGGAACGGCTGGACTTCGGCGGTGACGCGCACCGCACTCTGCTCGCCGCGGACCAAGGCGTTGTCGAGCCGCGAGCTCGACAGGCCGCCCAGGATGGTCGCGCCGACCGAGAGCGGGACGAGATCCTCGGCGGCGAAGCCGGGGACGACCCAGTTGCGATAGAGCCGGACGTTGGCGACGCGGTCGTGCATCACCCGGTCGATCCGGTGCGGCAGGGTCGGCACGTCGGCGGCGGCGGGGACGTTGACCGGCCCGCGCGGGATGTCGCCGAAATAGCGCTGGACGAGCGGTCGCGCCTCGCGCGCGTCGATGTCGCCGGCGAGGACGACGACGGCGTTGTTCGGCCCGTAATTCTCGCGGAACCAGCCGCGCACCGTCTCCAGCGAGGCATGGTCGAGGTCGGCCATCGAGCCGATCGTCGAGTGATGATAGGGGTGACCCGCGGGGAAGAGCGTCTCGAGCTGGGCATATTCGACCATGCCGAACGGCTCGTTGTCGCCCTGGCGCTTCTCGTTCTGGACGACGCCGCGCTGATTATCGAGCACCTCCTGAGTGATCGCGCCGAGCAGGTGCCCCATCCGGTCGCTTTCGAGGAACAGCGCCTGCTCCAGCGCCGGCCGCGGCACCGTCTCGAAATAATTGGTGCGGTCGAACCAGGTGGTGCCGTTCAAATCGGTCGCGCCCATCGCGCGGGTGTAGGAGAAATAGTCGCCCGGCGCGTTTTCGGAGCCGTTGAACATCAAATGCTCGAACAGATGGGCGAAGCCGGTGCGGCCGGCGGGCTCGTCCTTGGAGCCGACATTGTACCAGACGCTGACCGCGACGATCGGCGCCTTGCGGTCGGTATGGACGATGACGCGCAGGCCGTTGTCGAGCGTGAAGGTCTCGTAGGGGATGTTGACCCGGGTGAGCAGCTGCGCCGGATCGGCGGGCGCGCTCGCCGCCGGGGCGGCGGCAGGGCGGGCGCGGTGATGCGACTGGGCGGTGGCCGGGCCGGTGACGATCAGGCTGGCGGCGACGGCGAAAGCGGTCAGGATCTTGCGCATGTGGGGTCCTCATCTCGTGCGAGCCGCGGACACTAGCGCGGTGTACGGGTAAGGCAATACGCTTCCGGCGGCCCGGCGCGAAATCTTGCCCCGGGTCGCCGGCCGACTTTATTTACGCCGCCGCCAACAATGGCTAGGCTTCGACCGCCGCCCTCGGTGACGTGATTCCCATGGCGCGGAACGATCGGGAGGACCTTCCCATGCCGCACGACGCCGGACCCATTCCCGGTCGAGCCGCGAAAAGGGCCGCCGCGCCGCCGGCCGTCGGCCGGCCGCGGCCGCGCCTCCTGCCGCCGTCGCAGCAGGCGGCAATGCAGCAGGTGCTCCAGCTCGGCGCGGCGGGGGAGCGCCCGCTCCTGCCGTCCGAGCAGGCGGCGATCCACCATGTCCTCCAGCTCAGGGCGGATCCGCGGTCGCGCGCGCTCCGCCCGTCCGAGGAAGCGGCGATGTGGGATGTGCTCCAGCGGCGGGCGGGGGAGACGGAGCCGTCCGGGCAGACCGCCAACCGCACCGGATTGCCCGACCGGCTGAAGGCGGGGGTCGAGGCGCTGTCGGGCCTCGCCATGGACGACGTCCGCGTCCACCGCAATTCCTCGGAGCCGGTGACGCTCGGCGCGCTCGCTTTCACCAAAGGCGCCGACATCCATCTCGGGCCCGGCCAGGAAGAGCATCTGCCGCACGAGGCCTGGCACGTCGTCCAGCAGAAAGAGCGACGGGTAGGCGCGACGACGCAGCTGAAAGGAGACGTGCCGCTCAACGACGACGCCGGCCTGGAGCGCGAGGCCGAGCAGATGGGGGCGAAGGCGTTGCGAGGCGCCATGCCGGGCTCGGGAAATGAGGCCGCGCCGGCCCTGCGAACCGCGGGAGCCGCCGCGGGCGGGCGGGCGCTGATCCAGCGCGTGGTGGGCCCCCGTCCCGAACCCGAGTTCCGGCCGAACCTCGCCTGGTCCCTGTGGTTCCAGGCGATGACCGAAGTAGAGGTGGGCGAAGAGGCGACGAAGCTCGGCCTCGCCCGTGCGCCCCTGGACGCGATGGACGAGCTGCTCACGGCGCGCAACGCGGAGGGGATCAAGATTCCCCCCAATTATGCCGGCCCGAAACTGGAGGGGCCTTCCAGCTCGCCGCTCGCGCCCAAGGAGGAGGAAGGCAGGAAAGACCAGACCGAAACGACCAGCGAGCAACCGAGTCTTTCCTGGGCTCAGTTCAAAAAGTCCTATTCCATCCAGAAGGACGCGAGCAGGTTTCTTCAGCGGGCGGGCAAGACCATCGAACTGATGCCCGACAAGCCTTTGGGAACCCAGTCTGCCATCGCCTATGTCGCCAATATCCTGACCATCCCGAGGAATTCAGTCCCGGCGATCATCGCCCTCTATGCCAGGGGCGGAATTTCGCCAGCCAATTATGGCAGCTTCGCCATGGTGATAGGGGTGAACAGCTATCGCAGCCTCGACGGCAAGAGCGTTGCCAGGGTGAACGATGCGGCGAGCGCCGCCACGGATGCGCCCTTTCCGTGCGCCGTCGTCCCTTTCGTGTGGGACTTCGACTGGGGACGCCCGTTCAACGACGTCAAGGCCGATTTCCGAAAGATGAGCCAGAGCGATCAAGGGCAGGCCCTGCTCGAGGAGAAGGCGCGCCTCGTTCAATCGATCATCCCCTATGGGCAGCTACGCGAAAGAGTCGCGGCGGACGAGACGACCCGCGCCTATGTCAAGGCGCTGAGCGCGAAGCACAAGGCCGTCTATATCCACCTGGGCGACGACGATGCTGTCCAGCCTCCCGAATTCCCGCTGCTCGATCGCTATTCCGCCAAGATCCTCGACCAAAATTTGCCCGCCCTGGTCGTGGGGGGCTACCGCTTCTCCACCGCCGAGTCGGGAGGCGACCTGAGCAAGGACGATCCCGGCGATGTCCTCACCGAGATCGCCAGCCAGCTCGACAATCTGTTTCGCAGCATGCTGCCGGAGATCAACCGGGACCTGGTCTATCCCACCGAACCCAATCTCGTGTTCCTCGCCAGCAAGGGCAATTTCAATTACCTTGAAGACATGCTTACCCCGTCCAATCAGGAGGGAAGGCTCCTGGAAAAGGAGCGGCTGCGGGATACCGAGGCTGAAAAAGGCTCGTTCGACGGAGAACCTTATTACAGCACGGGGCTTCTGTACGGCCGGGGCACCAATGAAGGAGAAAATCTCCGCGGCCGGCTGACGAAGGCGATGGGCTCTCCGAAGCAGGGGATCACAACATACGATCCTAATCTGAGCGTCGCCACCGCGAGCACACGGTTTACGCTGCGCGACGTGGACAAGGTGCGGCACGAGCCCAAGGAAAGGGCTTATGGCGGGCGGCGAAGGGAGGCGCTCGAGAAGGGCGGCAAGCAAGGCTTCCTGGAACAGATCGTGGACGACATGCTGACCATCAAGCAGTCCCATATCGGCGGACTGAAAAAGGAGATCATGAAGCTCGAAGGGAAAGAAAGCGGCGCGATCGCGACCGACGTGCTCAATGCGTTCAAGGCGGTCATGCTCGACCGGTCCGCCCCCAAGCCGTTGTCGAAGAAGTCCGCTCGCTATCTGGAGCTGATCAACAAGAATCAACGCAGCATCCTGGAGCTCGCGGAGAAAGCCTCGGTGGCGGCCGAGCAGATGCTGGCCGCGATCGCCAAGGAGGGCGAAAGGAAGGACGAAGGGAAGAAGTAGGCGCGCCGCCGGCCGGAGCTGGTTCAGACCGAAATCAAGGCCGGCACGGGAATCCGCCCAAGCCCCTTCCGTGATCGATCCGCGCCATTACATGGTGGCTGAACAACCGGCAGGGACCCGCCATGAACCTGGAAAAATTCACCGACCGCGCGAAGGGCTTCCTCCAGTCGGCGCAGACCGTCGCGCTCAGGATGAACCATCAGCGGATCGCGCCCGCGCACCTCCTCAAGGCCCTCCTCGAGGACGAGCAGGGTATGGCGGCGGGGCTGATCGCGCGCGCCGGCGGCAGCGCCGAGGCGGCGCGGCGCGAGACCGACGAGCTGCTCGCCAAGGTTCCGGCGGTGTCGGGCAGCGGCGCCAATGCCGCCCCCGCCCTCGACGGCGAGACGATCCGGCTTCTCGACCAGGCCGAGCAGATCGCGCAGAAGGCCGGCGACAGCTACGTCACCGTCGAGCGCATGCTGCTCGCTTTGGTCCTGTCCAACACCGACGCCGGCAAGGCGCTCAAGGATGCCGGGCTCAAGGCCGACGCGCTCAACGCCGCGATCAACGAATTGCGCGGCGGCCGCAGCGCCGACACCCAGAGCGCCGAGGACCGCTACGACGCCTTGAAGAAGTTCGCGCGGGATCTCACCCAGGCCGCGCGTGACGGCAAGCTCGATCCCGTCATCGGCCGCGACGAAGAGATCCGCCGCACCGTCCAGATCCTCGCCCGCCGCACCAAGAACAATCCCGTCCTGATCGGCGACCCCGGCGTCGGCAAGACCGCGATCGTCGAAGGCCTCGCCCTGCGCATCGCCAATGGCGACGTCCCCGACAGCCTCAAGGACCGCCGGCTGATGGGGCTCGACATGGGCTCGCTGATCGCCGGCGCCAAATATCGCGGCGAGTTCGAGGAGCGGCTGAAGGGCGTGCTCGACGAGGTCAAGCAGGCCGAGGGCGACGTCATATTGTTCATCGACGAGATGCACACCTTGATCGGCGCCGGCGCCAGCGAGGGCGCGATGGACGCCTCGAACCTCTTGAAGCCCGCGCTCGCCCGCGGCGAATTGCACTGCATCGGCGCGACCACGCTCGATGAATATCGCAAGCATGTCGAGAAGGACCCGGCGCTGCAGCGGCGCTTCCAGCCGGTGTTCATCGGCGAGCCCACGGTCGAGGACACGATCTCGATCCTGCGCGGCCTCAAGGAGAAATACGAGCTCCACCACGGCGTCCGCATCACCGACGGCGCGATCGTCGCCGCCGCCACTTTGTCGAACCGCTACATCACCGACCGCTTCCTGCCCGACAAGGCGATCGACCTGATGGACGAGGCGGCGGCGCGCATCCGCATGGAGGTCGAATCCAAGCCCGAGGAGATCGAGACGCTCGACCGGCGGATCATCCAGCTGAAGATCGAGCGCGAGGCGCTGAAGAAGGAGAAGGATGCGGCCTCGAAGGACCGATTGAAGGCGATCGAGAACGAGCTCGCCAATCTCGAGCAGCAGTCCGCCGAGCTGACCCAGCGCTGGCGGGCCGAGAAGGAGAAGATCGCCGGCGAGGCGAAGATCAAGGAGCAGCTCGACGCCGCCCGTCTCGAGCTCGAGCAGGCGCAGCGTTCCGGCGATCTCGCCAAGGCGGGCGAGCTCCAATATGGCCGTATCCCCGCGCTCGAGAAGCAGCTCGAGGAAGCCGCCGCCGTCAGCAGCAGCGCGATGCTGCGCGAGGAGGTCACCGCCGAAGACATCGCCGCCGTCGTCGCCCGCTGGACCGGGATCCCGATGGAGCGGATGCTCGAAGGCGAGCGCGCAAAGCTGCTGGCGATGGAGGAAGAGCTTGGGCGTCGCGTGATCGGCCAGGAGCATGCGGTCGCGGCGGTCAGCCGCGCGATCCGCCGCGCCCGCGCCGGCCTCCAGGATCCGAACCGGCCGATGGGCTCGTTCCTGTTCCTGGGGCCCACCGGCGTCGGCAAGACCGAATTGACCAAGGCGCTCGCCTTATTCCTGTTCGACGATTCGCACGCGATGGTGCGGATCGACATGTCGGAGTTCATGGAGAAGCACAGCGTCGCCCGGCTGATCGGGGCGCCGCCGGGCTATGTCGGCTATGAGGAAGGCGGCGTGCTGACCGAGGCGGTGCGGCGGCGGCCCTATCAGGTCGTGCTGTTCGACGAGGTCGAGAAGGCCCATAGCGACGTCTTCAACATCCTGCTCCAGGTGCTCGACGACGGCCGGCTGACCGACGGCCACGGCCGCACCGTCGATTTCACCAACACGATCATCATCCTGACCTCGAACCTCGGCAGCCATTTCCTGACCGGCCTTTCCGACGGCCAGAGCGTCGAGGATGTCGAGCCGCAGGTGATGGAGGTGGTCCGCGCCCATTTCCGGCCCGAATTCCTCAATCGCCTCGACGAGATCATCCTGTTCCACCGGCTGAGCCAGGAGCATATGGGCCCGATCGTCGACATCCAGGTCGGCCACGTCCAGGGCCTGCTCAAGGACCGCAAGATCGTGCTGGAGCTCACCGACGGCGCCCGCGCCTGGCTCGGCCGGGTCGGCTACGATCCGGTCTACGGCGCGAGGCCGCTGAAGCGGGCGGTCCAGAAATACCTTCAGGACCCGCTCGCCGACGCCATCCTCAGAGGCGAGATCAAGGACGGCCAGACGGTCAAGGTCGACGAAGGCGACGGCGCCCTCAAGCTGGGGACAGTCACCTGACTGTCCCGGGGACAGTCAGGTGACTGTCCCCATTACCGCGGCGGCGCCACATCGAAAGCGATGCTGAGCCGCTCGCCGGCCGCGAACGGCACCGTCCCGTGCCACATCGTCGACGGGAACAGCACCAGCCGCCCGGGCTTGGGCTCGACCAGCCGGATCGGCGGCAGGCCGAGGCCGAGCTCGGCGTGCGGTTCGCCGAGCTTGAGCCATCCTTCGTGCCCCTCCGCCGTCTCCGGCACGGCGAGGTAGAAAGCCGAGCTCAACCAGCCCTCGGGATGGAAGTGGCCGGCATGGTGGCCGGCGTCCGTCAGCCGCACCGACCAGGAGCCGGAGAAGCGCACCGGCCTGTCCCGGCGCTTGCCGAGGGTCGGATGCTCGGGATCGATTGCCGGGAGCTGCGCGATGTGGCGCGCCGTTGCCGCGGCGAGCAGCCGGCGCGCCTCCTGGATCTCGGGCTCGATCCGCGCCAGCAAATGGCCCTCGGTCTGGGTGCCGCCGCGCACCGATTGATGGAGCGGCTCGGCGACCGCTTTATGGAGCCTGCGCGCCCGTTCGGCGAGGCCGGGGGGCAGATCGAGATCGTAGACCGAGACGAGCCGCTCGTCGCCTTCCAACCACTCGGCGCGCGCCGGATCGCACAGCCGCCAGGCGGCCGCCAGATAGGGCGCGACCTCCGGGGCGTCGCCGGCCAGCTTCGGCTCGAGCAGGGCCGCCGCTTCCCCCGGGCGGCCGCGGCGCAGCGCATTGCGGGCGCGGCGGACGAGGAGGTCGACTTCGTCGACATGGGCGAGCGGCGCGAACAGCCGCTCCGCCCGAACGTGATCGCCGAGCTCGTCGACGCACACCGCCTCGTTGGCGTCGAAGGTCGGGTGCGGCCCCGCCGCCGCCCGCGCCCGCTCGATCGCCGCCAGCGCATCTTCGAAGCGGACGGCGCGCATCAGGCTGATGATCAGCTCGCGCCAGAGCAAGATGTCGCGCGGCGTCGCCGCCAGCGCGCGCTCGAACGAGCCGGTGATCCGGCCCGCCTCGCCGGCGGTGCAGATGAGCTGCGCCCGGTAGGCGTGCCCCTCGATCCAGCCCGGATCGCCCGCCAGCATGCCATCGAGCCGCGCGGCCGCGGCGGCGGGTCCCTGCTCCTGCTGAATCGCCTCGATGAGGCCGATCCGGGCCGAATCGCGCGGCTCGATCCGCAGCGTCCGCTCATACAGCTCGACCGCCGGCAGGCCGGCCTCGAACGCGACGCGGGCGCGCAGGTGGGCGATGCCGAAATCGAGCGGCGCCAGCGAAGCGGCGGTGTCGCAGCAGGGCATCGCCGGCGCGAGGTCGCCGAGCGCGCGATGTAGCAGGCCGCCGACGTGCCAGAGCCGGGCGTCGCGCGGGTGCAAGGCCCGCGCCGCCTCCAGCGCCCGCAGCGCGGCTTCCTCCTCGCCCGTTTCCAGCGCGGCCATCCCGGCGCGATAGGCGGCGTCGGCGTCGATCATGTCTCATAACCCATCAGTTCGGCCCAGGGGGCGAGGATCGGGAGGACCGGCGCCAGTTGGTCGCGGTAGCGCTGCCAGCGGCCGGCCGCGCGGCGATAGATCGGCTGGGCGACCTGGGCGTAGCTCGGCGTGACGATCGGCCCGCGCCTCAGCGCGGTGCCTTGATGATCGAGCACGCGCTCGTCCCACGGCAGGCCGAGAAAGCCGGTCAGGGCGCGCATTTCAGCCTCCTTGTTCTCGACCAGGGCCTCGTAGCGGACCTCGTGGACGTCGAGCGGCAGGATCGCCCGCGCCCGCGTCCAGAAGGCGAGGACGAGGTCGTAGAGCCGGGCGGCGTCGCCGAGGTCGAGGAAGTTCGCCATCGCGTCGTTCAAATCGAAATTCTGCATGAAGCAGCTCAGCACGACGTCGCAGGGATGACGCTTGGCGAAGATCAGCTTCGCCTCGGGGAACAGCCGGTGGATGAGCGGCGCGCCGAGGATATTGAGCGGCAATTTGTCGACCACCGTCTTGCCGCGCGCGGCAGGGTCGAAGGCGTCCAATTCGGCGAAATAGAGCGCGCGCAGCCGATTCGCTTCGTCCAGGCCGAGGCTTGGCAGCCGGGCGAAATCGCCGAGCCCTTCACCGACCCGCTGCAGGATCGGCTCCTCCTCCAGCACATGGACTCGCGGGTGGCCCATCAGCAGCGTGTCGAGCAGGGTCGTGCCCGAGCGGGGAAAGCCGACCAGGAAGACCGGCGCCGGCCGGCCGCGGGCCGGCTCGGCTTTCGACCAGGCGGCCGCATAAGCCGGGGTCAGCATCTCGCCCAATGCCGCGACATGCGCGCGATAGGCCTTGGCATTGGCTTGGCTCCCCTGTCCGGCCAGCCGGTTCATCTCGGCATAGGCTTCGAACGCCGTCGCGACGTCGCCCGCTTTGTCGGCCAGCCGGCCGACCAGCAGCGCCCGGCGCGCCGGGTCGTCGGTCGCCGCTTGCGCCTCGACGAGCGCCTCGTCGAGCTTGCCATCGCGCTCCAGCGCCAGCGCCCGCAGATAAGGGAGATCGCAGACCCCCTGTTCCGCCGCCTCGTCGAGCAAAGCGGGCAGCCGGTCGAGCCGGTTGCCGCGCTCGAGCAGCAGGCCGCGCTCGAGGAAGGCGGCGGCGAGCCCGGGCTGAAGCGCCAGCGCCTGCCGATAGGCCTCGTCCGCCTCGTCGAACCGGCCCAGGCCGGAATAGGCGCGGCCGCGCTCGAGCTGGATGTCGGGCGCGCCGGGCGCCAGCTGGGCGGCGCGCGCAAGCGGCGGCAGCGCCTCGCCGTGCCGGCCGAGCAGGCGTAGCGCCCGGCCGAGATCGAGCAAAGCCGGGGGGTGATCGGGGCCGAGCCGGACCGCGTCACCGAACGCGCGCACCGCCTCCTCCAGGCGGCCGGCCTCGGCCAGGCTGACGCCGAGATTGTAGTGGATCGCGGCCAGATCGGGGCGGACCAGGCTGGCCTGGATGAGCGCCTCGATCGCGCCGCCCCGGTCGCCGGCGGCGCGGCGGGCGTTGCCGAGATTGTTCCAGATCTCCCAGTCGCCGGGGTCCTGCGCGACGACCTGCTCGTAGCAGGCGATCGCCTCGGCGAGCCGCCCCTGCGTCTGCAGGGCATAGCCTTCGCGCCGGAGGTCCATCACATCTCGTAGCCGAGCCGCTCGGCCCAGGGGGCGAGGATCGGCAGCACCGGGGCGAGCTGGTCGCGGTAGCGTTCCCAGCGGCCGGCGGCGCGGCGGTAGATCGGCTCGGCGACCTGGGCGTAGCTCGCGGTGCGGATATAGTCGCGGCCGGCGGCGGCGGCGCGGTTGTCCAGCACCTTCGGGTCCCAGGCGAGGCCGAGAAAGCCGAGCAACGGCCGCATCTCCCCTTCGAGGTCCGCGACCATCCGCTCGTAGCGGACCTCGTGGACGTTGAGCGGCAACAGCTCCCGGGCCCGCGTCCAGGCGACCATAACCGCATCGTAGAGGCGCGCCGCCTCCTCGATGTCGGTAAAGGCGCGCATCGCATGGTTGAGCTGGAAATTGGCCATGAAGCAGGAGAGCACGGCGTCGCACGGATGGCGCTCGACGAACACGATCCTCGCGTCGGGAAACAGGCGGTGGATCAGCGGCGCCCGCGCCATGTGGAGCGGGAACTTGTCGATCACGATCTGCCCCGACCGCGGCGGCGCGAGCGCCGCGAGCACCTCGAAATAGCGCGCCCTGAGCGCGTTCGAGTCCGCCGGGGTCCGCGCCGTGCGTTCCACCGCGTCGAGCACCGGCATTTCTTCGAGCACGTGCAGCTCGGGAATGTTGAGCAGCAAGGTGTCGAGCAAAGTCGTGCCCGAGCGGGGGAAGCCGAGGATGAAGGCCGGCGACGGCGGCTCGCTCGCGACCTCGGCCGGGGACCAGGACGTCAGCCGCGCCGTGCTGGCGAGGACTTCGCTGCGGTAGCTCGGCCGGTCGGGAGGCGGCGCGGCGGCGAGCGCGGCGCGGTTCATCTCGGCGAAGGCGGCAAAGGCGCGCGGCGCATCGCCCAGCCGGTCGTGGATCTCGCCGAGCAATTGCGCGCGGCGGGCCGGCTCGATCGAGGCGGGCGCGGCTTGCGCCAGCGGCAGCGCCTCGGCGAAGCGCCCCTGTCGGCGCAGCAGCCATGCCCTGAGGAAGCCGAGCTCCGGCGCCGCCGGCGCGCCTTCCAGCAGCTTCTCGAGCTCCGCGAGTCGGTTCTGCGTCTCGAGCAGCAGCCCGAGCTCGACATAGGCTGGGGTGAAGGCGGGATCGGCGGCGAGCGCCGCCCGGTAGGCGGCTTCCGCGGCCGCGAAGTCCCGCGCCTCGGCCGCGGCGACCCCATATTCTGTCTGCACCCGCGCGTCGCCCGGGGCGATCCGCGCCGCTTCGCGCATCGTCGCCACCCGCTCGTCGTGCCGCTGCGCCTCGCCGAGCGCGTTCGACAGGTTGAAGACCATCTCGGCCAGATCCGGCCTCAGCCGGATCGCCTGGCGGAAGGCCTGGACGGCGCCGTCGAGATCGCCGAGCGTCCGGCGGACATTGCCGAGATTGTTGAAGCTCTCCCAGTCGTCCGGAAAGGCTTTCAATACCGCTTCATAGGCCGCGGCCGCCGCGGCGAGCCGGCCTTGCTGCCGATGGACATAGGCGGCGAGACGCTGGAGGCGCGGATCGTCGCCGCCTGCCGCCAGCACCTCATCCGCCTCCTGCAGCGCGCCGGCCGAGAGCAAAGCGGTGGCGAGGTTGCAGCGCGTCGGTACGTCCTCCGGCGCTCCGTCCAGCGCCCTGCGGAAGTGCGGGATCGCCGCCGCCGCGTCGCCGGCCTGCGCCGCGGCGAGGCCGGCACGCCGATGGAGGTCCGGATTCATGCCGGCCGGGCGACGTCGAACGCAACCGTCATCCGCTCGCCGGCGGTGAAGGGCTCGGTGCCGTGCCACATGGTCGAGGGAAACAGGACCAGCAGCCCGGGCTTGGGCTCGATATGGCGGAAGGGCGCGAGGTCGAGGCCCAATTCGGCCTGGGGCTCGCCCAGTTTCAGCCAGCCCTCGTGGCCGCGATCCATGTCGGGCAGCGCCACGTAGAAGGCCGAGCTGATCCAGCCGGCAGGATGGATATGGTTGGAATGGAAGCCCGCGCCCGCCAGCCGCACCGACCAGGAGCCGGCGAGGCGGACCGGCGCGCGCTTCGGCGCAAGGCTCGGGTGGCCGGCTTGCGGCGGCGGCAGCTGGGCGATGTGGCGCTCGACCGCGGCGACGATCGCCTGCCGCAGCGCCCTGATCTCCGGCTCGATCCGGGCGAAGAGCGGCCCGTCAGTCTGGGTGCCGCCGCGCACCGATTGTTCGAGCGGCTGGTGGAGGCTCTGATGCAGGGAGCGCAAGGTCGCGGCCAACCCGTCGAGCGACGGGATCTCATCGGCGATGTCGTAGACGCCGACCAGCCGCTCATCGCCCTCCAGCCACTGCCAGCGCGGATCGCCGGTCAGACGCCAGGCGGCGGCGACATAGGGCCAGACGAGATCGGCCTCCGGATCGGCGAGCCAGGGCTCGGCGAATGTCGCCGCTTCGGCGGGGCGGCCGGCGCGCAGCAGGTGGCGCAGGTAGCGCGCCGCCATGGTAACGTGGCCGATCGGCCCCAACGCCGTGAACAAGGCGTCGGCGGCGTCGATTTCGCCTTTCTCGTCGACGGCGACCGCCTCGATCGCGTCGAAGGCGACGTCCGGCCCGGCGGCGGCGCGGCCGCCGGCAGCCACCGCCAGAGCGGCATCGTAATGGCCGGCGTGCATCAGCGTTTCGGCCCATTCGCGCCAGATCGCGGTCTCGCGCGGCGCCGCGGCGACCGCGGCCTCGAAGCTCGCGGTGAAGTCCCGGCGCTCGCCGGCCAACCAGCGCAGCCGGGCGATCGACGCATGGCCGGGCAGCCAGCCCGGCTGCTGGGCGAGCGGCCCGGCGAGGCCGGCGATCGCGTCCTCGATTCGGCCCACGGCGAGCTGGGCGGCGGCGCGGCCGAGCAGCACCGAGCCGTCGTTCGGCGCGAGCGCGAGTGCGCGGTCGAACAAGGCGACCGATGGCAGCCCCGCCTCCATCGTGCAGCGGGCGAGGCTGTGGGCGATCAGCGGGTCATTGGGCGCCAGCCCCGCCGCCTTCTCGAACGCCGCGACCGCCGGCGCCAGATCCTCGAGCTTGCGGTTGGCGAGGCCGAGCACCTGCCAGATGCGCGGGTCGCCGGGGTGCCGCTGCGCCGCCTGCTCGAGCAAAGGCAGCGCCTCGGCCTCGAGCCCGCTCTTCACCGCCTTCGCCCCGGCCGCGAAGACCGCATTGGCGTCGCCGGGGCTGACGGACCTGAGAAGCAGCGCCGTTTCGCCGGTCACAGCCCCTCCGTCGGCCCGGCCGGGTCGGTCGCCGCCAGCACCGCCGCGACGGCGTCGCGTTCGGCCGGCGAGAGGTCGGGATGCCAGGTGTCGGTGATGAAGACCACGCGCAGCGCGTCGCTCGGGTTCAGCGCCTCGTGCTCGATCGTGTCGTCGAACACCCAGGCCTTGCCGGCCTCCCAGTCGCGGGTCTCGGCGCCGACCCGGAACCAGCAGCCGGGCGGCACGATCAGCGCCAGGTGGCAAACGAGGCGGGTGTTGGCGACGCCGGTATGCGGCGGAATATGGGCGCCGGGCGCGAGCAGCGAGAACATCGCATTGGGGCCGCGCCGGGGAATGTCCGGCTGGTCGAGCTGGGCCAGCAGCGCCATCGCCGCCGGGCAATGGCGGGCATTGGCCGCGACCGTGACGCCGTTCTGGACGAGGTGAATCGCGGTCCAGGCGCGGTTGCGGTTCAATTCCGCCCACTGTCGAAGCGGCACGTCGTCGGGATATTGGATATAGGGGACCAGCTCGGCGTGCTCGGCCGCCATCACCCGCTCGAACTCGGCCCGCAGCGCGTCGGCCGCGCCCTCCAGCTCGGCGAGCCAGGGAAAGTCCTCGCGGTCGTGAAACTCACGCTCGGCGAGGCCGGGATAATGGAAATGCGTCGGCTCCGAATGATAGGGCCGGGTCCGGCGCAGCGCATTGGACTGGAAGCGGGCGAAGCGGCTTCTCTCCCGGTCGTCGAGCGCGGCCTCGGCGCCCGCGGCGGCGGCGGCGAGCCGGGCCGCGGCCGCGGCGACGTGGGCCGCGTGGCGGCGGCGGGCCTCGTCGACCAGCGCCGCGAGGTGCGGCGGCACCGTCTCGGGCAATTGGGCGAGGGCAAAGCCGTAGGTCTCGCCGGCCGCCGCGTCCTGCCCCGTCCGGTCGAGCAGATTGGCCTTGAGCAGCAGCGGCACGAAATCGAGCGGATCGACCTTGAGCGCGCCCGACACCGCGGCGAGCGCCCCGTCGAGATCGCTGGTCGCCCGGCACATGGCGGCGAGCTTCAGCCAGGTCTCGCCCCGGTCCGGCGCCAGCGCGGTCGCCTGCTCGAGCAGCCGGCGCGCGGCGGCCGCGTCGCCGCCGCGGGCGGCGCGGTCGGCTTCGGCTTCGAGCCTGTCGGCGTGGCTGGGCTGGCTGTGGTCCACGCGGACTCTCTAGCGCGACTGGGCCTCAAAAGAAAACGGCGGGCCGAAGCCCGCCGTTGAGTTCTCGGTCTGGTCCCCGGCTTAGAAGTCGAGGGTGACGCCGGCGAAGATATAGCGGCCGAGCGCATCGTAGACCTGGGTGTAGGCATTGCCGTTGCAGATGCCGGCCGGGCAGGCAGTGCTGCCGATGATCGGCGGATCGCGGTCGAGGATGTTGTTCACGCCGAGCCGGAAATTGTAGTGATCGCCGATCCGGGCGGTGAGGGTGAGGTCGAAATAGGACTGCGCCGGGATGCGCGCATCCGCCGGCCGGAGGACGCACGGGTTGCCGCTGCAGCTCGACCCGTCATTGTCGACCCCGGAGAAGTACCGCCAGCGACCCGCCAGGCCGATCCCGTCGGGGAGCGTCCAGCTGACATGCAGCGTGTGGCGCCACTCGGGGTTGGGCGTGCCGCAGATCGCGCCGTACAGCCCGACGCATTCCACCGGATCCGAAATGTCGGTGGCGGTGACCAGCCGGTCGAGCCAGGTGCCGACGAAGCTGGCGCTGAGGCCGCCGAGGCCGCCGAGCTCCATGCTGTAGCTCGCCTGGACGTCGATGCCGCGGGTCTTGAGCGAGCCGATGTTGAGCGCCAGATCGGTGACGAAGCCGTTGCCGGACCGCCACAGCGAGCCGAACTGGTCGCGATGGACGAGCGCGCAGAAGGAGGCAACCCCGTCGACGCAGCTTTGCAGGATCTGGTCGGCGCCGACGCCCTGGATGGCACCGGCGAGGGAGATGTCGAACCAGTCCACCGTGATCGCGAGGTGCGGGATGAAGCTCGGCTGCAGCACGATGCCGACCGTGTAGGTGTCGGCAACCTCGGGGTCGAGGTTCGGGTTGCCGCCGATCAGGCCGTTATATTGCGAGGCCCCGTTCGGCTGGATGTTGCCGTATTGGCCGGCGGAGACGCCCATGGTCGCGCATTGCGCGGCCGTCGCGCTGGGCGGGCCGATGTCCGGCGTGGCGGCGTTGAAATCGCCCGCGCACGGATCGGTGCTGCCGTCGAGGGCGACGCGTTGCGGCGCGAACAGCTCCTGGATGTTCGGCGCCCGGACCGCGCGGTTGTAGGTGGCGCGGAAGCGGATGTCGCGGATCGGCGCGAAGTCGATCGCCACCTTGTAGGTGTCGGTGCTGATCGAACGGTTGCCGATGCCGTAATCCGAGTAGCGATAGCCGCCTTCGAGCGACAGGTTCGAGAAGAAGCTGTCCTCGACGATCGGGATGCGGACCTCGACGAACGCTTCCTTGACGTCGAAATCGCCCGCGACCGGAAGGGTCGGAGCGCCCTGGCCGGCAAGGTCGGACGACGGCAGCGTCGAGAACGCCTGGTCGACCAGCAGCTCGAGGGTCTCGCGGCGATACTCGACGCCGGCGGCGATGCCGATGCCGTTGTTCGCCCACGGGAACTTCATCCCCCAGCTGCCGAGGTCGCCGGTGACCGACGCATTGGCGATGCTCTGCTGGGTGACGCCGCGCTGCAGGCCCGGAGTCGACAGGTAGGTGAGCGCGCCAGGGCTGACCGAGTTGAGCGCGAAAATATCCCAGGGGACGCAGCTCGGGTCGCTGCCGCCGGCCTGCGCCGAGCGGCAGATTGGGTCGACGCCCACCGTGGCGGGATTGTCGATGACGTCGAGCGCGAGGGTCAGACGGCGGACCGAGAAGTCGTTCGAATAGGTCTCGGCGAAATTGGTCTGCCCGAACTGGTAGTACATGTCGTACGACCAGGCGTCGTTCAATTGGCCGTTCATGCCGGCGACGATCCGATAGCTGGTGTGCTGCAGGTCGTCGCGGCGGCCGCCGCCCTCGACGTTGCGCCGCAGGATCTGCAGGACCGCGCGGTTATAGGGCGTGCCGCTGATCGGATCGATGAACACCTGCACCACCGGCGGCGGCGAGCCCGGCGGCCGGGCGGCGTTGATGCTCAGGCCGTCGGTCGCGATCAAATTGGCCGGCTGGCAGACCAGAGCGCGCTGTTGCGCCGACATCAGCGGGTTGTCGCAGTTGATCGAGATCGTGTTGCCGAAGTCGCCCGAGGGGGCGATCTGGGCGACCGTGCGGTCGTCCATGAACATCACCTCGAGGTACGGCCGCAGCGAATCGCTGATCTCGTAATTGGCGAACGCGCCGAGCGTGTAGCGTTCGTCGGGGCGCTGATAATAGTTGGTCGGCGCGAAATTGTACGGCGTCGAGCCGGGGATGAAGGTCCGGTTCGGGCCGACCTGCAGCGTCTGGACGTTGGTGAAGAAGGTGCCGTTCGCCGAGGTGGGCGAGCCGCCGCAGGTGAAGTCGGTCACGCCGGCATTGACGCCGGTGCCCGTGCCCGCTGCGATCTGCGCCGCGGTCCGCGAGGTCAGCGCGCACGAGCTGTAGTCGCGCCGGCCCTGGGTGATCGCGTTGGTCCGGCGGTAGCCGGCATAAGCGACGACGTGGCCGTGATTGTCGTCGAACGCGGCGCCGATCGCCAGGTTCGCGTCCCAGGTGCCGCCATCGGCGACGCTGCCGGTCGGATAGCCGATCTGGCGGTTCGGCGCGTTCAGCGCGGCGATGATCGGGTCGCGGGCGCCGTTGCTGTGCTGGAAGAAGCTGTACTGCGAATCGAGCCGGACGCCGGTGAAGTTGGTGTCCATGATGAAGTTGACGACGCCGGAGATGGCGTCGGAACCGTAGACCGACGAGGCGCCGCCGGTCAGCACGTCGACCCGCTGGATCATCATGCCGGGGATCATGTTGATGTCGGCGGCCGAGGAGCCGGGATCGCCCGGGACGAGGCGGCGGCCGTTGACCAGGACCAGGGTGCGCTGGGAGCCGAGGCCGCGCAGGTTGAGGGTCGCGGTGCCGGACGCGCCGTTCGAAACGGTGCTGCTCTGGCCGGCGAAGACCTGCGGCAGCGAGTTCAGGAGATCCTCGGCGCGGACCGTGCCGGTGGTCCGGACTTCGGCGCTGTTGACGACCGTGACCGGGCTGGTCGCGGTGAGGTTGGGCTGCGGAATGCGGGAACCGGTGATGACGATCGCTTCCTGATCGTCCGCTGCAGTCGTTCCTTCGACCGGGCCGGCCTGGGGCTGCTGCTGGTCCTGCTGCGCGAACGCGGGCGTCGCAATGCCGACGGCGCCACAGAAGACGGTGGTGGCCAGCAGATTGCTCAGAAACTGATTCTTGTACCTCATGTCGGTCCCCTTAGATCGGCCGCAGCCGTGATTCGCGCACCAGCTGTGCACTGGTCGAACAAACTGCGTTTACGGGATGAACCGAATCCGACGCAATTGCCGTGGCTTGATTTTCCCCCCATTTTTGCGGTGCGTGGCAAAATTACCACAATGGGACGGGGCGCGGTCGAGGCTTGCGCAATATGGCCGCGGTCCGCCATAGGGCGTTGGGATCACCGGGACTGGACGCCACAATGACTCGCAAGCCTGTTTTGCTCGCCGCCCTCCTGCTCGGCCTGATGACCGCCGCTTATGCCCAGCGCGGCGAGCAGCGCGAGCAGCGCAAGCAGGAGCAGCCGGCTTTGTTCGAGGCTCTGGTCCGCTGCCGGGCGCTCACCGAGGCGGCGGCGCGGCTGCAATGCTTCGACGAGGCCGCGGCGGCGCTCGATCAGGCGGCGCAGCGGCGCGACATCGTCGTCGTCGACCGCGGCCAGGTCCGCGAAAGCCGGCGCCGGCTGTTCGGCCTCGCTTTGCCGCGGCTGCCGATCTTCGGCGGCGGCGACGACGGCCGCCCGGACCCGGAGGAGATCACCCAGCTCGAAGGCACCGTCCTGCGGGCCAGCCAGGACGGCTACGGCCACTGGGTGGTGCGGCTCCAGGACGAGAGCTTGTGGGTGCAGACCGACAACAACACGCTGGCGCTGCGGCCGCGGCCGGGGCAGCCGGTGCTGATCCGCCGCGCCGCGCTCGGCTCCTATGTGATGCGGGTCAACGGCCAGCCCGGCATCCGCGTCCGCCGCCAGCTCTAAATCCTCCCGGAATTCGGATGCCGCCGGCCCATCCCATGCTCGCCCGCGCCTTCGCGCTCCTCGAGGCCGGGCGCAAGGCCGAGGGGCTCCTGATCGTCAACCAGCTCGCGGCTCAAGGCGAGCCGGAGGCGCTGTTCACGCTCGCCAAGGAAAAATGGCGAGGCATCATCCTGCCGCAGGACCTGGCGCAGGCGCGGCAGCTTTTCCGCCGCGCCGACGAAGCGGGCCATGCGTTGGCGGCGGTGCTCTGCACCAATCTCCTCGCTAACGGCATCGCCGGCGAGCCCGACTGGCCAGGCGCGCTGAGGCGGCTGCGCGAGGAAGCGCGCGGGAATCCCCGTCGCAAGCAGATCCTGTCCCTCGTCGAGAAGATGAAGCTCGATCCGCAGGGCGATCCGCTCTCGCTGCCGCCAGGCCGGCGGCTCAGCGAGGCGCCGGAGGTGACGCTGTTTCCCCACCTCTTCTCGGCGGCCGAATGCGATTATCTCCGGCAAGCGGAACCGGCCTACCGGCCCTCGATGGTCATCGACCAGGCGACCGGCGGCGACGTTCCCGACCCGATCCGCACGTCCGACGGAACGGTGATCCACTGGCTGATCGAGGATCCGGCGATCCACGCCCTCAACCGCCGCCTCGCGGCTGCCAGCGGCACCTCGGTCGACCAGGGTGAGCCACTCCAAATCCTGCGCTACCGCCCGGGCCAGCAATACCTCAACCATTTCGACTTCGTCCCGGGCGCCGAGAACCAGCGCATGCTCAGCGCGCTCGTCTATCTCAATGACGGCTTCAAGGGCGGCGAGACCTGCTTCGTGCGGACCGGCCTCAAGGTAAAGGGCCGCAAAGGTGACGCGCTCGTCTTTCGCAACCTCGGCGCCGACCGCCAAGCCGATCCGCTGTCGGAACATGCGGGCCTGCCGGTGACCGGCGGCACCAAGTTCCTCGCCAGCAGGTGGATACGCGAGCGACGGCACGTCCCATGATGCCGGCCTAAGCGATTATTCTACGTGGTCTGACGACTAGCGCGGCGTACCCACCACGGCGGCGGGATCGATCCGGGCGCCGTTCCAGACCAGGCTCCAGTGCAGGTGCGGCCCGGTCGCGCGGCCGGTCGCGCCGACCGTGCCGATCCGCTCGCCCTGCCGGACGACCTGCCCGGGCCGTACCGCGGCGCTCGACAAATGCAGGAAGGCGCTGGTCAGCCCCATGCCGTGGTCGAGGATAACGAGATTGCCCTCGAGGCTGAAGCGCGGCGGCGGCGCGAGCGTGACGACGCCGTCGGCCGGCGCCACCACGTCCGCGCCCGCGGCGGCGGCGAGATCGGTGCCGCTGTGATGGGCGGCGGGGACGCCGCCGCGATAGATGCGCTGCGACCCGAACGGGCCGCTGACCCGGCCCCGCGCCGGCCAGATGAAGCGCTGCGCCCAGCCCAGGCTCGGCGAACGCTGCGCCCGTGCCGCGCCGATCAGGCGCAACTCGCCCTCGCGCAGCCGCTGATATTCGGGGGTCGGGCCGCCCGCGGGCCGGGCCATGCCGACATGCTGGATCGGCCAGGCCCGCGGCGCGACCCGCACTGTTTCGGTGAGCTCGCGGCCGTCGGCGAGGCGGGCGACGAGCGCGGCGTTCGGCGGCGCGTCGCGGTCGAGGCCGAGCAGGAAGCGGCCGTCCGCGGCGAGCGGCACCTCGCGGCCGTCGAGGGTCAGCGCGACCGTCCCCGCCGGCGCCATTCCCCGGATCAGCGCGCCCTGGACCGGCGCTCCCTCGAGCCGGAATGCGGGCACATCGGCGGCAAGCAGCAGCAGGGCCGCCAGCATCAGCCGGCGATCCGGACCGCGGCCCGCTCCGCCTCGCTGAGCAGCGGGTTCCAGACGTCGAGGATGAGGATCGCGCGCGGCGCGTCGCTGTCGTTCCAGGCCTCATGCTCGATCGTGTCGTCGAACGCCCACGCCCTGCCGGCCTCGAAGCTCCGCGTCTCCGCCCCGACCCGCAAGCCGCATCCCGCGGGCACGACGAGGGGGAGGTGGACGGTGGTGCGCACGTTGTTCGAGCCGGTATGCGGCGGGATCCTGGTGTGCGGCTCGAGGATCGAGAACATCGCCGTCGGCCCCTTGCCGGGCAGATCGAGCAGCGGCAACGCGTCGAGCAGCGCGGCCGTGGCCGGGCAGCGGGCGCAATGCTCGGCGTGCCGCGCTCCGTCCTCCCACAGGAACCAGGCGCTCCAGCGCGGCGAATGGTTGAGCTCCGCCCACTGATTGACCGGCTGGGTGGGATCGAAGGCGATATAGGGCCGGAAGCCCCGGTCGCGATCTTCGAGCAGCGAGACGAACTCCTCCCTGATCTCGGCCGTCTTCGCCTCGAGCGTCGCGAACCACGGGAAAAGCTCGCGGGGAAAGAATTCGATCGCCGGCAGATAGGGGAAATGGCCGTCGATCGGCTGCTGGACATAGACCTTGCGGCGGCCGGTGCGCTGCTCGGCATAGGCCTCGGCGCGATGAAAGTCCGCTTCGGGATAGGCGGCATGGACGGCGGCGAGCGGACCAGCCAGGGCGGCGGCACGGCGCTCGTCGTCGGCCCGGACCAGCGCGAGCCCGTGGGCGAGCGCCCGGCGCGCCGGCTCGGGAAGACTGTCGGAATTGGGGCTGGCGGCGATGATCGCGCGATACAGCGCCAACGCTTCCGGCGCGCGCCCGAGCCGGTCGAGCAGCTCCGCCTTCATGAGGACGGCGGGAACATGATAAGGATCGGCCGAGAGCGCGCGGTCGAGGCTCGCCATGCCGCGCTCGGGGTCGCCGGCCAGGTCGAACGCCTGGAAGAGGTTGAACCAGATCGGCGCCGCCCCGGGGGCCGCCGCCGCAGCGCGCTCGAGATAGTGGATCGCCTGCGCGGCGTCGCGGCTCTGCAGCGCCATCATCGCCAGCGAATTGAGCGCGGCGACGTGCTGCGGATCGGTCCCGACCAGGGTCCGGAGAAGCTCGGCGGCGGCCTCGTGCCGGCCCTGCCGCCACGCCTCGGAAGCGCGGGCGAACAGGTCCGGCTCCCCGGCTTTTGCCCTCACGCGCCCCGTTCCGCCTCGAGCGAAGCCGCGGCCGAGGCATAGGCTTCCTGGCGCTCGACGCTCCAATATCTCAATTCGGCGAGCGGGATCGGCTGGCGGGTCACGGCGCACAGCACATGATCGCCATGGGTGAGCACGCGGAAAGTGCCGGGGAGGTAATGGAGCCGGGCGAGCCGGCCGGCTTGCGTCATCAGCATGGACATGTCCGTTACAGCAATTTCGGCTGATCCGCCTTGCCTTTCCCATAGGCCGCGCGCTTCGGCCGCTCAACCGCGGCATCGACCGTCCCGTCGCGGAAGTGGAGCCGGAGCAGCTGAGCCGCGTTCGCCGCCGCCGCGCTGGTCAGCGGCTTTCCGGCGCGGTCCGCGACCCAGGCGTAGCCGCGTTCCAGCGGCTTTTCCGGATGGGCGAGCTGGGCGACCCGCCACAAGGCGTCGAGCCGCTCCCGCGCGCGGGCATGAGCGGAGGTCAGCAGATTGGGGCGGAGCGCTCCTGCGGCGCGCCCGAGCTCGGCGCGCGCCCGGTCGAGCCGCCCACGCAAGGCGCGCGGCAGCCGGTCGGCCAGCTCGTCGAGCCGCTGCCGCTGCGGCATGAGCAGGGCGTCGCGTTCGGGCCAGTGGCGCAGCAGCCCCTGCAGCTGCTCGGCGCCGCGCTCCAGCGTCCGCCGCGCGCAGCGTTCGGCGCGGGTCCCGAGCGCGCGCACCTGGGCCAGCAATTCGGCCCGCACCGGCACCGCGATCTCGGCGGCGGCGGTCGGCGTCGGCGCGCGCACGTCGGCGGCGAAGTCGGTGAGGGTGGTGTCGGTCTCGTGGCCGACCGCGGAGATGACCGGGATCGCCGAGCCGGCCACGGCCCGCACCACCACCTCCTCGTTGAACGCCCAGAGATCCTCGATCGAGCCGCCGCCGCGGGCGACGATCAGCAGGTCGGGACGCTCGGCCATCGCGTTGAACCCGGCCACCGCCGCCGCGATCTTCTCCGCCGCGCCCTCGCCCTGGACCGGCACCGGCCAGAGCAGGACATGGGTCGGAAAGCGGTCCTCGAGCCGGTGGAGGATGTCGCGGATCACCGCCCCGGTGGCTGAGCTCACCACCCCGATCAGCCTGGGCGCGAACGGCAGCTTCTTCTTGCGGTCCGCGTCGAACAGGCCTTCGGCCGCCAGCGCCCTGCGGCGCTTGTCGAGCAGCGCCATCAGCGCGCCCTGGCCGGCCAGTTCGAGCCGCTCGACGACGATCTGGTAGCGCGAGCGCGCCGGATAGGTGGTCAGCCTGCCGGTCGCGATCACCTCGATCCCGTCCTCGGGCGCGAAGCGCACCGCCGCCGCCTGGCCGCGCCAGATCACCGCGTCGATGCAGGCCGAATCGTCCTTGAGCGTGAAATAGCAATGGCCCGAGGCGACCCGCTTGAAGCCGGAAATCTCGCCGCGCACCCGGACATGGTCGAACGCGCCCTCGACCGTCCGCTTCAATGCCGCGGACAGTTCCGAGACCGACAAAGCGGGCGCGTTGTCGCCGGGCGTCTCGGTTGCTAGGAGCCCGGCGTCGGGAAAAGGGTCGTCGCTCATGAATGTGTTGCTCTTGGGGTCGGGCGGACGCGAACATGCCCTTGCCTGGAAGCTGGCGCAATCGCCCTTGCTGGGCAAGCTCTATGCGGCGCCGGGCAATCCCGGCATCGCCGAGCAGGCCGAGCTGGTCGACCTCGACCCGTCCGATCACCGCGCGGTGATCGATTTCTGCCGCCGCCACGGCATCGGCCTCGCCGTGATCGGTCCGGAGGCGCCGCTCGTCGCCGGCCTCGCCGACAATCTGCGGACGATGGGGATCCTCGCCTTCGGTCCCAACCGGCTCCCCGCCCGGCTCGAAGGCTCGAAGGGCTTCACCAAGGATCTGTGCGCCAGGCACGCCATCCCGACCGCCCGCTACGCCCGCGCTTCGGACCGGCTGGCGGCCGAGGCGGCATTGGGCGATTTCGGCCTGCCCGTCGTGATCAAGGCCGACGGCCTCGCCGCCGGCAAGGGCGTGATCGTCGCCGCGACCGCGGCGCAAGCCGAAGCCGCGCTCGACGCGATGTTCGACGGCGGCTTCGGCGATGCCGGCGAAGCGGTGGTGATCGAGGAGTTTATGGCGGGCGAGGAGGTCAGCTTCTTCGCCCTCGTCGACGGCGAGACTGTGATCCCCTTCGGCTCGGCCCAGGACCACAAGCGCGTCGGCGCGGGCGACACCGGCCCCAATACCGGCGGCATGGGCGCCTACAGCCCCGCCGCGATCTTCACCGCGAAGCTGGAGCGCCGCGTGCTCGCCGAGATCGTCCGCCCCACCGCCAAGGCGCTGGCCGAGGCAGGCACGCCCTTTTCCGGCATCCTCTACGCCGGCCTGATGCTGACCGGAGAGGGGCCGAAGCTGGTCGAGTATAACGTCCGCTTCGGCGACCCGGAATGCCAGGCGCTGATGCTGCGCCTCGAGGGCGACCTGCTCGCGCTGATGCTGGCCTGCGCCAAAGGCGAGCTGGCCGGCGCGAAGCCGCCGAAATTCGCGAAGGACGCCGCGCTCGTCGTCGTGATGGCCGCGCGCGGCTATCCGGGAACGCCGGAGAAAGGCGGCGCGATTTCCGGCCTCGACCAGGAAGGCGTCAGGATCTTCCACGCCGGCACCGCGCGCAAGGGCGGCAGGCTGGTCGCCGACGGCGGCCGCGTGCTCGGCGTCGCCGCCCGCGGCAAGACCGTCAGCGAGGCGCAGCGCGCCGCCTATCGCGCGGTCGACCGGATCGATTTCCCGACCGGGTTTTGCCGGCGCGATATCGGCTGGCGCGAGATCGCGCGGCTGAAGGGCTGAGCCGCCGCGGCCCAATATTTCTGTTTCGGAATGCGCGAATTTCTATAGTCTTGGCCGCATCGTTGCGTTGCTCCGAAGCTTTGGGGGAGGCGGATATGATACCGGCAATCTTGGCTTTGCTTGCGATCGTCGCGGGCGCCGTCGCCAATATCGTGCTCGCGGCAGGGAGCGGCAATGCCAAGCTCGCCGCCTGGTTGGCGACGGTGGCGATGATCGTCCTCTTGTGCGCCTGCATCGGCAGGGCGGTCGCGGCGCGCTGGGATGGCGTGCTGATCAACGACAGCAACCGGGTGTCGCTGTCGCGGCTGCAGATGTTCGCCTGGACGGTGCTCGTCCTGTCGGCCGTCATCACCATCGCCTCGAGCAACATCGCCCTCGCCGGCAGCACCGCCGCGCTGATCATCACCATCCCGAATGAGCTGCTGGCGGCGATGGGCATCGCCGCGGCCTCGCTGGCAGCGACTCCGGCGCTGCTCACCCTCAAGGGCTCGGACCCGGGCACCGGCCGTTCGATGGCCGCGGGCAACGGTGCCCCGCAGGCCGCGTCCTGGCTCGAGATTTTCTGCGGCGACGAGAAGAGCGACGCCCACATTCCCGATCTCTCCAAGATCCAGCAATTCCTGATCACCCTCGCTCTGGTCGGCATCTACGGGGTCGCGATCGGCTCGATGCTGCTGCACCCGACGGCGCCGCCCGCGGCGGTGCCGCCAGCGCCGCCCCTGCCGAACGGGACGTTCTGGACGCTGCCGCCGCTCAACGCCAATTTCGTCTGGCTGCTGGGGATCAGCCACGCCGGTTATCTGGGCTACAAGGCCGCCTCCAAGCCGGCCGCGCGCACAGCCCCGGACACCGCCGCCGAGCAGACGCAAGCCGTCGCCGGTCCCGGGCCGCCGGCCGCGCCATCCAGCTAGGCGCGTCCCGGGGGCGTGACTGCGGCGCGTGTCGGCGCTAGAGCGCGGTGAGAAGCATCGGCGCTCGAGAGGTTTGGATGTCGCCCGCGGTCAAATTCCCGATCGGCCTTTGCGCGGCGCTGCTCGCCGGCTGGATCGGTCATGGCCCGCTCGGCCAGGGGCAGGCCTTCATCGACCGGATCGAGGCGCAGGCCAAGGCGAAGATCGTCGAGGCCGAGCTGCCGCAGGTCCACGTCCGCTTCGATCGCGACCCGTTGCGCCGCGAGGCGATCCTTTCCGGCCGGGCCGACGCGTTCCAGCGCGAAGGCATGGGCCAGTTTCCCGGCCTCAACGGCCGCATCCGCGCGGTCCCGGGCGTGTCCGGCGTGCGCTGGGAGGGCGAGTGAGATGCCGCTCCTCGCTGAAACCCTGATCCTCGTCGCTTTGGCCTACCTGATCGGCGTCGGCCTCGGCTGGCTGCTGTTCGGCCGGCGCGGGCGCGGCTCCTTCCTCGACGAGGGCTGACGCAAATGCTCGCTCTGATCCAGTTCAACCTCGTCAGCCTCGCCGTGGCGGTCCTGATCGGGATCGCCACCGGCTGGTGGATGTTCGCCAATCGCCGCAAGGAACCGCCCGCCTCATGACCTTCGACACCACCACCCTGCTGATCCTCCTCGCCATTCTCGCGCTGGCGCTCCTGGCCGCCTTGGTCCTGCGCTCGGCCCGCCGCACGCCCGGGGTCGAGCGCCGGCCCCCGAGCGAGAGCCGCTATGTGGCGAGCCGGGAACGGCCGTATATGAAGCCGCCCGCCGCCGACGGCCCCCGGGGCAACGGCGTCGCCGACGAGGTCGCGGCCGCGGCCACCGACGTCGCCGGCGAAGTGCTCGGCGTGGTCCCCCGCCGCGCCCCGCCGGGCCCGGCCGACGACCTCTCCAGATTGAAGGGCGTCGGCCCCAAGTTCGTCGCTCGCCTGAACGAGCTCGGCATCGTCCGCTACGACCAGCTCGCCGGATTGAACGCCAACGAGGCCGCCCATCTCGACGAGCGGATGGGGCCATTCCAGGGCCGCCTCGCCCGCGACCGGCTGATCGAGCAGGCCGACTATCTCGCCCGCGGCGACGCCGAGGGGTTCGAGGAGAAGTTCGGCAAATTGGGCGGCTGAGCAGCGCCGCCGTCAGTGATTATTCCACGTCATCCTGACGACAGTCAGGACCCATGAACACGGATCGGGCTGGTTCTCGCAATCCGTGTTCATGGGTCCCGAATCGAGTTCGGGATGACGTGGAATTACCGCCGACGCTCTACCCCCGCCGCCCCTGCTTGATCTCCGAGGCGAACAATTTGTCGATCTTGCGCCCGTCCATGTCGGCGACCTCGAAGCGCCAGCCGCGATAGGTGAAGCGCTCGCCGACCTCGGGGATGTGCTTGAGGATCGACAAGGCGAAGCCGGCCGCGGTCGCGAAGTCGCGGTCTTCGGGCAGGCTGAAGCAGAGCGCGTCGGCCATCGCGTCGGCGGAGAGCGATCCCGATACCCACCAGCTGCCATCGTCGCGCTCGACCAACGGCGGGTCGGTGTCGAAATCGGCGGACGAGAGGAACTTGCCGGCCAGCGCGGTCAGCAGATTGCCGGGCGTCACCAGTCCCTCGAAATGGCCGTATTCGTCGTGGACGAAGGCCATCGGCACCTCGGAATCGCGCAGCACCGTCATCGCGTCCATCGCGTCGAGCTGATCGGGCACGACCGGCGCGGGCTTCATCAGGGCACGCAGGTCGATGTCCTTGCCGGCGAGCAGGCAGGCGACGATGTCGCGCGCCTGGACGACGCCGACCAGCCTGTCGACCGTTCCCTCGGCGACTGGGATCCGGTTGTGCGGCGCCTCGATCAGCTTGCGGCGGATCGTCTCGGCATCGGCGTCGGCGTCGATCCAGGCGACCTCGGTGCGCGGCGTCATCACCTCGCGGGTCGGCCGGTCGGCGAGCCGGACCACGCTCGAGATCATCGCCCGCTCGCTTTCCTCGAGCACGCCCGCGGTCGCCGCCTCGGCGACGACCAGCTGGAGCTCCTCGGCGGTGACATGGTCCTCGCTCTCGCGGCTCAGCCGCAGCAGCCGGAAGACGAGGGCGCTCGACCGGTCGAGCAGCCAGGCGAACGGGGTCATGATCTTCGACAGCCAGAGCATCGGCCGGGCGACGAGCACCGCGATCGGCTCGGGCGAGCGCAACGCGATCTGCTTGGGCACCAGCTCGCCGATCACCAGCGAGGCATAGGTGGTGAGGATGATCACCAGGGTGAAGCCGAGAGTCTGCGCCGTCTCCTGCGGCACGCCCAGCAGGGCGATGCGCTCCCCGGTCGGCGCGCCGAGCGCGGCGCCCGAAAACGCGCCGGAAATGACGGCGATCAGGGTGATGCCGCTCTGCACGGTCGAGAGGAAGCGGCCCGGGTCGGCGGCGAGCCCGAGCGCGGTCTGCGCGCCGTGCCGGCCGGCCCGCGCCATCGCCTTGAGGCGCGGCCGGCGCGACGAGACGATCGCCAGCTCGGACATGGCGAGCAGGCCGTTCAGGATCACCAGCAAGAGGATGATGATCACATCCCACCAGGGATAGGGCGCGAGCGGAAGGGAAGGCGGCATAGGCGTCCGCCTGGTTCTAGCCGGTTAGGCCAGGAGGGGACAGTCACTTTTCCGCACAGGGGACAGTCACTTTTCCGCACTCCCCCACGAAATTGGTCGCTGTCGTGCGGAAAAGTGACTGTCCCGCTACCGCCGCGCCCGGAAGAACGCCCGCAGCATCGCTGCCGCTTCCTCCTCGCCGATGCCCGGATAGATTTCGGGCGCGTGGTGGCAGGTCGGCTGGGCGAACAGGCGGGGGCCGTGGAGGACGGCGCCGCCCTTGGCGTCGGCGGCGGCGAAATAGAGGCGCTCGATCCGCGCCAGGGCGATCGCCCCGGCGCACATCGCGCAGGGCTCGAGCGTCACCCACAGGTCGCAGCCGTCGAGCCGGCAGTCGCCGAGCTTCGCCGCCGCTTCGCGCAGCGCCACGATCTCGGCATGGGCGGTGGGGTCGCTCATATCGCGCATCCGGTTGCGCGCCGCGCTCAGCAGCTCGCCGCCGCGGCTCACCACCGCGCCGACCGGGACCTCGCCGTCCCGCGCCGCCGCCGCCGCCTCGTCGAGCGCGACGCGCATCGGCTCCGGAAGCGGGAAGCCTGCTATTGGGCGTTGCCCTGGCCGTTGGTGACGGCGACGCTCGGCACCTCGACCTGGCGCGTCTCCATCTTCACCACCGGGACCTGGACGTTGGCCTGGGTCGTGCCGACCTCGACCGACTTGGCGTCGATCGAGACCGAGCCGTTGTCGTGGCGGTTGAGGTTGATGTAGCCGGTCCAGACCAGCGCCATGGCGATCACGATGACGAAGGCGATCAGAAGCAGGATGGTGCGCATGGGCCGGTCCTCGCGGTTTCGACTCTCTGGTCGGGAACGACGCAGATGCCAGATCGGCCGCCTCTCCGCAACGACCCGCCGGAATTGCCGGCGCGGCGCTATTGCGCTATTGAAAAGTTTGCCGCATATTTTCATCGATTTTCGAGATATGCAAATGGCAGATTTCAGCGCCCGTTCCCAAACCCTGCGCGACAACGAGCGGACGAAGCACTTCGCCGGCGTCCTGACCGCTGCCGGGAACGCACTGCTGATTGCCGCATTTGCGAAGGCGTGGGTCGAGGTCAGTTTCGACCTCAATAGCCTGATGTGGCTGATCATGGCCGCATTGCTGCTTTGGCTGTCATCCAATATACTGAAATTATTGGACGCGGAGGAAAATGATGGTTGAATGGACCCAGCTGGCGCCCGCGATTGGCGGCGGCGTCCTCGGCCTGGTGCTGTGGCTCTGGGCGCATCGCATCCACGCAAATCGGCTCCGGGACCGCGAGCGGGCGAAGGCGGAGCGGGAAGGACGGGTTTCATCCTGATCCCGGTTGCGTGGCAGGCCGCCGCCACGGTTGACGAATCCCCGCGATGCCGCTATCCGCGCCCCCTTTCCGGGGTGCGAGCAGCCCCCATTCCAGGAAGAGATTGAAATGTCGCGCATTTGCGAGCTGACCGGCAAGGGCCGGCTGGTGGGCAACAACGTTTCCCACGCCAACAACAAGACCAAGCGCACGTTCCTGCCCAATCTGCAGAACGTCACGCTCATCTCCGACACCCTCGCGCGCGGCGTCAAGCTGCGCGTGTCGATGGCCGGCCTGAGGTCGGTCGAGCATGTCGGCGGCCTCGACAATTGGCTGATCAAGACCAGCGACGACAAATTGAGCCTCAAGGTCCGCCGCCTGAAGCGCGAGATCGCCAAGAAGCAGGCGGAGAGCGCCGCGGCCTAACTCTCGTCATTCCAGCGAAAGCTGGAATCTCTTTGCCCTCAAGGACGTGGGATTCCAGCTTTCGCTGGAATGACGGTTACGGAGTCAGCGCGAACTTGAGCAGCAGCGTCCGCTGCAGCGGAAAGAAATTGTCGTCCGAGGCGATCCAGACGATCGTCCGGCCGTGCTCGACGGTCACGCTCAGCCCCTCCATATTGTCGACGCTGACCGGCTGCCCGAGCGCGGCGACCTCGCGGCCCGCGATCGTGCCGCCGGCGCGCAGGCCGCGCGTTTCGGCGATCGTCACCACCGCGGACCAGCCCTCGAGCCAGGCGAAGCGCCGGTTGAGGATGAGCAGCCGCCCGTCCGGCAGCACGTCGGCGTCGGTCGCCCGGTAGCCCGGCACCCGCCGGTAGCGGAGCGGGAAGGCGGGCGTGCCGGCCAGCGCCGGATCGCCGTCGAACAGCACCGCGTCGCTGGTCGCGTGGCGGTCGTTGAGGCCTTCGCCGAGCACGAGGAAGCGGCCGTCGGCGAGCCGCACCATCGCCTCCGGGCCGCTGTTGGCGCGCCAGCGCCGCATCGGCTCGGGCCGGGCCGAGGCGGTCGCGGCGAGGTCGGCGCGGCGGTAGCGCCAGATCATGTTGTGGCGCTCGAACCCGACCCAGAGCGAGGCGGCGCCGATCACCATCGCTTCGGTGTCGCGGTTCGACTTGCGCGTCGCCGGGCCGGGGCCCTCCGGCAGCGGCACGATGCGGACGCGCTCCGCGCCCCGCCCGGCCGGCAGCGCGAAGCGGAACAGGGTGCCGGCGTCGCTCAGCGCGATCGCCTCGCCGCCCTCGACGTGGAGCGCGGAGATGCCGCCGAAGCGCGGGCTGTCGCTGCTCAGCTCCCAGCCGCCGAGATAGAGGAGCGCGCCGAGGCGCCGGCGGCTGGGGTCGCCGGCATCGAGCGGGACGGGGACGAAGCGAAGCATCGCCGTCGCCGGGCCGGCCGGCGCCGGCGCGGGCGGCGCCGGCACCACGGTGGCGAGGACGAGGAAAGCGAGCAGCAGGAAGGCGGCGCGCTTCGGCCGCGACCGCCAAATCTGTTCAGGAAAACCCCCCAGAATCATGAACGGCGCCTGACGGACGCATTCAGACCCGGCTCAACCGAGTCAGGGCAAAAGCGCCACACAGACCAAGGAGTTAGCACCATGTTGAAGAGAATCGCCCTTTCCACCGCGCTCGCCGCTGCGGCGCTGACCGCCTTCCCCGCCGCCGCCGAGGCCCAGAGCCGCTACGGCTATTATGACGGCTACGGCAATGGCTATTATCAGGGTTACGACCAGCGCTACGACCGGCGCTACGCCAACCGCCGCTACCAGAACCAGCGCTACGGCAATCATTACGGCACGCGCTGCTCGTCGGGCTCGGCCGGCACGATCATCGGCGCCATCGCCGGCGGCCTGCTCGGCCGCGAGATCGGCCGCGGCGGCGACCGCGGCTATTACGGCCGCCGCGGCAGCGGCACCACCGGCGCGATCGTCGGCGCCGGCGCCGGCGCCCTGATCGGCCGCGAGATCGACCGCGGCGACTGCCGCCGCTACCGCTAAATGCAAAAGGGGACAGTCACTGTGACTGTCCCCTTTTCAGTCCTTGTCGAACAGGGCGGCGAGCTGCTCGACCATCGTCCCGCCCAATTGCTCGGCGTCCATGATCGTCACCGCCTTCTGGTAATAGCGGGTGACGTCATGGCCGATGCCGATCGCGATCAGCTCGACCGGCGAGCGCGCCTCGATCCAGGCGATCACCTGCCTCAGATGGCGCTCGAGATAAGTCCCCGAATTGACCGACAGCGTCGAATCGTCGACCGGCGCGCCGTCCGAGATCACCATCAGGATCTTGCGCTCCTCGATCCGGCCGATCAGCCGGCTGTGCGCCCACAGCAACGCCTCGCCGTCGATATTCTCCTTCAATAATCCCTCGCGCATCATCAGCCCGAGATTCCGCCGCGCCCGCCGCCACGGCTCGTCGGCTTCCTTGTAGACGATGTGGCGCAGATCGTTGAGCCGGCCCGGATTGGGCGGGCGCCCGTCGGCGAGCCATTTCTCGCGGGACTGGCCGCCCTTCCAGGCGCGGGTGGTGAAGCCCAATAATTCGACCTTGACCCCGCAGCGTTCGAGCGTGCGCGCCAGGATGTCGGCGCTGATCGCGGCGATCGAGATCGGCCGGCCCCGCATCGAGCCCGAATTGTCGATCAGCAGGGTGACGATCGTATCGCGGAACTCGGTGTCGCGCTCGACCTTGTAGGAGAGCGAATGGACCGGGTTGACGATCACCCGGGCGAGCCGGGCGGCGTCGAGCAGCCCCTCCTCCTGGTCGAACTCCCAGCTGCGCGCCTGCTGCGCCATCAGCCGCCGCTGGAGCCGGTTGGCGAGCTTGGTGACCGCGCTCTGGAGGTGGACGAGCTGCTGGTCGAGATAGGAGCGCAGCCGCCCCAATTCCTCCTCGTCGCACAAGGCGGTGGCCGCGGCCTCCTCGTCATATTGGGTGGTGTAGATCTTATAGTCGAACCGGGGCGGCAGCTCGGAATGCGGGCGGTTCGGCCGCACCGGCATCAGCCCCTCGTCGCCCTCCTCGCCGAGCGCGTCGGCGGAGTCGGCCATTTCCTCGGACCAGTCGACGTCGCTTGACTCCTCGCCGCTCTGGTCCTGCTGGCCGCGGATCTCGGCGTCGCCGCGGCCGCCGCCTTCGTCTTCCTGGTCGCGGTCGTCGTCGCCGCCTTCGACCTCGTCCTCGCCGTCCCCCTCCTCGCCCGCATCGGGATCGAGGTCGGCGTCGCTCTCGCCCTCGACCAGCTCGAGGTCGCGGAGCAGCTTGGTCGCGAGCGCCGCGAAGGCGGCCTGGTCGTCGATCGCCAGCCCGAGCGCATCGAGGTCGGAGCCGGCCTTTTCCTCGATCCAGCCGGCGACGAGGTCCAGCCCCGCCCGCGCGGCCTCGGGCGGCGGCGCCCCGGTCAGCCGTTCGCGCACGATGAGCCCGATCGCCGAAGCCAATGGCACCTCCTCGCGGGACCGCGCCCGGACCAGCGGGTCGGTCCTCAGCCGCAGCTCGGCGAGGTTGGCGAGGTTGGCGCGGATCCCGGCCATGCCGCGCGCGCCCAAAGCCTCGACCCGCGCCTGCTCGGCGGCGTCGAACACCGCCCGGGCGGTCTCGTCGGCCGGGGCATGGCGCTGGTGGAGCCGGACATTGTGATGCCGGAGCCGCAGCGCGGCGGCATCGGCGAAGCCGCGCGCCTCGGCGGCCTCCCTGGCCCCGATCGAGCGCCCCGGCATCGGCGCCTTGACGCTTTTCCCGGAAACGGCGGGAACGTCGCTGGTGAAGCCGAGCTCGACCTCGGCATCCCGGGCAATGGCCCGCGTCGCCCCGGCGAGCGCGTGGCGGAAGGCTTCGAGCGGATTGTCTTCGGCCACGGGTCAGCGCCGCGCGGAAAGCCCTCCCCCATGATGGGGGAGGGTTGGGTGGGGGTGGACTCCGCGAATTGCGCGGTGCCGGTGGAGAGGTTCACCCCACCCCCGGCCCCTCCCCATCAAGGGGAGGGGGGAAGGGGCGAGCCGGCTCACGCCGCCCCCACCACGCTTTCCGGCAGGTCCTTGCCGAACACGCGCTGGTAATATTCGGCGACGGTCGCGCGCTCGGCCTCGTCGCATTTGTTCAAAAAGGTCAGGCGGAAGGCGAAGCCGACGTCCTCGAAGATGAGCGCGTTCTGCGCCCAGGAGATGACCGTGCGCGGGCTCATCACCGTCGAGATGTCGCCGTTGACGAACCCCTGGCGCGAGAGTTCGGCGACCTTGATCATCCGCTCGACCTCCGCCCGGCCGCCCTCATGGTCGTACTCGCCCGATTTGGCGAGGACGATCCGGGCCTCGGTCTCGGCCGGCAGATAATTGAGCGTGACGACGATGTTCCAGCGGTCCATCTGGCCCTGGTTGATCTGCTGGGTGCCGTGATAGAGGCCGGTCGTGTCGCCGAGGCCGACCGTGTTGGTGGTCGCGAACAGCCGGAAATAGGGGTGCGGGCGGATCACCCGGTTCTGGTCGAGCAGGGTCAATTTGCCCTCGGTCTCGAGCACCCGCTGGATGACGAACATGACGTCGGGCCGGCCGGCGTCATATTCGTCGAAGACGAGCGCGGTCGGCGTCTGCAGCGCCCACGGCAGCAGCCCCTCGCGGAACTCGGTGACCTGCTGGCCCTCGCGCAGCACGATCGCGTCGCGGCCGACGAGGTCGATGCGGCTGATATGGGCGTCGAGGTTGATCCTTATGGTCGGCCAGTTGAGCCGCGCCGCGACCTGCTCGATATGGGTCGACTTGCCGGTGCCGTGATAGCCCTGGATCATCGTCCGCCGGTTCTTGGCGAAGCCGGCGCAGATCGCCAGCGTCGTGTCCGGATCGAACACATAGGCCGGGTCGTAGTCGGGCACGCGCTCGTCGGCTTCGGAGAAGGCGGGCACCTCCATGTCGCTGTCGATCCCGAACAGCTCGCGCACCTTCACGATCTTGTCGGGCGCGTCCATCACCGTCGCGGCGCGGCTGTCGGGGTTCACATTGGGGATGTCTGCCATGGTCTTTCTCTGATTCAGGCGAAGATCGGCCGCCCTTTGAGCGCCGTATAAGCCTCGATCACCGCCTGCAACGCTTTCTCGTGGCCGCGGTCGCCGCCGTTGCGGTCGGGATGGTAGCGGCGGACCAGCTCGGCATAGCGCATCCGCAAGGCCCTTCGGTCGACGTCGAGGTCGAGCCCGAGCACCCGCAAATGCTTGCGGTCGGCCTCGCTCAGCTCGCGCCCGTCCTTGCGCGCGCGGCCGGGCCGGAAGCGGGCGCCGATCGCGTCGAGCGGGTCGGTGAAATCGGCCCAGCGCGGGCCGGGAGAGCCATTGGCCGAAAAGGCGCGGGTCTCGCGGTCCCAGCCGCCATAGGGGTTCTGCGCGGCGCTGATCTCGTCGGCGTCCATCCCCTCGAAATAATTGTAGGCCGAGTTGAATTCGCGGACATGGTCGAGACAGAACCAGCGCCAGTCGCCCGGCCCGTCGAAGTCCGATCGCCAGGCGCCGGGCGCGCGATATTCGCCGGGCGCGGCGCAGCCGGGATGGGCGCAATGCTGCGCCCGCCCTTCGACCCGGCCGTGGAACCGCGCCTGCCTCTTGCCCGCGCTCGCCAAACCCAACTCCCTTTCCTGCCAGAGCGATTTCGAGCCGGATAGAATATCCGGCGACTCGGAAATCGCGGCAACCAAAACCCAAGGAGCGGTCGATCCGATGCAATCGGATCGCAAACCGCTCCGACCCCCCTATATAGGGAAAAATGAGCCAGTCTTTAACCGGCCCGGTCGCCGCCGAGATCGAGCAACGCCTGCGTGCCGCCCTCGCGCCCACCCGCCTCGCGGTGATCAACGACAGCGCCCGCCACCACGGCCATGCCGGCGACGACGGCAGCGGCGAAAGCCACTTCACCGTCGAGATCGAGGCGCCGCAATTCGCCGCCATGACCCGCCTCGAACGCCAGCGCGCGGTCAACGCGGCGTTGGGCGACCTGATGCGGGAGCGCATCCACGCGCTCGCGATCCGGGCGCGGGCGCCGGGCGAAAAATAGGAACAGTCCCGCTTTTCCCTTCGCGCCCTTCGCCTGAAAAGGCGGAATTGGGTCACGCGAAGGCGCAATGGCGAGAAAGAGTGAGATTCCAGCTTTCGCTGGAATGACGGTAAGAGGGATGAATGACCGACAACCCCTTCCTCCAGACCCTGCTCCCGACCACCCACGATCTCGGCGGGTTCAAGGTCCACCGCACGCTGCCGCACAGGGAGCGCACGACGATCGGACCCTTCATCTTCTTCGACCAGATGGGCCCGGCCCGGCTCGGTCCGGGCCAGGGAATCGACGTCCGCCCGCACCCGCACATCAACCTCGCCACCGTCACCTATCTGTTCGCCGGCGCGATCGACCATCGCGATTCGTTGGGCACGTTCGCGACGATCGCGCCCGGCGCGGTCAATTTGATGACCGCGGGGCGCGGCATCACCCATAGCGAGCGCTCGCCCGCCGCCGCGCGCACCGCCGGTCCGGAGCTCAGCGGCATCCAGACCTGGCTCGCTCTGCCCACCGCGAAGGAGGAGATCGAGCCGGCGTTCGAGCATGTCGGCAAGGACGCGCTGCCGCTGGTCGAGGGCGACGGCGCCCGCGCCCGGGTGGTGATGGGGACGCTCTGGGACGAAACCTCGCCGGTCACCTGCCACAGCCCGACGATCTACGCCGACATCCACCTCGCCCCCGGCGGCGCGATGCCGGTCGACCCCGAAGCCGAGGAGCGCGGCCTCTACGTGGCAGAGGGCGAGGCGAGCCTCGACGGCGTCGCGCTCGACCGGGCCACGCTCTACGTGCTGAGGCCCGGCATCCGCGCGACGCTGCGCTCCGAGCGCGGCGGCCACGTCATGCTGCTCGGCGGCGCGCCCATGGACGGCCCCCGCCACGTCTTCTGGAACTTCGTCTCCTCCCGGCGCGAGCGGATCGAGCAGGCCAAGGACGACTGGCGCGCCGGCCGCTTCGCCTTGCCGCCCGAGGACCATGACGAGTTCATCCCGTTGCCGGAGGTGCCCACCACGGTGAGCTATCCATGAAGAAGACCCGCATCGCCCTCGCCACGGGCGTCACCCTCAACGTCGCTTCGGACGGGCGCGAGGACGCCGAGCCGATCGTCTTCCTCCACGGCTTTCCCGAATCGCACCGCACCTGGCGCGAGGTCGCCCCCGCTTTGGCCCGGGACTTTCGCGTGATCGCGCCCGACCAGCGCGGCTTCGGCGCCTCGGACAAGCCGGAAGGCGTGGAGGCCTATCGCGCCGACCGCGTGGTCGAGGATCTGATCGCGCTCGCCGACGCGCTCGGCCTCGGCCGCTTCACTTTGGTCGGCCACGATTGGGGCGGCGCGATCGCCTGGCTGGCGGCGCTGCGCCATCCCGACCGGATCGCGCGGCTGGTGATCGTCAACGCGCCCCATCCTTTGGTCTTCCAGAAGAGCCTGATCGAGGATTCGGCGCAGCGCACCGCCTCGCAATATATCAGCGCCTTCCGCAACCCGGCGATGGAGCAGGGAATCGCGGCGATGGGCTTTGAGACGTTCTTCGCCAAGACCTTCGCCAGCCATGCCGACGTCTCCCGGCTCGCCCCGGAGGAGAAGCAGGCCTATCTCGACGATTGGTCGCAACCGGGCGCGCTGACCGCGATGCTGAACTGGTACCGGGCGAGCGACATCCTCGTGCCCGCGCCCGGCGAGGCCGCCGAGGCGCCGGCCTGGACGCAGGCCCCCTTCCCGAGCATCGCCGTGCCGACCCTCGTCATCTGGGCGCTCAAGGATGTCGCCTTGCTCCCGGTCCAGCTCGCCGGCCTCGCCGCTTTGGTCGACGACCTCCGGATCGTCACCGTCGCCGAGGCCGGCCATTTCGTCCCCTGGGAAGAGCCCGAGCCGGTGATCGCCGCGATCAGGGATTTCATGGCCGACGCGGCTTAGCTATGGCCCCGTTCATGGCCACCACCCCCAAACGCTCCCTGTCCCGCTCCGCCGCGCGGCTCGCCGCCGTCCAGGCGCTCTACCAGCAGGAGATGGAAGCGAGGCCGGTCGCGGCCCTGCTCCACGAATTCCACCAGCACCGGCTCGGCGCGACCATCGACGGCGACCAATATGCCGAGGCGGAGGTCGACTTCTTCGACGATTTGGTGAGCGGCACCGAGGCGCGCCGCGCCGAACTGGACGCGTTGATCGCCGGCCGGCTCGCCCCCGGCTGGTCGCTCGCCCGCCTCGACAAGCCGATGAAGGCGATCCTGCGCGCCGGCGCCTACGAGCTCGTCGCCCGCGCCGACGTCCCCGTCGCCACCGTGATCGGCGAGTATCTCGACGTCGCCAAGGCGTTCTACGACCCCCGCGAAACCGGCTTCGTCAACGGCCTGCTCGACGCGATTGCCAGGGAGGTGCGGTAAATGGGGACAGTATATATTTTTCAGGCCGCGACCGCCGTCGATCACCCTCTCTCCTCGAGAAAAATATATACTGTCCCCATTTTTCGATGAGCGCCGAAGCCGCCTTCATCGACCTGTTGCGCGGGCTCGCCACCCACCCGGCGGCGCGCGGCCTGCGCGACGACGCGGCGGTGCTGGAGGTGGGCGGCGAAACCCTCGTCCTGACCCACGACATGATCGTCGAGGGCGTCCATTACCTGCCCGGCGATCCGCCCGCCGACGTCGCCTGGAAGCTGGTCGCGGTCAATCTCTCCGACCTCGCCGCCAAGGGGGCGCGGCCAGTGGGCGTGCTGCTCGGCTTCACCCTCGGCGAGGCGGCCTGGGACAAGGCGTTCGCCGAGGGGCTGGCGGCCGTCCTGGCGGCGTTCGCCATCCCCCTGCTCGGCGGCGACACCGTCTCGGCGCCGGCGCGGGTGCTCGGCCTGACCGCGATCGGCCGCGCCGCCGGCCCGGTGCCGTCGCGCGCCGGCGCCCGGCCGGGCGACCTGCTCTGGGTCAGCGGTACGATCGGCGATGCCGGCGCCGGCCTCGCGGCGCTCAGGGCGGGGGCCGAGGACTCGCCGCTCGTCGAGCGCTACCGCAACCCGCGCCCGCGGCTCGAAGCGGGCGAGCGCCTCGCCCCGCTCGTCGGCGCGATGATGGACGTCTCCGACGGCCTGCTGATCGACGCGTCGCGGCTGGCGGCGGCGAGCGCCTGCGGCATCGAGATCGAGCTCGAATCGATCCCGCTGTCGCAAGCCTTTGCCGGAACGCCGCTCGAGGCGGTCACCGCCGGCGACGATTACGAGCTGCTGTTCGCGGCCGATCCCGACGCGGCGGTCGCCATCCTCGCGCTCGGCGAGGAGATCGGCCTGCCACTCTCCCGCATCGGCCGCTGCGTCGCCGGCGCCGGCCTGACGCTGACCGACCGCGGGACTTCCGTGCCGCTGCCCGCGAAACTCGGCTTCGAGCATGGTTGAACTCCTTGAGCTTCCCCCGTAAAGGGCGCGCCACACCGGAGCCTCGCGCTGCCGAGGGCGCCCGCTGCGCGCCCGTTCAATTTCAGGGGAAGGACGTTTCATGACCGTCGTGCTCATTGCCATCGCCTGCGGCCTCGTCGCGGTGCTCTACGGCATCATCACCAGCGCCCAGGTGCTGCGCGCCTCGCCCGGCAACGAGCGGATGATCGCGGTCGCCGAGGCGATCCAGGAGGGGGCCAAGGCCTATCTCGGCCGCCAGTACACGACCATCGCCGTCGTCGGCGTCGTCGTCGCCGCTTTGGTCTTCTGGTTCCTCGGCCTGCTCGCGGCGACCGGCTTCGTGATCGGTTCGCTGCTCTCGGGCGCGGCGGGCTTCATCGGCATGAACATCTCGGTCCGCGCCAACGTCCGCACCGCCGAAGCCGCGCGCACCAGCCTTCAGGGCGGCCTCACCGTCGCCTTCCGCGCCGGCGCGATCACCGGCATGCTGGTCGCCGGCCTGGCTTTGCTCGCCATTTCGGTCTTCTTCTACGTCCTCGTCGGCGTCCAGGGCCACGCGCCCAATTCGCGCGAGGTGGTCGACGCGCTCGTCGCCCTGGCGTTCGGCGCCTCGCTGATCTCGATCTTCGCCCGGCTCGGCGGCGGCATCTTCACCAAGGCTGCCGACGTCGGCGCCGACCTGGTCGGCAAGGTCGAGGCCGGCATCCCCGAGGACGATCCCCGCAACCCGGCGGTGATCGCCGACAATGTCGGCGACAATGTCGGCGACTGCGCCGGCATGGCCGCCGATTTGTTCGAGACCTATGTCGTCACCGTCGGCGCCACCATGGTGCTGATCGCCCTGCTCGTCACCGCCCCGCCGGCGCAGATGCTGCAGCTGATGAGCCTGCCGCTGATCATCGGCGGCGCCTGCATCCTGACCTCGATCGTCGGCACCTATTTCGTCCGCCTCGGCCGCAGGCAATCGATCATGGGCGCGCTCTACAAGGGCTTCCTGGTGACCGCGTTCCTCTCGATTCCGGCCATTTACGGGGCGATGTGGTATGTGCTGGGCGGCGATCTGGGCGCCACGATCGGCGGCGCCGCCGGCCTCGACGTCGACCTGTCGGCCGCGACCCAGGCCGCCGGATCCGGCTTCACCGGCATGGACCTGTTCTGGTGCGCCCTGGTCGGGCTCGGCGTGACCGGGCTGATCGTCTGGATCACCGAATATTATACCGGCACCCACCATCGCCCGGTCCAGTCGATCGCGCGGGCCTCGCAGACCGGCCACGGCACCAACATCATCCAGGGCCTCGCGATCAGCCTCGAGGCGACGGCGCTGCCGACCCTCGTTATCTGCGTCGGCATCATCGTCTCCTACCAGCTCGCCGGGCTGATCGGCATCGCCTTCGCGGCGACCGCGATGCTGGCGCTGGCCGGCATGGTCGTCGCGCTCGACGCCTACGGTCCGGTCACCGACAATGCCGGCGGCATCGCCGAAATGTCGGGCATGGAGGAGGACGTGCGCACCCGCACCGACGCCCTCGACGCGGTCGGCAACACCACCAAGGCGGTGACCAAGGGCTATGCGATCGGCTCGGCCGGCCTCGCCGCTCTGGTCCTGTTCGGCGCCTATACGACCGACCTCCAGCATTATTCGGGCGCGCTCGGCATCGGCATCGACGGCGTCGATTTCAAACTGTCCAACCCCTATGTCGTCGTCGGCCTGCTGCTCGGCGCGCTGCTTCCCTATCTGTTCAGCTCGATGGGCATGACCGCGGTCGGGCGGGCGGCGGGCAACGTGGTGATCGACGTTCGCAACCAGTTCCGCGACAACCCCGGCATCATGGACGGCACTTCGCGGCCCAATTACGCCCGCACCGTCGATCTCGTCACCAAGGCGGCGATCAAGGAGATGATCATCCCCTCGCTGTTGCCGGTGCTGGCGCCGATCCTGGTGTTCTTCGTCATCCAGGCGGTGGCGGGGCGCGACAGCGCCTTCGCGGCGCTCGGCGCGCTGCTCCTCGGCGTCATCGTCTCCGGCCTGTTCGTCGCCATCTCGATGACCTCGGGCGGCGGCGCCTGGGACAATGCCAAGAAATATATCGAGGACGGCAATTACGGCGGCAAGGGCTCCGAGGCCCACAAGGCCGCGGTGACCGGCGACACGGTCGGCGATCCCTATAAGGACACCGCCGGCCCGGCGGTCAACCCGATGATCAAGATCACCAACATCGTCGCCCTGCTGCTGCTCGCGGCGCTGGCCGGCCACGCCGGCTGAGGTTGCCGCAGGCGTAAGGATCAAGGCCCGCCGGACTTCGGTTCAGGCGGGCTTTTTTCTTGTCTTTACAATGCCTCCGCACCCCGCTTATTCGGGAAGCGGGGAATCGGGCTCATGAACTTCGTCAAGCGCTTCGCGGCGGCCTTTGCGGCCGCCTTCATCATGGCCGCGCCGCTCATGGCGCAGACGCAAGCGCCGCCGCCGGCTCCCGCGGCGCGCCTGCCGACCGACGCTTATGCGGAGCTGCCCTTCCTTTCGACGCCTCTGCTTTCGCCCGACGGCACGCGGATCGCGGCGCGCGTGAGCGGCGGGGGCGAGGAGCATATCGGCATCTGGACGCTGAGCGAGTCGCGCGATCGGGCGCCTCGGCTGATCGAGGCCGGCAACGTCGAATCATTCGCCTGGGCGGGCGACAACCGGCTGATCATCAGCTCGATCGGCTTCGGCATCATGAGCTCGGGCAACATGATCGCCTATGGGCTGAGCCGCCGTATCTCAAGCTACGATCTCGCCGACGGCAAGGCGACGCCGCTCGGCCGATCGCACGGGCTGTTCACCGACATGATCTTCGTCGATCCCTACGGCCGCTACGCGCTGGTCTCGAGCCAGGAGACGCTGACCGGCCCGCCGCACGTCGAGCGGATCGACCTCGCCACCGGCCAAGGCGTCGAGGTCCAGCGCCGCCAGAACGGCGTCTGGAGCTGGTTCGCGGACGCGAACGGAATCGTCCGGGTCGGCGTCGACTATCGCGACAACCGCGCCCGCATCTACTATCGCGCGACGGCCGACGCGCCGCTCGCCCATGTCGACACCCAGCGCGACCTGCGCGACGGAAGTGCGATCGACGCGATCCGCTTCGTCACCGACAGCGACCGCGGCGTCATCGTCACCAATGCGGAAACCGGGCGCTTCGGCGTTTACAATTACGATTTCGCCACCGACACCCGCGGCGCAGCGATCTTCGAACATCCCGAGGTCGACGTCACCAATGCGATCTTCAGCCCGGAAGGGGCCGTCGAGGGCGTCGCTTATGAGGACGACCGGCCGCGGGTGCGCTGGCTCAACCCGGCGCTGGCCCAGCTCCAGGCGGCGATCGACCGCACCTTCCCCGGCAAGACCAACACGATCGTCAATCGCAGCCGCGACGGCAATCGGGTGCTGATCTTCTCGGCGGCCGCCGACGATCCCGGCACCTATTACGTCTTCGACCGCGCCGCGCGGCGGATGGAAACCTTTGCCAGCCCTTACAACGCGTTCGTCGGGCACGCCTTCGCCCCGGTCCGCGCGGTCAGCTACCGGGACCGCGCCGGGCTCACCATCCACGCTTACCTGACCTTGCCGCCGGGACGGCCCGACCATGGCCTGCCGCTGATCGTGCTGCCGCACGGCGGCCCGTTCCTCCGCGACAGCTGGACCTTCGACCCCCAGGTCCAGTTCCTCGCCAGCCGCGGCTATGCCGTGCTCCAGCCCAATTTCCAGGGCTCGACCGGCTACGGCCGCGACTTCGTCCAGCGCGGCTACGGCCAATATGGCGGCGCGATGATCGACGATCTGGAGGATGGGATCGATTGGCTCGCGCACGAAGGGATCGTCGATCCGACCAAGGTCTGCCTGATGGGCAGCTCCTACGGCGGCTATGCGGCGATCTGGGGGGCAATGCGCAGCCCGCAGCGCTATCGCTGCGCGATCAGCTTCGCCGGCCCGACCGACCTGCGCGCCATGCTGCGCTACAATTCGAACAGCTTCGTCCCGCGCCGCTACGTGCGCGAGCTGCAGCAGCGTCTGCAGGGCGAGGAACGGATCGACCTCGACGCGGTGTCGCCACTGCACCACCCCGAGCTGCTGCGGGTGCCGCTGCTGATCGCGCATGGCAACCAGGACCCGATCGTGCCCGTCGATCAGTCGCGGCGCCTGCTCGCCGCGCTGAATCGCATCCACGCGCCGGTCGAATCGGTCTTCTTCCCGAAGTCCCAGCACGGCTTCACCGACGCCGCGGAGGCCGCCGATTATTTCCGGCGGGTCGAAGCGTTCCTCACCCTTCACAACCCGGCCGACGCGTCCCATTGAGAGAGCGCCGGGGTTTTCAATCCCGCGGCGAGCGGCTAAGGCCTGCCGGCCTTTTTTGACCCAGGGATGTGAATGGCCAAGGAAGAACTCCTCGAGATGCGCGGGCAGGTGGTCGAGCTGCTGCCCAACGCCATGTTCCGGGTGAAGCTCGAGAACGGCCACGAGATCCTCGGTCACACCGCCGGCAAGATGCGCAAGAACCGGATCCGGGTGCTGACCGGCGACGAAGTGCTGGTCGAATTGACCCCCTACGACCTGACCAAGGGTCGGATCACCTACCGCTTCAAGTGACGGCCCCGACAGGCCGTCATCCCGAACTCGTTTCGGGATCCATGAACACGGTCGTTTGAAGTTCGCACAGGCCGGCGATCATGGATGCTGAATCAAGTTCAGTATGACGCTAGGGAGGGAACATGCGGCTCATACTCGCCTCGGCCTCTCCCAGACGGCTCGATCTGCTCGCGCGGATCGGCGTGGTGCCCGACGCGGTCGTCCCCGCGGAGATCGACGAAGCGCCGCTGAAGGGCGAGCTGCCGGCCGCCTATGCGCGACGCATGGCCGCGGCCAAGGCGGCCGCGGTCGCGGAGCCGGGCGCGCTCGTGCTTGCCGCCGACACCGTCGTCGCAGCCGGCCGGCGCATCCTGCCCAAGGCCGAATCCGAGGCGGAAGCGAAGGCCGGCCTCCGCCTTCTTTCCGGCCGCCGCCACCGGGTCCTCAGCGCCGTCACCCTGATCGACGCCGCTGGCCGCGCGCGCCACCGCCTGTCGGCCTCGATCGTCGCCTTCAAGCGGCTGAGCGAGGAGGAGCTGGCCGCCTATCTCGCCGCCGGCGAATGGCTGGGCAAGGCCGGCGGCTATGCGATCCAGGGCCGCGCCGAGGCGCTCGTCCGGCGGGTCTCCGGCTCACATTCGGGCGTGGTCGGCCTGCCGCTTTACGAAACGCGCGCCTTGCTCCGCGCCGCCGGCTATCCACTTGGCTGAGTGGCTCTACGAGGAGGGGATCGGCGAGGCCCGCGCGATCCTGGTCGAGCAAGGCGCGATCGTCGAAGCCGCGATCGAGCTCCCGGGCCTGCGCGCCGGCGCGGTGGCCCCCGCCCGGCTGACCAACATCGCCGGCATCGCCACCCTCGACGACGGGACCGAAGCAACCCTGTCGCCAGGCGGGCTTACCGAGGGCACGGCCTTTCACGCGGAAGTGGTGCGCGAAGCGATCCCGGAGCGCGGCCGGCTGCGGCCGCCCAGGGTGCGCGCGACCGAGCTGCCGCCGCGCGCGGGGCCAAGCCTCGCCGAGCGGATCGGCAATCCGCGGGCCATGTCCGGTCCCGACCGTTTCGAGGAGGCGGGCTGGTCGGAGCTGCTCGAGGAAGCGATGACCGGCGAGATCGCGTTCGTCGGCGGCGCGCTCAGGATGAGCCTGACCCCGGCCATGACCCTGTTCGACGTCGACGGCAGCCTGCTCCCGGCGGCGCTGGCCGAGGCCGGCGCGGCGGCGGCGGCGCGGGCGATCCGCCGCTTCGGCATCGCCGGCTCGATCGGCATCGATCTCCCCACCCTCCCGCGCGACGGCCGCCAGGCCGCGGCACGAGCGGTGGACGCGATCCTGCCGCAGCCGTTCGAGCGGACCGCGGTCAACGGCTTCGGTTTCCTCCAAATCGTCCGCCGCCGCGAGCGGCCTTCGCTGCCCGAGCTGCTCCAGGCCGATCCCGCCGGCGCGGCGGCACGCGCGCTGCTGCGGCGGGCGGAGCGGCAGACCGGGCCGCTGACCCTCCACGCGGCGCCCGCGGTGATCGCGCGCCTGCAAAGCGAGTGGATCGCGGTCCTGGAGCGCCGCGTCGGCGGCGCCGTCACCTTGCTTGAGCGGCCCGGGCTCGCCATATCGGCCGGGCATGTCGAAAGCCGGCCGTCCTGAGTCCTGCCCCCTGTGCGGCAAGCCCGCAAGCGCGGCGCACAAGCCGTTCTGCGGCCAGGGCTGCCGCGACCGCGACCTCCTGAACTGGCTCGGCGACGGCTATCGCGTGCCCGGCCCGCCCGCCGATCCCGACGCCGCCGCGGCGAGCGACGACGGGCTGGACAGCGAGCGCCAGCCGCCTCTATAGGCCGCTGGCTTCCGCGCTCGTCGGAGAGGCCCAGGTAGCTCAGTTGGTAGAGCACGTGACTGAAAATCACGGTGTCGGTGGTTCGATTCCGCCCCTGGGCACCATCCCCCGCAGCGCAGCCGAAAGAGGAGACGCCGATGTTCGTCGCCGTCTATTGGTGGCGGGTCCACCCCGGCAAGGAAGAGCAGTTCCGGGCCGCCTGGCGGCGCGGCACCGCGCACATCACCCGGATATACGGCAGCTACGGCTCGCGCCTCCATCGCGAGCGCGACGGCCGCTTCGTCGGCTATGCGGAATGGCCGGACGAAGCGAGCTGGCAGCGCGCGTTCGACAATAAGATGGCCTATGACGACCCCGCGACCCGCGCCGCCTTCGCCGATGCGGTCGCCGAGACCCCGCCCGGCAATGCGCCGGCCTTCACGATGATCGTCACCGACGATTTGCTGACCCGCCGCGCTCAATAGTCGCGGTGGTAGCGGATCGAGGCGTTGTTGGAGCTGTTCGAGCTGAACTGGGAGAGCAGGCTCAGCGTCCGCGACAGCGTGACTTCGAGCTGGGTGGCGGTGAAGCCCTTCGCGTCGGTGATGATCTCGACATAGATGTCGTCGGACAGATACATGCCGGCGGCGACCGCGGTGCCGCGGCCGGTGGCGGTGTCGGCCTCGACCAGGCGCAGCCGGTCGATCCCGGTCGCCGACCTGAGGCGGCCGAGCGGGTTCAACCCGCCGCCGCTGCCGCGCAGCTCGTTCAGCGACGCCGCCAGCTGGACCGCCTGCAGCGCCGAAATCTGGGTCACCGAGCTGCCGAACAGGATCCGCGCGACGATCTCGTCCTGCGGCAGCCCCGGTGAGGAGGTGAAGGCGATCTGCGGGTTGTTCGAACGGCCGGAAACGACGATGCCGACCGTAACGCCTTCGATATCGCTGGTCGCGGCAAGGTCGATCTGCGGGTTGGCCGGGCGGTCGCCCAGGAAGACGGCGTGGCCCTGGGTCAGCCGGAAGCGGCGCCCGGCCAGGCCCAATGTGCCGCGGATCAGGTCGACCTGGCCGGCGATTGCCGGGGTCGCGGTCGTGCCCTGGACGCGCAGGTCGGCCCGCCACTCGGATTCCATGCCCATGCCAGAGACGTAGACCCGGTTGTTGGCGTTCAAACGAACGTCGAGCCGCCAGATGCTCGGCACGCCCTTTTCGGCATTCTGCTGATTGGGCGGCCGCAGCGGCTCGCCGCGGCGGCGGACGCCGGCGAGCTGCGGCACTTCGGCGGCGGCCTGGCGGACGATTTGGTAGCGGACCTCGCCGAGATCGAGCGTGCCGGTGATCGAGGCGCCGCTGCGGTCGTTGACGATGTGGAGCGTGCCGGTCGCGGTTCCGGCGAGGTCGTCGCTGCGCGCGAGGCGGGCGTTTTGAAATTGAAGTTGAAGATCGATCGGGAAGCCGGCCGCCGAGGCGAGGCCGATCGTGCCGTGGCCTTCGACGGCGCCGTTGCCGGCGCGGCCGGAAAGCCGGACGATCTCCAGTTGCGAGGAGCTGAAGCGGCCGTCGACCGCGAGGCTGGTGACCCGCGTCCCATAGGTTTCATTGTGGTAGGTGAGGTTGTTGGCGCGGACCACGCCGGTGAATTGCGGGCTTTGCAGGCGGCCCGAGAAATCGGCGGCGATGCCGATCGGGCCGGTCAGCTGGTGGGTGGGCATGTTGGCGAACGACATCGGCACCTCGGCGGGGCCGTTGTAGCGGATGCCGCCGGCGAGCGGCGCCGCCATGAGCCGCGTCGTCCAGCCCCCCGCCGCCGGCCCGAGCGGCTGCAGGCGCGCCTGGATGCGGCCGATGACGCCGCCGCCGCGGCGCAGGATCGCCGCCAGCTGCCCGCCCTCGGGGCGAAGGCTGCCGGCCATGAAGATATCGACCGGCACCGAGCGGATTGCGATGCCGGTGCGGGTGAAGCCGGCGACGTTGAGCCTCGCTTCGGCGCGCGGGAAGCTGCCGTCGGACGGCTGGGAGAAATCGAGGCTGCCGGTCGCCTGGCCGCCGAGGCCGAGGCCGGGCGAGAAGGCGTTCAGCATGGAGAGATCGAAGCTGTCGAGGCGCGACTGGATGACGAGGCCGTCGCCCCAGCTGCCCGCCAGCCTGACCCGGCCGCGCTCGAGCGCGATCGTCATCGGCGCCAGCCGCCAGGTGCCGCCCTGCCGATGCACTTGCGCTGGCTGGGCGAAGCGGAAGGCGATGTTGTTGACCTGGCCCTGCGCCGCGGCGCGGATCAGCTGCGGCGACACCGCGGCATTGGCGGCGACGCGGAACGGCACGGCGCGGCGGCCCTCGGCGAAGAGCTGGACCGTCCCGGTTCCGCCCTGGAGGTTGGCGCGCACCCGCGCGCGCTGGACGAACAGGGTGCCGCTGCGCAGGCCGGCGAGCTGGGCGTCGCCCTCGATCGTCGGCTGCGGCGTCAGCACGATCGTCGCCCGCAATATCGCCCGCTGGATGATGATCGGCACGTCGCCGGGGGTGCGCGCGCCGTTGGCGGTGGCGGCGATCTCGATCCGCTGGTAGCGGCCCGCCGCGGACAATTGGGCCGAGCCCTCTATGCCCTGGCCGGCCATCGTCAGCGTGCCGACGAACGGGCCGGCGGCGGTGCGGACGACGCGGCCATGGAAATCCACGCCGGCGAAGGTCAGGCGATTTATGTTGATCGTCAGCGGGCCTCGCCCGCTCAGCACGACGACGTCGGCGGAGAACGGCCCGTAAGCGGACTCGCCTGTCGCCAGGATCGCCCAGCCGGCGCCGGTCGCGCGCACCGTCGCGCTGACGTTCCTGAGGCCGATGCCGAAGCCGGGATTGGCCGCCTCGAGCGCGACCCGCGGCGCGCGCGCGGTGCCGGTGACGTGGACGACGAGCCGGCCATAGGCGTCGCTGACCCCGTTGAAGCGCAAATCGAGGCTGCCGTCGCGCCGGTAGACGCCGCCGCCCGAGGCGACGTGCAAATCGGGCGAGGCGAGCAGGACGTTGCCGACCCGGACGAGGCCCGAGGGCTCCATCGCCACCCGCGCCGTTATCGTCGCGTCGCCGCCGAGGAGATTGCGGATCGTGTCGTTGTCGATCCGCCGGCTGCGCGCCGCGACCCGGCCGGTGAGGCCGAAGCCCGCCGGGCCCGAGGTCATGTCGAGATTGGTGGTGACGTCGAACAGGCCGACGCCGCTCACCAGATAATTGTTCACCCGCCCCTGGAGCGCGGCGAGATAGCGGCCGGCGGCAAGGTCGAAGGCCAGAGCGAGCCGCGCGTTCACCCGGTCCGAGCGCAGGATCATGTCGTCCGAGACGAGGCGGGTGCCGTCGACGCCGATCTGGCCGTTCAGGGTAACGTTTTCGAGCCTGCCGCCGGCGACCAGGTCGAAGCCGAGGATCCGGCTCGCCCGCGCCGAGACGGGGACGATGATGTCGTCGGAACGGACCCGGGCGGCGCCGACCGCGCGGAGGTTCTCGAGCGTCGTCCCGGCGAAGGTCAGGCTGGCGGCGGTGAGCTCGTAGGCGACGCCGGGCGTCCGGAACGGGCCGTTGAGGATCATCGCGAGCCGGACGTCGCGGCCGCGCAGGTTCGGGGCGATCGCGCCCGGCTCGGTCAGGCGCGCGGCGAGGCGGACATCCTGGAAGCGGTTCGCCCCGAGATCGACCAGGCCCTCGGCCGCCACCGCCAGCGCCCGGCTGTTCATCCTGAGGCGGATGTCGGCGCGGCGGTGGTCGAGCGCGGCGATCAGGTTCAGCTGGGCGAGCGGGGCGGCGAGCCGCTGGGCGGGGCCGGTGAGGACCAGCGCGGGCCGGACCGGCCCCTGGACGGTGAAGGTGCCGTCGCGGCCGGTGACGGCGAGATCGGCGAGGCCCTGGGCGCCGAGCATCGCCTGCGCCCGGCCCTGCCAGCGCGCCCAATCGCCGCGGCCGTCGATCCGCGCCCGGATCGGCCGGTCGGTGCCGATCAGGCCGGCGATGAAGCCGTCGCCCGGCCCGCGCGCCGCGAGCGCGATGTCGAACCGGTTGGCGTCGGGCACCGCATCGAGGTTGAGGATCACCCGGTCGCCGCCGGCGAAGCCGGGCGCGGCGATCGTGCGCGCGTTGAGGCCCACCTGGGCGCGGCCGTCGGCGATATTGATCCGGCTGTCGAGCGCGAGCAGATGCCGCCGCCCGGTCACCGCCGGGTCGATCAGCAGCCGGCCGATGCGGAGATGGCCGATGTCGACGTCGATGTCGGGAAGGAGCGGGGCGTTGGGATCGCCCGGGCGAAGCTGCGGCAGCCGGCTCAATCGCGCCCGGGCGATGTCGAGATTGCGGATATCGATATGGTTGCGCAGGTAAGCGAACGGCCGATAGTCGAGATCGGCCTCGGGCGCGCGGAAGAAGGTGCCGTGCGGGTCGGCGAGCGAGAGATCGACCAGCCGCAGCCGGCTGAACACCGAGCCTTCGATCCGCCCGACATGGACCTTGAGGCCGGGCAGCGTCTCGAAGGCGTTGATCTGGCTGACGACGAAGCGCCGGCCCGGATCGGTGTTGAGCCAGACCAGGAACGCGACGATCAGCGCGAGGATCGCGGCAAGGGCGATGGCGGCCCATTTGGCGGCCGTACGGATGAGGGGCGTCCGGCCCATCAGAACGCCTGCCCGATCGAGACGTAGATATTGATCAGCGCTTCGCCCTTGCGCCGCCCGATCGGGGTCGCGACGTCGACCCGGACCGGCCCGAAATTGGTGTAGACCCGGCCGCCGACGCCGACGCCGAAGCGCATGTCCGAGAAATCGGGATATTGCGCCTCCGAGACCTGCCCCGCGTCGACGAAGGCGACCACGCCGTAATTGCCGAACCGGTAGCGGCCCTCGACCGCGAACTCGCTCAAGGAGCGCCCGCCCAAGGGCACGTTGTTGAGGTCGCGCGGGCCCAGCCCCTGATAGCCGAAGCCACGCACCGAGCCGCCGCCGCCGGCATAGAGCCGCCGCGACGGCGCGATCTGGTCGCGTGGGATGCCGAAGATCGATCCGAACCGCACCCGCCCGGCGAGGGTGAAGCTCTCGCCGACCGGATAATAGACGCTGCCTTCGACGAGGTTGCGGATGTAGAAATCGGCGCCGTTGCGCAACGACGCCTCCGGATTGCCGCGCGCGAGCAGGCGGAAGCCGCTGGTCGGATCGAGCAGGCTGTTCGAACGATCGTAGCCGATCTGGCCGATCAGCCCGCCGATGAAGTAAGCGTCGGACAGCGAGATCTTGGCGGTGCCGTTCCTGTTCTCGTTGGTGGCGAGGATCTCGGCGCCGTAGGCATAGGTCCAGCGCTTCTGCCAGATCGGCGTCGATTCGCGCGAGATCAGCCCGTAGAGCCGCGTCGTGTAGCCTTGAAACGCCTCGAAATCGCGGGCCCCGATGTCGAACTGGAGCAGCAAGGCGCGGTCGCGCTGGCCCCAATTGTTGCGGCGGAAGCGGACCGAGAGGTTCTGCTCGGCGGTGCCGGCGATCGCGGCGATGCGCAGCGCCCCTTCGGGCCGGAACAGGTTGCGATGCTCCCAGGCCGCCTCCAGGCGGAAGCCCTCGCCGGTGCTGTAGCCGGCCGAGGCATCGAGCGAGCGCGCCGGCCCGGCATCCTGGCGGACGAGGACGTTGACATATTGGGTGCCGTCCTCGGCCGTCTCGCCGGTCAGCACCGGCTCGGCCGAGACGGTGCTGAACAGCCGCGTCGAGACCATCGCCTCCCTGAGGTCGTCGACCTTGCGGCGGTCGTAGAGGTCGCCGCGATGGAACCGGGCGAGGACGCCGACATGGGCCGCGTCGAACGCCAGATCGCCCTCGGTGGTGAAGCCGGCGAAGCGCGCCCGCGGCCCCGGATTGAGCGGCAGCGTATAGTCGCCGACATGGGTTTCGGGGTCGAGGACGATGTCCCTGAGGCCGAGCTCGGGGAAAGGATAGCCTTCCTGCGGCAGCCGCAGGAGCACATTGGCCTCACCCGCCTCCACATCCACCGCTCGGATCGGCCGCCCGGTACGAAGGAGCAGGAAGTCGCGCGCCATGCCGGGCGGGACGGTGTCGGCGCCGTCGATCGCGATCGCGCCGAGAGCGTAGCGGCCGCCCGGGGCGACGGTGATGGTCGCCCGCAGCCGCCCTGGCTGATCGGGCAGTTGCTCGATCGCCGAGGTCGCGACCGCGTCATAATAGCCTTCGGAGCGGAGCAGGCGGACGGCGAGCGCCTCGTCCTCGCGCGCGCGCGCCTGGATCATCGCCCCGTTGACCGCTTCCCCTTCCGCATCCTCGAGCGCGGAAAGGTTGCGGAAGCGCCCTTCGAGCCCGGCTTCGGCCATGCCCTCGACGATGAGGGTGTAGTGGACCGGCGGCGGCTCCTCGCTGTCGCTGCGCGCCGTCTGCGCCTCCTCGACCGGCTGGACGTCGAACCCGGAAATGGGCGGCAGCGGCTCGGTCAGCGCCGGATCGCCGAGCGGCGTGTCCTCGACCGGTCCCGGCACCGGCGGGAAAGCGGGCGCGTCAGGGTCGATCGGCGCGAGCGGCTGGTTCAGCTCCGGGTCGAGCGGCGGCAGCGCCTCTTCGAATTGCGAATCGGGGACGATCGGCGCGTCATTCGGCGGCGGCGCGGGCTGAGCTTGCGCGAAAGCGGGCGCCGCGAGGGCGCCGCTCAGGATCGCAGCGAGGAGTCGCCCTTCCTTCAATAAACCCCGCTCGCCCGCAAAGTGTCGACAGCCCGTATCGAACGAACGATGCGGGCGAAGGTTCAACGGCCCGCCCGGATCACCGGCGCGGCGCCGTCGCCGACCACCGCGAAGCCCGACCAATAATAAGGATGCGAGGTCGCCGCATCGTCCATCAGCGCGCGCTGGGCGCCCCTCAGCGCGCGCGCCGTTCCCGTCCCCGGCGGCGCCGTGAACAGGCCCGAGATCAGCCGCTCGGTGGCGTTGAAATCGTCGGGCACCGGCCAGTGGCTGGCGATCACCATCCGCCCGCCGGCGCCGACGAAGGCGCGCACCAGCCCGTCGAGCGCGAACTCGCCGCCGCTGGTGAGCCCCGCTTCCTCGGTCGCAGTCGCGCTCGCCCGGCCCGCGGTGTCGCAGGCGGAGAGGATGATGAGGTCGGCGTCGAGCCGCAGATCGAAGATTTCCGAGAAGCTCAGGAGGCCGTCCGAGCCCTCGCCGCCGAAGCTGGTCAAGAGCGCCGGCCGGGCCGGGCATTCCGGCCGCGGCGGCGTCACCAGGCCGTGGGTGGCGAAATGGAGGATCCGGTAATTGTCGAGGTCTCCGCGGCCGATGATCGCGGTGTCGGTGAAGGCGGCGCCGGTGACGATCTCCGCCTGGCCCGCCGCGCCGCCCGAGGCCGCGCGGCCGGCGGCGACCAGCTCCTCGGCGGAGATCGGCCGGCTCCAGGCGGCGAGCGACCAGGTGCAGCCGGCGCTGGCGGCCGCGCCGCCGCGGGTGCCGCCGGCCGGAAGGTAATAGCCGCGCGCCGGCTCGTTCTGGCCGAAGCCGAGATATTCGGCGCGGGCGTGGCTCGGCGGCGCCTGGCGGACGTCGCGGAACGCGCGCGCCGAGACGGCGGTCGAGATGTCGCGGTCGCGGCCCAGCCACTGGACGCCGCGGAAATCGAAGCCGTCCTCGCCGGGCTGGCGGGCGCGGGCGCGATAGGCGTCGATTCCGGCATGGTCCATGACCAGCAGATTGGGCGGCAACCGGAGCATCGCCCCGTCGGGCTCGAAGACGAGGTGGCTGGCCGCGCCGATCTCGCCGGCGACCGGCCCGAACAGGCTTTGATAGAGGGCGAAAGCGCGCTCGAGATCGAACGGGTAGGTCAGGGTCTGGTTGTTCTGGACGAGCGAGATGGTGGCGCGCAGCGCGTCGACCTGGCGGTCGAGCTCGGCCGGGGAGGCGCCAATCCGGAAGGCGCGCGCCGCCCCCGCCGTGGCGAGGATGGCGTAGGCATGGTCGCCGACGATCACCATCTTGTAATAGGCCTCGCCGGGCCGCAGCAGGCGCTGGAGATCGGCGAGCGCGAGCGCGCCGCTCGACACCGCCCGGTAGCGGGGGAAGGCGCCGAGCCGCGCCTGGGTGGCGGTCTGATCCTGCTGCAGCTGGGCGAGCAGGGGCTGCAGCTCGGCGATCCGGGCGGTGACCGCCGCCGTCTGCTCGGGCGCGGCCTGGAGCCGGGCGAGCTCGATCCGGCCGCGCTCGATGTCGCGGGTCAGGTTGACCGACTGGCGAAACAGCCCCGCCGCTTCGTCGCTGCCGCCGCTAAGCTCGCGCGCCAGCACCGCCTGGGTCTGGGCGACGCCCGGCCGGACCAGGATCTGGCTTGCCGCGAACAGATCGGCGGCCGCGGCGGGATCCTCGCCGCGCGCGGTCAGCAGCTCGAAATAGGGCTCGAGCAGCCGCCGCAGCCCCGGCGAGGCGTCGCCGCTGTCGGCATTGGCGGCGACGATCTCGCGGAACAGGACGAGCGCCTGCTCGGCGCGGCCGGTGCGGGCGTAATAGCCCGCGAGGCGGCCCCTGGCGCCGGTGAGCGCCGAGGAGCCGGGATAGTTGGTCTCGAGCAGGGTGATCGCGAGCCGGTGCTGGCGTTCGGCCTCGGCCTGGTCGCGGCGCGCCTCGGCGATGCCGGCGAGGTCGCCCCGGATCTGCGCCGTCAGCCAGATCGTGGCGGCGATCCGCCCGCCCCTGATGGCGACCAAATCGAGTATCGCCTGGTTGAACGGCGCCACCGCCTCGCCGTCGCGCTGCTGGAGGCGCAGCACGGTGCCCCTGAGCTGCAGCGCCTGGCCGTCGAGGATTTGCGCCTTGTCCTCCTGGGTCAGCCCCTCCTGGCCGCGCAGCCGGCTCGCGCCCGGCGATTCGGCGCTGAGCCGTCCCGAGGTCGGCCGGTCGATGACGAGGCTGCGGACCGCGCCGCTGGTGCCGATCGCCGGCACCGGTCGGTCGAGCTCTGCGATCGCCTCGGCGGCGAGGCCCTGGTTGAGCAAATGCATCGTCCGGTAGTTGCGCAGCCTGCGCGCGGTCACCGGATCGGCGCCGGCCAGCTCCGCCGCGCGCGCGAACAGCGAATCCGCCTCGGCGTAGCGGCCGAGGTTGGACTTCTGCAGCGCCTCGTTGACCAGCACCTCGGCCTGGTTGACGGCGCTCGAATCGCGCTGGGTCAGGACGTCGAAATATTCGTAGGATTCGGCATAATTGCCGGCATTGTTGCGGCGATAGGCCTCGGCCAGCGCCCGCTGCGGATCGAGCGTGCCGGCCTGGACGCGGGCGAAGGCCGCGGGATCGCCGGCGCCGGTGGTGGCGATCGCGACCTGGCCTTCGACCTCGCGGTCGGCGATCAGGCTCCTCAGCGCCAGCCGCAGGGCGCTGTCATAGCCGCCCAGCCCCTCGGCGACGTAGAGCGCGCCGCGCGCCCGCTTGAGGTAGACGTTATAGGCGACCTCGGCGGCGTTGAGGCGGCAGGTCAGCGTCTCGACCCGGCCAAGGCCCTCGATTTCGGTCGGATCGCCGGCCCGGCAGGTCACCCGCGCGCCCCGGATCGCCGCCAGCCGCGCCGCCGGATCGCCGCCGCGCGCCCGCAGCACGT